>Ga0307515_10016594_pt1 | contig 13473 bp, 7 predicted proteins | sample 17_EM_MG_FD_194513 | JGI IMG/M metagenome (GOLD analysis project Ga0307515, IMG submission 194513) | Populus trichocarpa ectomycorrhiza microbial communities from riparian zone in the Pacific Northwest, United States - 17_EM | ecosystem: Host-associated > Plants > Roots > Unclassified | place...
AACTGCGACCTCTTTGTGTGTTTATCACATGCATATCCAACTGTGAGGGCAAAGCAAAGGTTGAGAGTGGGCATGCCCTACTAAATGAAGAAAACCCTCAGCCAATCTGTCCTGTTGTCCTTTCAATGCCTATTCATTTAGGCTTAGTGGAAAGTCTACTCATCATGAGGAAAGAGGTAAGATTAGTTTTTTAGTCCCTCCACAAAATCATAGCCTGCATTGAATTTCTTTTCAGTTCCTGAAAGATCCGTATCTACACTTCTCTCTCTCAAAAGTTCCATTTTTTTTTTCTGGCGGTAATTCATTATTATGAAGCAGGATGAAAGTGTAAGGAGCAAAGGTTTTCATAAAAGAAACATTATTGGGCACTTACAGCAGAAGAAAAAATGATCTTCATCAGAACATTTCTGCTGCTGCTGTTCCAGCATTTATTTCTAAGTTCTGCTTTCGCGGTTTCAGGTTCTCGCCACCATCGTAACCATTCCTTGCTTGCTGACGAGGCTGCTCTTCTAGCATTCAAAAAGACCATCGTTTTTGATCCAGAGTCCAAGCTAGCTGGCTGGACTGAGGGCGGAGATGTTTGCAGCTTCACAGGTGTCCGATGTGACAAACATCGTCACAGTGTGGTACAACTCAATCTGTCCCGCAGTGGACTCACCGGGGCATTGTCACCCATCATTTCAAATCTCAGTGGGCTTCGATATCTCATTCTTGATGAGAATCACTTTTATGGCATTATTCCTCCCGAATTTTCTTCTCTCCGGCATCTGCATTCTCTTCGGCTAGACAGCAATAATCTACGTGGCTCATTTCCGGGATTTCTTGCTGCTCTTCCCAACCTCACCGTGCTAACTCTCACTGAAAACCATTTGATGGGCACACTTCCACCTTCTTTATTCTCTAACTGCACTTCATTAGCAAATATAGAACTGTCACAGAACTTGCTTACGGGAAAAATTCCCCAGGAGATTGGAAATTGTCCAAGTCTCTGGAACCTCAATTTGTACAACAATCAATTTACAGGAGAACTTCCTGCATCTTTAGCCAACATTTCAGAACTGTATAATATAGATGTGGAGTCTAACAGTCTTACTGGAGAATTGCCCGCAAATATCATAGGGAAACTATATTCAGTTGTCTCGCTCCACTTCTCGTATAATAAGATGGTCAGCCATGATCACAACACCAACCTCGAGCCATTCTTTACAGCACTTGCAAATTGTACCGAATTGCAGGAGCTGGAATTGGCTGGTATGCGCCTTGGAGGAAGATTGCCCAGTTCAATTGGCCGACTTAGCGGCGACCTAAGCACTCTGTTATTGCAAGAAAACAGCATCTTTGGAACGATTCCTCCAGGCATAGCACGTCTTTCCAGCCTTACGTGGCTGAACTTGACGTCCAATTCTCTAAATGGGACCATTTCAGCCGAAATCAGCCGGTTGTCTTACTTGGAGCAGCTTTTCTTATCACATAACTTGCTAACGGGTGCAATTCCAGCAGCATTAGGTCAACTCCCTCATCTTGGTCTGCTCGACCTGTCAAACAATCAACTCTCTGGTGAAATCCCTGCAAGTCTAGGAAATTTGGTTCGATTGAGTTTTATGTTTCTCAACAACAACCTTCTTACAGGAACTATTCCTCCAACATTAGGGAAGTGCACTGATCTTTCCATGCTGGACCTGTCCTATAACAGATTGACAGGGAGTATTCCTCCAGAAATATCAGGTATACGCGAGATCCGAAGATATCTAAATCTTTCACACAATCTTCTTGATGGTCCTTTACCTATAGAACTCAGTAAGCTGGAAAATGTTGAAGAGATAGATGTTTCATCAAACAACCTCAGCGGGAGCATCTTCTTTCAGATATCAAGCTGCATCGCAGTGACGCGGCTAAATTTCTCACACAATTCTATTGAAGGGCACCTTCCTGATTCCATTGGTGATCTAAAGAACCTTGAATCCTTTGATGTTTCAGGAAACCACTTATCTGGAGGTATCCCAACAAGCCTCAACAAAAGTCGAAGCCTCAGTTTCCTAAATCTTTCTTTCAACGACTTTGCAGGAGTGATACCCTCTGGTGGTGTCTTCAATTCTGTCACGGATAAGTCATTCTTAGGCAATCAGGATCTTTGTGGTGCAGTTTCTGGCATGCCCAAATGCTCTCATAAGAGACATTGGTTTCGCTTACGTTTGTTCTTGATTGTATTTGTACTGCTCACATTTGCATCAGCTTTCTTAACAACAATTTTCTGTGTGATTGGAATCCGCCGTATCAAGGCCATGGTTTCCTCTGGAAACTCTGTGGATACAGAACAGGCAAGGAAACCAGAAACTCCAGAACTGATCCACAATTTTCCAAGAGTTACATATAGAGAACTCTCTGAAGCCACGGGAGGGTTTGATGAGCAGAGACTAGTTGGGACAGGTAGCTATGGACGTGTCTATAAGGGTCTTCTTCCAGATGGGACAGCCATAGCCGTAAAGGTATTGCAGTTCCAGTCTGGGAATTCAACCAAGAGTTTTAACAGAGAATGCCAAGTGTTGAAGAGGATTAGGCACAGAAATCTGATAAGGATCATAACAGCATGCAGTCTTCCTGATTTCAAGGCTCTTGTTCTTCCATACATGGCAAATGGAAGCTTGGATAGCCGTCTATATCCCCATTCAGAGACAGGTTTAGGTTCAGGCAGTTCCGATTTGACTCTCCTACAGAGGGTTAGCATTTGCAGTGACATAGCTGAAGGCATGGCCTATCTGCATCACCACTCCCCTGTTAAAGTCATACATTGTGATCTAAAGCCAAGTAACGTTCTTCTTAACGATGACATGACAGCTCTGGTTTCTGATTTTGGCATAGCAAGGCTGGTTATGACTGTTGGGGGTGGAAATGGTGGGGTGGTTGAGAATATGGGAAACTCTACAGCAAATTTGCTTTGCGGATCAATCGGATACATCGCTCCAGGTACAAATTTCTTCATTACTTCTGCATATAGAAATCTAACAGAAGGATTCTAAATTTATTTTTGAATCGCGAAATACTTCCATTACTTCACACTGATATAAAACACAGAGAGTAAATCACCATGAGTTTTTATAATGCAGAGTATGGATTCGGATCAAACACTTCTACAAAAGGAGATGTTTACAGCTTTGGCGTTCTAGTACTCGAGATGGTGACTAGAAAAAGGCCAACAGATGACATGTTTGTCGGTGGGCTAAACCTACACAAATGGGTCAAGACTCACTACCATGGTAGATTAGAGAGAGTGGTAGACCCTTCCTTGATGAGAGCTTCAAGAGATCAATTCCATGAAGTGAAAAGGATGTGGGAAGTTGCCATTGGAGAATTAGTTGAGCTGGGTATTCTTTGCACTCAGGAGTCCCCCTCTACTAGGCCTACAATGCTTGATGCTGCTGATGACTTGGATAGACTAAAGAGGTATCTTAGTGGCGACACAACTGCCACATTTGCTTCCTCTCTAGGGATTTCATCATCCACTCTCGGAGATGACTAACTCCTTCCCCCCATTTTCTGTACATGCACTGTAATGCCTCTGGTTTAATATTATGCTAACCTTTCAAAAAAATCAGACTGAAAATCACCACTAAATCTCTCTTCTTTTCCCCGGACAATAAAATCTGTAATGCCATTGCTATAAACTCACCATAAAATCTCTGAGATCAAGCACGGATAGATGCAAGATACTTGAAGCCAACAAAGAGTTTTTTGCTTTACTACTGTTTCTTTCCTTTTCCTTCCCGGAGGAACAAAGTCACGTACATCTTCTACCTCGAGTCCCGACCAGAAACAATTCCGCTTCCAAACAGCACCAAAGTACAGTGCACTTCCCACTAAGCTTATTTGATTAGTAACTAATTTCATTTGAATCACATGAACGTCAAGTGGGATCGATGATGTTCCACTATAGCGACCACCATCAACCACCTGACAAATTATTTCCAAGAGCAAACCATAGCTGGAGCTTATATACAAATTTAATGGATGCGGTCGAGATCATTTTTGGATAGATAAATGCAAGTTTCACAAAGAGCTTAATTTTTCGAGTTAAAATGTTTCCGGAATATGATTAACGATTATGAGTTTAAATATTATTATATTTATTATATTTAATTAAATTAATAAAATTAAATATAATATAATGATGAGTCGTGTAAATTTTAAAAACTTTCACGTAAAAGAATTTACTTAAATTAAATTAAGATAGTTACTCAATAATAATAATTGGATTGGAGAGGAATTGCAGACAAATTGCTATAGATAAATCTCCTGTCTAAGCATACCCAAGTCACTTTGGATTTTGTGTATTAGTTTAATTTGATAAACGAAGATGAATCACATGCTGCCTTTTGCCCTTATTTAATTCAACAAAGAAATTCTTTCTAAACCCATTCACTGCGAGATTCTCTATCATGTCATTATCTTTTTTTAGTATTGGATTATACTGTATTTAGTATTGATGTAGTTTTTATGAGTATAGTTTGAAAAATAAATTTAAAAAATAATTATTAATTATATTTCTTTTTCAATACAATTCATATAAAACTATAATGTATATCAATTAATTAATTTTTTTTTAATTTATAACATTACACCGCACCACGTAAACAAACGAGTATTAATATGTTTTTATTATTAATATGGGTGTATGAGTTAGTTTACGCACACCTCGATTAATCACACGGGTCCTGAAGTTAACACTCATGTAAGCCTCCGGTAACCCTGAAATTTATAAGACTTGAATTGGTGACTTTTAGGGAATAAACCTAGTGTCTGGCCAGTTAAGCTACACCCCTCAAGCTTAAAACAAGTATTAATATTAAATGCAAGGGAAGCATTCAACCATATAATGTTTTAGCCATTGTTATCACAGGCTTCCTTAATCTAAGGTTTTTTTTTTTTTTCAGATAAACATATAAAGCATGTAAGAGAAAATCCCATTTCCCTTTTTGATGTTTCAAATGACAAGGAAACAACAAAACAAACTAGAAGCTTTAAACTTCAGAAACACAGAGAGTTACGTCGGGCAAGCGGAAGCCATTGGTTAGCTGAGTGTGAACTGTGAATTTAATCCTTATAGTTTAAAAAATATGATTTGATCTTCTTAGTTTCAAAAACTATATATTTGATCCCTATATTTTAAAAAAAGGTTTTTAATTTAGTCCTTTCGTCATGTTCTTTTTCAGTTAACCAGCACTGTCTTCTGTTAGTTGAAGCTCACCCTTCAAATGGTTTAGTGTCTTCGACAGTATGGAAAAAAGATTGAGTTTTCCATGTTGCTAAGCAATGGAACTTGGAGGAGACTAGAGATGATAACCCAACGAAGAAATACGAAAAAAGGAAGAGGAAATTCAAGCTATTTTATTGATTAATATCAAACTGAAATATATCTTATACATTAGCAGTAACTAGTATTTCCTTACATGAAAATCCCTCAGACCTCAACTACTACTTTACATTACAGGGGATTTCCTTCAAACATGACAAGCCAAAACAGAGTACAAGGGCAGAGAGACAAAACAGAACACCCTACTTGCCAACATTGAGGCCTCAATCAACTTCCTCAATCTTAGGTCCGGCACCGGAACCACCAGAGCTAGTGTTGCCATAGCCACTATTTGGCATCTCAGCACCACCACCCATTGGCATATCTCCACCAGCACCTTGATACATCTTTGCAATAATTGGATTGCACAAATCCTCTAACTCCTTCTGTTTGTCTGCAAATTCGTCCACCTCTGCCAATTGGTTCCTTTCCAACCACTCAATAGTCTCATCAATTGCTTTCTCGATCTTCTGCTTATCAGCTGGACCCAATTTCCCTGCAAACTTCTCGTCCTTCACTGTATTTCTCATATTGTAAGCATAATTCTCCAATGAGTTCTTGGCATCCACCTTCTTCTTCACCTCCTCGTCCTCTGCCTTGTACTTCTCTGCTTCTTGCACCAATCTCTCAATCTCATCTTTACTCAACCTTCCCTTGTCATTGGTGATGGTGATCTTGTTCTTCACTCCTGCAGTCTTATCCTCAGCAGAAACATTCAGAATTCCATTAGCATCAATGTCGAAACATACATTGATCTGAGGGACTCCTCTAGGAGCAGGTGGGATGCCAGCGAGCTCAAATTTACCAAGAAGGTTATTGTCCTTGGTTCTTGCCCTTTCACCTTCATAAACCTGAATTAGCACTCCTGGCTGATTATCAGAATATGTGGAGAAGATTTGCTCCTTCTTGGTAGGAATCGTTGTGTTTCTTGGAATCAAGGTAGTCATTACACCACCAGCAGTCTCAATTCCAAGGCTAAGAGGAGTGACATCAAGAAGAAGCAAATCTTGAACCCTCTCATTCCCTTCACCGCTCAAAATTGCAGCTTGGACGGCAGCTCCGTATGCAACAGCTTCATCAGGATTGATGCTCTTGCAAAGTTCCTTGCCATTGAAGAAATCTTGCAAGAGTTGCTGAACTTTGGGGATTCTTGTTGAACCACCAACAAGAACAACCTCATGAACTTGACTCTTATCAATCTTGGAGTCGCGAAGACATTTCTCCACTGGTTCCATACACTTTCTAAACAAATCCATGTTCAATTCTTCAAACCTTGCTCTAGTAATAGTAGAATAGAAATCAATACCTTCATAGAGAGAATCAATTTCAATCGTCGTCTGCGTAGTCGAAGACAAAGTCCTCTTCGCCCTCTCACACGCAGTCCTCAACCTTCTCAAAGCTCTTGGATTGCCACTAATATCCTTCTTGTGCTTCCTCTTGAACTCTCCAACAAAATGATTAACAAGCCTGTTATCAAAGTCCTCACCTCCAAGATGAGTATCACCCGCAGTAGCCTTCACTTCAAAAATCCCCTCCTCGATCGTCAACAGAGAAACATCGAACGTCCCGCCACCAAGATCGAAAATAAGAACATTCTGCTCTCCGCTTCGCGACGCCTTTTTATCCAGACCGTAAGCAATAGCAGCAGCAGTAGGTTCATTAATAATCCTCAAAACATTCAGCCCAGAAATAGCACCAGCATCCTTGGTAGCCTGCCTTTGCGAGTCATTGAAATAAGCAGGCACCGTAACGACCGCATTCTTAATAGAATGGCCCAGATAAGCCTCAGCAATCTCCCTCATTTTCGTCAAAACCATAGAAGATATCTCCTCGGCCGCAAACTGTTTCTCTTCACCTTTGTACTTAACAACAATCATAGGCTTATCACCAGGACCTGGAATCACCTTAAAAGGCCAGTGCTTCATGTCACTCTGAACAGAAGGCTCAGAGAAACGCCTCCCGATAAGTCTTTTCGCATCGAAAACAGTGTTTAGAGGATTCATGGCAACTTGGTTCTTTGCTGCATCACCTATCAAACGTTCAGTATCTGTGAAGGCGACATAAGATGGAGTAGTTCTGTTGCCTTGGTCATTGGCTATGATCTCGACACGATCATTCTGCCACACACCTACACAACTGTAGGTTGTGCCAAGATCAATACCAATGGCCTTGCCTTCAGTCTTTGATGCCATATATCTACAAGAAACTTTAACAACAAGAGTCTCTAAAGAAAGACTTGGCTATGAATAACAAGAAGTGTTTGTTTTCGTGGGTTTTGAGAGAGCTTTCTTATTTTTTTCTTTGGCTCAAAGTTTCTAGTTGGTGGAAGCTCTTTGGGAGAGGAATGTATATAAAGGGAGTGTGGAGGTTATGAAGAAATTTCCAGAGGAGAATAGAAGACGGTAAGATGAGAGAGAAATTGATGTCGAAGACGAAGAGTTTGACTGGGTGGAAGTTAAAGAAAGTGTTAAGGTTGTAACTAGAGAGTTCTGGAGAAGTGGTGAAGTTTGTTTTGCTGTTTGGTGTCAAGAAGCGTACCAGACAAGCACGTGGAATTTTTAACGGTTGTTTCGGGCATTTTTTTAAAATATTTAAAAATATATTAAAATTATATTTTTTTTATTTTTTAAAATTTATTCTTAACATAAATATAAATTCAAAAACACTTAAAAAATATTAATTTAAAAAAAATCAAAAATTGAAGAAACACCGGTGCAACTACTATGCCAAATAGTCTTTTATAATGGATTATTATTGCCCAAGGAATTCTTTGTTTGATTTGGGATTTGAATCAGATTTATAGTGTGTTTAAAATTGTGCTAGAAATTATTTTTTTAAGTATTTTTTATTTAAAATATATTAAAATAATAAATTTTATTTTTTAAATTTTATTTTTGACATTAACACATTAAAATAATTCAAAAATATAGAAAAAAAAATTTAAACTAAAAAAATTTAATTTTTTTAAAATCATGATTTAATTCAATCTCAAACACTTATCTTAATATTTATGTTTTAGCATAATTTAATAATAAAAAAAAATAAAAGGTAGACGACAAGAAAAAATATATATATGACGAGGCCAAGCATGCATATGCCTTGCTGTTTATTGTTTTTTTTAGCTTTTTATTTTTCCATCAAAAAAATTAATAGATTCACTTATTTTTTGATTTTGTAATAATTTTTAAATATTATTATAATTTTTTATTAATAATTTTTCTTTTAATTATTTTATATTCGATATGAAAATAATAATACTGATAATAAATTATTCATCAAAATTCATTTTTTTTTGTTTTTATTTTGAACATATTTTATTTATCCTTATGATTTTCTTATCTTTCAATCATATATAAAAAGGAAATAATATTTTATTTTAAAAAAAATATTTTAACAATGATAAAATATTTTTTATATAAGAACCAATAATTTCAGTTTAAAACATTGTGTTAGCTTTGATAAATAAAAGATACTTTGATAAAATATTTATTTTGATGAAAAAAAAATTCAAAATAATTATATTTTTTAATTCAATAATAATATCAAACGATTTCATCTATGTTTTTTTAAAAAAAATTAGAAGCGGGGACAACAAAAATACGTCAAAGGGCAAGGCGCCTCCATGCCCGATTAGTCTTAAACCATCTCAAACCCAAGTAATAACACGTGTCATATTAATTTGGAAAATTTCATGGACTGGGTTGAGGAGCAGATTGGGTCGGTGACAGTAAGCAAAGGCCAAGAGTTACAGTTTAACATGGTCAAAAGCCAGCCACCATGACTGTGCCAGCCCATTTCAGCTCACGAGCACCCTCCAGAACCCTCTGGTGTTCCCTCTGTTTTTTCCTGGAGCTCTCTCCATTTCGCTCCCCCTGGCATCTTCTACCGATCTCTTTTGCTCTCTCAAACTTTCCAATACATTGCGCACACCCCTATATATATATCGACAGCAAGCCTCCAATTTCACTTCAGACAGAAACAAACATAACACGAAAGGTAACAAGCTCAGCCCAAAACACGCACCCACACTTTCGAAACCAACCAAATTTTTTTGCTCTCGTTCCCTTTTTAACACTTTCTTGCTAAAACATCCATAATGGCATCAAAAACTGAAGGAAAGGCCATTGGGATTGATCTTGGCACAACCTACAGCTGTGTAGGCGTGTGGCAGAATGATCGTGTAGAGATCATAGCAAATGATCAAGGCAACAGAACCACTCCCTCTTATGTTGCCTTCACTGACACTGAACGCTTGATAGGTGATGCAGCTAAGAACCAGGTTGCGATGAACCCTCAAAACACTGTTTTTGATGCGAAAAGACTTATTGGCAGGCGTTTCTCTGACCCTTCAGTTCAGAGTGACATGAAGCACTGGCCTTTCAAGGTGGTTCCAGGCCCTGCTGACAAGCCTCTGATTGTGGTGCAGTATAAAGGTGAAGAGAAGAGGTTTTCAGCTGAAGAAATCTCTTCTATGGTGTTAACCAAGATGAAGGAGATTGCTGAGGCTTATCTTGGTCATGCTGTGAATAATGCTGTGGTTACTGTGCCTGCTTATTTCAATGACTCGCAAAGGCAGGCTACAAAGGATGCTGGAGCTATTGCAGGTCTGAATGTTTTGAGGATTATTAACGAGCCAACTGCTGCTGCCATTGCTTATGGTTTGGATAAGAAGGCGTCGAAGAGTGGCGAGCAAAACGTGCTTATTTTCGATCTTGGTGGTGGAACTTTTGATGTTTCTTTGTTGACAATTGAGGAGGGGATTTTTGAAGTGAAAGCTACTGCTGGTGATACTCATCTTGGAGGTGAGGATTTTGATAATAGGCTTGTTAATCATTTTGTTGCAGAGTTCAGGAGGAAGCACAAGAAGGATATTAGTGCCAACGCCAAAGCTCTGAGAAGGTTGAGGACTGCCTGCGAGAGGGCAAAGAGGACTTTGTCTTCGACCACTCAGACAACTATTGAGATTGATTCTCTCTATGAAGGTATTGATTTCTATTCTACAATCACAAGAGCAAGATTTGAAGAAATGAACATGGATTTATTTAGAAGGTGCATGGAACCTGTGGAGAAGTGTCTCCGTGATGCAAAGATTGATAAGAGCCACGTTCATGAAATTGTTCTTGTTGGGGGATCAACAAGGATTCCCAAAGTGCAGCAACTTCTGCAAGATTTCTTCAATGGTAAGGAACTCTGCAAGAGCATAAACCCTGACGAGGCTGTTGCTTATGGAGCTGCCGTCCAAGCTGCAATATTGAGTGGAGAAGGGAATGAGAAGGTTCAAGATTTACTTCTCCTTGATGTCACTCCTCTTAGCGTTGGCATTGAGACTGCTGGTGGTGTGATGACAGTCTTGATTCCAAGAAACACAACAATTCCCACCAAGAAAGAGCAAGTCTTCAGTACTTACTCTGATAACCAAACCAGTGTGCTCATTCAAGTGTATGAAGGTGAAAGGGCTCAAACCAAGGACAACAATCTTCTTGGCACATTTGAGCTTAAAGGAATCCCTCCAGCGCCTAGAGGTGTTCCGCAGATCAATGTATGCTTCGACATCGATGCAAATGGCATCTTGAATGTTTCTGCAGAAGATAAGGCTTCAGGAGTGAAGAATAAGATTACCATCACCAATGACAAGGGAAGACTGGGCAAGGATGATATTGAGAGAATGGTGCAAGAGGCAGAGAGATACAAAGCAGAGGATGAGAAAGTGAAGAAGAAGGTGGAGGCCAAGAATGCCCTGGAGAACTACGCTTACAATATGAGGAATACAGTGAGAGATGACAAGGTTGGTGGTAAGTTGGACCCGGCCGACAAGCAGAAGATTGAGAAGGAGATTGAGGAGACAATTGACTGGCTAGACAGGAATCAATTGGCAGAAGTAGATGAATTTGAGGACAAGTTGAAGGAGTTGGAGGGCTTATGCAATCCAATCATTTCAAAGATGTATCAAGGAGCTGGCGGTGATGTGCCAATGGGTGGCGGTGCCCAGATGCCAGGAGGTGGGTACAGCAAGGCTAGCTCTGGTGGTTCTGGAGCCGGGCCTAAGATTGAGGAGGTTGATTAAGGCTTGAAAGTACTCATTTTAAATGTTCTATTTTTATCGGCTCCTGTTACTCTGTCCTTGAATGTGCTTAAGTGATTCGAATGAGGCATGCTTAAGAATTAATGTTGTGAAAAATCATGCAGTGGAATCAATGATGATGTGTATTTAGATGTCTGATGAAATACAAGGAGTTGTTTAATTATCCATTCCCACTTCTCTTCATTTTCTTTTTCATTAATCTCTGATAGTTGGCTCCCAGCAGCAGAAAGATTGGCCTTCTGTCAACTACTAAGAGATTATACCAAAACACTTGTAAAATGCGAAGTATCGAATCTTTATATATCAACAGCTGCTTGGAAATTCTGTCAGGACTCGGGTCTGACTTGAAACTCTTAAAGCCTGAGAGAGAGGAATCCAATTCTGTGTCGTCCAAACTCTAAACTATCCAATATTTGAACCAAAATTGTCCAAGCTGCCTAATGGTTCAACCCAGTCGTGATAAACTTTCTAATGCTGCTCCTTCTTTGATTGGATCAAGACGCCCTACATACATGTATATATGGCAACCTGAAAATCGTTTCAATCATACAAAAACTACAGCAAAGCATCCAAATTCTTGATTTCAACCTGAAAACTATGGCAACCTGCTTTGATCAAATAAATGACAAAATCAACAAGATGGAGGGTATATGGAATCCAATCATTTCAAAGCAAGCTGCTGGTGGCAAAGGCTAGTTTGGAGCTGGTGCTGGTTAATTATAAGATTGAACTTCAGTCTCTGTCATTTTGCACCTTCTAATACTCTATCTTCGAGCTATGCTTTTGTTATTCTCTGTTGGTTTTTTTCTTCACTGATTAATTCCATGCATAGTTCTCCTAGTTTTAACGTTGTGTGAACATAAAATATACAGCGTGTTTGATGTTTTTCAGGGTATTGTTTGATGAAATTAAGGGCTTATAATACAGATGGAGTTTCGGTGTACTGAAGGATTCTATCATAAAGGTGTTCTATCGGGAGTGTTCCAAAATTGATGCAAAATGTTCTGAAAATATATATATGAATAATTCTTTTGAGAAAAAAAGTATTTAAATCAGTAAATTGTCGCTCCAGATTTCATAAAGTTGTCATATAAGCCCTCGAATTTTAAAAAGGTTGATAAATAGGGGCCCAGTTCCACAAATTTTCTAAAGTAAAATGAAGATTTCTCATAAATAAAGGAACTTTCTCAGTCGAAAGTAAAGAAAAAGTGGGCATCCAATTCTCCTGCGTCTTTATTCATCAAGCTCTGGCATGGGATGTTGTTGGTGTTCGGTAACGTTCTATTAGGCTGTGCTTATCAATATTTAGAGCAGCTAAATAGTATCTGATTAAATCTTATTATTATACTTTACAGGTATAAAATAATCAATGAACGATAAAAATATTTGAAAAAATATATTTCATTTATATTTGAAATAATTTATGAATTTTCAATCTTGCATGGTATTTTATTGTGAGATTAATTATGATAATGAGGAGAATTAGGTGATAAAAATAAGAATAAAACTGAGATTCTATATAAAATTAATGAAGAGGAACAAAAAAAAGACGGTGCTATTCCATTCCAGAGATTTAACGCTACCACTTGATGAGCATCCTCACCTCACCATCCTGCTTTGCATGGGCCATTGTTTAATCTAAGTAAAATTTAACTAAACAAACGCTAAATAAATTGGATAAATATATAATGAAGAATATATATCAGATCTAATAAAAATATACTGGATTTGGGATTCTTGAGGGGAAAAAAAAACTATTGATAGATCCAAAAACCGAGAGAGAGACCTTCCCGGTCCATTTAGGGTGTGTTTATTTTTTAGATAGTTTTTGTAGTTATAATTTGAAAAAAAAAATTAGAAAAAGTATTTTTAATTGTAGTTAGTTGGATTTAGATGTGTTTGTAGTTGAATGTGCAGTAAAAAATATGTATAAAATATTTGGATAAAATATTTTGGTTTTTTTACAAATAGTAAAAATGAGACCAGTAAGGAATATTTACAAAACTTAGTTAAAAAAAAAACATATAAAAACTACTGTACAAAA
>Ga0307515_10016595_pt1 | contig 13472 bp, 10 predicted proteins | sample 17_EM_MG_FD_194513 | JGI IMG/M metagenome (GOLD analysis project Ga0307515, IMG submission 194513) | Populus trichocarpa ectomycorrhiza microbial communities from riparian zone in the Pacific Northwest, United States - 17_EM | ecosystem: Host-associated > Plants > Roots > Unclassified | place...
AAGAGAGATGAGATAACTTCGCAGCTCTGACTGGCTAGTTTGAAGACGAAGATGGTGTGGGAGAGTGATGTGGTTGGCTGTGGATGAAGATGAATTAACTTGATTTGAGTGAAAGTGGACGATCCGTTAGTGAAAGTGGACGATCTGATCTGTGAGAGTTGAGGGAGCGGCTAAGGGGAAAGGAGAACTGGAGAAGGACGGCTGGAGTTTGGACGCTAGGGTTAAGAAAAATAACGCGTTTTTTTTTGTATTTATAGTACCCCTTAAACCGGGTTTGGTTCGGTTGGGGTTTTTCCGGTTTTAGGTTTCTGAAACCAAAACCGAACCGAACCGAAATTTTTTAAAAAAATTCTAATCGGTTTAGTCGGTTTTTTTTTACGGTTCGGTTTTTTTGGTTATTTTTTTCTTGGTTTTCTCGGTTTAATCGGTTTCTCGGTTTTTTTGCTCACCTCTAGGAGCAGCAGGCACACACTGTCCAGCACTCACTTTTTGAAAAAAGAAAGGAATAAAAAACACCCTCTCTCCAATAATAAGATTCCAACAGAAAAAAGACACCACAAAAAACCTGACCTCTCTTTGCAGAAAAGGAAGAAGGAAAAACCAGAGGGACCCTTGCTCTCCCACCCAAGGAAAATTAGCAGTCAGCTCTTCAACATCCAGCACTGTGATTTCTCCTCTGCATCAACCTTCAGCCACGGTGACTAGCTTCACCAGCATCTCTTCTCAGTCATCTTGGCTAGCTTCATCCTCCTTCCAGTAACAGAGACTGCTTTCCATCAGTAGCTTCCTTTCAGTAGCAATAATAGAGATTGCATCTCCTCAGACTGTGACCAACAACTTCACCCTCCTTCCAGCAGCAAGAGTTTCTTCTCAGTCACAAAAGCTTCTGGTTCCAACCATGAGCAGCAGTTTACTCTTCCAGCAGTAAGAGGCTCTCCCTTCCAGTCAAAGCAGCAGCAGTAATACCTACTCCACACCAGCAGCTCCTCACCTTGGTCAGTCTCCACCCCAGCACCAGATCCTCCAAGATCAGCCACCGTGGGTAGTTTTGCTACCAGTCACCTCACACAGCAACCGTGAACTCCAACAACACAGTCACCTGCTGCGGCAACATCTCTTTCTTTGCACCGTGAGAACCACCATCTCCCACCGTACTAACCTCCACACCAGGAAGCTTCTCTCAACTCCACCGTGAGCTTTAGTCCTGATAGCAGTCCTTGGATACAACCAGTGAGCAGACTTCACCAGTTGCAACAGTGCAGCCTGTACGTGGTGTTCCTCTGTCAAGTATGTCAAAATATTTACTCTTATATTATTCATCATAGTCGTTAGTAAGAAAGTTTTATCTTCATAGATTTGGATAGAATTTAGAATTTGTAAATGGTATATAGTAATCTCACCATCTTTTTAACTGGCTGGAAAAACTAGCAATAAGAAATTCAGATATGGCCTTATCTAGGGTTCCTGTTTGGGTTTTGTAAGCGTTATTTGTCATTGTAATTTGTTGGAGGGTAACATCCTAAATACCCTCCAACAAATTACAATGGCAGATAACACTTACAAAACCCATACAAGAACCCCAAATAAGACTATAGTTGAACTTCTTATTGCTGGTTTCTCCGGCTAGTTGAAAGGATGGTGGGATTATCATCTCACTGAAACAGACCATTTACAAATCCTAAAATTCTATCAAAACCTATGAAGACCAGACACCCATCCTTGATTCTTTAGGAAACACCTTTCAAGATGTTGTGTCAACACTTATTCTTACCATTTCCTTACATTTTATCGGAGATCCTTCCCATCTAAAAGACAAGAATGCTGAACTCATTTTTAACCTTAGGTGTAAAAAGCTCAGTGACTTTTAGTGGTACAAAAATACTTTCCTTACTCGTGTTATGCTTAGAGAAGACTCAAACCAACCCTTTTGAAAATAAAAATTCCTTGCAGGTTTGCCAATTCTCTTAGGAGAAAAAGTCCGAAACAAAATTAAAGATACCTTTACATCCAAAACCATTCCATATGACCAACTTATATATGGTGAACTTGTTAGCTTCACCCAAAAAGAAGGTCTCAAGATCTGCCAAGATCTTAAACCTCAAACATCTGAAATGAGAAATAAAACGTACTAGACAAGAACTTGGTAGTTTCTGTCACCAGTTTGACCTTTCCACCAAAAAACCCTATTGTAGTGGTAACTGCTCCAAACCCAGAAATTATCCAAACCATAGCAAACATCCTTACAAAAGATCAGTCCATAAATATCGGAAATAATTTTACTCCAAACCCAAGCAAACATATTACAAAAAACCTTACAAGAAGTTTACCAAAACCCATAAAACTTCCCCTCCTAAGCCCAAACAAAAATTTGACCTAAAAACCATTACTTGTTACAAATATGGACAGAAAGGACATACGTCCCGTTTCTGTAAAATTAATACCAAACTACATGAACTCCAATTAGATGACGATATTATCAACCAATTACAAAATCTCTACATTGAAACCTCAGACATTGATCCCAATTCTTCAGACATTTCTGAAGAAGAATTCCAAATAGATGAATTAGCAACTTCCATTTCTAGTTTAGACACTTCAGCAAACTCCAAACAAATTAGTGTCGTAACTAGAGATCAAGAGTTTATCCTCAAGGCTATCAAAAGACTTGATGATCCTCAATTACAAGAAACCTATCTAGATAAATTGTTGAATAACTTCAATAAAACATAACCACCCCATTCTAATCCCCAAAACCATTCTGTCTTACCTACAACTAGTACCAATACCTATGACCTTATAAAAATCCTCAGTCGAAAGAGGTCCAAAACCTCAGCTACCATCCCTGAATTACAATATGAGATAAAAACCCTCAAATCTGAGTTACAAACCCTAAAACAAGCTCAACAAAAAGCCTCAGCCATCCTACAACACCTTCTATCCAAAATAGAAAGTCAGTCTGATACTGAGTCTGAATCAGAAGATCAAACCATTGAGTCTCATGCACTGCATCATGCACTTACAAACATTAAACACATTCCTGATGATTTCTTAAATGTTTTAACTCAAATATCTTCAAAAAAGTATCTAATCAAAATTACCCTAGTCTTTTCATACGATTTCAAATTAGACACTATCGCCTTATTTGATACAGGAGTAGATTTAAATTGTATTAAAGGAGTAGTTCTAAAATGATTTTTACAAACTACCTTTGAAAAACTCTCTGCTGCTAACAATTCTAAACTTCATATTGCAGGCAAAACTCAAGCCTCTGTTTTTAACAAAGGCATTTCTCTTAAAACATTTTTTGTTGTTACAAAAGACATCAATCATACTATCATTTAGGCACTCCATTCATTGACATGATCACACCATATAAAGCACATCATGACTGTATCTCTTCCAAAATAAATCATAATAAACTCATTTTTCCATTTTTAGAAAAATCCAAAACTACAAATATAAATTTGATCAAAGCATGTTCTATCCATACTCACCATATTAATGCATTGATTCATGGAAAACTGTTTCATTTACAAGATTTAAAAAACCATGTTTTGTTTTGTTGTAGTGAAAAACAATTACAAAATCCAGATTTACAAAAGAAAATTGCTGATTTCCAGAGTAAGATTGAACAAGTAATCTGTTCAGACTTACCCAATGCTTTCTGGAAAAGAAAACAACACAATGTTGATCTTTCTTATGAAGATACTTTTTCCGAGAAACTTATACCTACAAAAGCAAGACCTATACAAATGAATACTAATTTGGAACAACATTGCTGACTTGAGATCCAGGATCTAGAGTCCAAAGGTCTGATCCAAAAATCCAGATCACCATGGTCGTGTGCAGCCTTTTTATGTGAATAAAAACTCTGAAATTGAAAGGGGCACACCAAGATTAGTTATTAATTACAAACCATTAAATTCAGCTTTAAAATGGATTAGGTATCCTATTCCAAATAAAAAAGATTTATTACAAAAACTGCATTATGCTTTTATATTTTCTAAATTTGATATGAAGTTCGGATTTTGGCAAATCCAAATTAATCCCAAAGATCGTTACAAAACTGCATTTATTGTTCCTTTTGGCTAGTATGAGTGGAACGTTATGCCTTTTGGCTTAAAAAATACCCCTTCAGAATTCTAGCGCATCATGAATGATATTTTTAATGTACATTCCAAATTCTGCATTGTTTACATTGATGATGTACTCATTTTCTCTCATTCTATCGATCAACATTTCAAACATCTCCATACATTTTTTTATATTGTGAAACAAAATGGATTAGTTGTTTTCAAATAAAAAATTTCTCTCTTTCAAACTCGTGTTCGTTTCCTCGAACATTATATTTGTCAAGGTACTGTAACACTAATAAAGAGATCTTTATCTTTTACAACCAAATTCCCTGATAAGATTACTGATAAAACCCGACTACAAAGGTTTCTAGGTAGCCTTAATTATGTTCTTGACTACTTTCCCAACATTAGCCGTCTTGCCAAACCTCTACATGACAGGTTAAAAACTAACCCTAGTCCGTGGTCTGATACTCATACGAACCTTGTCCGCCAAATTAAAAAACAAGTACAGACCATCCCACTTCTCCATTTAGCTAACCCTTTAGCTCCTAAAATAGTCTAAACTGATGCCTCAGATTTAGGTTACGGGGGGATCTTGAAACAAGTCCAAAACAATAAAGAGCAAATCCTTCAGTATACATCTGCTCATTGGAATGATTGTCAAAAGAACTACTTCACTATATAAAAAAAGATTCTTTCAATTGTTCTCTGTATTACAAAATTTCAAAGTGATTTATTAAACCAAAAATTTCTTTTACGTGTTGATTGAAAATCTGCAAAAGAATTTCTCCAAAAAGATGTTCAAAATTTAGCTTTAAAATAGATTTTTGCCCGTTGGCAAGCTATTTTAAGCATTTTTTATTTTGACATTGAATACATTAAAGGAGATTCAAATTCCATCCCTGACTTCCTAACCTGAGAATTCCTTTAAAACAGGTCCTAATGCCTCCAAAGACTCGGAAAAAGATAAGGGGAAAGCCCCATAAATCCAACCTACAAAACCAGACAGCCCAAAACCCTCTTTAAAATTCATAGCTTTAGCCATCTTATCTGCAAAACCAATCAAATCCTGGTATGAAGCAGTAGTAGAAGAAGACAAATAAGCTACAAAACAATCCCAAATACATACATATAAAATCCAACATTGGGTTGATACCCTTTTAAAATCACCAGAATTACTTTTGGCATTACAAAAAGTCTCTCAACAGGCCTCCAGTGACTAAGAGTCACAAACATGTAGTATTTCTAAAACACTTTCAAAACCACAAGCAGGGTTTTCCTCCCAAAATCCCCTGCTTGCCTTACAAAGTCAAAAAACACATATTTCCAAATCAAAATAACAATATATTTTTATAACTCACTTTCAAAACATTTTAACTATGGAAGAAGGTTTTTACCATGAAAATCCTTCCATCGCTACTTCCAAACTTTTTCCTTCAAACTAGCACTACAAACCTTGGGATATTACAAAACCCCAATCCTATTATTCTATTATTCTTGAAATAACCAATTCAGTAAAATTCAAACATTTCAAATTACATCCAGACCACCCTGAACCTGCATACTCTACATGCATTATCCACAACATCATCCATCATTCAGACTGGAAACAACCCCTCAACAAACCAGTTCCTTTTCCTATACACCTCCGTACATCATTCCAAAACAACAACCTTTCCTATACATACTGGGACTACCAACAGGCATGGTTCAATGCTTTTTTCCTCTAAAACTCCAAACACAACCATTCCTGGCTTTTTTACTTTCATAATTCCATGACTACTACAAAGCTTCCACTCTAGTTTCTTCAATGATGGGATTACTTTGGTTGCCAAATTGACTTCCTTAAGGACCACCCCCTGGTTGAAAATGGTTGCCTCTATTTTAAGGAAAATTTTCAACCTCCTCCTTTCGAACGAAAGTTTTCTTCCCTTTTGATTTTCTGTACAAAATTCTTTGTTCCATGGGTATGTTCATGGTTTTTCCATTACAATCTCCAGCAAGGGCATCCAGTTCTTGTCCGAAAATTCAAAATTAAATGGTGGGATTCCTTTGCAGCAGAGTCTAAAAGTTTAAAACTAGCTGTAACAGAATGGTAACAAAAGAATCAATCCGTCCATATTATTGACCACCATCCTTAGTCCAAATTTATGGCTCGTAAAGTCCATACTGTAGCTCTCATTGCCTCTGCAAAATCTGAGGAAGAATACCTCAATATTATGCAAGGCATCATACAAAGTCAAGAACCCAAAACAGTGCTGTCTAAATCCAACTCCTCCGATTCATCATCTCCATCATATTCCCTTGGAAATGATAACGAAGATGACTGCTTTGGCATCCTGCCCCCCATTACAAAGCATTGAAGACCCAATAAAATTGTCGGCAAAAAATGACAAACAAACTTTCTGTACAAAAGGTGTTCTCCACTTACAAAAGGTGTCTCCCACTTAGACAGAAAGAGGAATCATCTTCCGGTGCAAACAATATGAAAATAATAATTTTAGGCTCACCTGTTTTGAGCCCATTTTCAATATCTTTTAGACTCAACTGTTTTGAGTCCCTTTTTACTTTTGTTGGCTCATGGTTTTAGGCTTTTTCTACAAACATTACCTAATATTACAAACAAACAAATGAGCTGTTGGTGGAAAGAAGACAACAAAAGGAAAACCCCACAAAAAACATAGGCAATTTCCAACCTGTCATCTCTTGATCATGGAAAGCAATAACACATGGCTTCAGGAGGAATCTTCAGGCTTTCCAAAAAGGCATTTTGGCCTCTTCCATGGTAACTCAGCTGTAAAAAGAGATCCCTCAATCCTTAGAAAATAATTTTTTTTCAGATTCAATTCTTCTAAAAACAAAACACTGTATCAATTTACATTTCCCTTGAAAACACTGTATTAAATTGTAATCCATCTTTCAAAAAAATATCTCCTGTATTGAAGCAATATAAAATTTCAAGGTTCATTTATTTAAACCTTCGCGTCTTTACATATGCATGTTTACATTTCTTTAAATATTCTGTAAAACTAAGTATGCTCTGTGTTTGATCAAGGATCCTGACATTGTTGGTCTTGCCTTGTTAATTCGTATAAGAAATTTGTTTCTTTTTCCAAACTCAGTATATCGGCTGGAAACCTGTGACCCGATCTAAAGATCATTCTTAGGTGTAACAACGCCACGTCCTATGTTTGATTCATTCTTCACGTACTATGTAACAATTCTAATTCTTGATATATATAGTAAAATCCTTTTTAAATCTATTTATTTAGTGTAATCCCAGTAGCCTCTGATATCAAATAAATTAAAAAAGGATTACACTAAATAAAACAAATAAAACAAAGGATTTTACAATAAATAGATAAAGCAATACGTGGCGTTGTTACACCTGAGAATGATCTATAGATCGGGTCACAGGTTTCCAGCCGATATATTGAGTTTTGGGGAAGAAAGAACAGAAAAGAAAACATATAAATTTCTGATGCGAATGAACAAGGCAAGACCAACAATGTCAGGATCCTTGACCAAACACAGAGCATACTTAATTTGCAATTATTTACATAAATGAATATAAACATGTAAAGATTCAAAAGTCTAAGGAAATAAACCTTGAAATTTGTATTGATACAAAGCAGGGGATAATTTGCAGGAGATATGAGTTACACTTTTGGAATTGATACAAGTTTTGAATACAAAACAGGGAATAAAATGATACAGTTTATGAGTACAGAGGAATAATATGATTCGTTTGCAGAGAAACTTGTTGTGGTTGTAACCAGTTCTGCCTCTTCAATTGGAATGAAGCCTCCTTATATAGAGGAGGATAATATGCCTTTCGTAGAAGTGGGAAACACCTTTTGTAAGTGGGTGGCGCCTTTTGAAAGTGCGAGACACCTTTTTGTAAGTGGAGGAACCCTGCACCGAAAGTATTTTTGACATTTTCTGCCGACACTTTTTTTTAGTGCCTTTTGATAGGTGGTAGAATGCCATAGCAGTCATCTTCATTGTCTTCTCCAAGGGAAATGGCAGGAGATGTCGAGTCAGATGAGCTGGATTGGGACAAGACTGTTTTGGGTCTTGGCTTTGTATAATGCCTTGCACTATTTGGAGGTATTCTTCCTCAGTTTTAGTGGAGGCAAGGAGAGCTGTTGTTTTAGCCTTTCGGGCTAGAAATTTGGATTGAGGATGGTGATCAATGATGGGAGCTGTTTGATTCTTTTATAACCATTCTGTAACAACTAATTTGAAACTTTTTGATTTAGCTGCAAAAGAATCCCACCATTTGATTTTGAATTTACGGACAAGGACTGAATGTCCATTTTGGAGGTTGTAATCATAGAACCATGAACACATCCATGGAACAAAGAATTTTCTACAGAAAATTAAAAGGGAGGAAAACTTTCTTTCGAAAGGGGTAGGTTGAAAATTGTTTTTGAAATAAAGGTAACCATTTTCAACCAGAGGATGGTCTTTGAGAAAGTCAACATGACAACCAAAGTAATCCCACCATCGAAGAAACCAAATTGGGAGTTTTGTAGATGTCATGGAATGATGAAAGTAAAAAAGCCAGGAATGGCTATGGTTTGTATTTTGGAGATAGAAGGCATTAAAACATGCCTGTTGGTAATCCCAGTATGTATATGATGTACTGAATTCTTTGAAGGATGTACGGAGATGCATAGGGAAAGAGATTGGTTTATGTAAAGGATGTTCCCAATCTGAAGGATGGATAATCTTTTGGATGATGCATGTGGAATATGCAGGTTCAGGGTGATTTGGATGCAGTTTGAAGTGTTTGAATTTGACCGAATTGGTGATGTCAAGTATGGTGGCATAATAGGATTAGGGTTTGCACAGATCCCATGGTTTGTAGTGCCAATTTGGAGGGAAAAGTGTAGAAGCTGCAATAGAAGGGTTTTCATGATAAAATCCTTCTTCTATGATCAAAATATTTTGAAAATTAGTTTTGAAAATGTATTTTGATTTGGATTTGAAAAAGTTTTGTTGTGGGGTTTGTAAAGCAAGTAGGGGTTTTTGAGAAGGAAAACCTGCTTGTGGTTTTGAAATAGGTTTGGAAATACTACCTGGTTGTGACCCTTGGTCACTAGAGGCCTGTTGGGAGACCTTTTGTAGTGCTAGAAGCAATTTTGGAGATTTGGAAAGGGTACCAACCTAGTGTTTGACTGAGTCCGGTTGTACCTGTGTTGGTTTTGTAATGTCTTCTTCTTCAACGACTGCATCATACCAAGATTTAATAGGTTTTACAGCTAGGATGGCTGAAGACATGAGTTTTGGAGGAGGTTGTGGGCTTTCTGGTTTTGTATGTTGAGTTTGAGGAGCTTTCCCCTTATCTTTGGATTTGACCTTAGGAGGCATCATGATTTGTTTTGAAGGAATTCACGGGTTAGGAAATCAGGGATTGAATTTGAATCTCATTTAATGTAAGTAATGTCGAAATAAAAAATGCTTACAATAGCTTGCCATCGGGCAACAATTTATTTTGAAGCAAGATTTTGGACATGTTTTTGTAAAACTTCTTTTGCGGATTTGCAATCAACAGGAAGAAGGAATTTTTGGTTTAATAAATCACTTTGGAATTTTATAATGCAAAGAACAATTGAAAGAATCTCTTTTTTGACAGTGGAGTAGTTCTTCTGACAATCATTCCAATGAGCAGATGTATATTGGAGGATTTGTTCTTTGTTGTTTCGGACTTGTTTAAGAATCCCTCGGTAACCCAAGTCTGAGGTATCAGTCGCGACTACCTTAGGAGCTAGTGGAGAAGCAGAATAGTTTGAACCTGCTGTTTGATATGTCGGACTATGCTGGTATGAAGGTCAGACCAGTGGACTGAGTCTTTCTTTAACCTATCATGTAAAGGCTTGGCAAGACAACTAATGTTTGGATAGTAATTAAGGACATAGTTAAGACTTCCTAAAAACCTTTGTAATTGGGTTTTGTCTGTGATCTTAACAGGGAATTTGTTTGTAAATGATAATGATCGCTCTATAGGTGTTACAGTACCTTGGCAGATATAATGGCCTAGGAAACAGACAGGAGTTTGAACTAGAGAAATCTTGGATTTGAAAATAACTAATCCATTTTGTTGAGAAGTATGAAAGAATATATGTAGATGCTTAAAATGCTGATCTATTGAGTTGGAAAAAATGAGAACATCATCAATGTAAACAATACAGAATTTGAATGTGCATTGAAGATATTATTCATAATGCGTTGGAATTCAGAAGGTGCATTTTTCAATCCAAAAGGCATGACATTCCATTCGTATTGGCCGAAAGGAACTGTAAATGCAGTTTTGTATCGATCCTTAGGATCAATCTGGATTTGCCAAAATTCGGATTTCATATCAAATTTGGAAAATATAAATGCAGAATGTAATTTTTGTAACAAATCTTTTTTGTTTGGGATTGGATATTGAATCCATTTTAAAGCAGAATTTAAGGGTTTGTAGTTGATCACAAGTCTTGGTGTGCCTCTTTCAATATCAGAGTTTTTATTCACATAGAAGGCTGCACACGACCATGGTGATCTGGACTTTTAAATAAGACCTTTAGTCTCGAGATCTAGGATTTCAAGTTTGCAATGCTGTTCGAGATCAACATTCATTTGAATAGGTCTTGCCTTTGTAGGTATATATTTTTCTAAAAAATTATCTTCATAAGGAAGATCAACAACATGTTTTCTTTTCCAGAAGGCATTGGGTAAGTCTGGACAGATTTGTTGTTCAATCGTACTTTGTAAATCAATTATTCTCTTTTGTAAAATAGAGTTTTGTAATTGTTTGTTGATACGACAAAAGGAAACATGGTTTTGTAAATCATGTAAATGGAATTGATTTCCATGAATTAAAGCCTTAATATGATAGGTATGTATAGAGCATGCTTTAATTAGATTTAAATTTCTAGTCTTAGATTTTTCTAAGAATGAGAAAACAAGTTTAATGTTATTGATCTTGGAGGTAATACAATCATGATGTGCTTTGTATGGAGTGATCATATCGATGAATGGGGTGCCGAGAATGATGGTATGATTAATATCTTTTGTAAAGAAAAAGAATGTTTTAAGAGAAATTCATTTGTTGAAAACAGAGGCTTGGGTTTTGCCTGCAATATGCAATTTTGAATTGTTAGCAGCAGAGATTTTTCAGAGGTAGTTTGTAAAAATTATTTTGGAAGTACGCCTTCTTTCATGCAATTTAAATCTGCACCTATGTCAAATAAGACAATAATGTCGAGTTTGAAATAGTCTGAAAAGACTAAGGTAATTTTGATCAAATATTTTTTGGAAGATATTTGGGTTAACACATTCAAGAAATCATCAGGAATATGCTCAATGTTTATAAGTGCATGATGTAATGCAGACTCATCAGTTTGGTCTTCCGGTTCAGACTCAGTGTCAGACTAGGTCGCAATTTTGGATAGAAGATCTTGTAAGATGGCAGAGTCTTTCTATTGAGCGTGTTTTAGGGTTTGTAACTCAGATTTAAGGGTTTTGATCTCAGAATGTAATTGTGGGATGGTAACTGAGGTTTTGGATTTCTTCTTGTTAAGGATCTTTGTAAAGTCGTAGATATTGGTACTGGTGGAGGGTAATACAGAGCGGTTTGGAGGGTTAGATGGAGGTGTTCTGGTTTGTTGAAATCTTTCAACAGTTTATCTAAATAGGTTTTTTGGAGCTGAGGATCATCAAGTCTTTTGATAGCCTCAAGGATGAATTCTTGGTCTTGGGTTAAGACACTAATTTGTTTGGAATTTGTAGAGGTATCTGAAGTAGCATTGGAAGTTGGTATTTCATCAATTTGAAATTCTTCTTCAGAAGTGTCTGAAGGAGAGGGGTCTGTATCTATGGTTTCAATATATAGGTTTTATATCTGGTTGATGGTTTCTTCATCTATTTGAAGCTCATGGAGTTTGGTATTGATTTTGCAAAAACGGGACGTATGTGCTTTCTGGTTGCATTTGTAACAGGTAATGTTTTTTAGGTCAAATTTTGGTTTGGGCTTTGAATGGAAAGGCTTATGGGCTTTGGTAGATTTCTTGTAGGGCGTTTTGTAGTATATATGTTCTGGTTTGGAATAAAACTATTTTCAGTATTTATGGGCTGATCGTTTGTAAGGAGGTTTGTCATTTGAATAGTTTTTGGGTTTTGAGCAGTTTCCACTGCAGGAGGGTTTTTTAGTAGAAAGGTCAAACTGGTGACAGAAACTACCAAGTTCTTGTGTGGTACGTTTCATTTCTCACTTCAAGTGTTTTTGGAGTTTGAGGTCCTGGCAAATCTTAAGACCTTCTTTTTGGGTGAAGCTCACAAGTTCACCGTATGTAAGTTGGTCATATGGTATGGTTTTGGTTGTAAAGGCATCTTTGATTTTGTTTCTGACCTTTTCTCCTAAGAGAATAGGTAAGCCTGCAAGGAATTTTTCTTTCTAAAAAGACTGGTTTGAATCTTCTCTAAGCATGACACGGGTAAGGAAGGTGTTTTTGTAGTGGATTTTGAATATAAGAGCAACGAGAATACATCCTTCAAGCATATGGTAATTATGGGTCTTGATTTGTAATAACATGCTTTGTAAGATGTTTTTGTCTTTGAGGGATATAGTAAGGTTTGGATAGCAGTCAAAAGATATTGGACCGCTGCAGAGGCTAGACTCAATGGAACTTAGGAGTGAGTCTTGCAAGTTGTGGAATTTAGCATCTCGGAGTACAGCTAGAATGGAGGTATTTAAGCCTTCTTTTGTAAGTGGTTTTATGCCGACTTGAACTAGACCGACATGAATGTATTTGTAGTTTCTGGCTAGGTGTTTTTGTAGGGATTTTTGGGAGAGGAGTTGGATAGTCTCAAAATGTTTTGTAAGCTGAATATCTCTTTCTTCAGTTTTGATCGTAAAATCTGTTTTGAAAATGTCATATTTGGATTTTTAATAAATCTGTGTTTGAGAAATCTTTGGAATTTTCCAATTATCAATATTTTTTGTAAAATCCTCAATTGTTATTTCTTCACTTTGTACAATCCTCTTATTCTCAGAGGTGTCAGATGTAGAAGAAGCCGAAATAGAATTAGATCTATAGAAAGCCGAATGCATAGTTTGAAGAGATAGATTAGAAAACAGGCTGCAAGTTATATGGATTTACTGTCCTAGTCACTCAACGGGACTTACACCATTCAGTAGCATTCACCTATTAACTAAGGGTCTCTCTTCTCTCTTGGGTTTCTGCAATCTAAAGTAATATTACTGCCCAGATCCCAGTAGGTTGTGATACCAAATAGATTAAAAAAGGATTACACTAAATAAAACAAATAAAACAAAGGATTTTAGTATAAATAGATAAAGCAGTACGTGACGTTGTTACACCTGAGAATGATCTATAGATTGGGTCA
>Ga0307515_10016596_pt1 | contig 13472 bp, 9 predicted proteins | sample 17_EM_MG_FD_194513 | JGI IMG/M metagenome (GOLD analysis project Ga0307515, IMG submission 194513) | Populus trichocarpa ectomycorrhiza microbial communities from riparian zone in the Pacific Northwest, United States - 17_EM | ecosystem: Host-associated > Plants > Roots > Unclassified | place...
TCCTTGATGTTAGCAAAATAAGGGACTTAGTATTTGTTTAAGCTTCAAAATTGGTCCATAAAGCTCCAATTTTTATAAATTAATAAAATTGAATCTTTTTTTGCTAAACCGAGTGACAAAATATCCTTCTATATTGCAAGGCACCCCTATGTAAGCATAAAAATAAATTACCATAACCAATTTCTAAAAAATACAGTATTAAAAGATAAAATTAAAAAATAAAAACAAATTAAGGTATCAAAGTGAATAGACATAGTTAGGTGTGTCCTTAATTTTTTTTAATTTAATTTATTTTGAGTACCTAATAACTATTACTATTCTTCCAAATAATAGCAAGATATATTTTTATTATTTTTAAAGTTTAAAATTAATTTTGTAAAAAAATATTATTAACATATGGAAGAAATTACGAGTTGTTGCGAGTATTATACTTAAATTTTATTATGTTTTGATCCAATCTGAATTTTTATCCATTCAATCTCGTTCTTTATAAAACATTAGGATATTTTTTTTTCCTCATTTTATAAAACATCTAGTGCCCCCCACGTTGATTGTTTCCTCGATTGCCCAATTGCATTTGTTAAGGATGTCAAGGATGCCGGCACGATAGTATGATGATGTCAAAACAATGTTGTCGGACTATGATCCGAGCAAATACTGTCTTAACAAATAGGGCAAATAGATATTGGCCAGGTAAAATTGTGTACTTAAAAGTTCCAATTCAGTCATCATTCACTGAAAATATCTACAGCTTCGAAAGTGTACTTATTAACCTCTTCTGCGGACGGGCGCGGTAGAGACGTCAGAAGTGACAATTTGTTCATTTATAGAAAACACTAGATGGACGGAGTCCGATGATGCAAACATTTTTTTAAAAAAAATTGAGATATAAGTTGCTTGGTTTGATTTTACTGAGTTTAATAAATTTGATTAATTTTAATAATATGAATAAAAAAATTATTGATGAGAAAAAATAGAAAACTTGACTTGGATATATCCGGCTTAGCATGTTAAATCTGTGATCTAGTCGTGATATTAGAGTAACCTTGTTAAAAGCAAATTAAATAAAATTATAAAATTTAATTTTCAAATAACTCAATGTTGAAAGGTAAAATTAAAATTTATTTTTAAAAAAAAACAACAAAAAAGACTTGAATTAAACTAAACTTAGTAACCCGTGATTATGGACAATAACGTCATAGAAAGAAAAGAAAAAAAATAAGATCACAAAAATCAATTTCTAACAAATCAAATGCTGAAAGATAAAATTAAAAAAATCATTTTAAAAAAATTAAATGATGAAGAATCTTATTTGATAAAAAGTATAAATTAAATGAAAATCTGATCACTTTATATAAATAAAAAAAATTCAAAACTCAATTTCTAGTAAATAAAATATTGATGGATGAAATTAAAGAAAAAATATAATTAAAAAAATATTAAGAAAACTTGACCCGAGCCCATCTAGATTAGCATATAAAGTTTACGATCTGGTTGTGATACCGAGATAACCCTATCAAAAGTAAATTGATTAAAATTATGAAGTTTAATTATCAAACAACTCAATGTTGAAGAACAAACTGAAAAAATAATAATTAAAATAAAAAAAATTTCATCTTAAATCAAGTTACTTGCTAACCCTACTACCATGGACATGACTTTTATAGATTTTTTTTTTATTAATTTATTTATGCATTGCTAGGAATGCAATGGAAGATTAGAATTAGGGCGTTTATATTTTCCTTTCATAAGATAACACTAATATCATAATAAATCCTGCCATTTAGTTTTATTTTTTATGGTTTCTATATTTAAAAAGTAGTAAAATTCATTGAAATTAATTTATTTAGTGAGCATTAAGTCATCAAGTTAATAAGATTTATATCCATGTGAGGGTGGATTAAGAGCCTAAAAAGTAGAGGGATTGTCTAGTAATACAGATTCTCTTATTGATGAAAAATCTGTTTATTTTTATGTTTTAAAAATATTTTAAATATATATTTTCAAATAAAAAAAAAACTCTTTAAAATCAAATTACTACACTCAAAATCTGGTTTATTTTAGATGCTTAGTCGACATGGCTTCAAACTTCTACGACTAAACAAGTTGTGAGACTTCAAAAAAGAAAAGCAACATTAGATACGCCACCAGCGGTTTCAGTCCAAGGGAGATTCAAGGCCAGTTTGCCGTTATCCAGCCACTCAAAAGCCGCCTCAGCCCCATTCAAGAAACCCTTCTTTGGAGATGCATTTGAGTAAGATAAGAAACTCCCTCCGCCTTTAACCTCAATCTTTACACAAGTCTCCGCTTCAGAATCAAAATACTCCACTTCTTGAATTGTGCCGCCGCTATTAAACATGTTGGCCAGCCCAACAGGAGCAAAACTGATACCGGTGCCGCCTAGCTTCTTGATGGGCACAAAGCTGAAGATCTCAAATGTAGATGGTTGGATGGTAATTTGAACTGCGTCAGATTCTGGCGATACAAGTAGCAGCTCCTCTGCCTGGTTGAGATAGACGATGAACTCGTCAGCCTCACTCATTTGAGCAGTCTCTTTCTTCTGGTCCCATTCAATGTCGGTAACATGAACAGAAACAGACAGTGGCTTGTAGCATTCTGAGTAGCCCTTGATCCTTTGCTCCTTGGGGTCCCATCCAGCTCCTTGGCAGTTGAAAGCTCCAATCACACCTCCATACTGCGAAGTCCAACATGCCATTTTAGTTCCATTTGACTTCATCAATAACCTTATCCTTAATAAACAATTTGGCGAACACCATATAAAGAAATATCGTTGTTTATTTGAGACATGTTGGGTATGGAAACAGTGTTAAAATAATTGTTTATAAATAGAAAGAAATAAAGAGTTGTTTTCAGGTGTGAAAATACTGTAATTAAAATTGTAATTAAGGTGTTAGAAAACATCTCGAAAATATAACTATACAAAAAAATAAAAAAAATAAAAAGAGAAAGCAAATAAAAAAAATACATTTATACTTTTATGTTCTCTGTGTAGTAATAAGTTTATTTAGACTTAAAAAATTATAATGAAATATTATGTTTCTTAATATTACTACTGTTAAAGAAATAATTATATTTCAAATTAAACTGAATAATTATTATTTAATTTTATCTTAAAAATCACAAATATCAAAATTAATTTTAAAAATTAAAGAAATAAATTTAAAAAACAAATTAATCTCATTAACATATTAAATTCCAAGTTTCATCTTTTAATATTATAAATATTCATAAAATAATATTAAAAAACTCACTAGAAAAGTCAATCCATCATAATTTTCACTTAATTTATTATACAATTGAAACTTACACTTATAAACATTAATTAATGTTTTTTTTAATATAAAATAAATATTTTTTATTTTTTTTATTTATTTACAAACTACAAGAAAAATAAAAAATATATAGACAGCCACTATATATCCAAAATAATAAAACATTGTTTTATCCAAGTCCTTGTAGACAAAATAAATGAATACCTTGTTGAAGTTCCAAATCTTGAGAATTGTTTTCTTGTCAAATAAAGGGTTCCTGAAGAGGCAGTCCCTTGTCGGCAGGGCAAAATCTTGGCACTTGGGAATGGTACCATCAGGGTAAACAAGTTTCTTGAGGAGTTCAAAATCATGCCCACCCACCGAGTCACTCACATATACAGGTCCTCCACAAATAGCTCTTGATCCAGCATGAAATTTGGCGCACAGATGGTCAGATTGGAACATATCCCAGTCAGGTTTTATAATCTGACCAATCCACATGCTGTTGTAGGCGCAATGGATCATATGGACCCCTTGCAGCCAGTAAACTCCCATCGGATCTCCGTTTGGATCCTGGAACCAGAAGTCATCACCTGTAGCAAAAAGGTGTCAAGCTCCATGGTAAAAATAACAACTTTCTAGCGGATATAAAAGAACAAAGGAGATCATTTGGTTAGACTTTCATGCCTACTCTTCCCATGGATATCTGCTTTGTTCCAAGGAAGAAGAAATCATTGCATTGTTGCATGCTGGAAATGAGTCCAGATCCTTTGAAATTCTTTGACAGGGAATCTGACAGGCCCTTGTAGTAGCCCTTTGCAAGCTCAACACGGCCTCCATAATCTTCAGAAACATACTCAAGGCTCTGCATTTGCCAATTGAGACTTAGATACACAAAACAATTAAGTCAATCTAATATAGAATATCCAAATACTCAGAAAAGAACAAAATAGATGATATCTATGAAAAGAAGTCTTACATGAATGACATCTACTTTCACTCCTGTAATGCCAGCGTCGGCAAGGTAGGAGTGCATAGAATCATAGAAATCGCCTGCTTGGTCAGGGTGAACAAGACCAATACCACCTTCAACGATCTTAACCACAGCAAGATCAGCCATTGTCCCATCCAGACCAGGAGACAGTTTGCAAGAAATGATCTTTGAATTCAGATTAGTAGAATCTGGCCTGACACCACCCCAGGCACCACAGAGAGCATGCCACACATAAATATCGTCCAAACCCTTAAACTTTGTCCTCAAATCTCTCGTGAAAGCTTTCATGCCATAACTTTCAGCCTTGCAAGAACGACTTCCACCACTCCCACTGGAAACACTCTTTTCTTCTCCACCAAAAATAACATCCAGTTCTTGTTTCAACTTTTGAATTTTAGTTTCAAAAGGAGACAAGTCAGTTACACGAGATTGGATTGCCTTATCGCGATCATTCTCAGCATGCTCGATTTCAATTGCCTTTAAGATAAGCATCTTTGGCTTCTTTGGATCAAATGAAGTAGGGTTAGGTCCCAACAGAGACCCTCCCTTGTACTTCCTAAACTTGTCACATTCATCAAGCCTGTGAAGCCTGGCAGTCATTTGAGTTCCACCAAGAACTAGGTTTTTAGCATCCTCGTTCGGATTCTCATCATCAGTATTGATGCTTTGCCAGCCATCATCAATGATGAGAAACCTCGGAGAGACACCACCCTCGACAAAATCATTCACACCATGCCATATACCAGCAGGCTCTACAGCTAAATAAAATGCATCCCAAGTGCACCACCCAAATTTATCAACAAGAGAAGGGACAGTTTTCTCTTCCAGAAGCTTGAAGGTATTGAGGTGGACCCTAAGTGCACTAAAGGCCTCTTTCATGATATTGTAAGGATTTTCAGACAAATGAACATAAGCGATAGCATCAAAAGATGATGCTGTCACCTTAGTAGAACCACTCTCAGCACAAATCATGACATGACCATCAGTTCCAGGATGGAAAGCAGACCTAAATCTCCCATCAATGACAGGTATGATTATGACATAAGACCTTATTTCGGGAACATTAAGGAGAACCCATTGGGTTTCCATTTGCAAATCAGACCCAGAGCTACCCATCCACATGGTAGACCACCAAGTTTTGAATCTAAAGATGGACAAAAATTCCCTACCAGTAAACTTACCGATGGAGTTCATTAAGCGATCTGACGGAGCCTCTTTGTGGAACCCAAGGAATCCGCCCTTGTGCGACAGAGCTTGGACACGTTGGAGCAGAGCAAGCGGAGCATCAGAGGATTTATAAATAGACAAAAAGGGAGCAAAAACCACGTTGCTTGGAACTTCAGAAAGCAATGGAAAACCTTTTACACTGAATTTCCCATCCAACAATTCGAAGTATTTGTCTAGACTTTCCGGTTTACAAATTCTAAGAGGCAGACTAGAAGGATCATTTGGGGCAACCATGGCAGAGGAAAACAGAGCCAAAAACAGAGAGCTAAAAGAAGAATACAATGTTATGGAGGATAACTATATTGAGGATTTTATAGAGTTTTATAAGGCACTGTATATGGAAGAAAAATTACTGAAAACTTTTGTTAATGAAATTACAAACTGTGAAAGGGTAGTATATATCCTCTAGAATATGCATAACTTTGAGCTCCAAGCATATCACTGCACGGAATTAGAAAGTGCAATCATTATGGTTTGGTCACTCTTTCGTGCCATAACCAAATAATCTAAGAAAAAAAGAATAAGAACAAGAGGGGTATAGTATAACTAGTCAGATTTTGAATTTGTTTTTTAGAAATTACTAGTTCAAGTGTCACAAATTTTATAGCCACCGGAGGTTTATATAGTCGTTAACTTCAAGGCCTCAGGAGATTAGTTGAGGTGCACGTAAGCTGGCTCGGACATCTATAGTTATCAAAAAAAAATAAAAAGAGGAATAAGGCTTAAAATCTTTTAGTTAATATAGGTTACTAGATATAAAAAGTCAATTTTGGCTTATTTTCGAGTTAGTGGCCGACACATAGAAAGAAAAAAAAAAGAGACCGACACATATAAAGAAAAAAAAGAGAGAAGATGGTAGCTTGAGCAATCTCTCTTGAAACTTTAATAAATACTTGATTTATTATTGGATCGAGTTGAAGTTTTGACAGATAAATCTTACAGTTGGATCAAATATTGGAGGTGTCTATGTTAGTTTGCTCTTGATAGAATCATGACCCTCAGTTTTGTGATATTCTTTAGAATTCTTTCTTTTTAATTTTGATGTAATCTAAAAATATGTTGTTCTTGATGATTTATGTTATAGTTATTAGTTTTAATTGAGGAATAACATTTGTGTACCCTTTATTATAATTGATAGTGAAGTTTTTAGGTGGACTACCATCCAATGGTTTTTCCTCACATAGGGGTTTTCCACATAAAAAAAAAATATTGTTGTTGATTTATTGTGATCACTTGCTTAGTTTGTTGATTGATTTAACCTATTTTTAATTGCATAAAGAGGAAAAGGAATTGGAACTTGAAAGGATGATAATGGCAGTTTGCCTTTTGATCCATTAATTAATGATTCTAAACCAGTTAATGATGATGATAATTATGTTACCCTAAATAAGTTATTCAAGAAGCTCTAAATGAGCCACAATTAAGGAGGTCCACTAGACCTCGCCAAGTCTCCACCAGATATTCTCCTTATGAGTATGTGTTAGTCACTAATAAGAGAGAGCCAAAATGCTTTTATGAAGCTATGTTACATGAAAGCCATGTAAGAAGAGATGAAATGCTTGCATGAGAACCACATCTTCAAGTTAGTGAAGCTTTCTAAAGGAAACAGAGCACTCAAAAACAAACGGGTGTTCAGGTTGAAAATTTTAAAAAAAAAAATTGCTCATTGTTAGAGAATTATATAAATCATATCTATATAGAGTAGCTTGAAGGGTTTGAAGTGAAAGGAAAAACAACTAATTTACAAGAAAAAGAATTTATACAAGTTAAAACTAACTCAAAGACAACATGCAGTGGTACAAAAAGTTTAATTCTTTCATGGTGGAGTATGGTTATGGTAGGGCAACTTATGATCTTAGTGTGTTTATAAAAAGGTTTCATAATGGTAACTTCATTATTATCTTGCTATATATGGATGATATGCTAATTGTTAGCCATAATGTTAAGAAAATCTAGAGTTTGAAGGAAGAGTTAAGCATGTCTTTTGCAATGAAAAACTTAGAACTGACAAAATAAATTCTTAGCATGAACATTACTCGTGACATGAATAATATGAAGATTTGACCATCTTAAAAAGAGATATATTCAAATAGTACTTAAGAGATTCAACATGAGCAAGACAAAAGCTATTTGTTCTCCACTTGTAAACCATTTTATGGTAAGTTCTAAATAGTGTTCTTCAAGTGACAAAGAAAGAAATGAGATGAATAAGGTTCTTTATGCATCAACAATTGGTTACTTGATGTATGTTATGGTTTATACAAGGCCAAATATAACTCATGTTATTGGTGTGATCAAATGATTTCTTTTCAATCCTAATAAAGAACACTAGTCAACAATGAAATGGATATTCAAGTATCTCAAATGTACTTTCATATTATGTTTTGAAAATAGTAAACATGTGCTTGATGGATACACAAATACAGATATAGTTGATAATGGTGATTCTAAAAAGTCCATATTAGGATATTTAATGACCTTTGCAAGGGAGCAGTTTCATGGCAATGGAGGTTACAAAATATATTGCATTATCCACTATAAAAGATGAATACATGCTTTTACTGAAGGGGTTAAAAAGTTACTATGAATGAAAAAGTTCTTACTTTATCTTGGCATAGTGCAAGAGAAATTTGTGTTGCATGGTGACAGTCAGAGTGCAATCCATCTTAGTAAGCATTCTTTTTTTTCATTCTTAATCAAAACACGTTGAGGTTAGATACCAATGGAGACGAGATGTTAAAGAGATGAAGTCATTTTTTTTTTTGAAAAGATTCATATTAATGACAATGTGTCAGATATGATGATCAAGCCTTTACCAAGAGAAAAATTTATGTTTTATAAAAGGCAAGAAGACTTGGTGGAGCCTTCTAGATAAGTTGGGAGGAAGGGAATTGTTGGATTTGATCACTCCTGCTTTAGGGCTTTAAGGCATAACACATGTAAACTAAGGAAAAAAGGGACAAATGCTTAAAGCCTTTTAGGCCATATAGATGACTAGGCATAAAAAGTCAATTTTGATTTATTTTCAAGTTAGTGAATACCATATACAAAGAGAAGGAGAGAGCATGGCAACTTGATTAAAACTTTGATAAGTAGTTAATTGACCGTTGGCTCAAGAAGAAGTTTTGACATGATATTTTGAACACCTAAATCTTACGGTTTGATTAAAGATCGGAGGTGTCTAAGTTGGTTTGTTCTTCACAGAAGCGTGGTTGTCAGTTTTGTGAGATTCTTCTCGATTGTTTCTCTTTATTGTTGATGTATTCTAATAATATGTTGTTATTGATGATTTATGTTGTAGATTTTAGTTTTAACCAAGAAAGAACACTTGTGTACCCATGATATCGAAAGTTTTTAGGTGGACTATGGTCTCGTAGTTTTTTCTCTCATCAGGGTTTTCCAATCTTTGTGTTGATTTATTATGATTGATTACTTAGTTTGTTGATTGGTTGACCCTCATTTTAATTGCACAAAAAGAAAAAAGAATTGGAATTTATGGATTGTGAGTTTTGTTATATTAATGTCTTTTCCCAACTTAATATACAGTTAACAAGTATATAAATTGAAACATAGAGTTATGTTTGTAAACAGTAGTCCAGATAAGAAGATTGGACGCGTGCAGGTGATGGTTGGTTTTTTCTACTTTATTCTGCTTTTCATTTTCTCCCTTGTAAATATTAGTGATGAGATTTGATATTCTGCTTTTCATTTTCTCCCTTGTAAATATTAGTGATGAGATTTGAGAAACCTTTTACATGAAACAACAAAAGAGAATGTGTTCCATTCGGGTAGTGGCTTTGAAGTAGTTGTTAGATTCTGAAACGTTTGAAGGAATGTAAAGTCCGAATAGAAACCCAGAGGAGAATTAAATCTCTGTATGCATGGCACATGCATGCGAAGTAATTTACCAGCAATTTCTTAAAGCAGTGTTGTAGGGTAAAGTAAAGTAGCAGTGCCTCTGAGGCTGATAGAATATATACTCCAGATTAATCTTTGTGGATTGGACTGCTAAAAAATGATGGTGACAACTGTTTGGCATTAGAGACCTGGAAAGTTCCAGGTGAGATTACACCTTACATTATGTTTATTTGACTTGTAGGTGTAGTTTTTAAACAGGACTCATGGGCTTTGATATATAAAAATACATTATTGGTGGGTGGTACTGAGATGCGTGGATCGATTAATGTGGAAGATGACTCGAGAGGGATCACCAATTATACGGGGTTGAAAGCTTGGTTTTTTGTAGGGGTACGGTGGCGGCGCAGTGCTTAGTTTTTTGCAGGGGTGGCGGTGGACTGGGTTAGTCTTGGAGATTCTAGAAGTAAAAGAATAAATGGTTAACTTTATGCTAGTTTAGCTGAGGGAGGCATAACTCGGCTGGTGTTTCACTGTTCATATGAACAGTGAAACTGACCTTCAACTTCTTCTTTTTTTTTGTTAATAGAGTGAGATGATCAGTCATTTTGGGTGTGCAGCCACCGTATATATTAGAGATAATTTTGAGAGAAAATTAAATTTTTTATGAGCTTCAAGCAAAAATGGAGAGATTCATTCTTGTTCAAGTCACTATCCATTAAGATTTGTATGTTCTTCTCTGTATATGATCTTTATAGTCATTTGAGCTTGGTGAGAGATTTGTTAATGTTTTTAGGTTAACCAAAAAAAAACAGGGATGGAAAATCTCAAACATATCCCCAGCAATTGTGCTTGTCTTAATTTTGTGTTAAAATATTTTTTTTATATCAATTTTACCACTATAGTATTTTTATTTCTCAATAAAGACTTATGTTAGAACGACTCAATAAAAAACATTAAATTTCTTACATGATAACATTGTTTTTCTTTAAAAAAAAGATATAATTTAGATGGAAATAGGGATGGAAAATTTTAAAAATAGATTTAATTTGAGAATTTATATAATTTTAAAGATAAAATTGATATAAAAAATCATTTAGTGATAAAGCTGATATTTTAAAGTTTTTGTCCGATAGAATAAAGGCAGATTCGCAGCACACTGTAACATTATATAACATAAAATATTAGTCGAGAAAGACGTTTGGGTTATGCTTATCTTTTGCCAAGAGAAGTGAATTTTAGTGGGACGTTGTTGGTTACGGAATTTTCTAGAATGATGCAGGAAGAGATGCGAGCTGCAAGCTGTAAACCGAAGTTTCGCCCTGCCAAGTTTCTGATTATATATTATTGTTATTATATTATTATTATATTAAGAACTACGTACTCTAATTAAAAAAAACTTGGGAAAATATTGTTTAATACTATACACCAAGGATTTGTCCCTTTTTTTTTAATTTTATAAGTTCAAATTAATATCCAATTAAAACATATTATTACTAAGGTAGAGAAAGATTCAAAGATAGAAAACTAGGATAAAAATTTTTTTTTTTTCTAAATTTGGAGTTAATCACACACTTTGGTCCTATAAATTTTTAAATTATAAATTTTTAGTTCCTATCAATTTAAAACATTTAATTTTGATTCAAAATTTTTTTTTTTTTATCACCGGTATGAAAGAGAAGAAAAAATTATTGGATTCTGATAATAAAAAAAAAGTCTTGATGAGATAAATTCCGGGCATGAAAACACTAGTTTCAACAGGTAAGTAATTTTTTGCTGTTATCGGTAAAGGGCAACACTGATAATAATCATATAGATGTTGTAATCAATCCAAGAATCAATTATCAAGAACTTGAAGATGGTGGTGCGGGTTTGTTTTCTACAAGTAAACATGGATACATAGCAAGTTCTAGCACTAGAGTACACAAAATACTCCTATCACAATTCTATGCAGCATGAGAATTGCTCGGATCTGGAAATGACTGTAGATTCCATCATGTTTTTTTGACGACAGGAATATATTACATGTTTTTCAATAATATTGTCAACTCAGAAGCAGTCAAGGCATCTTAGGCCTCTTCACTATCATCACAGTGCAGCGAGCATTATGAACGCAATAGTCACTCACGCTACCTAAAACTGCCCTGCAAGAGAAATGTGAAAACCTGTGAGCACGAACTTTCTGCAGATAACTAAGTGATTTGGACATTATGCAACCATGCGTAAACTGCGAAGTAGCTGTCGTGGAGCTTCCTAAGAGCCTTTCAACAGTATTTACTGGATATCTAACAGGAGTCCAGTGGATCTAACTACATTAATGTACTAGATTTGAAAACAAAATAAGATACATTGGGTCATTGGGGGGGCAAAAAGAGAAGATAAAATCAAATACCTTTTAATAGCTCCATAACCATGACTTCCTACAACGAGCACTGAAGCATGGTGCTTCTCTACAGCCTCGCAAAGAACATTTCTAGGATCACCTTCCACCACTTCAAAGATCACATCACTCACCTGCAGAGAAGCTGAAATGATCAGGAAAACAGCCAACGCAAAATCCACTCATTTAGTTCAATGTTCATTTGCTAGATGTCAGATGAATGACCCGGTCAATTCATCATCTGCTTTCACTAAGAGCGAAGGCAACGGGAAGAACAAATTAGCCCCCATTTCTCTCTTTCTCTTTGGGACCGGAAAGCATCATCTTACAATGCACTGGAGCTTATTTAAGCACTAGTGTTTTTCGTTAATCACGCTAAATTTCTTTCAAGATTTTAACAGTGGTTACAAGAGGAACGATCGAGGTCATAACAATAAAACACGCATTGCCCCCATTAGATTAGATATAGTCATAGTATTAATTAACAAAAAAAATAACGATTGCAAATTCGTTTTTGTTTCTTTTGCAAGGACGACGCGTCTAGTATATATCAGACAGAACGTTGAATATTTATTAATTATATGAATGATTTAAAGTAATTAAGGAATGAATTGATTACAAGAGATTGTGAGTACCGATTTAATGATGCAAATTTCCTTAGCCTTTTCGATGTCTCTCGCAGCTATCTTCTTCAAGTCCGATTTCACTTGTGGCAAAACTTCAGCAATCCCTGAAAACAAAGAAGAACGACTAAAAGACGCACATGCTACACTGCTATAGAAGTGGAGAGAGAAGAGGAGAAAGCTGAGGATACGTACAGAATTAATAAAGCGGAAAACAAATAGGTACCAGGTTCAGCGAGACTGGCGACGACGGAGGTAGCGGGAGTTTTGGCATGGACAACAACGACCTTGAAAGGTGAATTGGAAGCCAGAGGGGGAGTGAAGAAGTGATCAAATGTCCACTCTAAAGCGTATGTACTGTGCTGGCTATCATCAATCCCAACAACCATCACTTGCTTCTCTTCTAAGGTTGCCATGTCTGATACTGCTATTTGTCCGTCCGTCCGTCCCTCTTCTCTGTTTATATCGAGAATTAAGTTGCAGAACTATAGTTGACTTCTCTTGGATTGCTGATTTACGGCAACCTTCAGAAAATCCCAAGTAGAGATGATTTACAATGAGTGATTTACTATGAGCATTTAAATAAATGGCCTAGGAGGGACACGAGCAAGGACAAAACCATGATTGGAACGGGTGACCATCCAATCCCTGAAGCTGGATCAATCGAGGAGACGATGTCGTTTGAAGTACGCAACGACCACAGGAGATATTATCCAATAATTGAAGTTGAAAGATTCGGCGGGGAGATAGATATCAAAGATTTTTGCCATTAACGTGAGAGATTGTTTATTAATAAAACTCGAATAAGTCAAAGATTCAATCAATCTCGGTGTGTGCCAATGTATTTATTTGTCTATATAATATCAAAGATTTCAAGTTTTATTTTAAAAGTAGTTTTATATTTTAATTTCTTATAATTATCGTATTTTAATACCTGTATTTCAATTTCATGTTTATGTATTAATTCTTGATACTCATTGTTGAATTTGACTGTGTATATTTTTATGTAAATAGTTAGTTCAAAATGTTGTTTGCCTCTTTTAAAGAGTAATTCTAGCTTCCTTCATATATTAGATGTTGATTGTTTTCCATAGCAAGAAATCTTTTATTAGAAAAACTTA
>Ga0307515_10016597_pt1 | contig 13472 bp, 13 predicted proteins | sample 17_EM_MG_FD_194513 | JGI IMG/M metagenome (GOLD analysis project Ga0307515, IMG submission 194513) | Populus trichocarpa ectomycorrhiza microbial communities from riparian zone in the Pacific Northwest, United States - 17_EM | ecosystem: Host-associated > Plants > Roots > Unclassified | place...
TTGCCGATCGAACCCCTCGTCCGGCGCTTCGCGCCACCTTCTCCCACAAGGGGAGAAGGGAAGAAATCACAACACCACCCGGCGCCCCTCTTCGGCGGCCCAATAGCCGGCGTAGTTGACCTTGATCGTCTCAAAGGCCAGCGCGAGGTCCGCCAGCGGTTGCCGCCCGGTCGCAACGCATTCCATGAAATCCTGGATTTCCTGCAAATAGCCGCGCGTCCATTCTTCCTCGAGGCAGACATATTGCCAGCCGGTCTTGCGATCAACCTTTTCGGTGATGTAGACGCTCGCGAGCTTTTCCTCAGATGTCTGGTAGCTCATCATGTGCGTGTTCGGCGTGATGTTGGCGAACAGCGCGCCGCCACTGGTATAGGTTTCGATCAAATTACGCACGCCGCCCGCGATCATGTCGCCGGAAAAGATCGTCGCCTTGGTGCCGTCGGAGAAGGTGGTGGTGAGCGTGCCCCAATCCTCGACATCGACCGGATTGGACTTGATGACGCCGCGCTCGTCCGGCCGAAGACATGCCGCGACGTTGCCGACGTCGCAGGTCACGCTGGCGACGCTGATCGCCTCATGGCGCGCCTTCGCCTCGACCTGCTTGAGATAGAGCACCGCCGACAGCGGGTGGCAGCCCATCCGGATCAGCGAACCGCCGCCGGTCATCGCCCATTGCGCCGCGTGCGCCGCATGCGAGCCAGAGTGGCTCTCCTCGCCCTTCATGAACAGGATCTTGTCCCTGGTGGCGCGCAGGATCTCCACGGTCTTGGTCACCGCCGGCGCGTAGATCCAGTCTTCCGCATACATGAAAAGCCTGCCGGTCTTCTCGATCGCGGCGCGGGTGCTTTCCATCTCCTCGAGCACGCGCGTGTACATCAGCGCCTTGGATACGTGCTTGCCGATCGGCGCCTTGTCGTCGTCGCGGCCGAAATAGCCGGCAAACGGCTTTTCGCAGATCACATGCTTGCCGGCCTGCATCGCCTCGACGATCATCGAGGCGTGCAGATTGGGCGGCGTGCAGATGTCGATGACATCGAGCTCGCCGTCGGCGATCAAGTCGCGAAAGCTGCGATACGCAGTCGAGATCTGGTGCTTGCGGGCAAATTCGAGGACATGCTCGCCCCTCGCCGCGACAGCCCTGACTTCGACATCCAGGCCGTAGACGCGCTTGTAGGCGTACATGTGCAATTCGGAAACGAAGCCGCAGCCGGCCAGACCGACCCTGATCTTTGGCATGGTGGATACCTCCAGTGATCGGTCAATAGCGACACCGCGCGGGCGCTGCGGAATGAGCCGGTGTCGATCCACGGCTTCCGGTCAGCGTTCCATTATCAGTTTTCTTTTGCGCCCAATAGCGGCCCTCGATCGTGACGGATGTTGATGCGCCGGGCGGAATCCGCCCCACCCTTAATCCATTGACAAGACACAAGAATTCTTCCGCTTGATTTCGCTTGTGGCTGGTTCGACGGGCTGCGACATGCTATATTGAACGCATGGACGCATTCGACGTAGAGAGCCTGCCAGCGGATTTGGCGGCCGAGTTGGAACGCAGGTTTTTCTGGTGGGAGCCAGTTGGCTCGCAGCCGCGATCGCATGCACGAATTCTCGCCCAGGCCATGAATCTGGCCTCGTTCGACGCCGTGCGGCATCTTGAAAGGACGCTCGGTCCGCATCGTTTGGCCGATGCGATGTGCGAGGCCGAACCGGGATGGATTAACGAACGCTCCTGGGAGTTCTGGCGCGGTCGTCTGGCGCTTGCTACCGGCCGCGCCATACCCGACGCGCCTCCTCGGAGATCGTTCGATGCCGGAAAGTTTTGAACCCCAAACGGCAATCCTGCCCAAGGCGCAGCAAGAACTTTGGCCGCTTCTTACTCCCGCGCCAGGATTGTCGTTCGTGCTGTACGGAGGAACCGCGGTAGCGCTTCATCTTGGCCATCGCATTTCCGTGGATTTCGATTTTTTCAGAACTGAACCACTCGACAAGAAGGAAATCGAAAAATCCTTCAGCTTCATGCGCGATGCCTTGACGATTCAGGAAGATGAAAACACGCTGGTTGTAAGCGCACGGATGCAATCCGGCCCGGTAAAAATTTCATTTTTTGGCGGGTTGGCCATCGGTAGAATCAACCAACCGCTCTTGACCCGCGACGGAACGCTTCTCGTTGCCTCGCTTCAAGATCTTCTGGCCACAAAATTGAAGGCGATTATGGACGAAGCGAAGGACTACCGGGATATCTCAGTAATGCTTTCCGCGGGTACTTCACTCGAAACAGCTCTGGGCGCTTTTGCCAAAATGTACGGCAAGGACCCCGGCCTGCCCTTGAGAGCGATGGGGTTCTTTAGGGATGGCGACTTGCCTTCGCTTCCCAGCGAGCGATCAGGATGTTTTGCGGAAGGCAAGAGATCGTGTAACCGAAATTCCTGAAGTCCAAATAGTTCACGGCACACTTGCCACGCCGCTTTCGTGCCGCCCATAACGGGTCTGGTTGCAGCTTCGAATCTTGCGGGACTGGAGCCAAAGTATCACCGCGAAAAAATAGTCCCCAACTAGCCGCCGCGCCCGCGGCGCGCTAGGCTGGGGAAAACGGCCAAAGCCGTCATAGCCAAAAAGGAGGAACGCATGCGGGAGCTGACGCCGGACACGATCACGGACGCGGTGCTTGACCAGATGGCGGCGACATCAGACCCCCGTATGCGGGAGGTGATGGCATCCGCGGTGCGGCATTTGCATGCTTTCGCCAAGGACGTGAACCTGACGCCCGCGGAGTGGATCAAGGGCATCGAATTCATGACCGCGGTGGGCAAGATCTGCACGCCGGCGCGGCAGGAATGCATCCTGCTTTCGGACACGCTTGGCCTGTCGGCGCTCGTCAACGGCCTGCATGACTCCACCGCGATGGAAGAAGGCACCCATACCAGTCTGCTCGGCCCGTTCTACCGTGAGGCCTCGCCGACCCTGGCGGCAGGCAGCCAGATCGCCAAGACCGTAAAGCCCGGCAGCGAATGCGTGCTGTACGGCCGGATCAGCGACGTCAACGGCAAGCCGCTCGCAGGCGCCACCGTCTCGATCTGGCAGACCGGCGCCGACGGCCTCTATGACATCCAGGAAAGCGCTCAATCGATCGACTATCGCGGCGTGTTCACGTCGGATGCCGAGGGCCTCTACGTGCTGCGCACCGTCAAGCCGATCGGATACTCGATCCCGATGGACGGCCCGGTGGGCGAGATGGTCCGGGCGCAGGGGCGGCACGGCATGCGGCCAGCCCATATCCACTTTTTGGTCGGCGCGCCCGGTTATCGCGAACTGGTGACCGCGCTTTATCTCCGCGACGATCCGTATCTGGCTGACGACGTCGTGTTCGGCTCGTCGGATGATCTTGCCATCGACATCAACCCGAGCGACCCGGCCTGCCCGATCAAGGGGCTGCCGAGCATCCGCTTCGACATGCGACTATCGCGCGAAAGCGCGGTCGACAAGATCAGCGGGCGCGTCGGCGCCGACCCGTCGGCGATCCTGAAATCGCCGCCCGGGACCGGAAATGGGCAATCACCCATATCGGCGCCGGCCGCAAGCTAGCGCGGCCAACCGTCACGGAAGCGTCACGTCGGATGATCCCCACCAACGTAGGGGGCCAAAGCATGCGTCCGCGTTCCATTGTGGCTTGTAGGTGGGCGCCCTTTAGTTCTAACCTTGCTGCAAGGGCGCCCTAGAGCGCGGACAGACCACAAGAACCAGACAAAAACGAGATCTTTGGGAGGATCAATGGAACGCAGGACGCTTCTCGGCGGAACGATCACCGCCGCCGTGCTTAGCCTATCTCTTGGCCTAACTTTTGGGCTCACCTCAGCCGCAACAGCCCAGCAGCCGCCGATCAAGATCGGCATGTCGATGGCGCAAACCGGCGGTCTGGCCGGCGGCGGCAAGGCCTCCCAGCTCGGCATCGAGATCTGGCGCGACGACGTCAACGCCAAGGGCGGCCTGCTCGGCCGCAAGGTCGAACTGATCGTCTATGACGACAAGTCGAGCGCGTCGGAAACCCCGGCGATCTACTCCAAGCTGCTGGATGTCGACAAGGTCGATATCCTGTTCGCGCCCTACGCGACCGTGCCGACGGCGCCGCTGATGCCGCTGGTGAAACAGCGCGGCCTGCTGTTGATGGGCAATTTCTCGTTCCAGGTGAACAGCAAGGTTGGCCACGACATGTGGTTCAACAATGCGCCGTGGGGACCGGCCGACAGCTGGGCGGCCTCCTTCCTCGAACTCGGCCAGAAGGCCGGCGGCAAGACCATCGCGCTGCTCGCGGCCGACCAGGAATTCGCGCAGAATCTCGCGGTGACTGCCCGTGACGTCGCCAAGCGGATGAACATGCCGATCGTGTTCGACCAGGCCTATCCGCCGAGCACGGTGGAATTCTCCTCGATCATGCGCGCGCTCAAGGCCGCCAAGCCCGACATCGTCTATGTCGCGTCCTATCCGCCGGATTCGGCCGGCATCTTGCGCGCCGTGAACGAGCTCGGGATCGGCGACAACGTCAAGATCTTCGGCGGCGGCATGGTCGGCCTGCAGTTCGGCGCGGTCATGGAAAACCTGGGATCGCTGCTCAACGGTGTCGTCAACTACAACACCTGGCTGCCGGAACCGAGCATGTCCAACGAAGGTACCAAGGCATTCTTCGAGACCTATACCAAGCGCGCCATCGAAGCCAAGGTCGACCCGCTCGGCTACTATCTGGCGCCGTTCGGCTATGCCAGCGGCCAGATGCTCGAGCAGGCCGTCAAGGCGGTGGGATCGCTCGACCAGAAGGCCCTCGCGAAATATCTGCGCGAGAACGAGCACAAGACCATCGTCGGCCCGATCGCGTTTTCGGCGGACGGCGAGCGCAAGGAAACCGCGACGCTGCAGGCGCAGTTCCGCGGTGTCGTGGACAAGAATATCGAGCAGTTCCGCAAACCCGGCACACAGGTGATCCTGTTCCCGCCGAAACTGAAATCCGGCGAACTCGTCAGTCCCTTCGAGGCTGCCCGGAAGTAGACTGCGCGGATGCGCTCCGGACCATGCTGCGCTGACCGCGGTCGGCGCATCATGGTCCTGAGAATTGGGATTGGAAGTGGCGGGCGTGCGCGAACCGGGGAAGCGGCGGCTCACGAGCGGGTCAAGGGGGACCTTACGTGTTTTCATTTGAACTACTGCTCGATGCAGTGGTGCTCGGGGTTCTGCTCGGCTGCTTCTATGCGGCCGTCAGCCTTGGTCTGTCCGTCTCGTTCGGCCTGCTCGACGTTCCCCACGTCGCGCATCCGGCCTTTCTGGTGGTGGCGTCCTACGCGGTGTTCTTCCTCAATGAGCATTACGGCATCGATCCGCTGCTGGCGGGCGTGCTGATCACGCCGTTCCTGTTCCTGTTCGGCCTTGCCGCCTACCGCCTGTATTACGAGACCTTCGAAAAGCGCGGCAGCGACGCCGGCGTGCGCGGCATCGCCTTTTTCTTCGGCATCGCCTTCATCATCGAGGTGCTGCTCATCCTGCAATTCGGCGTCGATCAGCGCTCGGTCACCGCATCCTATATCGGCAAGGCCTGGCGGATCGGCGACATGCGGATTCCGTATCGGCTGGTGGTCGCCTTCGCGGTCGCTGGCGTCCTGACGATCCTGCTGACGCTGTATTTGTCGCGAACGTTCATGGGACGCGCGATCCGAGCCGTCGCGCAGGACCAGGAGGCGCTACGGCTGATGGGAGCCAATCCGATCCGGATCAAGCAATGGGCGTTCGGCATTGCCACCGCCGTGCTCGGGATGGCCGGCGCCCTGCTGATCATCGTAGCCCCCGTCGATCCCACGCTCGACCGCGCCTATATCGGGCGCACCTTCTGCGTCGTGGTCATGGCCGGGCTCGGCAGTATGACCGGCACGCTGGTCGCCGCCATCATCCTCGGCGTCGCCGAATCGATCGTGCTGACGCTGTTCGGCGCCTCCTGGGCGCCGGCGATTTCGTTTGCGATGCTGCTCGGCGTTCTCGCGGTGCGGCCGCAAGGCCTGTTCGGCAGGCGATCATGAAGCGCAACGGCATCTTTTTCTGGATCGGAGCGATCGTCTTTCTGATCGTCATCGCGCTGATGACCGAGCTCATCCGCAACGAGTATCCGTTCTTTGCCGGCTATGTGATCCTGCAATTCATCGTGCTCGCGGTAGCCTGGAGCATCCTCGGCGGCCACGCCGGTTACGTGAATTTCGGCACCAGCGCGTTTTTCGGTATGGGCGTTTACACCTCCGTGTTCCTGTTCAAGGTATCGGGCGCCCCGCTCGCGGTGCAGATCGCGGCCGCCGCGGCCGTCGGCGCGCTGATGGGCTTGGGGCTCGGCCTGCTGACGCTGCGCATGCAGGGCATCTTCTTTTCGATCGCGACGATCGCGGTGACGATCGTGATCGAGACGTCGATCACCAACTGGCGCTATGTCGGCGGTGCGGCCGGCATCCAGTTGCAGCGGCCGCCGGTGACCTGGCCCTTCAGCGGCTACGTGCAGATGCTGTTCTTCGTCCAGGCGCTGCTGGTGGTGCTGGCGGTAGCGATCTCGCGCTACATCCAGAACTCATGGATCGGCCGCGGCCTGCAGGCGCTGCGGGACGACGAACTCGCCGCGGAATGCACGGGTGTGCCGACGCTGAAGCTGAAGGTGCTGGCCTGCGTGATATCAGGCGCGCTGATGTGTGCGGCCGGCGCGCCCGCGGCGATGTACCTGCAATACGCGGATCCTTCGTCGGCGTTCAACCTCAATTACTCCGTCTCGGTGCTCGCGATGTCGCTGATCGGCGGCACCGCGCATTGGGCGGGCCCGATCATCGGCGCCATCCTGCTCGGCTCGACACAGCAATTGCTGACCGTGACGATCTCGTCGGAAGTGAATGTGCTGGTGCTCGGCGTCATGCTGGTGCTGTTCGTGGTGGCCGCGCCGGAAGGGCTGATCGGTCTGCTGCGCCGAATTCGCCGTAAGGAGGGCAAGCAATGACGCCCCCCGGAACCGACGCTCCCCTGCTGCAGATATCGGGGCTGACAAAGCGCTTCGGCGGCTTTACCGCGCTCGACAATGTCAGCGTCGATATCAAACCCGGCGAACGTTTCGGCCTGATCGGCCCGAACGGCTCGGGAAAGACCACGCTGATCAATTGCATCTCCGGCGCGTTCCGCACCGAGGCGCGCACCGTGGTGTTCCGCGGCGAGGATATCACCCAATTGCCCGCGCATGTCCGCACCCGCCGCGGCATCGCCCGCAGCTTCCAGATCCCGCGGCCGTTCAAAAGCATGACGGTACTCGAAAACCTGATGGTGGCGCTCGATTTCGCCGTTGCTACCGACCCGCTGGTCTCGGCCGCGCATCGGCGCGAGACCGCGATGTCGATCCTGTCCGGCATGGGCCTCGCGTCGAAGGCCGACGCGTCGGCTTTGACGCTGAGCCAGGTCGAATTGCGCAAAATGGAGCTCGCCCGCGCGATGGCGACGCGGCCCAAGCTCTTGATCTCGGACGAGGCGATGGCCGGCCTTTCCAGTTCGGAGGTCGATGAGGTGCTCGATCTCCTGATGAGCCTTGCCGGCCATGACATCACCGTGATCATGATCGAACACATCATGCAGGCCGTGATGCGCTTTTCGCAGCGCGTGATGTGCCTCGACGCCGGCAAGATCATCGCGATCGGCGCGCCTGATGAAGTAATGGCCAACCAGCGGGTGCAGGAGGCCTATCTTGGCACTTAGCCTCGCCATCAGCGATCTCGATGCGGGTTACGGCGCCGTCAAGGCGCTGCGCGGCGTCTCGCTCCACGTCGAGGCCGGCGAGACCGTCGCCCTGCTCGGCACCAATGGTAACGGCAAGAGCACGCTGATGAAATGCGTCGCCGGGCTGGTGCGGCCGCAACGCGGCACCATGAGGCTTACGATCGACGGCACCGTACACGATCTGACCAAACTGTCGCCGGAGGCGATCGTCGATCTCGGCGTCGCGATGGTGCCGGAGGGACGGCGGCTGTTTCCAAAACTGACGGTGCTGGAAAATCTGATGCTCGGCGCCTTCCGCAAAGCCGCCCGACGCGACATCGACAAGAATCTGGCGCAGGCCTTCGAGACCTTTCCGGTGCTGAAGGACCAGCAGAAACAACTCGCCGGAACGATGTCGGGCGGCCAGCAGCAGATGCTTGCGATTGCCCGCGCGCTGATGTCGTCGCCGCGCCTGCTATTGGTCGACGAGCCCTCGGTCGGCCTGTCGCCGCTCCTGGTGTCGCAAACCATCACCAAGATCGGCGATTTCAATCAGCGCCTCGGCCTCACGGTGCTGATGGCGGAGCAGAACTTCAACCAGGCGATCCGCATCGCCAATCGCGGCTACATCATCGTCCACGGCGAAATCGTCGTCGCGGCCGGTTCCGTCGACGAATTGAAGGGCAACGACATCGTCAAGCGGCTCTACCTCGGCGGGGTCGTGTGATGCGCAATGCCTTGGCCAGCCGTTTTTCGCTCGAATTGAACAGCTGATCGATCATCCCGCAACGCTTCATGGCTGGCACATGAGGCCGTCTCAGTCTGGTCAATTTTGACCATTGTCCAATATTGACCACACTTGCTTGCAACCGATCCACTAGAGAGTGGCTTGAAGTCAGGAAATCTGTTCAATGCTGAGACCGCCAGGCGACACGGGACCGCTCGTTGCCACCTCGATCCTGTTGCAGCAGCTGCACGATGAGGTCCCGGCAGACCGCTTCACGCTGGGCTGGTTGATGCACAGCCTGCACAAGCGCTCCTTCGGCATCATCATGCTGCTGCTCGCTTTGGTCGCAATTGCGCCGGGCCTCTCGATCATAGCCGGCATCCTGCTGATGATTCCCGCGTTCCAGATGATCGCGGGCAAGCCTGCTCCGGTCTTCCCGCGGCGCATCGCCGCACATCCGTTGCCGACGACATATCTCGCGGCTGTGTTGCAGCGATCCGTACCGGTGCTCAGATATCTTGAGCACGTTATTCATCCACGTTGGCGTACGCCGGTCGGGGTCACCAAGCGTACGGTGGGCGCGGTGGTTTTCATGCTGAGCACCACCCTGGTGGTCGTTCCGATACCCCTGAGCAATGTCGTCCCTGCCCTTGTGATTGCCCTGCTTTCGCTGGCCTACCTCCAGGAGGACGGAGTTCTTCTCATCATTGCGCTGCTTACGGCCGTGATCACGCTATCGGCCGCAGCCGCTGCGGTCTGGGGAATAGCCATCGGTACGGAATGGATGATTGGCCTTTGGTAGCGAACGCCGAAGTGGCCTGCTCGCTCACGTGGTTGGAAGGCGCACGCTTTTCCACTCATTAATGCGGCATTGAGCCATTTTGACCAGCGCTATGGAACTCATCGTTCCATACTGCCTCATCCACCGCCTCGAATGAGGCAACCATCGGTGATTGAGAGTGTTGAACCCCCGCTGGAAAAGGGCCGCAGAATACCCAGGGGCATCCATGGAACAGTTCATTCATAAGCAGAATATCCTTCTCTATCGAAGGCTTCTGACTTCCCTGACCAAACTGGACGAGCCTCGGCGACTGATGCTGCTGAAGTTGCTGGCAGACGAGGAAGCAAAGGACATTCCCCTTCTTCCCAGCGCGCGGCCTTGAGGTTGGCGGCCCTGACGGCTTGACACCACCTTGTTTGCAGGGTGGGATTATTCAAAGTCTGGGGGAAACATGTTCAATAGAAACTCTTCGCGCCCTCCGGAAAACCGTTGCACGCCAACAACAACGCGCGTTGAGGCGGAAACCCGATGCGGCTGCTGAGCGAAGACTTCCCCTTGGGGCTGCCGAGCGGACCCGTATTCCCCAAAGCCTATCCCGAGGTCGAGCTGGACGCACTTTCCAACGTCGAACTGTTCCTGCAGGGACAGCCGTTCGACATCTATGCAAAACTGCGCGCCGAGGCGCCGGTGGCATGGCAGCGCGAGGGCAATAACGGACCCGGCTTCTGGGCGCTGACCCAATACAACGACGTGATGCGGGTCGACGGCGATCCCAAAACCTTCTCATCGCAGAAGGGCGGCATCCTGATGGCCTATGGGCCGCCCGAAACACGCCATCCGCTGCTGTTCCGCGCCTCGGTCGACGCCATGATCAACATGGACGCGCCCTGGCACCTGCAGCTCCGCAAGGAGCATATGCCTTATTTCACGCCGGGCTATCTGGACGGCATCCGAAAGAAAGTGGCTGCCGAGACCACACGGCTGATCGACGGGATGGCCGGGCTTGGCGAATGCGACCTGGTCGAGGCGTTGTCGTCACGCCTGCCGCTGTTCACGCTGTGCGAAATCCTCGGCGTACCGGAAGCCGACCGGCCGAAATTCTTGGACTGGATGCATTATCTGGAAGTGGCCGGCCATGTAGCGGCGACGCAGCGCAAGAATGCGCAACCGACGCCCGAGTTCATGCAGTTCGTCAAGGCGTTCAACGAAAATGTCGCCGAGATGTTCGCCTATGGCCAACACATGCTGCAGAAGCGCCGCGCCGATCCGAAGCCCGACCTGATGAGCGCGATCGCGCGCGCCACCATCGACGGCGAGTTGTTGCGCGACGAATATCTCGACGGCTCGTGGCTGCTGATCGTGTTTGCGGGCAACGACACTACGCGCAATTCGATTTCCGGCTCGATGAAGCTGTTGACCGAATTCCCCGACCAGAAGCGCGCGCTGATGTCCGAGCTTTCGCTGCTGCCCAATGCGGTCGATGAGTTGATCCGCATGATCAGCCCGGTGATCTACATGCGCCGCACCGCCACCGAAGATACCGAGATCGGCCGCCAGAAGATCGCAGCCGGCGAAAAAGTCATCATGTATTACGGCGCGGCCAATCGCGATCCCGCGATCTTTCCGGACCCTGACAGGCTCGACATCCGCCGCGCCAATGCCGCCAAGAACATCGCCTTCGGTTTCGGCCCCCATGTCTGCATCGGCAAGCGCGTGGCGCAATTGCAGCTCGAGGAAGTCTATCGCCAGCTGCTGACGCGGCTGCCGGACATCGAATACGCCGGCGGCATCGAAATGGCGCCGAACAATTTCGTCCACGCCATCCGTAAACTTCCGGTGCGCTTTACGCCGGCCTGACGGCGCGGTTAATATCGATTTAAGGACAGAGACTCGGTAGATCTACGTGTCCGAAAACGGCGTCGATTTAACGGATTTGCAGGGCAATAAATGTTGTGTCGGAGGCCGAGGACGAACCATGGCCGCAGACCCGGAAGCAGCGACTCAAGCTCAAGACTCCACCGCAGCCTATATCCGAGGCCTCGCGGCGCAGCATCGTGTCAGCTACGTTCAGAGCCACATGAAGCAGCCCGCCGACGACGCAATCGAGTCCGACGAGATCGAATGCATGCTGTTCGCCCTGCACCGTGCCGGCCATCTCGATCTGCGGGAACTCATCCTCCTTCAAGTCGAATATTTGCGCGAAGCCAAATCGTGATCTTCGATCCGTTTGGCGATTGCGGTGCGCGTTACTCTGCCGCGCTCGATCTGACCTTTGGCTGCACCGAAGGCCGCGCGTTCGAGTCGAACACGATCCCCTCATAATTCCTGGCGACGACGTCGTTGATGGCGGCGACGTATTTCGGCGTGCCGCCATTGTAGACGAAGTAGCGGACCTTGCCGTGCTCGTGGCCGGGAATGTTGGAATTGTAGCCGGTGAACCACGACTTGGCTTTTCGCATCAGCATGATGGCGTACATCTTGGTAACATGGGCGCTCCAGCGATCCTGCGCCGCCAGGGTTGGATCGGCGAAGGTGTAGCCGCGATCCCAGATGTGTTCGAGCAGAGCGGTGCACCAGTTGACGCCAGTCTCGATGCCGCGCGGAAAATTGGTCGATGCCGAGCCGCTCTGCGGCCCGGTCGGCATCAGCAGATTCGGAAAGCCGTGTACGAGCATGCCGAGGAAGGTCGCCGGGCCATCGCGCCATTTGTCGTACAGCTTCTCGCCATTGATGCCGCTGATATCGATCTGGTCGAACGCGCCGGTGATGGCATCGAAGCCGGTCGAATAGATGATGATATCGAAATCATAGTCGCGCGCCGACGTCCGCAAGCCGGTCTCGGTGATGCGTTCGAGCGGCGTCTCGCTGATGTCGACGAGGTGCACATTGTCGCGGTTATAGGCCTCGAAATAGTGCGTCTCCAACGGCACGCGCTGGACGCCGAAGCCGTGATCTTTCGGAATCAGCTTTTCGGCGACATCTGGATCCCAGACACGCCGGCGGATGCGGTCGGCGATGTAGGCCGAGAACTCGGCGTTCGCCACTTCGTCGGTAAAGATCTCGCGGAAATTGCTGAGCCAGATTCCGAATCCGGGCTCGCCGTAAAGCCTGTCCCACAGCGCCAGCCGCTCTTCGCGTGTCGCTTCATAAAATCCGCGCCGGTCGGGCTCATGCTCGAAACCACCGGGGCTGCGCGCACAGGCCGCAAAGATGTCGTCATAACGGATACGGATGTCGGCCATCTCCGCATCCGAGATCGGGCCGTTGTTGAGCGGTGCGGCCCAATTCGGCCGGCGCTGGAACACGGTGAGTTCACCGACCTTGTCGGCAATCTCGCCGATGATCTGGATGGCGGTGGCGCCGGTACCGATGATCGCGACCTTCTTTCCGGCTATCTCGACCGGCTCGTGCGGCCAATGGAAGGTATGGAACGAGCGGCCCTTGAAGGTGTCCATGCCTTCCAGCCGCGGCAAGGTCGGCGTCGAGAGCAACCCGATTGCTAGAATCACGAACCGGCATGTCAGCTCGCGGCCGTCACTGATCTTGAGCCGCCACAGATGTGCGGCCTCGTCGAACGAGGCTGCCTCCACCCCGGCGTTGAACTGCATGTATTTGCGCAAGTCGAACTTGTCGACGACGTAATGGAGGTAGCGGAGATTTTCGGGCTGCCCGGAAAACCGTTCCTTCCAGTGCCACTCATTGAGCAATTCCCGCGAGAAGGAATAACCGTAGGTGTAGCTCTCGGAGTCGAAGCGCGCGCCCGGATAGCGGTTGCGGTACCAGGTCCCGCCGAGGCCGGGGGACGCGTCCAGAACCGTGGCGTCCACCCCGAGATCGGCCAGCCGCTTGATCTGGTAGATGCCGGTCACGCCCGCGCCAACCACGATCACTTCGTAATGTGATTTGGTGCCCTCGGTCATGCTCCACTCCGCTGTTTGTTCTTTTTGGCAACGACGGCGCTTTGTGGTTCACTATAGCAAACATGCGCAGCAATGCACTTGCGTCAGGATGCCGGGCTCCAGGCGGTTGAATTCAGCCATGAAACGTTGTTTGAAAGTGGCAATCCGGGACGATCAGAGGAAGGCACGCGAACCATGAGCAATATCGGCTATGTCACCATCGGCGCTATCGACGGCGCAAAATCCGGCGCGTTCTACGACGCGGTGTTCGGCGCGCTGGGCAGCGAGCGCAAGCTGGAGAATGGCGGCTGGATCGGCT
>Ga0307515_10016599_pt1 | contig 13471 bp, 15 predicted proteins | sample 17_EM_MG_FD_194513 | JGI IMG/M metagenome (GOLD analysis project Ga0307515, IMG submission 194513) | Populus trichocarpa ectomycorrhiza microbial communities from riparian zone in the Pacific Northwest, United States - 17_EM | ecosystem: Host-associated > Plants > Roots > Unclassified | place...
TAGTACAAAGGTTCACACGCACGGGGCAAAGATCTCTCAAGATCCCCAAGTTTCTCTCACACCCTTCGCAATTCTCCACGAATGACCTCTCGTAAGCCGATATACTCTTCCAACGCCGCAGGGTTCCGAAGAGTGCCCGGGTTGAATGAAGCCAATGAAGCCCCATTCAGGATCTAAAATTAAACAGCGCATGTTATCAGTAAGTACCGCTGTCGAGAACGAGAGGGTCTCGGCGCCAACCCGGCGAGGCCCAAGGTTGGGTAGGTTGCGGTGATCGGGTCTCCGAAGAATGAAAGACTGACCTTCTTAACGGGGACTTCTACACGCTTCCCGTTCAATGTGTACGGTATATCTCCCACCTGCATAATCTAACCGAACAGGAGAACAGGGGGAGGGAGTAAGTATCTCCAGCCCACACGTGAGAAAATCGGGAACAGAACGAGAGTACAAAAGAGGAATCGATATCATGGTGATGCATAGCCGTATTCGTCCAAATCACCCACGACTCCAGGACACGAGGCAAATCCCGTGCCACAACCAGCGGCAAATACCGCCCAGATGTTGCCGCAGTGGCGCTTGGCTCACCAATCAGGTTACGGGGCCCATGATACGGGGGGTGCTGGGCATCGAGAAAAGTTTAGGTGACCTTACACTGTACGGCACGTGTCTCGCACTGCGGCGAACACGAATCTCTTGTTTGATCGCTTGGACCGTCTCTTGCGTCAAATTTTCACCCGGATCGAGTTTCACGAACAACACGACCCGTTCGTCCTTCTTATCTTCCGTCATCTGACCAACTACGAGGCTGTCCGCGATCCTTTGAACGTTGGGATATTTCGAGATGGTGGTCGGTCCGGAAAAGCATGCGTCGAGGACATCGTATATCTCGGCGGACCCGAACCGTACGCCACCAGGATTCCTAAGTCGAGAAAGACGAAGGATCGGCAATCAGGACAAGAATCAGAAAAAAAAGGCGGTGGCTTCGAACGAAGAATTCGAGGATCAACAAGACCCAAGACACGGTAACTCACAACACACCGTCGCTTCTACCAAGCATCACAAGACCTCCCGCGTTGCCCATCCTCGATTCCGTTAGCAGCACGTGATCGCCGTGGTCTTTCAAAGGGAACCAAGATAACGCGAGTAATAGGGATAGGTCATTGGGAAGCATCCCAAAGAAAAAGAAATCATATCATAGGCCCAGACGACGAATTCGAAAGCGAAGATGGCAGGCGATAGGAATTGCGATTATTGTGATACCCAGATATGCCAATCAAAATTCATTACGAAAGAGATTGGGAGAGATATTAGTGCCCTTTGGAGCGGAAATAAGGCGATTAAATGTGAAAGGGGACTCACACCAAACGCCCTCATACTCTGCAAAGTAAGCTTCATGATATCTCTTCTTCGCAGCCAGAACAGATTCATCATCAGAATAGCCAGGCAAAGGCCAGAACCCTACGGGCTGACATGGGAAAGGCTAGAATAATCGAATCCGGGTTCGACATGAGTAAAAGGGTCGGAGAGTAATTAATGTTCCTCGTCCAACCTTGAGGCAAACGAGCTCCCCAGGCTCGCCTTTGCCGCTCGGCTTACCGTCGGGAGCGAATGTGGTGACGGCCATCCCCAACAACCGGCATTGTATCTCGCCTCTAAACACAGGAAGTGCGGAGCACACTCCTGCGAACAAGGAACAAATGTCCGTACCGCCTAAAACACCATACTCAGAGTGTGGAAGAGTGAACTAAGGTGGTCCAATTACCCGTAATGGAAGCCAGCAGAACCTTTTCTTTGATGTGTTCGTAAACATAATCAAATAGGGCGGGCGGTAGGGGGGAACCCGTGGAATAGACGTGGCGCAGGGTTGTGAGCTTGTGATGTTCCCTGGGCCTATACACTTTCTGGAACGCAACGAGTTAACGGCAGAGGTAGGTTCAAGTCTGTTGCGGACGAACAGATAGCTCATCGATGTACTTTGCGCTTGTCCCGAAGACGGTGATGCCGAGCTCGTCAACTAGGTTCCAGAGGTGCCCAGGTTGTTTGAGGGGGCTGCCGTCGTACAAGACAATCTGACATATTCCAAGACCCCCGATAAGAAAGTTCCACATCATCCATCCGCTGAGAGGGTGATCAACGTTCGCAACATGCTACAATGCCGGAATGCCCACGTTGTGGTATAATAGAAAAAGACATCTTTGTCAGTGAGATCAGCGCATACTAGCAGCTCTTTGCGGGACTGTAAAAGCATGCCACCAGCGCGATGGACGATCGCCCTGTCATCGTTCATGCCTGTGTTAAACTCAAACCCCAATGGTGACGTACTCTCCGGGCTTACTTTGGCCTGCCTGGGTGACGAGTGTAAGGATGGAGCGGCCTAATCGATAACGGAGCTCGAGAAGCGACACGTACCGGTCGTACCACTCGAGAAAAGAATCCATAATGGCCAATCGAAAGGCAACCTGTTCCACTCAATCTCACCCTGTGGCGACCTGCCTAGTTTGCTTTTTCGTCCGGTTTCGATAAAGGCATCCCACGTGGTCCATTCGGGGTTCCAGGCACCGGTGTCGATGAAAGAGCCATGACCTGAGGTGACGACGACAACTTTGGGTGATTGGCCACCCTTGATCGATAACTCAGATAAGAGAGTGGAAAGCTTGGGAAGATGTGGATGAATTTTTCCGTTGTACCTGAATACGCGAGAATGCGGAGGTACAGGGATGATATGTGAGGTATTGCGTTAGTTGGGGGTGGACATGTGAGGGGTGGGGACAAGGCTTGGACAAATGGAGACTCACACGACCGCGTCGACAGAGAATATCAGTTTTGGTCGTACTTGATCGAATCTTTGGTACGATCATAAGTGAGATAAAGGATTCCGTACAGTTGGACAAACCTTTCCAATACGCCTTGGGGACCAAAGTCTGGCGACGCGCTGACCCAAATACAGCCTGGGATGGTTGGCGCAATAATCACCAAAGCTCACTAATTCCACTAGACCGAGCCTGCTTACCGATGGCAGCTGCGGCGAGTACCCCAACAATGTTCTCCTTTGAGTGAGAAAACGTGCGATAAGAGAAGGGGACACGTTAGTGGTTAGATTCGCATAGCATTCGTTCGGGGAGGAAAAAATTTTGTGGTTTGGACCAGCGGAGATGAAAAGAGTCCGAGGGAATGAGATCAGAGTGTGTATGTGGGGGAGGCACGAGGCTGATACTCACTATGCGGTTTGAGGTATATGATGCGATACGATCACCAGGGACGAGCCCGTTGAGGAGGAGGCTGGAAACGGCGTCTGCCACGAGGGAGTAGAGCTGCGAGTTGGATATTCGGATGGGCTGAGGCTTGGGATTCTGGGAAGTCGGTTCTGCTGGACGCGAAGCTCATTGCCAAGAACTTCGAGCGGCGCAGATGATTAGTAACGTACAGACTTGGACGATGGCTGTGGTGTCTAGGGAACGGTTGGAGAGGAGATTCTCCGCAAAATTGACAACAGAGTCAGGGAACCAGGCGGGGTTCTTGGCTGGGGTTGCTGTGGCGTCGACTATGTGCTCGCCTTTGCCGCCGATGATCTGGGTGTGATCCCAGACTTGGGACCAGAAGAGGTCGATGTTGGATGTCGACCAGTGGTAGAGGTCTTTGTACGAGCCGAGGTTCAGACCGTGTTTCTCGTTGACCTCTCGCATGAACCGGAAGAGTCGGCTCGTCCCATGCGGGTCATCCGGGGTGAACAACGACATGGTCGAGTCAGTTGCAATTGCAACCGTGCCAAGCTCTTGGGTCAGACTCAACCCTGCGAAGTGTCATCCCGTCCCTCGATCACACGTTTGTCTGACCTCTCCGTAAATATAAAAAGAGTCCACCTCTCCCCCATCTCCTCCCCACCCTCACCACACACATCTCCCCCACCCTCAACTCCACTCACAGATGGATCGCTTCCTCGCCCCCTCCAGTCCCGAGGCCATTGCTCACAACCATCTCACGTAAGTCAAAATTTTCTCCCCGCTCGCCCCTTTCTCTGATCAACCACGCAGCGAAAACTGGATCAGCTGGGACATTGAGCACCCCGCCCTCGACGAGACCCTTATTGCCGGTTGCGCCACCTACAAAGCTTTCGCCCGTTTCCTCGGTGGCAAGGATTTATTTATACTCCCCAGAACGCGGGATGAACTCGCGAGTGTATTGTACGTCAACACTCAACCATTCCATCATTTTCTGTGGCCACATGACCTGACGGACGGCATTTACGTCTGCAGGCAAAGATATGCGAAGGATTCAATCCACAACACCATCTCCGGGGCGCGGAACGCGCTTCAACCCGGCGGTTATACCCGAGTGAGTCCACTCCATCTTGCATATGATTACGTCCGTGACCCGAGCCCTCTCTCTTTTTTTAGATTATCCAGCTCTCTCGGAGGTCCATCTTGAGGGTGCTCGACACAGATGACAACACTTCTGTTCTCTTGTCTCTCCACGCTCAGGCCACCGACTACGCCTCGATGACTGGCATCCAGCAATCCTCCGGTCGCCCCATTGCCTCGGGTGGCTGAATCCGCAGATAGACCATTGTCCCCCTTGGTCTATCATTGCGCAGTCGTCGTCGTCGTCATTATGGTCCCTATAATACCATGTTTCATGTAGCTCCGTTTTCAGCCACATTGTACCTTTATAGCTTTAGCCCAATCCACATCTGTACCCGCCCGGCCGCATAACTTATCGTTTGTTCTTCCCCGCCCGTGGCTTTATTAGAGATAAGAAAAAAAATCGATACAACCCTGTACTACTTTTGTTTCCCGCTGTACGTAGTTGTCACGAATCCATCCCTGGGCGAGGATCTCCGGTCCTGCTGCTCCAACGTCGACTCGATGTCCAGCTGGGAAACACCTACAGAGCTAGCTCCCGGCACGTGTCCGCTTAGAGAAATTCTTCCGCGCGATCGACATCACGGCGCATTTGGCCTTAGGCGTCAGCCGACGAACGTGCTTTCAACCAATGGGGTTCTCACCATCCTTGGATCGTGCCGATACCCCGCTGTTCATTTTCCAATGGCGATGCCCTCTTGCCTCGAACCGCCGACTTCCGCATACCAACATCCTCACCCATCCCACGCATCTACACACACGACCCATCCGAGAGCCCCCGTTTCCCTCCTACTTTACTCTCTTCATCTCTCTTCTTGATTTTCTCTCTTCTTGATTTCTCGCCTCTCATCGAATATCCGACGCTTAACCGTAGGACACTCGACATCAGCGATACCATCATGCGTCGAGCTCTCGCGATAGGGCTTGCGCTGTACCTTGCGTTGGATGGAGTCTTGAGCTCTCCAGTTCAGGTTCAGACTCCATTCGAGCTGAACAAGAATACCCCCGAAGTGGAGGATGTGCTCGCCTCTGCGAGTGAGTTTCAACTCTTTTTTGTTTGTTTTTTTCTCGGCCGTCGTTCGCCTTTTTTTTGGTGAACATGCGGCCGGGATCGAGAGAACCATGGCTCACTCGGACCGTTGTGACCCAGAGCCACCACGACAACTCCAAGGAAGATTTCTACACATCACGGACCTCCATCCGGACCCGCTCTATCGACCCGGAGGGGCACTGTCCACTGCGTGCCATAGGAACAGACCAAAGAAGGAAAAACAGAGAGCCGGGTATCTCGGCACCCCATACTTCGAGTTCGTAATTCTTTCTTTCCCATCGTGCCTGTTATTGTTTCCGGAAGCATTTGCTGCCGGAAAATTTTGGTTCGGCAACGGGAGGTCGGTCGCTCAAAGTTCTTCCTTGTTATAGGGAATGCGATTCACCTCTGTCGCTGACAAACTACACCCTGGATTATCTGGAGCAGCACTGGGCGAAGCACGTTGACTTTGTCATCTGTACGTCACGCCCTTTTCCACCTCTGATCTCCATCTGCTAACCCCGATATCTGCCTCGTCCTTGCGTTTCTCTCGTGTCCTGGCGCACTCCTTGACGCCGCCTGGTTTGGTTGGTGGCATTAGGGTCCGGCGATAGCTCCAGGCATGTTCATTCCCTATATCTGAAATATCGAACGAACGTGCGATGCTGACTGAGCCACTGTGCTCCGACACGTGCCTTTTGGTGGAATGTACCTGAATCTTTCTGTCACATCACCGACATGCAGGCACGACAATGACAGGAAGAATCCTCGTACTCCGAGGAACATCTATGAACTTAACCGGCAGATGACGAAGAGAATGGAGGAAATCTTTTTGTCCAGAGGGATCCCTGTCGTACCCACGATCGGTGAGCGCCCAGGACTTCGTCCTTGCGACCTTTCTAACCTCTGCCGTCCGATTGCTGTGGATAGGGAACAATGACATTTGGCGTGCGTACCCTTTACTCCTTAGAATTTTATCACTTGCCGTCGAGTCTCTTACGGGGATGCTCACGAACGACATCGGCTTGTTTATTAATTCCTTGATGCGTCCTTATGATGATCCATATACTCATTTTTTCTCCTTTCACAGCTCACGTACGTGACTGGGGGAACACCCAGTGCTCATCTTTCCATTGTGACACGCGATAGGACTGACGCTGTATTCATTTATTTGGCTTATGGCTCACAGAACATCATGACTCCAGGTGAGCTTTTGCGTCTTGGTTCGGATGAGCAACAAGGCACCACCGTCTCTCGTACTGTCCTGGGGTCCACGAGATGTAGTGAGCTGACAGATCTTCTCCCTCGTAGGCCCGAACTCGATCACATACCAGTATTCGACGTGAGCTCCTCAACTCTAATGCTTCCTGTACTCGCTCGCTGATACAATCTCGAATCGAAAACTACGCTCTCTAGAATTTGGCGGTCTTTCATACCCTTCTCGACATATGGCGTATTCCAGCGAGGTGGATACTTCATATCGGATGTGATCCCCGATCTGCTTTCGGTAATCAGCCTGAACACCATCTACTTTTATGATTCGAACAAAGGTGAGTATAGATGTCCATCTACAGTTTCTGTCGCCCGGGTACCCGGCACGGAGTTCCACTCCAAAGGCCCTGGGTCGGTTGTTCGTCAAGTAGCCGACAACCCCGTGTGTTGACCTTCAGCCCCATCTTGAAGGGGTATACCGATCCTGGTTTCCAAATTTCCTCATTCGTCACCATTATCTTATCTCAGAGCTGATAAAATCCCCCCCTATTCTCCGTACTTCGTATCTCCTAGCGGTCGGAGGCTGTGAATACACACAGCATAATGACCCTGGCAACCTACAACTTGACTGGCTGGAAGTTCAACTTGGAATATTCAGGGAAAAGGGCGTCGGTGTGAGTGGAGCGTATGCAATGTCTAAATCGCGACTGCCGGTACCAGGTTCAGACCGAACCGGAGGTCGTCGCAGCTGTGACAGGGTGCTGACCAGCGCCTGACTTTGATTAGGTATGGTTGATGGGGCATATTCCTCCGACCCCGGACCTCTACTTCCCTGAATGCGTAAGTCATATGGTCCCTCATTCCTATTCCTCCGCGTCGCGGTATGCGCATCGGTTTCCGAACGGAGTTCTTGTGCGGATGTATCTTCGTTGGTGCTGACCTCGACCCATTGTTTCGTTTAGTACTACCGATATGCCGAGATCGCACTCCGGTTCCAAGACATAATCGTTGGTCATTTGTTTGGGGTAAGCTCTGCCTCTCTTCGCACTGGATGTCCGAGGTCGGTGCTGACAAAATGGCGATTACTTTTTGCAGCACATGAATATCGATCATGTAAGTCCTCGCCCTTCATCCTTGCCCGTCGTTTTTGTGTGTGGAAGTTGATGAATTGTGCCCTTTCTCAACATCTATTACATCCCGTGACTTTTGCCCTCCTGATCACCCCACCCTTTCGGACCCTTTCGACCTACTGAATCCGTATCCCTTGGAACATCGCACCCCTTGTGGTGTTGCTACGGGTGGGTCTGTATTTGATCCTTTCAATTGAATCGGCAACCGCATCCGCGATCGGTTGTGCACCCCATGGGGCGGCCCGTCCTCTAGTTCTCGTTCGTTCAAGCTGACGACCTCGAGTTTTGGGCTGGAGAAGAGGATGATCCCCAACTCAACACAACCGCTACTACTGGACGACGACGACGACGACGGCTGGATCACCGTGTCGGACCGAACGCAGACGTGCAAGAACGCTACAAACAGGAAGATCACGGATTTGACGCGTTATCGGGAAGTGATACCACTGAAGGAGGCAAGGTGGGTGTAAAGGGACACAAGGGCCTGGACAAGGTGCTTCTCAAAGACTTCTCGGAGTTGCCCAAAGACGTGGATTACGGAGACTACGCCGTGATCAACGTTTCACCTTCAGTTGTACCGGCGTATTTCCCCTCGTTTAGGGTCTTCGCCTACAACGTGTCCACGGAGGCGGTTCAAGGAGCCCTGGAGAGGAAGGAACGTCGGGATCGAGGAGAGACTTTTAAACGACCGCCTCCTCATGGTCACCGGAAACCAGACCGAAACAAGCCGAGGGAAAAACAATGCAAAAAGGCCCAATATAAGAACTCTTGGAGGTGTCACTATTCGAAGGATAATTGGCATTCAGATCCCGAAGCGCCGTCGCGGAAGAACGGTTTGATGTCACCCTTGGGATTCGCCCAGGTGAGCCTGGAACCTTTTTTATTCTTTTTCCACGGCGGGTTCTCTCCGCTTCCGGTGGCGGTTTGTTTGCCTGGCGTACGTCACTTCCCGGGTGTAGTGCCTACGTCTGTTGTTCATTCCCGCCTTGAAGTGCTCTTTGATGGACACACGTGTTCTGATTTTTTGTTTCATCTCCTTTCTCCCCCTCTGCCCCATGACGTGTTCTGTTCCTTGCGGTCACTGACGGTTTTGTGTTTTTCTGCGGCGGTGGCATGGTGAAACAGTATTATATGCCTGATCTCGAGAACGCGAGCAAGACGTATACGCCCAAATGGGAGCTCGAGTACATGACGTACGGACTGTCGGCGCTCGAGAAGAACGGAACGGATGAATCGCAGGAGGTTATACCTGGGGAGAATCTTCCGAAGTCCTTGCGCAAAGGAGGCGGGGCGAAGTACGCGCCGTACTCGATGGAAGATCTGACAATCCCGTCGTGGATTGAGCTAGCCAAGAAACTTGGGGATAGCGAGAACAGGAAGTTGCGCAAGAACTTTAGGAAGTACATGTTCATGGGTCATGGAGAAGAGACGTAGGCGAGAGCTGTAGCAGATAATAGAATTTCAGTCGGCTGCAACACGGTGATGATAGCTGGTTGCCATGGGTACGGAACATAGAACGTATGTCGGTATGTAAGAGAGCGAAAGAAGGATATGATAGCCAGGCTGTCCCCTTCTCTCCCATCCGTGTATTAACCTCTTCCTCCCCCTCCCCCTTCCCCTCCCCTGCTGCTGATACACTCCTTTCCTATTTTGGCTGGTCCAGCATATCCGCGCGCAAACAAGAGTTCTCATAACTCGAACTCGCTCTTACCCTCACTCTCTTTATTTTTTCTCTCTCTCCCTCCTCTTTTTTGTTCTTTTTATTTTCGGATGGCCGCTGTCCTATCCAACACCGGCTTCGATTTCAGTAGCAGCAGCAGCAGCAGTCAGTCTCTGCATTCCCGTTCAGCCTCCATGTCCTCCACTTCCTCCCCGCGTTCACGCCCTCAGTCGTCCCACGGCCCACCCCAGCTTGGCCTTCGCCCTTCTGTCGAAGAGTACTTCACCCACTCTACCTCCTTCACCAATCCGGAACACGCGAGAAACAACTCGGACGCTTCCCACTCTTCTGCTTTCTCCCTCGGTTCAGACCTCATCACCCCCGCTGACTCCCCTCCGAACCACAATCTGGCTAACCCGGCGTTGGGAAAGACGCTGCTCAGGCCAACCCACATCCGAGCACGCGCCGCCGCTTCCCCTTATCCGAGAGATGCGGAGAGCGTTCATTCGTCCTCATCCGAGACCGAAGATATCTCCATGTTCCTATCACACTCCGCGCAAGATCAGTACCATTCCGCCCAAGGGTTCATGAACCCTCATCACCACCAACTCCCCCACGGCTCGCATCATCTATCCCACCATCCACATCTACATCAGCATCTCCCTCAGCAGACGATGCACGTTCCTGGGGCTTTTGGAAGTTTGCCGGTTCCCGGAGCTGGAGGTCCCGGGCGGATGGGCATGGGGGCGACGACCGACCACACCTTGGAAAAATTGGCTGCGAACGTCAGAGCCGCTACTACCACCAGCGCATCTGACAGGGCAAAACAGATTTTTGTTCAAGCTTGGTGCGCCTTTTCTCGCCTATTGTCCGGTTTTTCTTATGAACGCCTCATGCTGACACTGCCTTTTTTTCTTGCGTCGTGCTCCTTGACAGGCTTACGTCGAACTACGCCCCCTACCCCGATGGCAATGTCCCGCGACAAGGACTCTATTTCTCTTACAGAAGGGTTTGCGACCAGTATGGGATACCCCACATCAATACCGCCACTCTGGGCAAAGCCATTAGACTTTGTTTTCCTACTATCAAGACCCGGCGCCTGGGCGTCCGAGGGAACAGTAAATATCACTGTGAGTTTCACCCTTTCTCTTTTCTTCCCTGCCTCGATTTCTTTCATCATCGCGGCAAATCCCGTCGCTCTTGTGTCGGCTTCCCTCCTTTCTTCCCTTCTCGGGGGAGCTGAGGCCACGCTGTTATTTTTTGGCCGTTCCGCTCGCTCCATGATGCTGATCGCAACTGTCTCTTTTTGTTTCTGTGTTTCATAACGGAATACCCAGACTGCGGGATCCGCCCCGCCACTTCGGCCGAAGCCGAATTCCTTCAAGATTACATTCGTAAAACCAATAATCAAGCTGCGCAGCGGTCGGTCGACGCCGCTCGGTTGGCGACCGAGCAGTCTGACGGCGCGATCAAAGGGGAGGACGGGTCGGGTGAAGATGAGGAAGATGAGTCAGAAGGGTCCCAATCTGGTCCCTCATCCAAGCGCAATTCGCTCAATCTTTCAACCGCGACCAAGGGCCCCATGTTTGCCGAGGAGAAGACTCCCACGGCGGGAAGCCTTCTGGCTCAAGCCCAGGCTCAGTCTACCCGAACGATTTCTACCCAAGCACCGATCAGACGACACACGGTTCCGCATGATCTCCCAGGTGGTTCCCCACCTGCGTCAACCTTTTTGGGAAGTGCGCCATCGCCTTCTAGCGGAGCCGGCCCATCATCCTCTCAGTTACCGGGTCCCGTCAACTCGTCGGGTTCGATCAGGCTGGTACCGCAATTCCCATCCATTGAGGAAGCTATCGGTGCAAATTCCACCTCACCGGAGGGAGTGGCTGCCAGAGAGGTTTGGGGATGGTTTATTGATCATCTCGACGCGTTGTTGGATTCGATCAGGAATTGGAGATGTGACCAGTTCGAGATGCACCTCAGGCAGTTCTGGAGCTCTTTGAGCGGGAACCATAGGGAAGTTGTCCATGCTCCTGCGGTCGCAGGGTTAATGGCGAAGGCCGACGCCATCCTCTATGATGTAAGCTGGCAATTTTCATCGATAGTTCTAGGCTCTTCATGCTCATCCGACCGATAGGAAATTCTCGAGATTTTGCGATCTCAGATGTTGTCGCCTATACCTTCCACAACCTTGACCGCTGCCAGGCAATTAGCCGACAAGATGGAAAAGATTCTCCTTGTTTCCCTTGAGCACTATGGCAATACGTTCGTAGAGCCCAAGGTCGAGTTGGGAGCCCGATTCGGTCATCTCGTTTGTGAGTGGTACCGAATTACGCAGAGTCTTCCCATTCACTAAGTCCATCTTTGTTTCAGTGCGTTTCATGGATATTTATCAGGTCACGCAAGCGCTGAACACCGTCCTCACGAATCCAAAACAACTCGTCGAAATGCGTCGTTCGTGGGCCAAGATTGACTTTGAGTCTGTTAGGAATCAGTCCGCCCTCGTTTGTAATTGCCGCCACGAGGATCTCGTCCAACTTTTAGAAGTCGAGTTCCTTGCCATCCTCGAAGGACTTGGGAAGAGCGCGGAACCTGTGAGAGATGTGATGAGCTGGGCTGACAAGTGTTGTGAGAGGCTGATGAGGGTAAGAGGAAACCAAAACGGTGGAATGGGTTTCAGTGCCAGTGAGGAGCGTGGTATGAGCTCGAGGAGTGTGTTGATTCGGTGGGGATACGTGACGAGCCAGATCATGAGGGATCTGACGATCCGGAGCGATCCTGCGTTTGGTGCTTTCCAAATCCTGAAGCTGTTCCTCGAGTAAGCGAAATCTCCGATCTTTGGTTGACCGAGAACTTACAGGTTCCTAGCGACTGGATTGCTCTCAATGTTTTGAGAAGCGTCGCTCTTTCGACAAATTCGGTCGCTGCTTCCGTGGAGCCTGTCATGCAGCAACAATTCTTCTCGCTCTCTCCCATGGCGGGACAGGAAAGCTTTGGTCCGACGGGACACGTCCTCGCTCACACTCCTACTACTTCGTCTATGCTCGCTGCTCTGCAACAGGATGCTTTCTCCGCCGGTGCAGGCCTTGACCATAACTCTGCCTCTCAGTTCGGTGGCGACGCCTACAGCGGCATGGGTGGGTTCATTGACAACATGGACACTGCCGGTTCCTCGGGTGTAGTGGTCGACGACGGCGCCGCCGCAAGCTTGTTCGGCGATTACTCGAGCTCAGGGTTCGATGCCTTCGGACCTGGTGATCTGTCTGCAATTACCGCTGCTACACCGGAAGTTGGTGCTACCGAGGAGTCTGGCGTGAAGGTGGAGCCCGCTCCTTAAGGCAGTCACCTATTCCCCCAGTAGTCTTCCATCCCTCGCCAGCTTCATCTACCAAGTAATCTCTCTGCTCATATTCCTCTCTCTCTTCGTCCCCTGTGTTTTCGCTACAAGTTTGATTCCCCCTTCTCTCCTTCCCGTCTCGATGGTCCGCGATCTCCACTGTGCTTAATTATATGCTCGTTCATCGCTGGTTGTATCGGAAGCTGTATCTATCGATTTCTTTTTCGTTTCGTTTATCTCTCCCGTCCAACTTGGTGCTCACTCTCCCTATCTCCCTCAAAATTATCTTCCTGTTTTTCTCCCAGTTGTTTCCTTATTTTATATCCTTATCGTAGTCAATACCATCCGACATTTCTACTCCATCTTCAGTGACATTCGCCATACGGTTTTGTGCTTCATCAACCTTTTCTTCATCCCCGCCACAAACCCAACGCCAGTTCGTCTTTTTCTAAAGTGGAACGTGGTCAACTAATCCAATTGTTTTTTTACTCGTGGTTAACGTTACTGGTGACCTTCACTCCACTCCCCATCTCTGAGTTCGTGCTCCAGGTTTTACCATTTGTTATCTTTCACCCCTCCAGTTAGCACACGTATAAAGCGAATCCTTTTCTTCACTGTCGTGAAACCTTGCTGCGGAGACTTTTGTTAAAGCGGGTACCTCGTGCTTCCCTCCCAGATCGGACTGATGGAAATTCCGGTCGGATGTGCTTTGGTCCACTATCGACCGGTGTGCCTTTGTTTCAA
>Ga0307515_10016600_pt1 | contig 13471 bp, 7 predicted proteins | sample 17_EM_MG_FD_194513 | JGI IMG/M metagenome (GOLD analysis project Ga0307515, IMG submission 194513) | Populus trichocarpa ectomycorrhiza microbial communities from riparian zone in the Pacific Northwest, United States - 17_EM | ecosystem: Host-associated > Plants > Roots > Unclassified | place...
AAAATCCTTTTTTTTGGCAAAAATTGGCCGGCACAAATAATTTTTTTTTTTTTTTTTTTTTTTTTTTTTTTTTGGGTCGAGGAAGCAGCTCTGCCACCAGTGCGAGCAAGCTTCTGCACCAGCGCCCCACACCAACAAGGGAACTACTTGCTCTCTAGAGCTCTCCCCGCCAGTACCCGCAGGAATCTGTTTAAGACCCCATTGCCTGTTGGAGGCGCCAATACAGCACTACGTCATGCTTCAGAGGCTGGGAGTGTGGGGGTTGCCGCAGCTGGCATAAAGCACTTACGCCTCGGAATACCCACTAAACCTGCGGGGGGCCTCCTGTCCGACATAGGCAAGGTGGCCGCTTCTCTCGGGTGAGAAGCAGCGCCGTACCGGACCGCCCTTAAAGTGCTTAATGTCCCATCCTGCACCTCCTTGTCCCAGTACAGGCCAGGAGTCCGGAGGCGACTATCCGACCACTTACAGCAGGGAGTATACAACAGCACGAGCAAGCTTCTGTACTGTCGTCCCGCTCCCATTGGTGGAAGGAAGGCTTATTAGGACAATGGGTAGGTGCACAAATAACTGGCCCCCCTCGCGGAAAAAAGAAATCCTCGGGGGGCATCAGTAAGGTTCGAGCAGGACCCTCTTAAGGGAGCCGACATGTCGATGTGGCACGAAGAAGAAATCCGGCTCATGGATGTCTTTCATCCTCCATTTCCATACCTGCCAGAGGTAAGAACCGATGATCCATTCTCTCTTCGGTCTAGAGTCGGATAGAGTTTTGGAAGGCTTTAAGTGATCTTTGGTCGCCTTGATAGGCACGTCCTCGATGCCCCTAAGTGCTATCAGTGGGTACCAAGGAGAGGGGTGCCAATCCAAAGGCCGCAATGACCTCAGGAAGAAAGGGGGTGTGTGCGCCTTGAGGGCGTCAACTAGAACATCCTGCAACAAGGATAAATCGTATGACCCGCATCCCTGCAATATGTGATCCATGGAAAGGATGACACCACATGAACATTGCCATCCACTATCCTGTTTACCGAAGAAATGCCGGCCGATAGCCTGGCCACTATTCATTTCCCGCCATATTGTCTCTTTGAAACCAACAGGGATGGTTAGCTTCCAGATACCCGCCGCATACTCAGACGGGTCTAGCAAGACGCCGAATGTGTTTGCTATAGTGACCGTCCACCTATCTGAGAAAGTGGAGAAGGTGTGGCGGAGGATCGGCGCCACAGTAGTGGTCCTCACCACCATCCGCGTCAGGACGTCCACTGGCTGGTGTGCTAGGACGGGGTGAACATCCACCCAGCCGCTCGGGACAACAAGGGAATCCAAGCTGAATAGCCGCCCCACCCTGCGACCCTCATTAGCCAGGTGGTCTGCTTCATTGTTGTACTCGTCATCCCCATGTGCCTTTGCTTTAAGGAACCGCACACTCCCCGCCCTATCCCTCAGAAGATATAGGAAGTATCTGTAAAGCCCTGTTAGAGACTCCGCGTCTTTTCCCCTGGGTATGTCTATCCAGCCGTCCCGTTCCATTGCGAGGAGACGCCCCCTGGTGAGTCCCATCACGAGGGAAGAGTCAGTGTGTATGATCAAGTCGACTCGTCGCCACGCTAGCAGGCACAACACCGCCGCTGCCACCTCTGCGACATTGTTTGTCATCCGCATACCCCCCAGGGAGACGCTGTCATGCAGTCCCAATGGGGTGGTCCACGCTGCTCCAGCGGTACATATATTTCTCCCATTATCTTTCGCTGATCCGTCCGTCCAAGTGTGTACAACTGAGGGCCAGGCGAGAGGGCCCGCTCCCCTGCGGTCAGGCAGGATCTTCTTAGGGTACGGGACAAGGTGGGCGTGTCCTTTGCCTTTACGCGCTGCTCGGATCTGGTCATCCATTGCCACGATGGACACAGGCACCGTTAGTATCCTCACGCATCCTAGCGGACCATCCATACTCGGCCAGACCCTTGGTGCTGGAATCTCCGAGCATTCCTCAGGAGGAACGCCGGGGACGCCAATCATATTCAATGGCGACCAAATCGACGCTGACATGTTCTTCCGGATTAGGGCAATGACCTTTCTACAAATATCACAAGAAGCCGCTTCTGCGGGTGGGGAAAACAAAGATCCCATATTCCTCACCCCGTGGGACTTGAGGCATCCACCATTCCGGGAGGATTGCTTCGAAATAGCAGCGTGATACGTGGCTGGCGCGCCATTCCGCGCCGCTTGAGAGGGGAACTTACATTCAAGATCCAGGCCCACCTTTCTGGCCGTGGTGAAGGCCTGGCAGAGACGGTCGCTCAACAGCGAAACTTTGGTGTGTGAACGCTGAGTGAGTGGGTTCAGACCTCCTATATCCCCCTTCCGCGTGGAGGACGAAGCACTCTTAAGATCCGCCCACACCCACCGCTTCCAAAGGGGCTTCTGCGGGCCAGTTATCAGCTGGCTCAAGAACCTAAGATCATAGGCCATCTTCCTGGAACGGAAAGAAGGGCAACCCAGGCCACCTTCCCGAATAGGAGACTCCAGTGACGCGTAAGGCATCAAGGAGAAACCTCCGTGCACAAAACGGGATATCTTGCCACTTATGTGAGACAGGACGGCCGCCGGAATCCCGTTCCCATCCAGAAGGTGGTAACACCTAGAGGACAGCAGAGCGCTAGCGAGCACCGCGCGATTTCTGAGGGAGGCTCCTATGGCCCTCCACTGTCTTGTAATCTTACCAATATGGGCCTCTATCTGCGTCCATCTCGGGGCTGCGAAGTCCTCACTGCCAATCCACACACCCAATATCCGCAATGGGGCAGAGGGGGCAAGCACGTAAGCGCCGGGTAGGGCTGTCTGGATTGCAAGCAGGTTGTCGTAAGTCAGCTGCTTAAAGCCGTCAGTCCCAATCGGCTTGACGTCTGTCTTATCCAAATTGAACTGAGAGCCGATGGCATACGAGGTGGAGGTTAGGCAAGCCGCCACGGCGGGCAGCGAGTCCTCAGGAGAAAGGAAAAGATTGGTATCGTCAGCGTATAGCATGACCTTCGCGGGTGGGAGTCCGAGTACAGATACACCTCGGATAATCGCTCGCAACCTCATAGCAAGAGGCTCTATGGAGAAATTAAACAGCAGGCATGACAAGGGGTCACCTTGTCTGACTCCCCTTTTAAGGAAAAATGGCGCACTCAGCCCACTATTGACCCGGATTCTAGAGCGGCACGCAGGCAGCATGTCCCGTATGGCACCGATTAGAGGCTGGGGGATACCCATTGCGAGTAAAACAGACAGAAGCCAAGCCTGATCCACTCTGTCATACGCCTTCGCTTGATCCAGGCCGACTATGAGACCGTCTGTGCCAGTCGAGTCACTAAGGTGCGCGACCTCCGTAGCTAGTCTGGTGTGGTCCGACATCAGGCGTCCTGGCACGAAGCCTTTCTGGTCGTCATGTAGCTTAGACATGGCCCAAGGCGCCAGCCTATTGTTAATCAAGTTGGTATACATCTTACAGTCGGTATTCATTGAAGAGATGGGTCTGTAGTTCGAGACGAGGGTGGGGTCTCCTTTCTTGTAAAATAGGCTAATGTTAGCGTCCTTGAACCCGAGGCGGGAAGTGCCCCGGGATCTGATGTCTTCCGTCAAGTCCTGGAACATCGGCCAGAATAGGGGCAGGGGGGCTTTAGAGTCCGCTAGCGCATCCAATCGACGGGCCAGCTCCTTCCAAAAGTAGTAGGGGATGCCATCCGGGCCCGGGGCCGTATTTGGCATCTTCTTTTTCAGTGCCAGTACCTCCTCAGTTGTATACGGTCCGGATTGATATTCGGGAGGGTCTGGTAAAGGCCCGTAAAACCTCCTCACCTCCGATAGGAGGGAAGCTTGCTCGGCAAGCCTGTCCTGTGGGAGTGCCTCCGGCGTGTGCAGGCTGTAAAAGTAATCCCTAGCAATAGAAGTCATGCCATCCAGGTCAGTAGCCGCGAACGCATCATTGGGCGCCCTGAGACCCTCCACCGACACGGAGGCTCTGCTTCCCCTCTCATCAGCCTCCTTGTTGGAGGATTGTTTAAACCACTCCGACGTCCTCTTGTCTGCCATGCGCTTCCTCTTCCGCCTGGTGGCCGTCTCCATGACCGCCATGCGGCCATCTAGGAGGTCCGCGACTCCCTTCTGGGGAGCAAGATGCCCAGAGCTTTTACCTGTCTCAGGTGAGGGGGACGTCACATTCTGGTGAGACACAAGGATAGGTATCCCCCAAGGGGAGTATTGACTTGCTTCTCAGGCTGGGCGCCGTGCGGCCGGCGGACTGTCATACCCCGGGACAGCCGTGGGCCAAATCACCGCGGGGCGGCAGCGTCCCCGCTCTGTTGATCTCAGGTCCCGAAGAGCCTTGGTAGCAGCCGACAGGGCTTCATCCAGAAGGACCTTCTCTTTCCGCAAAGCAGACACCCAGTCCTTCCGCTTGTCTTTCTGGGTGTGGTTACGGGCCGCTATACCCGCCGCCAACGTAGAGCTCTTGAATGCGGTCCACGATTCCAGCGTGACAGATGGGAGGCTGGACATGGCCCCCCACTCCTGCAAGACGCTAGGCCAAAATGTCCCCGACCTGTCTAGCAGGGGCAGGCTAGGCAGCCGCAGCGCAGGGACAGCTCGCTGCACCTTAGGTGTCGTAACCATAACTGTGGCGACCACAACTCGGTGGTCAGACCAGTTAGTACTCAAAACATCCGATCCCGACAGCGTCCAGCCCCGGTCAGGCATATATACCCTATCTAGCCTAGAGAAGGATTTACCCGACGCGGTCATCTTGGAGTAAGTCCAAAGGCGAGGCGCGGATGCCGAGCCGGATGAATCGACCATCTTGCAGCACCGCTTGATTTCCTCGAACGTGGCCTTAATGTGCACCACTTTGGAAGGTCTGTCCCGGAAAGGGAAACGGTCCCCGTCGTGTTCTACAAAATTCCAGTCCCCAGCCGCAAAACAGCCCCGCCAAGTATCGACCGGCTGGTCAGACACAAAGGTGCAGAGACTGCGAAGGAGTTGTTGGTAGAAGGTGACAAGAGAGGCGTATGAGTTCGAGGTATCCGCATATACCGCAAGCAGCCAGAAGGACTCAACAGAACGCCTGTGGCATAAATGAGTTAAGAGGGCGTAGCCGGGGATCAATATCTCCTCCTGATCAGAGTACCAATCTCCATTATTCTTAGTCACCACAGCCAGTCTGGCCTTCGCCTCAGCAAGACCGGTTTGACTCAGCACGACTGTGGAGTCCGACACATCCAAAGACCCAGTGTGAGTCTCGGTCAGTATTAAGACATCCAGTCTCTCCACGTGCAGCAGTTTCTCCGCAAAAGGGAGCTTCTTCTCAGTAAGTCCGGAAGCGCCTATTCTAGTTCGTCCATTCATATTCCAGGTAGCCAACTTGAAGGTTCTGTCAAGTAAAGAAATCCTCGTGGGGTCTGGGACGAACGGGGACGGAGCACTAGGCGTGGTCCCCGAGCCATCTGGAGGCGCCCCCGCGCAACTGTCAGGCCCGGGGTTCGAGCCTGCCGTCGGAAGAGGACGCGGATCACCTTTGGTTCTGCCAATGCTCCGTTGTGACATTGACAGGAGGGGGTTTTCGCATCTCTGGTTGTTTGAGACACCGATGGCCCCCACGCCCACCGGGGGGGTACCCGCTGTCCCCCCACCGTCGCCGTCAGCCCCTTGGCCCTGAGCCGGGTAGCCAACAGCCTTTGCGGGACGTCTTGAAGTTGCGAGCTTGAATTCCATTGAGCTAAGGAGGGGGATTGCCCCGAGAGTGACCTGATACCAGAAACAACATCTATAAGAGAGGCGCGCCGGGGGGGCAGCTGACCACACCTCTCGATATTGGCTCGAGCCACCGTAAAAACCTAAAATCAGAAAACATTCGGAGAAACCATACGTCCGAGTTAAGGACCAGTCAGCATAAGGGCAGAACAGGGAAGTCCAACACTGAACGGACGACCACAAACCAGTCAACCTCGATCAGCCATTGTCCAATATCGAACGGTCGAGCAGAAAACTAGCCAAACACAGAATAGTCATCGCAGAATTGAGACCAGAGTCCAAAACCTATTCCTCACTTTCTCTCTCGTCCTCCATGAGCGCGCGTTCCAATGCAATTTGGGCCTCAATAACCTCACCCTTCTTCGCAAGCTGGGCAGCTGCGATTTCCGCCTTCTTCTTTTTCTCCTGCGTAGCCTTCGCTTGTGCGCGAGATATCTTCGGCTTGGCAACGCCGGTGGTCTTCCTCCCAGCGACATTGGAGAACAGCGGGTGTATCTCCTTCCCCTTCGCGGCTGGGATAATGCTTGAGTAGGCACTCTTCGCGTCCGCAGCACTGATCCTTGACCCCGTAGGACTGTTCGTACCGGCTCTGGCCTTCATGTTGGTGACGGACCACGCAGAGAGGTGGAGGTTGCGGTCATTCCACAACTTCCTTCGGACTACGGGGAAGGCCAGAAAGAAGGGGGCCATGGCAGAGTACAATGAGGAGGATCCCGAAACTCGGATAGCAAGCCATGCTGCCGCAGGAGGGGAGATGTACCCATCTGAAAGAAGGACTTGCAATATCACGGAAGCCGCATCTCTGGAATCGTTCAGTCCGCACGGTGCGGCAGGCCCTGCTATGGCCTCTATCGTCCGGAAGTCTGGCTGCGCCCTCAGTGTCTTGAGTGCTCTAGTAAAACCGGGTTCATCCGTGCTCCGCTCCCCAAGCTTGTGCACGTAATCTATAAATCGAGGTGTAATCTCCCTCGTGGCGGTCGATACACCAGCCAGCGCACTCCACATTTTGGCTGCGTCTGGATAATCGGCCACTCGGTGGCTCCGGACAGAAGTAGCTATCTGCCACCACTGCCACTCATACGCTTCTGTCGCAGGATCATCGTAGATGAAGTCCGGGGCCGTAGTCTCCACGTCCATGACTCCTCTGGCTCTGACCTGCTTAAAGTCATTCCACTCAGAAGTATGCTCGAAGCTTGCTGACAACTTATAGAACGACAGCAGGAAGTCGCCCTTGCAGATTCTGAGAGAGCTCTCGATCTCCTTAGTCGGGGCCCCCGGGAAAGCTTCCAACAGTACTTTTTTGGCGTGTGTCACGTCGGCAACAGACTGCATCCAGGCGGATGCTGCCGATAAATCGCCTTTTGTCTTGTTCAAGATCAGTGTGAAAGTCTCACTGCTAGCCGAGGGGAAGAGGCCCGCCAGATGGGACAAGCTTTGGGAGAGTGAGGGGTCGTCATAAGTGTCCGAGGGGTACGGTACGACGTAAGCCGGTTCCTGAGTGGGCGGGGCTGAGGGCGTTGCGACGGCCGGGGGGGGAGGAGGGGGACTACGCTGCTCGGCCAAAGGCTTTCGCATGGGACGCAGTTCTTCAGGGAGGACGCCACTCGCTCGGATGAGGTCGTCTCCCTGCAGAGGCCTGATGTGCCCGAAGAGGATGGCATCGTCTTCATCTCCCCCCTCCAGGAGGGGGTTCCGTAGGATTGGGTTCACCATGTAGGGCAAAGAAACACCGGCGTCAATGTCCATCAAGTCTTCCGCCAAGGTACGACCCATGGCCATGGAGGACAGAGCACGGTTGGCTGCGGAGTCAACCGGAATCGGGGCAAGGGCAACCAAGGGGGGAGAAACGATGAATAGTGGTTCTGACACCGGAAGTTGAGGAATGAAAGCCGGAGGTGAGGGGCTATAGAACAGCGGCTCAGGAGCAGAGCTCGGGGCGGGAGCAGGCCCAGGCCCAGGCAAGACAGAGTCCGCCGCGATGTCGTCTGCGCTGTCAGGCCAGGTATACGTAGGGCTTTGAGTTAGGTGGATAGGTAAAGGAGCGCAGACTACGGGTGCGTAGTACCTGTCCATCGCTGGGTCTCGAGTGGTAACTTGAATCTCCTGAGAAGCCAGCGAAGCGCCATTCGACTGCCCAGCCGGGGCAGGAGCGAGAGCCGACGTGTTGGCAGGGGACACCACAGGTTCGTTAACCGGGACTTGACTCGCCGTGGGGCCAGACAATGTGCCCGCTTGGGGCGCAACCGATGCAGAAGGAGTGGGTGTACCACTAACATGGGACTGGGAGCGGGCTACAGCCAGCAGAACAGCTGGAGTAGTATACTGGTCCCTGAGGGGGGCCGGGGTCTTCGCGGCAACTACGGGCAGCGCTAACAAAAGGTTTATCAGTATATAAAGCTGAGCCCGTGGGGTTCGGAGCGCGTAGGAAACGCACAATCAGTGGGCACGTCAACCGCATGCGCGCCTGAGTGCGTGGCACTCAGGCTTGTAGGGGGTTGCACATTCAAGGGGTCTAAACCGACTCGCGTCAGAGTGGTATGGCAATAATGGGGTAGTTGCTTACTGCCGGAGGGGCTAGAAGCGTAGTCCGTGGGTGGGCGGGTGAACTCGTCAACCAACGTCTCATTGGAAACGTCCGCTGGCAAGTGCCCGTCTCTCTGGAGGGAGAATAGGACGGGGTGTATCGAACCACCAAAAAATTTGCACACCGAGAATATCAAGTTTCTGGTCAAGCCAACACTGGGGTTGGCATTGCCCAAAAGACGTCCCTTCAGAAAGTCCGAAAGAGCGGTGATGCGCGTGGGCTCGTCCTGCTCCAACACCGCCTCGTCATCCGACTCTTCCATGTCCATATCCTTGTCCTCCTCCTCTACTATCGACAGAGCTGGGGGCGCATCCGCTGTCCTAGGAAGGCGAGAGGGCCGAGGCACCGCGGCGCTCTTCACCGAGGGGGAGGGAGGCACCCGTATCGGGAGCTGCCAAGTAGCCTTCTCGAGATCAATCACTCTCTCTCCGGCCTTCTTCTTCAGGACCAGGCTCCTGGCAGGGGCGCTGACTATCGAAAGGCCTCCGAGTTTCATAAAAGGCAGGGGGCACTCCGCGGTGAAGTGGTCAGATGAATAGCAGCATTGGCACGCGTAGGGGCGCTTAGCAGACCACGTCGGCTCAAAGTTGAGGAGCGGGGAGGCATCTGGTACCGAACCGTGCTTGTGACCGAACTCCATTGTCCAGGGCCAATATACATCTTCGGAGTCCAGGATGAACGTGCCGCGGAATTTAGAGACGGTGCCCCCCTTCCTAACGCCCAACACTCTCCATCCCAATCGGACGTCATCCATCTTGAACCCCAGGAGGCGCTTCCTCATTTGCTGAAAGATGGACATGTCGTCCGCCACCGAGCCCTTGACCACCCATTCTAGGTCCCTGGCATGAGCCAGAGGGGCGAAGCGCCATATAACGTATACCGCGTTGGTTTCAGCCAGACGGATGAGGTCGAAGGACTCCGCCTCTGTCTGTCCCCTGGAGCCGGCAGGCACCGTACACAACATCCAGTCTTGCCTAGGGTTCATCCGTTCAAAGTGGACCTCGCACTGCCATCGCTGCACGAGTTTGGACCGGAGCAGCGTCAACTTAGGGTCCTTGAACATTGGTCCTAATTGTGCCACTCTAGAAAACATAAAATGGTATCCAGGCCGGCTATATAGCTCCTCGAACTCTGACCAAGTCCAACACTTGGCAGGCTCGAGGGGATCCTCATACCGGTTATTCCATCGTGCACCCCCTCGGGGAGCTAGTTTGGCGAGCTCATCGCAGGTGTAAAGCTCCAAAGACCTGGGGAGGTAGAGTTTCGAATCGATCTGGTCTCTCATGACCGGTTTCAGGTCAGCCAGAGGGACTTTACCGGTCAAGGACGGGAAAAGGGGCGCAGTGCGCTCTGTGTGGCTCTGATAATTGGTCTCCGGCCACAGATCCTTGTGGGAAGGTCTGGGGGCACGTTGTTCCTCGGGTGCCTCCGGAGCGGCCATAGACGTGGCCTCCGCATGTTCGGTCTCGGCCGGCTCCTCCGCACCGTCCATCTTGTCCACCATTGCTTCTTGTTCGGAGATCCTAACCCCCAACGCGCGCTTCTCCTCCATTAATGCCGCGATGTTCGCGCCTGGCAGAGGTTCGCTTATCTCCCTATCAAGGGCTCTGTACCTTTCAGCCATGTTAGCCAGCTCGTTAGACGCATCAGCGAGGGCTCGCTCCCTCTGGTGTTCCTCCTCCTGTTGTGCCAGGGCTGCCGCCTGAACTCCCTCCAGAAGGGATTCAAACTCTACCTGAATCTTCGGTATGACACTCTTCCTATCGAAGTCCGCTCCCCTGTCCCTCTTGAGGGCACTTATAAACGCCATAAGGCTACTCCAAGCCGTCTTGGTGAGGTGCGCCGGGTAATCATCCAAAGTGGCCCTGAAGGCGTTCATGGCATCGTCCATGGGGTCTTGAATCGCCGCCCTCCATTTAGTGGTGGGGGAGGAAGGCCGTCGCGACTGCGGATCAGTGGTATATGGCGCAAAGGGGACAAACTTGTTTTTACCCTTGCCCTTCCCTCTGTTCCTCTTCTGCGGGGGGCCCGCATCGAATCTGGTAGCGTCTCGCATGGAGACATTCTGTGGCGGCAGAGGTTCCCTTGGCGGCAGAGGGCCCCGTGGTCCACCCTGCGGTGGTAGGGGATTTCTTGGAGGCAAGGGGCCTCTAGGCGGCGGGGGGCCTCTCGGCCCAAAAGCAGGGGCAGTGGGAGGCCCGCGATGGGGGGGCTGAGCACGAATCTCTCCGGGAGACATCGGCCTGCCCCAGGACATACTGGGAGGACGCGGGAATCCTGCTGGGGGCCTCTGGTTGTTATTAGACGGGCCGGCATGAGGCATCTGGGCCCCTACGACGAAATGACCAGGTGCAGAGAGGGGTACAGTGGCTTCTCGCACCCAGGAGGTGACTACATGGTAAAGACCGGGGCGCTGGAGAATGAGGAACACGTAACGTTGTTCAATCAGTGGGGAGTTCCTGAGTGCAAAGACCGTGGGGTAATAACCCAGGACACGGACTGCCTCATGAACGTTGCATTCCCGTACCGCAGCCAAGTAGCAGAGGCCAGGGAGGAAACCCCACGGATGGAAAGACGGCTGCCATACCAGGGCAGCGGGCGCGCTGACCACTGGCTGCTCAGCCCGAACCGGCACAAGCGTCGGCAAAAGCTCCACGTCTGCGAGGGGGCAAGGGGTGGTAGGCTGGGAGGGGGTCCGGGAGGTAGAGTGGCGTTTCCGAGACCGCCTGAAGGGCGTATGGGTGCGCTTGGTCACCGAAATGGGCCCGAAGAGGCATTCATCGATGATAAGGACAGCCTCCGCGGCACTAACAATATGCGCGCGCTGGGCAGGGGTCGTCATATTGAGTAATCGTAAGTAAACTGTGTAAATCTGCGAAGGAGATTAGAAAAGAAAAAGGAAAAAAACCATATCAGTGAAAAATTTCCAGCACTCAGAAACGAGGCGGTAATAATGCCCTGCTCGTCGGCGTCGCAAGACAAAGAAACGGAGGTGGTCTTTAGTGTGGGCACCACCACAGTGCTAGGAGGATTGATGACGCAGGGTCCTCCTGCGGGCGCGATTTTTACCGGCTAATCCTTTTGGACTAAACATCGGAGTTGGGAGCAACCATGCCATCTCACTGGGTATGGGCCCAGGTGGCTAGTAGTCCCCAGCCATTCGGGGGGGCGGCTGTTAATCATTCCCTGACAACTCAAAAGAGCTGGAAAGGGCGGGCTCGGCATCTCCATCTGTGGGGGTCCCGAAGAACCGGTCCACTAAAGCTTACCTACTAGGCCACTGGCTAGGATTCAAGTGGAGTGTGGCCACCAGCTTTTATTCTCGTGTTTGACCATCACGCAGGTGCAGGCATGTCGCGCAACACCTATAGCTCCAATACCCGAGCTCCAGCCACGCACCGGCGCAGCCGGGACAAGAGTCGAGTGAGCCAGGGGCCAAAAGAGACCCCTGTGTCCCGTTTTTCTTTCGAGTGGGGGGCCACTTAGCCGTTTCTCATTTGTTACTGGTGGATGCAGCACCAGGCACAGTTTAGATTGAGTGTATTGTGCCAGCACTCCTCAGGGAAAGACTCCCAAGCCGGGTGGGACCCGCCCCTTTGTGCTGAGAAGCTCAGAGGCTCCCCCCATGGAGCCCAGCACCTGGACTCCACATTATCCGCAGTGGTCGCCGTTTAAACGCCCCCGCACACACCGCGCCTCTCTGCAGACCGCAGCGTCCAGGGGCCCACATGCCGAGGGGGATGTGACAGGAGTCCGTAGCCGTTTATTATACAGAGTGTGGCATCTCTGTGTGGGAAGGACTCCCTAGGTAGACCCAAGGCCAGTACAGCAACGCCCTTAACGCAAGCGTACGCCAGAGATGCACTGCCCTCCCAGCCCCAGAGGCACTCCTGGTTTCAAGTGAGGGGGCACTGACCAATTGAGGGGCGGTGTCTACCCCAGCATGCAACAGGCAAGCTTCGTGGACCACCATGGTGGGGCACGTAATGTCCAAAGCACCCTAAAGGCACAACGCAACACTGATGGGGGAAGGGAAAGGACGTTGTCCGGATGTGTCGTCCACTGTCCAAGAAGACGGTTTACTACACTGCCGTCCCTACTCCTGGGCGGAGGGGCAGGGGCGCGCTGTTTCCAGACGCCCCAGCTCTGCCCTCGAAGGGGATGCATTACACCCGGCAGCATGCCCAACGGAGTGAGAAGACCTCCATGTACAGCTGCCAAGGTCATGCCGAGGCCCCGACGTTTGGGGACGGCTGGCTGTGTATACGGTGCTGTGAAATCCTCGCTCTGGGGGGTGGGGTACCGGGCCGCATGCACTCTAAGCTGCAGGGACTCGCGAAGCCCAGCCGAGTACCCATGCCCAGAACCGCAGGGGAGTGCCCGGGGGCGGTCAGTGGCAAGCCACAGGCCGGCTGCATAGCGTGGAGAAGAGGGGGGAAACTCACAGGGAGCAAGACCCAGGAGGGTATACCAAAGGACCCGAAAGCGAATGCCCGGCTACGCGTGGCCGCGGGCAGCAGGACGCACCAGAGCCGCGAGGCAGCTAGCAGACGGGCCCGAAAAAAAAGAGGCAAAAACACCCCGTAGAGCGAAACAGCGCACCTGATGTACCAGAAACCCGGGGGGGCCACGGAGGAGGGAGAAGCAAAACCCACGGCCAGGTGTCGCAAAAAACAGCACTGGCCGGGGCGCGTCGTGGACAGCGACGACCAAAACGGCGACGACGAGCAGAGAAAGGCGGGAGGCCAGCGCCCAAGGTCAGCTGTAGCCTCCCAGCCGAGAAACCGAGACCACCATTCGCGTTTCGAAAGAAACTTACCGCCTGGAACTGCGTGGAAGTTGTGGTCAGGTCCAAGCCACTCAGAAAAAAAATTGGTCAAGCTCGCTGCAACGGGTTGTAGACGTACTTGACAACAACCAGACCGTGGCCAACTGTTTCAATAGGACTGATCAAAGGAGCAACAGCCCTAGTCTTTGACAACGACTACAACAGAGACTCCGAAAGATTGCGCATCCTGATCCTCATGACTACCTGGCCATATGGAAATCTAGAAACAAAAACGCAATAAACAACCAAAACGTATCCCCAAATGAAACAAA
>Ga0307515_10016601_pt1 | contig 13470 bp, 9 predicted proteins | sample 17_EM_MG_FD_194513 | JGI IMG/M metagenome (GOLD analysis project Ga0307515, IMG submission 194513) | Populus trichocarpa ectomycorrhiza microbial communities from riparian zone in the Pacific Northwest, United States - 17_EM | ecosystem: Host-associated > Plants > Roots > Unclassified | place...
TACAAGTTTTTCCTCACAAAACACTATGGATTGATACAGTTTTTCCTCACATGGTTTTTTTCCAGTTTTTTTTGTGTTTTCTTTTTTTGTAATATTTTTTTCCAAAATTATCTTCGTCAATTTTATTTTTTTTAATATTAAGTTGGTTAAAATTTAACTTTGTAATAAAGCTTAATCATGTGGGGAAAGCATTATAGCTTTGCTCTTAAAACATTGTGGATTGCTACAGTGTCTCTCCGCATGGTTTATTTTTGTTATAATTTTTTTCAAATTTATTTTTTTAATATTGAGTTGTTTGTGAATTACAATTACAAGTCATTATAAATAAGGCTAAATCATGTGGGGAAGCACTGTAGCTTTCATCACATAACACTATGAATTGCTATAGTGTTTCCAGCATGATTTTTTTTTTCGGTGTTTGTTTTGTTATTTTTTTCTAAAATTATCTTTGTCGATTTTTTTTTAATATTGAGATGATTAGGAATTTAGCTTTGTTATTTTTTTTCTTTAAAACACTGTGAATTATTGTAGTGTTTTCCCATGTGATTTTTTTATGATTTTTTCCAAAATTATCTTTGTCGATTTTTTTTTAATATTGAGTTGGTTATTGCAGTGTTTTCCAATGTGATTTTTTTTTATGATTTTTTCTAAAATTATCCTTGTTGATTTATTTTTGAATATTGAGTTGGTTAAGAATTATAATTACAATAAAACTAAATCATATGAGAAAAGTGCTGTAGTTTTTCTCACAAAATAGTGTGGATTGCTACAATATTTCTCTAAATGGTTTTTTAGTTTATTTTATTGGGAAAAGCGCTGTAGTTTTCCTCACAAAACATTGTCAATTGCTGCAACGTTCTTTCTCATGGGTTTTTTTCCTTCCAAAATTATCTTTGTTGGTTTTTTTTTTAATATTAAGTTGGTAGAGAATTTAGCTTTGTAATTTTTTTTGCTTTTTATTAATTGAAAAGCTAAATCATGTGGCGAAAACACTGTATCTTTCTTTGCAAAACACTGTAGATTGCTATAAATCATTTTGTTCAGTCTCTAAGTTTTTTATCACCAACACAAGTTTTTTTTCCGTCATGAAATATTTGCTCCATCATATCTTTAATTTCTATTTCTTATTTAGCGGTGGTTCATAATTATAATACTATCAAATATATTTGTTTTATAAACTCGCGGTAACACGCGGCCATGTCATCTCGTTCAATATTAAATCAGATTTGAACTCGTAGTGAAAAGAGCGGTTTTAGAGGGAAAAGAAGTAGAAGAAGATACATTCCCAAGTTCACATTGGCCTTTTTTAATTTTTTTATGTTCAAAGCATTTTTAACGTCGCTTTTACATACTTTTGGAGATCAAGTCTTGACAGGTTATTGATGTTCAGATAATTCGTTCCTTTTTTTTCGAGATTCAAACTTTTGCGGCAAAATAGCAGTAGAAATTATCTAGTTATCCTTTTTTTTTTTTTTATCGAGTCGTTAATTAAATGGAAATGAATGAAATCAACCTGGGAGATAGTATTCCACCAAAAGCAAACCAAGAAGAAAAAAAAGCCTACTATGCATTATGTAGTTTATTGTTAGTAAAAATAAATAGTAAAATTAACTCGTAAAATCATATATTTTATGAGTTAATATTTATCTAGCATATAAGCATATAATTTTTGTGTTATTACCTAAACTTCATCGAGAATAATCTCAAATGATTTTTATTGATGAAATTATTTATTGTGTGTATAAATCATGCATGAATTTATTTTTTAATGATTTTACAATTTATTTTAACAATTGAAGTTTATATTATATTTTTTATATATTGTAAAAAACATATATTCTTAACAACGTTGTTGTATTTATTGTGTGTATAAATCATGCATGAATTTATTTTTTAATGATTTTACAATTTATTTTAACAATTGAAGTTTATATTATATTTTTTATATATTGTAAAAAACATATATTCTTAACAACGTTGCTGTGGTTGTTAGGTATTAGAGTGTGTTTGACAGTGTGGTAGTGGTTGCTTTTCAAATAGCTTTTCGTGCCGAAATACATGCCAATGATGTTTTTTCATTTTTTAAAAATTATTTTTGACATCAGCACATCAAAACGATTCAAAAAGTACAAACCGCACTCAATTTTAACAAAAAAAAAAAATTTGAAATTTGGTGAAAAACAGGTTGAACAGCAGAACCAAACATAGCTAACTATAAAAATTAAACCCGGAACAACCTGATCTCATCAAAGGGAACCAAAATCCAGGTTCTCGACCTATAATCCACCCAATCTACTGTCGTCCTTCCTGCTCCCCACGCGCTCCACCTCGCAATTCTACGTCACCTATCTAACAAGAGGACCACCATCTGAGTCATCCCGCTATGATATTGCCACGTCATAAGAAGCCCGGGCACCATTCCACCTGCCAAAATAAGATTGGTGACGCCACAGGGAGAATTGGAGGGAAAACTGGAAAATAGTCATACATGCATGCAATAAAGAGAAAATTAGACCAAAAGAGAATAAAGAAAAAAGGAAATAGAAACAGAAAGAAAAAGAAATAACATAACAGTAACAGGGAAGCTAATGGCTTACTGGCTTCTTTGCTTATAATTTTAGACAGGCTATTCCTCCTTCCTTAAAAAAATAAAAAATAAAAATACCCCACTCTCCATTGCTTTCTTCATCGGAAAGTTACGTCAGCAAACGGTGATGCACCGCGTTTAGATTTCCGTTTACAGAATCCGGCAAGGTACTACTATTCTTTTTCTTGATAATAACGCTGAAAACCCAAATCCTCGACTTCTTTCTATATATAGTGGCATCAGATCTGGTGGCGTTTACTTTGATATTGTGATTTGAGATAGATTTAGACTATAAAATCTGTTCCTATTGGAAATATTTTGTATTTTGAGATGATTTTGAAGGGAATTTTGGAAAGTTAGGGTTTTTGGGTGTTTTTTTTTGTCTTTATGGAAGAGGGAAGGAGATCTGGTGACCCATCTGGGTATATAGTGAAGAATAGGAGTTCTTCAGGTTGTTTGATTGTGAGAAAGAAAGGTAATGATGGTGTGGGAGGTGCGGGGTCTTCTGGTTCACACAAGGTTTTTGAGTCAAAGAAAGAGAAAAAGAGGCTTAGGGTGGAATACAGTGATTCAGGGTCTAGTGACGAGTTGTTAATGCCACCGCGTAGAAGGGTAGGCCCTGAAACATCGAGGGCATGTAATGGTTTGAGTGGTTATGAAGAGAGTTATACTGGCAGGAAGAGAAGCAGAGGGGAGGATATTAGGCGTAACGAGGTTGGTTTGATTGGTAGGAATGGGGGGGATTTGAGTGAAAGGAAGAGGAATAAGTTGGATATGTTTGGGTTTGATGAGTATGATGGGAATGGCTTGGAAATGTCGAGGAGGCAGCAGTTTGATGATGGTGGAATTGAAGGGAGGGGGTATTTCAGGCCGATGATGCCAGGGAGAAGCGGCATTGCAAGGGAATATGAGTCAGGCTCCAGTAGGCATGCTGTTATTGATAGAAGAAAGAGTTCATATTTTGAGAGGTCAGGTGGGCCAAGTCAGGGAGGTGATATGGTTGGAGCTCGGTCATCTTTGTCGTTTTTGAGGGATAGTTATGATTCTGATGAACCCATTCGGGTTCAGGGGAAAAATGGTGTTTTAAAGGTGATGGTCAACAAGAAAAAGAAGGTTGGTGGGTATTTGAATAGTTATGATCTTTTGGAAGCTGAGGGAAATAGAAAGGTTTTGAGAGCAGAGGAATCTGTGAAGAAGAATGTTCTAATTCGTCCTCCTGTCTACTCTGATCCTAAAAGCCTTGATAAAGCTGGTTCAGTTTCTAGGACAGAGAAGAATGCTATGAATATGAAGAAATCGGTGTCAACTAAGAATGGTAAAGTCAGTGATAGGAATTCAGAAGACAGTGAGACATTGTTGAAGTTGGGACCAAAGAAAGTTGAAGCTCACAATCCTATGAAGACACCATTGGCAACAAAGAAAAGCAAGGACCTTGACATGGATTCTGATGACAGTGATGCATCTTTAAAGCTGGGACCAAAGCATGAAGGCAAAAAAGCAGGGGACAAGCAGGGGACAAGCAGCGAAGGTGAAAAACCCCCTTACAACCAGCACCCAGAAACTAGAATCAAAGAAGGAAAAGTTAAGCGAGGTAGTGGCACGGAAAAACAGAAGTTGCGAGAACGGATAAGGGAGATGCTTCTGAATTCAGGCTGGACAATAGACTACAGGCCTAGAAGGAACAGAGACTACCTCGATGCAGTTTATATAAATCCTACTGGAACAGCTTACTGGTCCATAATCAAGGCATATGATGCCCTTCTAAAGCAATTAGATGAGGTTGAGGCAAGATCCAGAGGTGATGGCTCTCCTTTTACGCCTCTATCAAATGACGTGCTCAGCCAACTAACAAGGAAGACAAAAAAGAAGATTGAGAAAGAATTGAAAAGGAAGAAAAGAGATGTCAGCGACAGCGAGGATGCAAGAGAAACTACTGTAAGAAAGTCAAGTACCAGGTATGATGAGGAGAGCCTGGACAGTGGTAGCCGTGAAGAGAAACTAAGCTCCTTTGTAAAGCAGGTTGGAAAGTCATTGAAGAGCAGAACTAGTGGCAATGGTTCTGTCAGTATAAACTCTATAAGTGAGAGTTCCACGCATCATTTACACGACGGCACTGAGAAACCATCATCTGGGTCCAATTCTCTTCTGGGAAGTAAAAGTAGAAAACTGGGCAGATGTATGTTGTTGGTACGGAATTCTAATGAGGGCACATTCCTGGATGGTGATGGATTTGTTCCATATTCGGGGAAACGGACACTCCTCTCCTGGTTGATTGACTGTGGAACTGTGCAGTTGAGTGAAAAGGTGTGCTACATGAATCGTCGACGAACAAAAGTGATGCTGGAAGGGTGGCTTACAAGAGATGGAATTCATTGTGGTTGCTGCAGCAAAATCCTCACAGTATCGAAGTTTGAGATCCATGCAGGGAGCAAACTGCGCCAGCCATTTCAAAATATATATCTAGACTCTGGTGTTTCTCTTTTGGACTGCCAGATTGAAGCATGGAATAGGCAGGAATCAGTTAAACGCCTTGGTTTTCAAGCTGTAGACATTGATGGTAACGATCCAAATGATGATACATGTGGCCTCTGTGGAGATGGTGGAGATTTGATGTGTTGTGATGGCTGTCCATCAACATTTCATCAGAGCTGCTTAGATATAAAGGTATGTGTAGTGGCATGTTTTTTACTTTGACCTTGTGATCATGTTGGTGTCTCCTGTTTTCTCCATGATGTTCCCATGTGGCCTCTTTTTCCATCCCGTAGTCTTGAATGGTATGGGAACAAAAGAATGGGATAAGTAAATGGCTGGAGTTGGATACAATAATACTGGCAGAATATATATATGTGTGTGAGGCTATATCTTTTGCGTACTCTTATGTTCAATTACCCACAAGTATGCTTAGTAATTGTGCCCTATAAATGGTCCCCTTGGCTCCACCACATCATACAGGTTATAGTTGGGTTGGACAGAAAGAATAACGATACATGTTTTTTGATGGTAGAAACTTTACAGATGCTTGGATTTTGCATTTTCATAGATGGAATATATCACTCCACTTGGGAATAATGGAATTTAAGAAATCCACCTATTTGTTATCTCACAACCCGGTCCTAGATCTGCCACTTGCATGCGAGCTTGGTTGAATTTACATGAACCATTTTGGTTGCTCATTTGGGACAATCCCAACAAAGGTAAACCATCTTACTAGATGGTTGACACTGGAAAAATACTTGCACATAATGAATGATAAGGTTGATTATTACACACTCCAAATGATATTCTGAGTAAAACACTCATCGAGCATTTGGTTTTCTTTTTTGGGGTTGGGTTCAACTTGCACCTTAAAAGTAGGGGGCAAGTTTAATCCACTAGCATTGTCCAATAACACAGGAATTTATTGGCCACGCTAGCATTTTTGTTTAATAATATTGCTTAGTAGCTTTGCTTTCCTCCATTTGTTTTGGCCTTGGCATTCAAAATACTCATATTTGTCTTCTTGTTGCAGATGCTTCCCCCAGGTGATTGGCATTGTCCAAACTGTACATGCAAATTCTGTGGGATAGCGAGTGATAAAAATGCCCAGGGAGATGATACAACAGTCTCCAAGCTTCTCACCTGTAGTCTGTGTGTAAAAAAATGTACCCGTCCTGTTCTTCTTTGGTTTGAAATCTTCTGCTTCTATGCATATCTTTGTTCGCACTATTGTTCTGTTTTCATTGACATTAACTTTGCATGTCTCTGTAGATCACAGTTCATGCACACAGGAGTTTGATGCTCTTTCCATTGACACCAACAGTCCAGTCGCTAGGTTTTGCGAGAAGAAATGCAGAGAGGTAATTTTTCAGGGGTTTGGTGAATTTTAGTTATCCTTTTCAGCAATTTCCATGATTTTAATATTTTAATTTCATGATTTTGATTGATTTAGTCTTACTTGTATACTTTAGACTATATGAGGATCATAATTTAATATTTTGCGCAAAACCTTTTAATTTCATGATTTTGCAGAGTAATGGTTATTAGGTTTTTTAGCTTTGTGAAACATTTGTAATTTTGTGAGTCTAAGATTTTTGGCTTCACTATTTCAGCAACTGTATCAAGGCATTGGTTAATACCAATGCTAAATCAGGAAGCTATTGAGTTCTTAGCTTTCCAATTCCTTTTCCCTTTTGCTTTGTCTATTTCAAAGGGTAGCACATGATTTTTGTGTCATCACACGATGGATTTGGTGTTGGTAATCCAGTATCCTGTAGCATACTGCCTTCCAGGTGGTCTAGAGCATTTGTTGTTTTGGAAATTAGATTCTGTTGCATAAGAAATTTCATATTTCAAGTAAAACTTTTAAAAATGTTTTATGGAAGCATTACTCTTCCTTTAAAACCAGAAACCTTTCTTTGAATCTTTCTGTAGCTTATGCATTTTAAGATCTAAGATCTAGGGACATCTTTTTATTAGTTTTTAATCCATAAAATACATCTGGTTTTGTTAGTCGGTGACACTTTTTTTTCTCTTGCTGGTTGGTCTTTGCTACATTGTTTTCATCTATATTTGCAAAAGATGCACTATATTGATGAATCCTTTTATTGCTTGTACAGCTCTTTGAACAGTTGCAGAAGTATCTTGGGGTCAAACATGAACTAGATGCTGGGTTTTCATGGTCTCTAATTCATAGAGTAGATGCAGATTCTGATGCCTCTCTCCAAGGACTTCCACAAAGCGTGGAGTGCAATTCGAAGCTGGCTGTTTCTTTGTCTGTCATGGACGAGTGCTTTTTGCCAGTTGTTGATAGGAGGAGTGGGATCAATTTAATTCAGAATGTTCTCTACAACTGTGGGTAAGCATTCTCAATTCTCAAATAACATGGAATGAATGTCTTTAGACATTCTACTTTGATTGAAAATTGTGGCTATATTATCGCATACATTTGTGAGCATGGATGCATGAAGCATTTATGGGTTAAAATAGTATACACTCTGAAAACTTGTTTGTGCATAATTACTGACAATTGGTTTGGTCTTGAGGCAGTTTTTGTTGAATGCAGTGTTTTGGATTTTGCTGCAATTCTCTTCTGGTTTATGATGAAGTCGATCAACAGCGTTAAAGTTGTGTTTTCATTTAACATATATAGCTTCTTGGATATGAATGCTCAGTTTCAAAATATCTAGCTGTTAAGTATTATAACTTACATTTTTTTAATGGAATCACTTTGCTGTTAGATATTATCTTATGAAGTTTTTAATGTGATTTGCATTGCCAATTGTTAGGAAGAAGTATGTGTATGTCAACACGGAGATTAAACTTCCTTGCATATTCAAGTTGTGTATACCTTTGCATAGAATGAACCATCAGATGCACCTTTGTACGAGGTGGTAATTTGCTAAGCTTAGACCATAAGAGCACAGATGCTACAAGTTGCATGTCTGATGTAGAGGATTTTTCGTGGATCTTTTTTGGCTCGATCACTAGGTGTTTTTTGGTTTCCCAGCTCACTCAATCCAATCTGGAGCAAAACACCTTCTAAACGAACTTAAAAAGTACTGAACCTGTATACTTGTCTTGTTAATAGCAGCAAGCTGAGATTTGCTTGGGCAGATGCATGCATACACACTAGTAGAATTGGAATTGGAATTAGTTCAAGTCTTAACTTCCACAGAAAAAATAATTCGAGCCTTTATACTTGGCTCACCATGGGGCTCTTTTTAAGACTGATCCCAGTAGCTGGTGGCAGTTATGTCAATCCCAGTTATGTCTTATGTCTTTAATCCAAGCCACCTTTTTGTCCCTTGGATTTCAGCATAGTCTCTCTTTTTTACTCACCAGGCACAGGGCATCTAAATATCAGTCTAGTCTTATAATAATGCCACACAGTTCATATTTTCTTATAACCTAAGTCAACCAGATGGAATTACATTCTAGCTAGAAATTACCTCATATTATGAATTATGTTAAAAATCTGGTGCAAGAGTTCTCCGTGTAAGAATAGATCATTAATAGGGGAGCACAAAATTCTTAGGCATCTGCGACTCTCATGAGGGTAACAAGGGGCTGGCAAAAAGAAAACGTACAGCTGCTAATGAGGAAAAAAGGAGGGGGAGGGGCTTGGGATTTTGAAATCTTTCTTAGCAGCTCAAACTGCCTTTGCATTACTGGATTAATGCTGGTGCAGTGCATCTACTCGATCACATGCCTGAGTGATATCCTCAAGTGACATTATGAGAGGTGGGTTAATGCTTCTATAATGAAAGTGGAGTCGTCCAGGATCACAGTGCTAGGCTAGAGTTATCTGGTAGTGGCCAGGGATATGCTGAACCCTTGCTTAATTTGCCCAAGAAACGGGGGAGTAACCAATGGAATGGATAAGCTTCCTTGTCTTGCTATCTGTCACTGTGCAGCTCTTGTTGAAGAGAGAATCATGAGGAAGGCAACTTGTGCATGAATCATCTACACATGTTTTATGCCCATGTAGAAAGCACAGGTTATTTCAATTGTTGAGCATGGTCTAGCCATCTTCACACCATTCTCTCAAATTGGGCGCCAACATATATGTGCTTTTGTGTCTCTGGTTTAATAACAATACATTGATTTGAGACTGCTCTGTGTGACCCATTAGCTCTAGTTACTTTGTGGTGCCAATGTCTCTTCATATTGTTATTGGTATGACTGCTTCAGTGACCCTCTGTTTTTCTTGCTTTCTTTCTTTTTTCCTGGAGGTTGCTAAAGCTTTGCTGATTGTTCGAGTTCTTAATTGCTTAGAACTTGTATGAGATATTTTCTCTTTTTTCTGTTTGTCCATCAGGTCATGACCGTGCGACTTTATGAATATATGTGCCTGAGTTTATGAATTGTTGAGAGTCCAACAAACATATTTGGTTAACTTGGAAGCATCCTCCTCCTCCTCCTCTTCTTCTGGATAAAAGTTCATGTGCCTAGATTCTTTCTTTTTTGTAAGCATGCTGCATGGCTTTGTTATATGACGAGTTCTTAATTTTTCTGCCATTCATTAATTGTCATTATCTTTTTCAGATCAAACTTTAACCGGCTGAATTTTGGTGGCTTTTATGCTGTTATTCTGGAAAGGGGTGATGAAATAATATCTACTGCATCCATCAGGTTCTAATCTATGGTCATTTGCTTGCTATTCCTAGTGCAATCTCTAACTTTTGAATGGAGTTTTCTAGAATCTTTTAAAAAGTGAGTGACTGCAATTCCTGGAATCAGATTTTCTTGTTTGGAAAATAATGATCACATGTTATGCAGGAGTCATTCTCTTCTTAAGACTGTTGTCTTTTATTAATTTCTTGTTATAGATAACTCTGCGAGTCTATTGTCTATACATTTTTGGTTCCCCTGTCATTTAATGTAGCAAATACCTGTATGTTTTACTAAGTTAGGTTTTGGTATGGAGGACATCGTGTTCAGTTTGAATACAACTTTGCTGTGTGTGTGTTTGAGTGTAGATTTGCTTCAGTTGAATTCTGATAATGGCACCGTCCTGGTTGGTTAGGTTCCACGGAACTCGGTTGGCAGAAATGCCATTTATTGGAACTCGCCATATGTACAGGCGTCAAGGGATGTGCCGTCGGCTTTTCTATGCTATTGAATCGGTAAGGAATAAGAACTGTTTTGCTAGTATTTACATATTTAAACTATTGAAACTACAAGTTCTTATTTGTCTTGCCTTTGGTTTGTTTTTTCCCTGCTATCTGTTGATAATCCAATTAATTTTATTTTTTCTTCTCAGACACTATGCTCTCTGAAGGTTGAGAAACTGATTATCCCTGCAATTTCTGAACTCATGCATACATGGACAGAGGTTTTTGGTTTCACTACTCTTGATGAATTACTCAAGCAAGAATTGAAGTCTATGAATATGCTGGTGTTCCCTGGTATAGATATGTTCCAGAAGGAGCTCAGGCAAGAAAATATTGATGGAAAGAGGAGTACCAGCATAGGTTTTGGTCAGATGCTTTGTTCAATTTTCTCTTTTTAACTTTATATTCATGTCCTGTTTTATTGATCTACATTTCTTTCAACAGGTGCAAACCAGATGGAGTTCGAAGAAGACAGTGAATGTATTAAAACTGTAGTAAATAAATCTGATGCAGATTCTCCAGCTGGGCATGATGCTCATGATTGTGATAATAGTGGTTTGGAATGTTCGATTGGGAAAAATGAAGTGGCTAGTGCTAGTTCTGATTCCCAATGCGCTGATGTTTCCTCGAACAATGTCTCTACTATGAATAGTTCTTTGGATGTGTCTCATGGACTTCAAAGTGCGGTGCCACTCAAGGAGGAAACCATACAGACAAATTCTAAATCAGAGGACAAGTTGGTTCAATCTGCTGTGGATAAGAAAAGTGAATGTGTCTCCTACACAACTCATGATGTACGTGAGATGGTTAAATCCAAATCAGATTCTCCTGTTGAAGATACCTCTCTGACTTGTTTCAAGGGAGATGTGGCAGCTATGGATACAGATACCCAACTTCCAGGTGCTTCCCTAGGCGATGCCTCGGGGATGAGTGGTTCTTTAGATGCTTCTTGTGAACTTAAAGATGCAGCACCTTTTGATGGGACTTCATCTGCTGATTCTGAATCAGAGGGCAAGATACTCGGGTCTGCTTCTATAACAATCTTGAACGTGAGTGGTGACAGTCAAGAGGAAAATAAATCTGAAATGGCTTCTCCTGCCAAAGACAGTGATCAATCTTGTAAAGTGGATGGAATCAATCTATTTCATTCATTGAATCTGAATGAGTCTGTGTCCGGGGAACTTAAAGTTTCAAAATCAGTAGAAGAGAGTGGATGTGCTGATTCTCAATCAGAGGAAACGTTTGTGGAAATAACACTGAAGATGGAAACTATGCCCCTATCAGATTCCTCTGTTGTAAACAATAACGTGGCTTGTAATGATGGTGATTTGAGTGATATTCCTACAGGAAGTGTCGATATGGTATCTCTTGAAGCTGTCCCTTCCATAGAGAAGACAACTGCAGAAAACTTTGTCGAGAAGGTTAATGAAATTTCAGGTGTATCTGTTTCTGGATTCAGTGGTGCCGAGGAGAATAACATGCAAATCGAGTCCAACCCAAATAGTGAAATTGGCCATGAGAGGGGAATCAAATTAGACGTGGTTCCAGAGGCTGTTTCTGATGCAATGTATTGTGGAGGAGCTGCATCGCATGTGCCGGAGGAGAGTTCTGTGATTGATGCAAGTGAAGGGAAAATCGAATCTGGCTCTATCTGACACTAACACTTCCACAGAATTCCTGCTATGTGTTTCTGTGCTCGACTTTCATGCGGAACTTGGAATGCTCCAACTGGTTCGTGATTGTTAGGGCACTGTTTTGGCATAAAGAAGCACCATCAATCGTTGCAATCAGCGCCGATACCATTTCTTAGGATGATTTTCAAGATTCAGTTTGTACTATGGCAAGCACCAAGATAAATTTTGATACCAAAGAGTTGCAATTCGATCTCTCGATGGAATTATCAGGTGTCATATCTGCTCGACGATGGAGGAGAATCTAATGTCGGGAAATGCAGTCAATGGTGGAGGCTGGTGGCAGATATGTGGAGATGTTCAAGTGTTGATGATCAACGTATTCATGCAATGCAGTGTGTACATATCTGAATCTGCCGAGATCCAAATTCGGAGTTTCTTACGAAGTCTTGTATTATTTCATTTTCGTATGGCAACATCTTGACACATGACGTAGGCGGTTGGAGAAAGATTTTGAACTCTATTTTTCCATGTAATTATAACTTATCCTCTCTTTTTTTCTCCTTATTCCTCCTTTTCCCATGATGCCTGCACTTGATTCATAAATTTTATGTCATTTGCGAGCTGCCCTTCTCCATTGAGTTTGAAAAATATCATATTATTCACTTCTCATTAGATGGGTCTTTACAGAAACTAAGCTCCCGAAGTTCGTACCCAGCCTTCTGATTGATAGTAGTGCTCTGTGTGGAGCAGGTGAGGTTATTTTTCGGCGGGAAATGTTTAAAAACACCGTACTTTTATTTATAATTTATCAATTTAAGCAGGAAAAATAATTAGAGAGAAAAAGGCTGCCGTTATAAAACGACGCCGTTACAGGTTCTGGTGCCTTCATGTGGGCGACTCGTTAATGAAGTTGAGAAAAGGGCTGGAAACGAGTGGAATGGAGGTGGTGGCGGTCCCTCGTCATCTCCAAAGAAAATTGCCCCCACCCCTTCTTTTCTTCGACTCCTTTACTAATGGATTCTCATACTACTATTACTACTAAAACCTCAAAACCACTTCAGGCCTACCGTTCCTCTCTAACCACCTCTTCTCCAATCGAATCCCGTACAAATCTTTTTATTATTAACAACTCTATTTTCATCAGTTTCTTTCCACTATATTTTGCCAAATTTGGGTTTTTTTTTGGGTGGTGTTCAGCAGCAAGTGCTCGGATTGGGGAAGTGAAGAGAGTCACTAATGAAACGAATGTTTCAGTCAAGTTTAACTTGGATGGGACTGGAATTGCTGATTCTACTACTGGCATTCCCTTTCTTGATCACATGTTAGACGTTAGTTATCTTTCTATTTTGCCTTTTTTCATTTGGAAATTTGGATTTTACTATTTATAGTTTTTTTTCTTATAATTATTTAGTTGGTTTGTGTTCTTAGCGACTTTCTTCGCACGGGCTTTTTGATGTGCATGTGAGGGCAACTGGCGATATTCACATTGATGATCATCACACTAACGAAGATGTTGCTCTCGCTATTGGAACTGTATGTCACTGTCCATTATCTTTTCTTTTTTTAGTCTCTTGGGGGGGGGGGGGGGGGGGGGGGGGGGGGGGGGGGGGGGGGGGGGGGGGGGGGGGGGGGGGGGGGGGGGGGGGGGGTGGGGTGT
>Ga0307515_10016602_pt1 | contig 13468 bp, 2 predicted proteins | sample 17_EM_MG_FD_194513 | JGI IMG/M metagenome (GOLD analysis project Ga0307515, IMG submission 194513) | Populus trichocarpa ectomycorrhiza microbial communities from riparian zone in the Pacific Northwest, United States - 17_EM | ecosystem: Host-associated > Plants > Roots > Unclassified | place...
AATCTGCTATTAAAGTTATATTCTTAACCTTACTATATAAGCTTTCCTCTTTAAAAACTTAATTAGTCTTAATAATATTAAGTTATATAAAAAAGATAAGGTAAAAGGAAAAGAGTTAGATCTAAAAGAGGAGTAAGAAAAGAGCGATATATTTTAGAAACTTGGTGCACTTAGAAAGCTTTATAATATTATTATATATACCTATAGCTTAGCTAGTTATATAAAGGAGTTTAAAAGTCTTTATAGGGAGAAGAATTCCACTTAATAACCGTACGAGATGGAATAGCTAGTATCTTATACTTAGCGTAGTAATTTAGAAAAAGCCTGCCCTTAATACGTATACTAAGCGTAACCTTAATATACTTAAAAAGGATTATCTTAGTCTAAAGGACTAGAAGGCTCTCCATATAATAAAAAAATTCTTTAAAAATTCTACTAGGTAATACTAAAATGCCAAGGACATGAAGCAACGCTTAAGAATATACTCTTTATAATAGATGTTATAATTAAATACCTTAATAAATCCTAGGTTAGTCTATCTCCCTTTTCTATTTCTTAATTTAGCTAATATTATATAATAGAAGGAGTATATATCTAATAAGGAGTTCTTTAAACGAATTAAAAATGCCTAAAATACCTTTAATAGGTATTACTATAAAATAGACAACTTGCCCCTTTATGCCGCTATACTCATTCTTTATCTAGCCCGTTATATAAGATATATTAAGTAGGTTTAAAAAAAAGGAGTAGTATAAGCCTATACTTAATAGCGTTAAAGAGCTTTAGGAGAGATATTAGAATAGGAGTTCTACGCCTAAAAGTATATTATTATATAAAAAGCTAAGATTTTAACAAATTTAATAAGATTGCCGAGGATCTTAATAGCATAATATTTTGACTAAAAGGTTAGGACGAGTATAAGGACTTTATCTCTAAGACACTATATAAAAATTTAATAACTACGCTTTAGTAGTGGTCTTAAGAATAGTAACAAAAGCGCTAGCCACGGCTCTCACTTATGGCAATTAAAATTCTCTCAATTCTAGTAATAAGCGATAACCTAAAGAGAGTCTTTTTAGGAGAATATTATACGGTATTATAGGACAGAATGCAGATAGATTTTAAAACTCTTAAGAAAACAGAGTGTTTAAAGAATTAGTATTAGAGAAGAATTACAAGAGAGTGTTACGGAACCCCACCGGAGGGGCCTCCATAGGAGAGCCCCGTGCTCTCGCGTACACCTCGCGTACAGCTTATGTCAGCTACGCGTAGGTATATCACCTCCTTACGCCCTTAACCCTTACGATCGATCGCGTAACGTCTTGTAGACTCCTTAAATACATACGCTCTATAGCCACTGCCCCTATACCATAACATTACGTTACGCCTTTTTACCACTAACGCTTAGTCTATAACTAATTCTACGTCTCTATAATACTATAGGCGCTACTAAAAGCAGCGTATCTATAAATTACCTTACTTAATACTTCTAAGGAACCCATAATAGTAAGATAATATTTTTTATTAGCTACTATATTAAACCTAAAGAATAATCTAATACTTATACTTAACCTACAACGCCAATTAATCCTAGGAGAATTTAATTTATTAACTTTAGCCTTAACCCCTAAGGAGATAGACACTAATAATATCTTATCTTTTATTAACTATATAACTATAGATAAGTAAATAGAAGAGCTATTACCTATTAAAATAAAAATATAAGACGCTGAGATGTTTATTAAAATGGTAGCATAAGACCCTAATAAATACTACCGCCTTCTATAGAACTATTACCTAAAGCTTATATAAGCTAAGATGCGTACTACCTAAGATTGCAATATTATTTAAGACCTATAAGCTTATAAGGCGCTCACTAATAATATATATTAAGAAACTAAAGATAACCTCCGTATATCTAAATATAATATTTAATAGTTAAAGAAGAATAAAATTATACTAATTACTATAGTTACTAAAAAAGAAGGTATAATTAAATACCTATAATTTTAGCTTAATAAGCATATTTATAATAATGCTAGATACCTCTTTACTATATATAACACTATCGAAGTCTTTACGCCCCCGGTAACTTTACTTACTTAATACTTAATAGAGGGTTAGCGCTAAGTAGCTTTACTTAATAGGAACCCTTACTAAAGTAGTAATAATAAAAGCCATAATAATTGGACCTAAACTACTACTATAGGGTCTAATATACGCTACCTTAATCCCCTAGTCTTTTAGGGAGACTGTAAGGAATATAGCTACTAGAAGATATAAATCTATAATAATAAAAAACCAACTTAAAGCGCCTACCTTTTTTCTACGGAAGATACTAAGATTGGCTATATTATTGGACGAATAAAGGGTATACTATTTAATAGACTCTTTACCTAATAGGAGACTAGTAGCCTCTAGAAGTAGTAGTCTTACTAAAAAGTCCTTAATAATCTTAACTTAATATACCGCGACTATAACCTACTAGCCACTAACTAAGCTAAAATATATACCCTAAAGATAAGCCCTACTAAATTATTTAATGAGTTTTATGTTAAATTCTAGGAATATACTAAAGCCCTCACCTAAGACAATACTAAAGACTAGAAAGATCTCCTTAAAAAAGTTACTTATTGCCTTAGTTACGCAGCCGCTAGCTATAACTATAATAATATTTATAATATGGTAGCAGCCCTATAGAAGATTAAACAACGACTAAATTAGATTACTACTACTAATCTTTACCTAAAGACCTCCCTATAGAAGCCCTCCGGACCTACTAAATCTATATATACTAAGCCACCGACGCCTACTACCTTAAATACTACTAAAGCTAATATTAACCTCTTTATACTAACCTTTCCGTAAAAACTCCTAGATAGAGAGCGCGAGCTACTCTAGAAACTAGGACGCTACTATAAATGCCATTAAGAAGGTTACTATTATAATAAACTAAACTGCCTAATATCTAGGTTTAGTAGCCGCCGCCTAATACCTAGCCTAATACCCTAAATACTATATACGTTACTATATACGACTACTATATAAGATAAAGATATAGTAACAGTAATAAAGTTAAATACGGAAGTAGAAAACGCTAAGTCTTAGCTCTAAGTTATAGGTTAGGACACCCTAATAACGGAGGGATCTATATATTAGCTTACTTAATAGATAACTTAATAAAGATAAATAGACGGAAATAGATAGTTTTACTAATAATAGAAACTACTGCTAAAAAATAATATAAAAAAAGCCGTTCTATAATTAATTACGGAGCTATTAATAAACTTATAGATACCTAGTTTATACGTACTTATAACCTACTTACCTTACCCCTTACTAAAGCCCGCGCCCTATAACTTGCTAACGGTAGTTATACTATATAGAAGATTACCTATATAGTATAACTCTACCTAGATATAAATAGGCACTGGGAAGAACTCTAGGCCTATATTATACTACTTACTAACTACCCTATTATCCTTAAAATGAACTAGCTTAAATAATATAACCCCACCATTAACTAGAAGAAGAAAGAAATAACCTTTAACTTTAAATACTATAGAGAGACTTGCCTAGGGCATAACCTAGCCGCCTCTATTTACTTCCCAGGATATTAACCTAAGGAACTCCTTATTACCCTACCTATGACTAACTACTACTATATAAGTGCCCTAGCTTTCTACTATATAGTATATAGAAAAAGGCTAAACCGTTACTATAGCTTTCTAATTATAAATATATAAGCTTAATAAAGAATAGGACTATGTCCTCTATAGTAATAGAATAGATATAGTTAACCTTTTAAAAGACGACGCCCCTATAGAACTCTACGGACTTTTACCTTTAGACTTTAAAAAGTTTATAAAGCTTAAAAAAGGACTTACTAACAAAGAACTCCATAAGCTCCTCCCTAAGAGGTACTATAACTTTACTAATATATGCTTATAAAAGGGCGTAGATATACTCCCCCTATATTAACCTAATAACTATACTATTAATATTAAATAAGGAAAAATACCACTTTATAAGAGACCCTACCTAATATTAAAAGACGAACTTTTAGTTATAAAAAAGTATATTAACGAGCACCTTAATAAAGGATTTATTCGTCCTAGTATATTACTAGTAGCTACTCCTATCCTTCTCGCTAAGAAGCTAAAAAAATGTATTTAATTCTATATTAACTATAGAGGACTTAACGCTATTATAATTAAAAACTAATACCCAGTACTGCTTATACGCGAGACCCTTAAGCGGCTTAGTTAAGCTAAAATCTATACTAAGCTTAATATTATCGCCGCCTTTAACTATCTTTAAATATAGGAAGGTAATAAATGGAAAACCGCATTCGCATTACACTTTGGCCAATTTAAATATACTATTATACCCTTTAGCATATATAACGGCCCAGGCACCTTTTAAAGCTATATTAATAACGCCTTATAGGACTACCTTAATAATTTCTACTCTGCATACCTAGACGATATACTTATTTATAGTAATAACCCTTTTAAGCATACCAAATACATTTAAAAGGTCCTATATGTCATAGCGACTTAGTCAATCGAGGCACGAGCGCCGTAGAACGTATGCAAGCCTGTATAATTGGTAGTCTATAGACCTGGATATCAAGATAAGGAGCAGAAGGTAGAAAAGGACACGTCTATATACATATGCCAAGGCTTAAGCGAGCCCCCTAACTAGATCCGTTACGGTGCTGTAACACTATAGCACCTTAGGGACGTAGGACTTTATATTAATTTAAAGAAATATAAATTCTTAGTTATAGAAGTAAAATACCTTAGACTAATTATTACTACTAAAGGTGTCCGTATGGACCCTAAGAAGGATATATAATTACTAAATAGCAAGCCCCTAACTGCATTAAGGACGTATAAGCCTTTCTCGGTTTCGCTAACTTCTATTAGAAATTTATATACAACTTCTTAAGCGTAGTAGCACTATTTATAGTAATAATATAAACGAAGGGCCTTTTTATAAAAGGAAGAAAACCGTACCTACGCTTTACCTAGACGCCTAAATATAAGAAGGCGTTTTAAGACCTTAAAAATGTCTTTACCAAAGCACCTATTCTAGCTTACTTTACACTAGGACGATAACTCTATCTTAAAACTAACTTCTTAGACCACGTTAATGTAGGCGTCCTCTTCTAAATGAGTAATAACGGTCTCCTTTACCTAGTTGCATTTTACTCGTTTAAGCTTATACTATAAGAGTATAACTACGAGATCTATAATAAAAAACTCCTTATAATTATATAAGCGTTTAAAGAATTCTAACTAGAACTCTCTTTAGTAGAGCCTAACTAGCTAACTAAAGTCCTTACGGACTATTGTAACCTTAAGTACTTTATAACTAAAAGGTAGCTAAACTAACGCCAAGTACATTAGAACGAGTTCCTCTCTAGTTTTAACTTTAAAATTATATATAGACTAGGAGTATAAGGTATTAAGCCTAATAGCCTAATACGCCGCTTATAAGACCTTCCTTAGTTTAAAGATAACCCTTATAATTAGTTCTAATAACAAACAATCCTAAAAGCATAAAATTTAGCCCTAGGTATACTACCTATAATAGAGCTAACTATACCTTAGCTTTATACCATAGAACTAAAGTTACCTCCTAAAATTAATAAGCTTATTACTATAGTATATAACACCTCTATTAACCTATTACTATATTAACTTATTACCATAAAGACCGCTAGCGCCTATACGCTACCTACTAACCTTTAAAGCTTAGGCCAGATTAATATAGCAACCCTAAAAGTAAAAGAGAATAGGCTCTATTATAGAGGCCGCCTATTTATCCCTAACTTAGAAAATTTACAACAGCAACTAATCTAAATGGCCTATAACCTCCGATTAAGCGGCTACCTAAGTAGAGGAGGAACCTATAAGCTTCTTAGCCGATACTACTTCTAGCTAAAAATAATAAACTTAGTTAAACACTTTATAGGCGCCTACTATAGTTATAAGCACGCTAAGGCCTTTAATATAAAGTATTAAGGACTACTATACCCTTTACTAGTACCTATATAATAATAGGCAGATATCGCTATAGATTTTATTGTTAACCTACCACCTTATAAATAATATGGCCGTACCTATAAGAACATCCTTCTACTATAAAACTACTGGGTAACTGGAAAACGCTAATGCTAGTATAAAAGCGTACCTATAATAGATAGTCGCCTATAGTTAAGATAACTAGGTAAATTTATAGCGAATAATTACGTCTTAACTACTATAGGACTTACCCCGTTCTTTATAAATAAGGGTTATTACCCCTAATCTAGTATAGAGCTACTAGAACCTATTAATAAGAAACTGCTATATAGAAAACGCCTTAAGATGCTACTTACCGACTAGTATACAAACTATATAAAAAATCTACTTAACTACTATAAGGGAGAAATGGCCTAGGCTTAAGTAAAGTAAGCCTACTTCGCTAACTATTATAGAACGCCACTACCGGAGATACGTGTTGGCGACTAGGTATAGCTAGATATATATAATATCTCTATACAGAGGCCTATAAAGTTACTTAATTATAAGAACCTTAGCCCCTATTTAATTAAACGAGTTATTAATAAGGGAGCTATATATAAGCTATAACTCCTACTTACCCTAGCTACCCGCGGGATATAGCCCGTATTTTACCTATAGCTACTATACCTCCACTAGCCTAATTCCTTACTGGGGTAGATATAACCTAAACCCCTACTAGTACTAATTTAAGACAAGAATAAAGACAAGAACTATAAGGAGTAAACTGTTAAATAAATTATTAACTCTAAATACTTTAGTAAAGGCAGAGGACGACGGCTCTACTACAGAGCTATATATATAGGATTTAATATAGATTAGCTAGAATGGCAACTATAAAAAGACTTTAAAAATGTAAAGGATCTAATTAGCGACTTTTACTACGCGAACCTATAGAAACTAGGCCTAAGCAGAGATTTTATACCTAATTCTCTATAGGAGCCCTTATAGAGTTAAACCGTTGTACATTACTATATAAAGGCAAATTGCTATTAAATTGCCGTTAGATTGCGGTAAAGTGCAATTACGTAACCGGAATATTATTAAAATGTCCAGGAACTTTAACTAGCAGTTAAAGTTATCTAATTAGTTAGATTTTTAAATACTAAGCCTTATTATATAACGTTATTTTAAGCCTTTAGCGATACCCCCCTTTCTTCTTTTCTATACCTTAAGTGTTCCTTCTATATATATATAGTAACCACAGCGTTACCAAAGCTTCGCCTCTATAGAAGGGGGAGTAGTATTACAGAACCCTACTATAGGGGCCTCTATAGGAGAGCCCCGTACTCTTATATATACCTTACGTACAGCTTATATTAGCTACGCGTAAGTATATTACCTCCTTACGCCCTTAGCCCTTATAATTAATTTCGTAACGTCTTATAGACTCCTTAAATATATACGCTCTATAGCCACTGCCCCTATACCGTAACAAGAAATGGGGGGTTTTTCTTTAAGTATTTAGCTATTATATAGCTAGGGGAGAGGTAGATAAAGACCCTATAACACCTTATATATTCCTACTATAATATCCGCAATATCCGTAATATTTACTAAATTCTACTAAGTCTACTAAATTCTGCTAAATTCTGCTAGAACTGTAGAGTCCTATTCTACCTAGTTAGGGTAGAAAAGCTTTACACGGGCACTTTTATCCTTATTAATTGCGATATTTTATACATTTTCTATTAGATAAGGATATTTTATATTCACTTATTTATATTATCTAAAACCACACTAATACTTACCTCTATCTATTATACAGTTCTAGCGCTATAGGTACTATATAAGGAAAGCAATATAAAGGCGAGTATAGTGTGTCTAAGAGTTAGCGTCACTGGCAGCGTCGCTGCTAAAAAGCTAATAACGTAAGCAGTTAGCGAGATTATAGAGTTATAACAGTCAGTTAGCTATAAAACTGCAGCTAGCTAACAGCTCGCTGCCTTAGTGGTAAGATTTGGTAGTAAGTTAAAGCTTTCAGTAGAAGTTAAGGATATTTAAATCTTCGACTAAGATTATACGCCAAGTAATAAGAAACCCATAGGCAGTGTAAGAGATGGATGGATCGAGATTAGATCGGGATCCATTAATCCACTAATCTACGCCTAATCCATTGGTGGTATGGATATGGATCTAGATCCAATAGTTATCCATTTATGGCGTTGTTAAGGCAACGCTGTAATGCATTAATCACTGCACTAACCATTAGATGGCGTAAAAGGGGTAAACTAGTGCATTTGTGCGTTAAATAGTTAGATAGCAGTAAAAATAATAAAGTCTCTTACCTCTTATTTTCATTGTTACTATTAACCATGCCTCTAAAGCTAAGAAAGAAGAAGGCTGTTACCAAACCACCTTTACTACCTCCACCACTACTACTACCTCCCTTAAACGTACCTCTATACCTCTAGCCACGAGATAGCTCTACCTAGCAGTCCCACCGCCGTACTACTTGGTCTCCCGACTTATCGGATATAGTGGTAAGGCCAGAAGATTAAGTCTCTGATATAACCGAGCCCGATTAATCTACTATAATTTAAATAATACTAACGCCTAATCCCGATATACCTAAGATCTTAACTCTTATAATAGCTCTAACGTTTAGTATATTTAGCGCTAATTAGTCTGCTAAAGCGCGCGCTGGTAAGGCTCCTCCTAAAGATAAAAGTCAGTTTAATTGGTTCTAGGTTAACTAGAACAGAATACCTAGCTATATTATCCTAATCTCCAAAGGCAACGGCAAGCTCTCCTCCCTAATCTAGCGGTTAGTCGTACTAATAGAGAACCATAAAACTAGTAACCAGTAGTAGCTCTGTAAGGAGTGTCATTATAAGCATAGTATTAAAGCCCACTCCTGGAATACCCGTAAAGGAAGCTCTAATATTATAAAGTATATTTAAGTAGTCTATAGTCATACATTTAACAAGAAGGGTAAGGAGGTGCCGTACGCGTTAAAGTCGATCTCCGTACTTAAAGATCTTAATATAAATAATCCCCAGGAGTAGCAGGTTCTTAATAAGTTAGCATATACGTTTAATAAGAAGACGTTTAGGCGACTTCTTATTTAATGGATCGTCTATAATAACGTGTCTTTTAGGCAAGTTAATGGGCCAGTCTTTTATAAGTTTATTAAATATCTATTACCTTAAGCAGCAGAATGTATGCCTAGTAGTTAGTTAGTTAGATCTTAGATTATAGAGGGCTATGCTTACTATAAGGCGGCAGTAAAGAGAGAACTATAATGCGCGGTTAGTAAGATCTATTTATCTTTTAACCTATAGACGTCGGGCAACCTTCTTTCGCTTAATAGCGTTATTGCCCACTTTCTTAATAAAGATTTTAAGCCTTAAGCAACTCTTCTTGCTATTCTAGAGCAGACTGGCTCGCATACTAGCGTTAATATCACAGAAGGCGTAATTGCTGTAATTAAAGACTTTAGCATTAAGAATAAGCAGATTAGGTATTTTATGCTAGATAACGCGACTAATAACAATACGGCAATAACGGCCATTGTAAAGGAGTTTGACTTTAATCTAATTAAGCGCCAGCTACGTTGTTTAGGCTATATTATTAACATTATTACCTACTACCTCTTATACGGTTATAACCTAGATTTATTTAAAGTAAAGGATATAGTGCCTAAGGATATAAAGGCGCGGTTACAGATATGGAGGAAGCGAGGACTAATTGGCAAGGCTTATAACTTAATTATATAGGTGTATATAAGCCCTTAGAGAAGATATCGGTGGTATAAAAGTAAGTAGTTCTAAAAGTATAAGTTAGTATTAAAGTCCGGATACGGTAGAATAGCTATTTAAGCCCTCTAATTAGCTCGCTTAGCATTTTTCTACACCGCTATTAACGTTAAAGTTATTTCTCTATCCTTTCTCTCTAATACTAAATATTATTAGTTAATAGTGCTAACAAACTATTAGGCCAGAAGATGTATCTCCGGAGTATCCTCCTAAAGGACTAATAGGACACAATAATAACCTAAGACCTCTCCCGATCTAACGCTACCCGCTAGAATAGTACTTATAAGGAATTCTATACACTAAATCAGCTTTATACGCCATTTAAAAACTTTATATAGTCAGAGCAGCAACGCGTAAGATAACTAAAAGAGAGGCCAGAATCTACTTGGCTAGAAGACTAGGACAACGCTTAAAATACAATCTTTAAAGATACGCTTACTGCGGACAATTGGGAGGTTCTAATACAGTATAAAAATTTACTTAAACCATACTAGGTTGCAACTATGGACCTATAAGGCTAACTAGGCGATAGCAAGTTATGTGGGCTAGTTAATGTTTAGCAGGACATTGAATATATTACTAAAGAACTTACCTCCACGTATAAACGCTTTAAATCCACACCGCCCTTATTAATTAAAGGAGAATAGCATTTTACTATATAAATCAAGTTCGCACTTAATAAGGCTTAACGGTACTACGCGAAGATTGATAAGTTAGCAGCCTATATCGCCGCAGTTATCCTCCATCCTAGATATAATTGGCAGTATATAGAAGCTTAGTGGGAGCATAAGAAGACTTGGATTATGTCTGCCCGTAAATTAGTTAAACATCTATAGCTTATAGACTACAAGCAACAGCCTATCTCGGAAGCTCTATCCCCGGAGAAGAAGAAGCCTAGATATAAGCTTAATATTATAGAGGCCTATAGAATAAAAGGTCTTCAGAAAAGCGGCTATTAACGTCATTTTACTACCGTGCAGGATGAATATGATCGCTATTATACGCAGAATTAAGTTAAAGATTGCGAGACCCTAATTAAGTGGTAGAGAACTATCGGCCGTAAACAGTACCCGTACCTTACTTAAATGGCCATTAATCTCCTATTAATTCTAGCTATAAGCGATAAGCCAGAACGTATCTTTAGCCGTCTTAGCTAGATAATTACAAAATACCGTAACTACCTTAAGTAGAGTACGATCTAGGCAACTTTATATCTCTACTCCTGGGATAAGAATAAGATTATTAATTTAAGACTTAATATGACTCCACTTAAGCCTATAAAGTTGACTCCTTTAGAGTCAATTAGGTCCAAGAGGCGGAGGTTATTAATTTAAGCATTCTGCTCCCCTTTTCTTTATTATCACTGCATTATATCTTCCTATTATATCATTAAACTATACTATAGTCTTAATTTAATTTTACAGGCGTGGCAAAATATAGTAGAGCTTTGCAGGTGTGGCAGAATATAATAGAATTTTATAGGTGTAGCAGAATATGGTAGAACTTTATAGGTATAGCAGAATATAGCAGAATTTAGCAGAATTTTGCAGGTGTGGCAGAATATAGCAGAACTTTGCAGGTATAGAAGAATATACACTAGCGTGCCTTCTACTAAGCCTTTTTCCCCTTTAGACAAGATTTAAACTTAAACCTAGAGTACTATATAGGCCGTTATGTCACGTAAGTGGCGAAAATCGCCAGAATTGGCTTAATATACGGCAAAATCGAAGCCTAGGCCCTGGCCAGGCCCCAACTTCAACTCCATTAGGAAAAGTATGTAGCCTCCTATTACTATTAGGGACATAGCGGGGACCTAACAGCACTAACCGTCCTATTAGGCCCCTAACAGGGTCCTATTAGGAACTAGAATATAAGTGTCTTTTGGTAGTCCTATGCGGTTCTAAACAGGTTTCTAGTAGGTTCCTATTAGGACTGTTAGAAGGCTCCAGGAGGGCTCTAGGAGCTTTAGGGTCTTAGCAGCGCATGATTTCCTAATATCTAGCGTAAGGCAACCTATTAAGAATGGATGATATTTAGATCTTGATCCAGATCCGATGGATTTAATAGATTTGGATTTGGATCTAGATCCAATCCATCCATCTCTTATACTGTCCATAGGAATCTGTTGCTTAGCTATAGTAAATAAAGCATTTTCCCCAATATCTCCATTACGTGCCGTACACCCGTTCTCCTATGCCACCTATGTAAAATATAACGTATATTATATTTCACGCGTTAGCCAAGCAGTAGAGCTTCTTCCTTTACTTCTTCCTCTGCTTCTTCCTCTACTTCTTCCTCTACTTCTTTATTAAATCCACAACCTACGCGTTACTTAACTCCTTAAGCACCGCGTAGGGTTTGTGGATTAACTGCTTTCTCCCCTCTTCTAATTAACGATAATACCGAATTGGGCGATTAAGATAATTCTATATTACGAGAGCCTCCTCTAGCTAATTAGAACTACGGCTAATTATATCTTTCCTATTAATTGGGACAATCTCTACCTAATAATATATGGTAAGCTTACTAGCAAATACGGATACTAACTATATTAACTTATACTAAGACTAATATATCTATAGATAGGAGTTACCTTACGGATATACCTGCGGAGGTTAGGTAATTCTCTATTACGGGGTTCTTAATTATGGGGTGCTTTTGGGGGCGTCCTTAGCTACGCTTTACGGCAGTTTTAATAGGTTTAGTAAGTTTACAGGGGACTTTTGGAGTAGGTAAGGGTGCTTCTAGTTTATCTGGTTTAACATTATAGGTATTTTTAGGCCAAAAATAGGGTTTTATGGACGTGCTTCTAAAGCTAGTTAGTCCGCTAGAGAGTTATATATAGCACGTTTTATCTTCTATAGCTAGTAAATAATAAGGTCCAGTCCAATTGCCGCTCTTACGCTATATAAGGACTTTAGAATTAAGCGGGAGGTTATATACTAAGGTCGTGTTAGGTCCGTTGCGGTAGTGCAAAGCGCTATTAACGGTTTGTTTAGCCCGTAACTTAACTATTTCAGTTATTGCCTTTTATATTGTAGCTGCTCGGTCTGTAACGGATAGGGTAGGAGGGTCTAGTTTGCCTATTCTTAGGTAGGCTCTATAAACTAAGAGGGTAGGTACTAGTTCGTCGGGGCCAGTAGTATTATTAACGGCTTTTACGGCTATCTGTAAAGCCAGTTCCTTTTAGATATCCTTATACTCGTCTATAATAATCTAATAAGCTCTTTATAGAGCTAGGTAATCTCGCTTAATAAGCCTAATGGACTAATATACCTTAACTAGAACGGCTTTTATTAAAATAGCTATAGCCATAGCGTACTGTTGGAATTCCTTGCTAATAAAGTTCCTACCGGCGTTATAGGTAATATACTTAGGGGGTCCAACGTATATATTAATCTAGTAGGTCTATAAAATATCCTAAGTATATTTTGCGGATATATTTTATAACTAACAGGCGGCTTAATAGCGGGTTACCTTATTAATTATATATAATACTAGGCTGCTATTAATATATATAATGTCTATATATACTAAGTAGTTAAAATTAAGGTCTTTATAAAGAGTAAACTTAAATCGGCTTAGGGAACATCCGTATTTCTAGCAGAAGGAGCAGTATTTATTTAAGTAGTTAATTGC
>Ga0307515_10016603_pt1 | contig 13466 bp, 9 predicted proteins | sample 17_EM_MG_FD_194513 | JGI IMG/M metagenome (GOLD analysis project Ga0307515, IMG submission 194513) | Populus trichocarpa ectomycorrhiza microbial communities from riparian zone in the Pacific Northwest, United States - 17_EM | ecosystem: Host-associated > Plants > Roots > Unclassified | place...
GACCTTTTTAGGTCAGCGTCGCGACCTTTGTGTTGTTAATCAGCTTGAACAGACCATATTAGGTTGTAGAGAAATGTTAGGTAATCATTTTGGTTCAAGTGTTGTCACATTTAATGGAGATATGAAGCATTAAATGCCCTTGAAAAGTAGCCACATGGACAATGTTTTTAGGCAAAAAAAAAAGAAGACAATGAGCAGTAACCAGACAACATGTCATCTGGTTTTTTTATATATAAAAAAAATGGCGTTGTTTTAACCTTACATTAGGGATTTTGGTCAAAGTTCAATTTGATCCTTTGACTTTTGATTTCCTTCAATTTTACCCCTAGTTGACTCCAAACTTCTGATTTAATGCAATTTTGCCCCTGTTGAATTTCAAAATCAGCCTCTAATTACAACGTATTTTTCAGTTTGGTCCTTAGTCTTGGATTTATGCAATTTGACCTTCGATTGACCATTAAACTTTCAATTTTCTTCAAACTTCTGATTTAATGCAATTTTGCCTCTGCTGAATTTCAAATCAGCCTCTAATTACAACGCATTTTTTAGTTTGGTCATTGATCTTGGATTTATGCAATTTGACCCTCGATTGACCATTAAACTTTCAATTTCCTTCAATTTCACCCTTGATTTTAATCAATTGGGTCCTCATAGTTCGTCTCCTTTTGTAAATTCATCATTGGCTGCGAATCTCTTCAATTTAACCCCTAATTGACCCCAAAACTTTAATTTGCTTGCGATTTTGCCCCTGATTTCAATTAATTGACTTGACAAAAATTAAATTTGATCTCTTAAAATTCCAATCTTCTCAATTAAACTTAAATTGGGCTTCCAAACTTAATGTTTCACCACTTAAGCCCCTAATAAAATTAACTTGACCATTTTTAAAGTATAAGTAAGTCCTTGCACCTAATTAAATCCTTTAATTGAACCCAAATCAATTCTTAAAACATAATTAAACTTCATTTTGGCTCATGATTAAATCAAATTGGCCTATTAGAAATTTAATTATGTTCTTAGACTTAATTTTTATACAGATTCATCAAATAATCATTTAATTTGATCTTGAATCTACATTGTTTCTTCAGTCTTGGGTATAATGGGGTATAATTAGGCTTTGAAGTTCATCCAAAATTGCATCTTGATTTTCCTATATGTTTGAAATCCTCATCGGCCTGCTTTTTTCATGTTGCTAGCATTTATTTTATTTTTTTGATTTAAAAAAAAGAGAGTAAATTTGGGGAATAAGCTAGAAATGAGTTATGATACCGGGAATAAACCATAATCCAAAGTAACCAATCTCATTGCCCCAAACAGGGTGCTAGTCCCTCAACTAGAGCACTTAGCTCAACATGCCCAAACCAGGCATTAGTCCCTTAACCAGGGCATCTAGCTCAACATGACTAAATCGGATGTTAATCTCTAAACCATGACACTTACCCAAATCGGGCGCTAATCCTTAAAGTAGAGCATCTAGCTTAGCACATTATTTGATATCTCAAGATATAAATCAAATGGAATTTCAATTACATACTTAAATTAAAATAATTAATTAATTGTTTTAAAGTGTCTAACACCAACATGGAGCTTATGCTCTGCTAGATGTCCCTTACTGTTGTATGGTATCTGTAATCTCACATGTACTAGCAGATACATTGTATTAATTTTAATTTCTCATCATATAAATTATGTTAAATTCAACCAAACAATTTTCATTTCCCTTAACAAATCCAAAAGAACCAAAGAAAACTAAGAAAAGACCACAACACAAAATCAAGCCAAAACTAGACAATGGCCAAAAAGGTCTAACTGTTTTGAGAAACGGTTTGACCGTTTCTTAAATCGATCTAGTCGTTTCTTAAAACAACTTAACCATTTTTGGTTCTTGATAGTTTTCATAATCGACCATAGCCTTTCTTCTTTCGTTTTCCTTTCTAATACTTTTCTATCATAATTTTAAGTTTAAAATCATTCATTACATATATCATGTAAACAAAGTGCACTAATTTATTCCTCATCGCTACCAATTCATTCCAACACTATAACTCACAAAATTCTATTCCTCATCGCTAACAATTCATTCCAACACTATAACTCACAAAATTCTATTGTGCTAAGCAAAGTTGATAATATAATTTAATTCTTTTCAATCAACACATATAAATATATAACACTTTACTTTAACTTCTTACAATTTTTACACATATACAACAAAATAAGAATTCCTCCCTCCTTTTGTTTCTATACTTGGCCGACCACTCCCTTAATTTCTTCTCTATGTTTTCTTTTTTAGAATGTCAACTTTTACATTCATAATAATCTTTTTCACATGTATTAACACTTTTAACAACTAATCTAACATGAACCTGAATTTTCAAATGAAGAACCCAATTCACTATAACACAAAATTTGTTTCAAAATTGGTTTAAGCTTCCATCAAACTTGATAATTTAAGTGTAGAACTACTTACCAAACAATAATACAAACTCCAAATGCTAACCAAATAAAAATTCCTCAAACTTTCTTCTTCTTTCTTTACTTCCTTGAATCTCTTACCAGCCTCTTTTAATTCTAGTGTCTAAGTGTTTAAATTAAAAAAATCTCATAAGTTTTCTCTTAATCCTTGGTTTCCCTCAAGTTTTCTCTCTAATCAAGCTAAGAAAAATGAAGATTTTTCTTTCCATTTCTTCTTCTTTAATAGTTATATATATAATTTGTGAATTCCCACTACATTTTTTTCTTTATACCTTTTATGTTTTCTAGGTAATATTCCTTGGATCTCAATACCTATTTATACCAGATTTCACTCGGACAATATTAAAAGTCATTAAACTTTATACAAGAACATTTTTTTTTTCCTGATATGTTACTTTCATTTAGTTTTTATTTGTGTTTCTGTACTTTTTTATTTTTCAATCATTTTTCATATTTACATTTTTAACTTAACACATAAGCATTTTATTTCAAATTCCCAAAATCTATTATCTTCGTCTTAGTGTAAATACTCAATTTACTTGCTTAACATACTATTTACTTCATAATCCTTATGGATTTACCTAGGGTTTTACATATGAAGTTGATAATCTTTTTAGGTCTCATGTTGGGTCACGAGAATTTATTTGGTTATTCTCATGTATTTTAACATAAAATATAAAAAGTTAAGAACAATTATTTTCTTATATCCTTAAATGCATAAAAGTCTTCAAATAGCCTACCATATTTTCATCAATATAAATATTGCGTAAGGGATGTCTATCCCTATTAATATACTGTGTAAGAGATATTTATCTCTCATTAATGTTATAAGAAGAAAATGACGCTTCATTCAAACAACATAACAAGGTTCAAAGACTATATATACCATTTGAACTACCCACGTAAAATATTCACACCTTTTCTATTCTCTAATATATTCACGCTTTTATTTTCAAAGCATTTATCATATACAACTAACAAATACTCTTGTTCTTAGAATCAAAAGTTTATTCTCTCATTTATTACAATCTCTTATCAAAAGTCATTGACTTTATCACTAGAGGGTCCCTAAACCCCACGAAAAAGAGATTATTTTGCAAATGTCAAGTCTTTTATCTTTAACCATCAACTTCGTGAACTTTGGAAAAGAGAATATTGAAGTGAACGCGTAATTACTCACTATTCAAACACTCAAAAAAAACTTTATTTCTAAATATATTGAATTTTTGGAACATCATCAAGTATCATTCAAACTACTAAACAAGCTTTACTAGATTAGAAGACATCGAGGGGAACATAATTTACCACACAAGAATGCACCAAAATCCATTTGAAACAAAAATTTACAATTCAGATGAAGCACAATTACTCTTGCCGTTTCTTCCACATGCTTAAATCCTACTGAATTCCCCCCTCAATAGATTCTTAATGGTAGCTCCCCTGAGAAGACCAAGAATACAAGCAGAGAATCGCGAAAGCCTCAGGCATTGGAAACAATTAATCCATCTGAAGAAAAATGCTGACTTATCTAAATAGCTCATTAATATAAACATTATTGCATAAAATATGTCAAAATCCAGAATATTAAAAGGAATTAGCTACATTCCACAATCTATTGATGCATTAAGACCACATCTATTGATTACCTTACCTGTAAATTTTTCCGTCTTTATGTTGATTCTTAAAGAGGATGTGATCATTTAAGGACACGGCCCTCGCTACTCGTTTCCGCTTGTATTTAAGCTCAAGTATAGGTAGCTAGCCAGCAACTTTCATGCTGAACGTCATCGAGAAAGAAACTCGTTACCTTGGATAAAAGAGCTGCCAGTTGAACACGTTACTGTAACCAATCAGGATATATACAAAAGCAGTTTCGGCATTACATCTAATTACAGAAACCAAGAATCTACAATCCAAGAGAAGCACAATTACTCTTTCCATATCTACCATGTGCTTGAATCCTTCTGAATTTACCTAGTCTATGCATATAATCGTACATGAAATCTACATCCAAATAAACAGTAGATGAACCTAAGAGTCATACCTAAAAGCACATAGCAAAGTCGTACTCATGTTCAAGTTCATCAATCATACTAAAAACCTTCAACACTGATGCACCTAAAAGCACATGGCAAAGACTTATCGGGGTACTGCGCTGTCAGTACAGAAACAAGAATAACCCTCAAACTACTTGACTTAGCGGTTGTGTTTAAAGAAATAAGAAAAATATCATGTCTATACATTAGAAAATAATGCATCCTTTGGAATAAAAATCATTCTGCTCAATCAATGATTTCAACATGTCAAAAATTCCATCGCTCGTACAAAGACCTTAACACTCATTCAACCTAACAATTCAAAGGCATTGATCAGGAGTGATCATGGAACTGTGCTGTAAAAAGCAAGAAGTAATACTCAAACTACTTGACTCAGCCACTGTATATAAAGAGATTGAAAAAAAAAAAAAAACAAAGATGTTGGAAAGCTCTTCCAGTATTGCAGAGGACCAGAATGCTCTAAGCCACGCCCTCTAAATATCAATATCCTTCTGAAGCTCCCTAGCCTTCACCAATAATTGTGCCTGAAATTTGTATCCTGAGAAACAATTGATATTGAATTGTGTAAGATTCCCAATATATAGTTTTGTCTCTCTCTCTCTATATATATATATGTGTGTGTGTGTGTGTACTCTAGAAAGTACCTTAATATTATATCATAGAGCTGCTTCCAACTCCAATTCTCCATCCAAGAGGTAAACAGTTAACATAGCAGCAAGAAGCAGACAAGACCGAGTTCAGCAATAGTAATTTGTTCAAGTTGATGGCAAGCAGAGTATACTCTGGACCTTTGAGGGAAAACTCAAGAATAAGAAAGGAGATTAATATATATTCTTAAGGCACAGCAGAATTGCCAGTGAATGAAATCAAAGAGCAAAGCTTTTAAAAGAGTGTCACAAAAGAGGTGGACCCATATGATCAATCTGCAGTCTTTTAGAAGCTAGCAGGTAAAGAAGATGAAAACAGTAGTAGTAACAGTAGTGGTGGTGGTGTTGGGTGACAAGATGGATGAACATAAAATGATGAGGTAGGTGGAATCAGAAAGTAGAAGTATGTTATAAAGAGTGGGGGTTGCATTGTTTGGAAAAGAAATCATTGTTTTCAATCAAAGATTTCAACCGGTCGAAAGTGAAGTTAGGATTATTGGGGTCGCTTGTTTGAGACTGGAGGGTGGCTGATGTTGAAGAAGATTCCAAAGTAGGGGGCTGCTTAAAACAAAAGAAAATAGGTCTACTAATCTTACCTGGAAAACAAGCATTACCAGAAACAGCGGCAGTACTTGAAGAAGAAGATGGAGAAAAAGGGGAGCTTTTTTTATAGAAAAATTTGTTGGGGTTATTAAATGGAAAGAAGAGCACTTTGGTTGGCTTGTTGAAATCAATGTTTCCACCACCACCACCACCACCACCACCGGATGATCGATGATCACTAGTACTGTAACTTTCTCTGAAAGAAACATCTTTCTTCTTCTTCTTCTTGTTCTTATTGGTCACCATAAACTTATTCTTCTTCTTCTTCTTGATGCAGTGGTTGTTGGTGGAAGTGAGGTGCGGTCTATTTTCTGCTTGATCTTGAATATCGTCATCTTCTTTAGAAATATTCAGCCTAGCATCTGACACAAACATAGACTTAGGTAGTGTGTATAAATTTAAGGGGGGGAAAATCTGCGTTTGTGTTTGGAAATTAAAAAGTAGAAAGGATGAGGACCGGACCACGTTGTAACTCCAATATTATTTGTCTTGAATACTATTATACCTTGTATTGTTATTGCAAGAGGAGAAATAGAAGGATTAAGAATGAGAGAAAGAGAGAGGAATGAAATACAACACTGGTTGATTATTCCAGTTGCGTGTATGTAAATGACAGTGAGAGAGAGAGCCAGGGGGAGACCGGAGAGGAGAGGATAAAAGAGAGAATGTGTGGTTGGGAGTGGGAGGCAGGTGGAGGTAAAATCGTTCGGCTCAGTTGTGGCTTATCCATCACTTGAAACGAAAGGATATTCCCCCCTGACATAACATCTTCCGCCCTTTTCCTTCGTTTTCACTTTTCACCGACTCACCCTCACTCTCTCTTACCACTTAAGAAACAACAACAACAACAACTCGTCCTCTTAATTTTTTTATTATTATTATTTGTTACAATTGAAAAAAACAAAAAAAGAAAAGAAAAGGAAAGTGCTTCCTCCTGCGTCCAGATGTCATAAAATAGAGTGCTTTCTTTGCCTAACACTACCATGCATAGTTACTAGACTGGTCCGACAGGTGGTTGATTTTGAAAGACCTGGCTGAATTGCCAGGTGACCTAGCATAAACTTTTTTTCTAATAAAAAAAAAACCAAAAAATTAAACTATTGCATATTTTTTTTAACAAACAAAAATATTAATCTACAAACACCAAGCCTCGTATATTTTTTTAGAGCTGCAATAAAATTTTTTAGGCTGATATAAAATAATGATTTAAGTTTAAGAGTTAAAAACAAATTCCTATAAAAGATAAAAATGTTTAGAAAGTATGCATATTGACTCATGCATGAGGGGCAATTGAAGATTTTCTATTGCTCAGTATAATTTTATACACGCAAGCTTTTTAGTTTTTTTTGTTATTAATTACTAATTCATATAAAATTTTACTATATAAAAATTAAAAAAAAATTATTTTTTTAATATACAATTGGAAGCACATTTAGAGCATCTCCAATAACTAATACTAATGAAAGAGCTAAACGGTTAATATATTAATTTTTAAATAGTAAAAATATAGTTTTTTTTTTAAGGTGTGCACTCTAATGAAAAAATGCTATTCTAACGATCCATTTATATTTTCCTGGACCATGAAACCTTGACCGTTTTAAAAGAATTACCGTATGGTTGAAAAGAGGGAATGGAAAGGAGGCAACAGGTTAATCCTGGACCATAAAAACTTTGACCATTTTACTTTGAATAAAATAAACAGCAATTTTCTTTCATCTTCTACCTTCAGCTCACGCCACACGATTTTCAGCTCAGCTCAAAACCACCTATGGCAGCCAACAAACTTTCCCTGGCAGCCACCAACGAATGTGGTAAAAAAAATTTTATTGGAGAATATAATATTTTTTTAATATAAGATAATATTTTTTATTAAATTTTATTATTTACAATATATATAATTTAAATCCATGTAAATTATTATTTTTATGTGATTTGAGATATTAAAATTTTACCCATGACCGATTTTAATAATTATGGTAGCATGGTGAGGAGGCCTGTTTGAGCTTAGGCTCGACGCGCTATTTTACAAATAATATCCCGTAGATTTGTGAGGGCTGTGCTTTTTATCTTGTTAGGAACAAGTTATGATAAAATACATCGAAATGGGTGGAAAGGCTACCTTAATGCTAAGAATATTTATGATACTAGCCGGCTTTCTGTTTCAACTTTCAAATAATGGAATCTTAGCTGGGAGAAGAAGACGGGGGACAAAGCCTTCCAAGATAAGTTATTAGGCCCATTTTCGATATGACCATCAAGAGCAAAGCGTGGCTTCTCCCCCCGGGACCCTGGGGGCTAGGGCCCAAAACTGATCATCCTTATGGCTATAAATCTTCCTTCATAGTCATCTGCTTCTTCATCTGAGTGAAAAGAGGCCGTGACCAGAGAATAGCCCAAGAGAGCCATGGCACGTATGAATAATGAAGCAATGAAAGCCAATAATGTGCAATCATAGCTTCGCTGGAAAAGAAGATGTTTTTTTTTTTTAATTATAAAACTTAAATTTGAAATTTGGAAACATTAATGTCAGTGAGCTGGAAAATATTTCAATTTTTATTACAATTTACATCTAATTCTTTAAACACACGCCCACCCACAATAATCATCCCGTAAAAATCAAACGTAAAACACAAAGCGATATATATATATATATATATATATATATATATAAGATGTCAAATAAATCAATTACTCTGTCTAATTTGACCAAACAAAAGAAATCAATCTGCCTGATAGCTTGCTCACTTATTCTGAATCCAACATACATATACGTGCTTGCATGGCTTAAAATTCCATTAATATTTAAGCAAGCTATCTTTGGAGGCAAACCTGCAACCCAGCAGTCATGAATAGCATACGGTTTTTAAAGCTCAAGTGAGCCACAAAACACCGCCCCTTCTTTCTTATTTCTGATCTCTTCTTACTCCTGGCCAATATTGCTGGTGTTACAGCACTCTTCTCCACCTCATCACTTTCTGACTCATCTTCCTTGATGGTTGCCAGCTTACTCTTGAGTATTTCTTCTATGTCTCTCATCGATTCCGTTCGCAAGATTCTCTTGCTTGTGCAGTCCGGCACCACCCGCCACATTTTGCGATATGCTCTCCTCATTTTCTTGCTTTAAAAATTATGACTCTTCTGATCTCCTTGAACATCTATGAATGTATCCAAATATGAATGCTTCTGATCTCAATTGTATTTATATATGTGTGGGGCCGGATACTTTTCTGCATTCACAAGTATGTGACCATGGGCCACCTCTGCTACTTCCAAGCTATAAATTGAGGGGATTGGAGCTGCAGTTTTGGTTGTAAAGGTGTATATGTTCCTTCCTTTACAGTGGTGGTTCAATTATACTTTTAGTTTAACAACTCTTGCCACCACCACCTCCAAGTTTATTCAATTGCTCATTAACTAAGTTCACTTGCTTTTCCTTTATGGAGCATTTGTCGATCCATTTCATCACAGCATAATGTAGTTTGATCGATAGCAGCAAGACTTTACATCCTGATTTTATTTTAAAATAAAATAAAATATTGACAAGATTTGTGTTTGCGTTAGTGGAAATGAGGGAAAAAATACCGAACTGCTTATCCTGACATTTTGTGAATTGTCACAATCCTCAAATCCAAAGAAATATTAATTCGTAACTGTATAAATTATATGATGGAAAGATGGTAAAGTCAACCATCAAAATTAATTAAGAACAAATAAAAATGGCCACATGACATGATGAAAATCACATTACCTTGAATCAAAATATGTAGATGCGTTGGAAAGAAAGAGCTGGATGATTCTGATGAGAACCAGGCTGGAAAAACTGCGGCAGAAGGCAGAAGCAAGGAAACAGCAGCAAAGTCACTAGGTTGGAAGAACAGTCCTTGCGGGAAATAGCTGCTATAGGTCGGCCGAGAAGGCTATGTCCTTGCGGAAACTGGAGAGGAAGAGAGAGGAAGTGCTCTACAAGGGAAAGCAGAAAGAAAGTCCAGAAACAAGAAGAGAAAGAAGCGGCAGAAACAGTGTTGAAGGCAGCAACTCAACCTGGCAGAATTAGGTCTCTTCTAGCCGACCTTCTGCAGATTGGAATCCCCTTTCCTGCAAGGATTGTTCTCCTGACTCTGCTGCTGCAAATTCTGCCGCTGCCTTCACAGCCTGATTCTCATCTTTCCCTCCCCTTCGATAACTTCCTTGTCCCCAAGGTCACCTTCCGGAATTAAGAAGTGATTCTGAAATTCTCCAACCTTGTTTTGCAACTTTACTAACGAATCATTTTTTTTTTTTTTTGACGCTTTGTTAAAGAGCACAAGTTCCTGTCTAAAAAACTCCAACAACAAGGTGCAAGGTGGTAATCCATTCACAAGTAGGTGAAATTCGTGTTTATATTCAATATACCTATGCTAAGCCTAGATAACACAGGTTTGCTCGCTTCCGGGCCTAATACATTTAAGTTTAATTATATATTGAGCCCAAACAAATATAAAATTGACGAATTATTTAAACCAAAATCTTTGGATTAGCTATAAGCTGGGCTCAGTAGCTTAGTAACTTTTTAATAACGAGAACTATGATCTTAACAAACTTTTACTTGGAACACATATCAAATCATGTAAATCTTAATGAATTCGTGCATCATTGTGATTATTAACAATTTAATACTACCAAATAAAACTAATTTCTTATATCTTTTATTCAACATATCAAATCTATATCAGCTTTCAATGTTAAACTTTCTCATTCATTACTTATTCATTACTGATGACTTCTCTTTTCATTATTATCATCATCATCATCATCATCATCATCATTATATTACTTTTTACACATATATATTAATTTAAGTTGTCCGGTGTGATTTAATCTTTACATCTTGTAATTTAATTGAATGTATTCTAATGCTTCCATTATGTGTTCCTTACACATCTAACTCATTCCATGTCTCATTTCACTTCCCAAGCATATATAAGTCATATCGTCATTCACAACACATTTAATTTATTTCACAATTTGTTTTCTTAAACACATATAACTTATATAATATTGTTACAGGCCATTTAGCTTCCGGAGCATTTATTCCATACTCAACAAATATTATAAATCAGTCTGGTTTCTATCATATTATTTATTTCATCCAAATGATAATGTTAATTCGTCTTTATATCCATTATGTTGTTTTTGACTTATCAAATAAAATTCCAAGCCAAGATCTATTACAGCTATTAGAGCTTAATTAACTATATCATTTTTCAATTCAGTAATACTTCCAATCCATTTATGGTTTGTATACATATCCCTTTTATTCTCATATTCCTTACACCCAATTAATTTTTTCAATTCTTTCTTTTAACCTAATTATTCCTTACACTCATCTGAGGTACAATACTTTTCAACTTAATTATTATGCACACCTATTTGTAGCATAATCCAGTATTCTCCAAGTTAAGATTTTTTATGTCCATCCATGGCATATTTTGTTATTTCCATCTTAATTATTCCCATGTCCGTTTTCATTTTTTATGTTTTATTACAAGGTTCTCCATTACTTTTGTACTCCCATGACATATTTAAGTAATTTTCTTTTCCATTAAACTTGTCAGTATGATTGACTAAATATATACTCAATCGCTAACCTGCTAACCTAGTCAAACTTATATTCGCCTTGTTCCACAGGATGTTTATTTATTTATTCTTGCTATCAGATGGTCAACTAATTGACTTATCATTCACTTTGCATGACCACCTCAATTATTTGGATACAATTTCACGTAATTACCTTTATAAATAATTTAATATACACTCAATTTAATTTTCGATAGAGTTCCTCTTATACTTGGATCGTACCAAGTTATAAACATCTTCATTTACATCACAATTCAATACCACAATCATGATCTAATCATTTTAAACCTTGTTCCATATCAACACAGCTCAAGAATGGTATACAATCAGTTTAACATCTACAATTTACAATATTTATATTTATATCAAAATGTATTACTATATAAATCAGCTTGTAAACTCTGATGTGAGAGGAACCTGACAATTAAATTATTTTGTTATATTAAAGCGTAATACAACCATTTGAGAAATAAAATTTATCCATGCATATACTTTACCTTATAAGTTAGGTTCAACACCTTGGCAATTAAACAACAAATGTTACTAGCCATTACTAGGCACTGACCCCATTGCTTAGTAACTAGTTTCACTGTACATTACCGGGCACTAGCCTTAATATTGAAAACTAGTTCCACACATAATAATATTGAAACAGAAACATACCATATAATTTTTTTTAAAAAAATAGTTACTTGACTTAATAAGTTTGTTAACTAAAAGTATTAAGGTATCAAGCACCTACCCCACAACAGTATCCATTCACCTGCCGACTGTCTCACATATCAATTATTTTAGGGTTCTCATCATCTATATTTTCCCGAAAAAAAATTATGTTGTTGCGGTCAATAACAATTCTCACACACAAATTCCATCATTACAATCAAAATTAATACATACAAGGTTTTCTCGTTGTTGCGGTAAATCACATCTCATAACATACTATAAATTCTCGTATATGCGATTAATTACAAATTACATATCAATTTTTACCTCGAAGGCACAAGCCTTCAATTAACAATAACAATAATAATACATGGTTCACTTTCATTACCATTGCAATCATGTATAAATAACTAAAAGGAAGAAAAGGTCAATCTCTTACCTTAATTCCTACTATCTAAGTTCCTGAGAAATCAAATCTTATCTCGTACGCTTTTCTTACAAACTCCACATAACAATCACTATTACTCACACATTCCAATTTGGATTTTTTCTATATCACCAATCCATACAACACACCCTAAACACAAATTCACAACCAAATTACATTATGCATTTCTACATAATTCCTTTATTCTCTACATATATCCATTCCAATGACTACCTCATCACTCGTACATACAATTTTCTTGACATTCATCACAATATGTTTTTATATATAATCTTAACATGCCTTTTATTTAACAAATCCTTTAGATTTAATAACTCACATTTATATCCAAGGCCATAAATATTCCAAAAACACAATCCCTACATATGATTCTTTTATTTTATCATGATTTTTTTATACATCATGTTATGACACACATCATCATTTTGCATAATTTACAATAATTTTTTTTATTTGGCCGGATTATATAGATATATAACCATGAGTTAATTTTATTTCTTTGTTTAGAAAAAAATCTATTTATCATGTTTGTTCACATGGTAATTAGCCTTTCAAACAAGCAATTATAAATAATTAAACTGAATATATTAAGCAATTCTTCTTTTATTTTCTAGGCTCATTGCTATACTCATTTTATTCTATCTTTTTAGAACAATTTCAAGCAAATGATTATAAATGACAAATCTTGGTTGGTTTGGTTTAATCAAACCAAAACACTATTATACTTCAATTATATTATTTAAACACAATTTCTCAATTCTCCCAAAATCCTTCGAGAACCCTAATTTACAATATTTGAAAATTCAATATTAAAACTTACTAAAATAAAATCAAAGTAAATTAGGTGGCTTTAGCAACCTTTTCATGTTATGTTGATGTCAATTACACTCCTCCAAACCAATTTTTCCACCTCTAATCTTTATTTTCTTTCAATTTTTCACTTGGGGGGGGGGGGGG
>Ga0307515_10016605_pt1 | contig 13465 bp, 12 predicted proteins | sample 17_EM_MG_FD_194513 | JGI IMG/M metagenome (GOLD analysis project Ga0307515, IMG submission 194513) | Populus trichocarpa ectomycorrhiza microbial communities from riparian zone in the Pacific Northwest, United States - 17_EM | ecosystem: Host-associated > Plants > Roots > Unclassified | place...
TGACTTCATAGTGGACAAATTCTCACTCCCTGGACGAAAATATGTGCCAGGTATATATTCTACGCAATATCAAAACGGACTCATTGGGAATTACCTTCGATCGGTGGCTCACGTTTGTCGGTGAGGTTGACCACGCTCCTTCACGACCAATCGTTGGGCAAACTGCTGGAGTCGCCCCCCATATCCTGGTGGGGGCTTTGTTTTCCCTATGGCATCCGAGCCCTTACGGTTTACCGCACGCCCTGGGGTAAACACACTGACGATCTGGCGACTGAATTGATTAGGTACCTGGCTCTCGCTGTGGACCTATAAGTCGACAGCCCATGAGCGTTAATATGGGTACATACGGCTACTGAACACGTCCCCTTTTCTACCCTTGCCACCATGGCTACGGTCAACCCGAGATCGGCCGCACGAAACGCAGAATCGAAGAGAAGTGAAATCTTGTAGGTTCTGTCACTTGTTCGTTATCTGACATTCGCGTGACCCAGAGTTCTCAACCAATCTGTCGCCGGGGCTATACTACCTTATACAACTCGATCCCAAGTCGGATGAGTTTGTTGAGTTGTTTCGGTCGTTGCTGTCGTCGAATGATGGGCGCACGATTACCTCGGTGTTGTCGGGGGAAGATGTGAGGCTTTTCATCGAGATCGTCGATAGGGTATGTTCCTCTCGAACGTTATTTGGCGCTTTTTCAATGATTTTATCTCTGGATATAAAGGCACTCCGCGATTTGGAACCAGTCTTTGTCAGCTCGCTTTCACTGTTTCCAGGGAGTTATGTGGGAGGACACGATACCTCCCCAGTTCCCACCTGATATCCGACAAGCCCAATCCTCCCCGGCCGCCTCGCACCTCCGGGGGCTTTGCTGGCGTTCGGATGTGAGCGTCTGAAACGGAGAACGCCGGAGCGGAGCCGCCGGGAAGGATCCGCGAGGTTGGAAACCAAACTACATCTTCTCATCTAGGCCCGCTCACACGTCGTACAGTGGGAGTTCTTACGCCATCCCAACGGCACCATCATGAAGGATGTCCGCAGTAATGCTGGCGATCGCTTGACGCCGGTAGGTCACAATCGCGCATTCCTTCGTCTGTTTTTGAACACTTTCCAGCTCGTGCGCGTGAATACCAGTAGAGGACTGGAATTCCATCGAACCGCAAATTTTGTGCGCGGGGACTTGAAGGGTGTAAGCCTCCCTGTCAGGACGCCATGATTGCCTCTCATGTGACTGTTTAGGCCAACATCCTAATTGGAGCATCCTTCGCGGACTATGACCTCGTGACCATCGAATACCCAAGCCTTGGGATGGAATCATCAAAGTCCACAACGGGCGGAGGGACCACTCTTTCCATGCCGCCGGAACTTGGCCTCTCATACAACGTGACAGAGATCTCCACTAGCCAACACGTTATCAATAAATTGGATGGACGAGGAAAGTCATCCAGTGTTCTAATCGGGTTTTCGGCTAATGTCACGTTCAGATGTTAGGAAAGGGTCTCGTGTCATTCAGGGACTATCCCGAATTCCTCAATACGTTAGGCAGATTGTGTAGCCGTCTACAGACGATCCCAGACTCCATGCACATTGAGAGCTGCCCCAACGGATCGGCGGACAGCGAGTTATATGGAGGTTACGCGACTGTATCCTGAGGAACGTACAGGAATCGCCCGGTCTCTACCTCACCAGCGATTTAAACGACTGTTTCAGCGTGCGTATTTGCTCTAAAGAGCGACTGTACAGTATCCGTGTTGACTATAGGGCTTGTAGAAGTTCCGCAGAGAAGCCGTTGGTTGGAGGCACCTCCGACATCCGAACATCTTACCAATGATTGGCGTGAATCTGGAACCGTACCGATTCGCAATGATAACCGAATGGATGGACTACGGCAATATCAATGAGTTTATTGAGGGGAACGAAGGGGTTAACATCAAAAATATGTGAACGGCCAGTTTCCTGATGAACCGTGTTCGACTTGTAGGTTTCCGTTCCCTGCTGGCGTTGATTGATATGACTGATCAATGAAGTTGGTCGATGTCACAAACGGACTGAGGTATATGCATGGTCGCCTCATGGTCCACGGGGACTTGAACGGGGTACATTTTTTCCGTCTGCAACTCCAAAGACAATTCGTTGATTACGCTCCTCAGGCAAACATTCTCATAAACCGGGATCGCAGAGCGTGCCTCGTTGACTTTGGACTTTCAACGGTCATTGGTGTAGGATCTGGCCTTGCTGCCAATATCTCATCGATCTCCGTCAAGTCAAAAACCTCCCTCATGTCTTTCACCGCCGGGGGTTGCAACGTCCTCTCTGGCACGCTCATCCCCGGGAGTCTGGGATGAGAGTGGGGATATCGGGAAGGATCCAGTTGATTGTGGCGAACCTGTACCACCAGGAGGTGGACATGGTAACTTGAGCACCTTGGAATTATGCAGGCTCCTTCCTGGGGCAAACCTGAGGAGTTTCCTTTTATCCCCCGCGCGGGGGGCTTTCCGCTAATTTCCGTTTCTCGCCCCGTGGCCGGTTTTTTGACATGCGTCTGGAGCCATCCGGAGATGAGAAGAAAATCTACCACTGCCGTCCGCTCATCGGCGGTTAAAATTGGGTGGGAGCCTGAGGGGTGGTTATAGTCTTCGTTGAGGAACCTTGGTACGGGCAGGTGACGTTTATTGGGCCTGGTCGGGAGCGATGGTACTGGGTTTCTTGTATGTTTCCCCCAAGCCCAGCGGAAGGTCACGAAGAGTCAAGTGGATCCCGCGGGAATATCAAAAGTTTCGGTAAATAGCATGGGCGAAAATACAAAACTATGCGTTTGGGGAGGTGACAGTAACTGGCCGAGGAAGCAAAACACAAAACAGATCCACAATCAACCTCTGTCCTTCCCACCAAAGAACAATGTCGTCCTCCTATCCCTCTCCTTATCCGAGACCTTATCCGCATACACATCGTACAAGCTGTACGTCGGACTCCTATACGTCTCGTAATCTGCAGCCTGAGACATCGCCATCTGGGCCAAGGATGGAAGGGCAGGTGGTGAAGGTACCCTCGGGGGCCTATCGTCCACCACCGTTGCCTTGGGTAAAGTCGAATTGCCATAAAACCGGAGATTCAGGGGGGCAACCGGCGGAGGCGGTGGTGGCACCTGCTCCCGAGGCAAGGAGAGTGAAGAGCGGCGGTGATCTCTCAACATGAACTTCCCGAGTCGTGACCCGTCGTCGCTCGGGCACGGGCTACTCAGGCTCTCGGGTGCAGAAACAAACGAGGTGTGGTGAGCGAGGGTATGACTCCGTCTGAGCATCGAAGTCCTTCCACGACTTGTGAATGTTTGAGCTTGGGGTTCAGGTTTCGGAGAGTCCAATCCCAGGGCAACTGTCAACGCTTGGGTATCGCGTTCCCGACGAGTGGCAGTCTTAGACGTCGAAGGTCCAGCGGCGTATAAAGAGGGGTCATCGAATGGGTCAGCGCTGATGGCCGTCGTACTGTTCGAAGGGGTCATACTAGACGCAGCGATCGAGTTCATTGAGACCGAGATCGAAGGACAAGAACCAACAGGATACGGGGCTTTGACACGCTCACGTCCAATTTTCTGCGTCAGGGGTACACTGGGAGTGGGTACGGGGAGATGTGTGATGACTGCAGGAAGATCCTCGACGCCATCGTAGACGTACTCGTCCGCACTGCTCGCATCCCAATCGCGAACTGTGATCCGGATGGCTTGCTTGTCCTTGGAATGACGTAGTGAAGCTCGAGACACTTCAGATTTGTTTGAGTGTGGATTCGCCGTGGTGCGGTCCACGATGGTGGTTGTAGAGGCGAACGCCGGCGCGCTCGCGTTCGCGACTAACCCAGCAACGTCAGATTTCGCGGTCGAATAAGCAGAGAGGGCGGAGATGTGAGATAGACTACGCTGCAGAAAACCAGGTTTCACAAGAGATGGCTCGCTGGGGTGGAGTGTGTTTGAGGACCCGTGCGGTTTTGCAAATGAATCAGAGAATGGATCCTTCTCGGTCTCCCTGAGAGGTGATTTAGATCGATACTGGGTCCAAGTCCACTTTTCTTTTCCGGTGATGCCAGCTGAGAACCGCTCTTTTCCACCAAAGATGGGAGACTCTTCCGCTGGTGGGTCGGGGAATGTGTTCTGGGGGATTGGAAGTGAGGGCGTTTGCAAGTAGCGACGCGTGTTACGCCTCGAGCGGATTCTAGCGACCACGACGAGTGCGACAAGGATAAAGGAACCACCGAGGGCGGACATGACGATGGCGACGACGGTGTGGCTGGAGTTCTGTGTAGGTCGAGTCTGACTGGGCGGGTAGTATGACGGTTCCGACGCTTCAGTAGAGATGTAAGACACCGGTACATCAGTAGTGAGTGAGGCAGCTTCGTTGAAGCCCAAAAGAGTAGGCTGGGATAGATCAGGAGAGACTGTGGTTGAATCCAGAGCAGGCAAGAACCCGGCTTTGATAACGAGAGAACTGGGTTGATAAGCTGGTGTGGGGCCGTAGTCTGGCACAGGAATTGGGAGGGCGCTGGCTTCCACATCCTGGTTAACCAGTGCAACTGCTGGACCATGAGCCAAGCGGTTCGGCCTGCTCGTCCTCGATGGTTTCGGTGCAAGGCGAGATGACTTTGAACGGTGCCTGATAGTTGGTGATTCGATTTCACCAAAGGGTTCGCTACTATCAGGTGAGTCCATCTCAAAGCAACGGAAGCAGACTCAGGCTGTGATGGGAGAGGGAAACGGTTGCCAGAGAGACAACCCGAACTCCCCAGCGTCGCGATGAACGGTCTCGTGACTCTTGTGACTGGCCCAGGACGCGCCCACGTGACGTCGTCACACGCATGCTCTTGGCTTCGGGGATTCAGGATTGGATTTTCAGCCACAGCGCTCTTCTCTCGCTTCCTTCATCTCCGTCGACTTTCCTTCTTGATTACGCGTTTTTCCCGTTGACCCACCCCAGACGTTTTTCAGGTGTTGGACGGGATTTTAAGTGAGAGCGCCGGAACGAGAGTCTATCAATCGATTTCAGACAAGCGGAGTTCAATTCCCGCTGGGCATCCGGCGATGGAACCTTTGATCTCGATGTCAGTCCTTTCTCCGCTCACGCCTTTCGGTGAATGTGATGATTCCGCCCTTCAGCAATGCGTCTCTTTTGCACGAGTCACAGGCCACCCAGATCGTGAGGGAGGCTCTTCGTGGCGGGGTTAGCACCCCCAAGCCAATCACTCAAGAAGAGCCGGAGGTCTATGTTGAAGACAACCTTACTTCGTCAGACATCAAGAGCACACCCCATTACCACTACCATGGATTGGCTGTAACCCAATCCCAAAGCCAGCCCGATGGTCACGGTGACGGGGATTCTCAAGGTTCTCAGGAGACCACCCATTCATCCGTAACGGGGCCAGCGCCGAATGCCGTCTCACTGGAACACCTCGCTCCGCCGTTATCTCCAAAGAGTTCTCTCAACGCGAATGAAAAACCTGGGACACCCTCCCCTTCAAAACCGGGAAAAACGGTTTCGTTTGTTTCCCCACAACGCCCTCCAGTCACTCCTCTCAGGAAGAGTAGATCATTACACACACCTGCCCATCGATCCCCGTCACCCCAGTCTCAGGATTCTTTTGCTGGCCCAATCCCAATTAACCCGCAGGAGGCCTTCCTCGCGAAGTCAAAACGTTTCGGACTTCCATTATCTCAGCTTGAGAATTCGCCGGAGGTAAGCGAGGATCAAGTGTTAATCAAGTGTTAATCATTTGTGCTTATCAAAACTAGCAGGACTCGATGTTCTCTCCCATTACCTCAAAACCGAATGCTGGGCCGTCACTTGTTGTTGGCATGAGCCAGTCAAGCTCGGACGAGTCCAACAGTCAGAATACACAGCCGGTGGCGCCTGCACAAGAGGAGTCGCAGCCGCAGACGATGGAATACCCCCCAGACACGAATTACATGGAATACCTTACGTGCATCAACAACAACCGTAATCCCTACATCGATCGTAGCGGTCTCAACTTTCCACAATCCCCCGACTCGTCCTCTAGTTCCTCAGGAAACTTCCCCGAAAACGAATCTCGTCCCTACGAAGAACCCACACAGGTGGCTGAGTCTACTCAGCCGGCGTCGGAAGAGGTTCCTACCCAACCGTCTACCCAAGTCGCCAACGAAACCGCCGAAGAACCGACGCAGACCGATGTTCCTTCAGAAACCGTACCTCCATCCGTTAACTCCGTACGTTGTTTATACACCCCTCATTCATTCATTTAATGTCAGGTCTAGCACCAGACCCCTGCTCCTTCCACAGTTGCTTCTTCAACCAACTCTCGTAGTTTGTTCAATCAACTGAAGAAATGGAGAAAGGTTCCCGGGACCACACACCCTCATCAAAAAGCGCAGTCGACATCAACTGTTCCGGAGACACAGCCGTTGGAAACCGAATCCACCGAAACTCAACCCACAGGCGAGGGTGAAATGGGGACAAACTTGAATACTCCAGGACCACCCCCTGCAGTCCCTTCACCCCTGGATTCTCCTCTTCGGTCCCCTCGATCCATGCCTCCTCCGCCCAGGCCACCACAGGTAGATGAAGATGAGACTATGGACGTTGTCCCCGACTCGGAGCCGTCCAGAGTGGCCGATGGACCTATGTCTTCATTGAATCTTCCTCAACTGGCGAGCCGGGTGCCTACTCTCACCGAAGATGACAACGAGACTGTACCTGAATCGTCAGGCGAGACGGATAATGAGACCTCAAAACGACGGAATCTGGATCACATCGCACAGGACACGAATATGCAGGAGACTGAGCAAGAGACCGAGCGAGAGGACGACCCCATGGACAGTGGCCGGCCTCTCGTCAAACAGCGGACGAAGCGGCCGCCGAAGCTTGTTCTGGAAGAGGAGGCTGAGGAGGAACAGGTGGACCAGGAAGTTCGCGATGACGCGACGGTCCCGGAAACTGAGGATGAAGTTCCTCTTGCTACTGTCGCCCAACCCACGAAGGCGGCACCAAAGTCCCTTCCTCCGAGAGGTCGCAGCACAAGGAACAAACGTCCGATCATTTACACCGAGTCCCCTGACACTTCAGAGAATGAGGTGAGCACGACGAAGCTCAAGTTCATCGTGGTATGTCTTAGCTATGTCTTAGGAACCGGAAGAGAAACCAGAAGAAACCCCTATTGAGCGCCCAGCTAAGAAGAGGAAGGTCGAAAAGGTGGATAAAGCTGGGACGGATGTCACCCCCGCTACTACTCGTGGTCGGGGAGGAAGGAAGGCGAAGCAGCCAGCGTCCACCAAAGCTGTCAAGAGTGCTACCAAGGCTTCTGCTACGAAAACGAAACCTCAGAAGGGGCGGGGGAGAGGAAAGAAGGCATTCGCGGAAGCTAGCAACGTTGGTTCTTCCGGGCATAACACCCCTCCTGCTCAAGACGACGAGGCTAAGACGGAGCCTGCCGAGGACGATGAAGAGGAAGCCGGTTTCGAGTCCTCCGACGACATACCACTGGCGAGAAAGCGCAAGCGTCCTGGGTTTGACCAGAAACCCCACAGAACTGCCTCCGGAAGCTCAACGCTACGGGGCGTCACACCTCAACACGGGGTGTCCAAACGCATCCGCTCGCTCCCTGGATCTCTTCGAGATATTGCCCAAAATGATTGTACTCGCGTTTTCGCTCGATGGCCGCTCTGCAAACACTTCTACGCCGGATTCGTGCATTCCAGATCGCCTGTCCAGAGCGACTTTTATGTTGTGCGGTTCGAAGATGGGACAGAATGTCCGGTTCACGTCTCAGACCTCCGTCAGAGCGAATTGGAGGAGGGAGACGAGGTGTTTGTTATTGGGTACAAACAGTCGGGTCGTGTCACAGCGATCGACCGCTGGGATACCGAGGGCTATGTCCGAGTTCAGGTCGACACTGGAGGGGAACTGGACATTAAAGCCAACGCGGTCAAGATACACGAGTCGGTCATCGACAAAGACTGGGGGGAGAGGCTCGTCCACGAGAATTCTATTTGTACTTTGCTTCAGGCTCAGGGTCTCAACGCTTCCACGAGCAAATCCGCCACTGTCAATGGAACTTCGACCTCGAAATTCTTGAAACGGATCGGATTTGTGGTTACGATGAAGTCTGCGGACGAAAAGAGCCGAACACACATTTTTGACCTCATCAAGAACAACGGGGGGAAGGTCATCGAGGATTGGACGAACATTTTCCCGTTTTCCCCTACACAGACGGATCGGACCTGGGTGGCACGTCAGGCCGACGTGAAACACAAGGACCTTGGAGTACAAACTGTATTCCTCCTTGCGGACGAACCGAACCAGAAACCCAAGTATCTGGTGGCTCTCGCGTTGGGAATTCCTTGTGTTTCAACAAAGTGGCTGTTGGATTGTCGCGAGCAAGTTAGCGTCTTCTTGGCCTCCGCGTGAATACCGTGCTCATAACATTGATCGGTAGCATGCGCTTATCGATTGGAATCCTCACCTCCTCCCAGCCGGAGAATACACTCATGGTCTGATGTCACAGAGGGTCAACCTCCGATGGGGCGACAAATCGCAGCATCTCCGCGAGATCTACCGAGACATGTATGGGTCGAACTCCATCCTACGAGGAAAGTCGGTCCTGTGCATCGGTCTGGAGCTTTTCCCACCTGGGAAACCCAAGGGTCTCAAGCGAGTGAGTGCAGATCCGATTTCCGAGATACATTCACCGTCTGAGCCAGTCATAGTTCAACTCTGAGGACGATAGACAGAACGAATCCACGCGCAAACTTCCCAGTATCATCCTCGCAATGGGTGCCGATCACGTTGAAGCGGTGTGTGACGTGAAGCACGCGTCCTTCAAGGTGTTCGAATACGACTACGTTCTGGTGAAGGACGCGGAGGAAGTCAAGAAGTTCAACGCCGCCGGGAAGGGGGGTCGGTCTCCCTGTGTTCATATCCCGTGGGTTAAGGAATGTTTGGTGGCGGGTAAGCTTTTGGATATTCCGGACGTCTAAGTCGAGAGGTCTTCAAGAGACGGGGCTCTGGGAGCTTCGACGGTTTGCACATATTCTTGGAGGTGGGCTTGTACGATTATACTGACGGATGTGATTTTTGTATTGCGCTTTTTTCTTTCTCCCCCTTGTTTTCCATTTGCCGTTCTTCCCTTTGCTTTACGTTGAACAGTCTTTCTCTACGCACGTACTCGTATCAATAATTAGCTATCTTTTTGCTTTGGTCAGTCTACTCTATTGCAACGTATATCATATCGACTGGTGCGAAGATTCTAACCCGTGAGATATACACATTAGTCCCTAGGCTATCTAGTACGCATACTATGTTAGATTATGTACAGAAGTTGGAAAATAACATCAACTAAAGAATGAACATGCAGTAACAACTTGGTAGGCAATAATACTCGTCTGAACATCTCTCCCATGGTTGGCCGAGAGGCCGAGATACTTCCTCATTTCCAACAGGACCACCCACGTAAGCCACGACAACTCGCTCTAACCTCTGCTACGAGCTATCGCACTCTCTAAGAGGACTCTAAGAGGACTACATATGATAACCTCCAGCCCAACTCCTTCACGGTTGCGGAGGGTAGGTAGCCGCTTGCACGTGGTTTTGTGGAGGGGATAACAAAGTCGGCTGTTGCTGTGGTGGTGGCTGCTGACGATGTGCTCCCTGCATGACCGGTCAGCTCGCCATTGGAGTCATGTGTCAACTACAAGTGCTACGAACCTGAGGCGTAGCTTGGAACCTCGTCTGCGTGCTACCGTTCGGATTGACAGTGACACCGTCGTTAATCTCAAACATCGACTGCAGGGTCTGTATCGCGTTATAATAGGAAGCGACGGGTCGAGCGCCGATAGAAGTGATCACGGCTGCCGTATCGGAATCCAAAGGTGATGGTGTCGCTGTTGCCTCTTGATTTTGTACCGTCCCAGGTCCCCGGGTCGCAGCTCCCCCATTCCCAGTTCCACTCCCACTCCCACTGGAGTTCCCGTTAATACTCACGGGCGTACCGGAAGTCGAAGAGACTGCCTGTTGTGGAGGGGGAGAAGCCGACGAACCGTTCGCAAACTGCATCGTGGTGACCAGCGGTTGAGCAGCCGGTTGAGCGGGGAGATTGTGGGTCTGGATCTGGATCGCGGGTTGTGGGGGTTGCGCTTGTCCAGGTTGAACCTGTTGAGGAGTTGGCGTTTGTCCCTGTTGACCTTGTGCTTGAGCCTGAGCCTGTTGTTGAGCTTCCAATGCCCTGACCTGGGCTTGCACCAATTGTTGTTGTTGCGGAGACATCCTAGCGCCACTCTGGCTGAGTTGATGTTGAAGAGCGGCGGCGAGTCTCTGCTGCTGTGAGATGTTCACTTGGCCTCTGATTTGTGGTACGTTCTGTCCAACCCCATTAGGGAATTGGAGTGAAGCGCGGTTTACGGTGGTAGCCTAGATGAGTCGTGAGTGGAGTAAATGGACGAGGAATCTACGTTGAACCTTACCCCAGGGGTACCCTGTAGTCTTGCCTGTTGTTCCCGGAGTTGCCTGTTCCGTAACTCCTCCGCCTGGCGACGCAGCACGAGGTCAGAATATTCTTTCTTGCGGCTTAAATCTTGGGGAGTAAGCTTGGGCATGCTGTTGATCTGGTGATGAGTCTCGTGAACGCCGGTCTGTCGCTTCGTTTGGGCCGCTACCGAGGCTCTTCAGACTGTGGTCGTCGGGTATACAGGGGGAAGCCTACCCAGCATCTTCGCCACGCCGTCCTTCTTCTTCGCAAGCCGGCGGATGGCGTCCAAGACAACAAAATGTCGCCTCCTCTTTCTATTGTCCGCGTTTGCCCCACTGGTATCGAGACCCAAAGTAGCCTGCCTCTTCGTCCTCGTCGTCATTTGATTGGAAGGAGATTGTTCCGGTTCCTGCGGCTTGGAATTCACCGCAACAAACCGATAGTAGCAATCCCAATTCGTGCGGACGTCAGTGGAGACTACGTATCGCATAGAGTTGAAACAATCAGCGATGAGATGCCAATTACTGCCATGCGTCTCGACAAGGTTCTTCAGGAGCTGGTCGTCTTGCGATGTCCATAGCTGATCGGCGATACGGGACTCTTGGATACGCTTGGGATCGGAGATAGGAGGACGAATGATAAGATGGTTGTAATTGTTTCGCTCGAATAGGCCTATAACCGACATTGAACATCCTACCGAAAGAAGGCATTAGCGGGAAGGTGGACTCACTGCAAGCAAACTCTTGCGAAAACGGTGGAGTATCTGTGGGGTACACGGGAGATTCGTCCAAACCGGTCCAATCACCATCCCTCCAGTGGCGCGAAGGTTGCAGTGCGCTGATGAGGGTCGGTCGACAGAACATGAATTTCGACACAGGAACGAGTTTGGTGAAGTTGGCCTCATCAAGCTTTCGACTAACGTCTTCCCTCTCTCTTCTATTCTTCTTGATGTCCAGCTGGATAGCAGCAGGAACCGGTTCCGGAAGACCATAAGCCTGGACGTCGCCGAAAAGGGCGACGAGGTCGATGTGGGGCGGTACATAATCAGGAGCCTCTTCGGCCGACGGTTTGGGAATAAGGTTCGTCAGACCCAAGTCATCAGCGTCAAGGAAAACCTTGTTCAAGTCCATGAAAGCGACCCTTTCCCTCATAGCCCCTTGCGTCGCTGCGGACAACCCATTGTTCGCGAAAGACATCATGGGATTCTCAGAGGTAACCCTCAGTCCTGGTGGGGAGGGATCAGAACTCTCACGGGAATCCTGGCGTGATGAATTGACCCCCGTCTCCACCTGATCCTGGGATTCGGTCGTCGGCGCAGCTTGTAGGGCAGTGGTGAAGTCGAAGTTATCCTCAACCTTCATATCCTCCGGTTCCTGAGTGAGCTCAGCGGTAACGATCCCCTCCAGCTCGGCCATATCAACATCAACAAGGATCGCGTTATCTTTCTCCTCCTCGTCACTTCCATCGTCAGACTCTTCGACTACGTGAATCGAATCCGAGCGCAAGCGGTGACGAGGAAGGTCGTCGATAGGCAGCGCGCCACTCCCCTCAACATTAGGAGGGTCGGGTATATCTTCCTCAAGATTCTTGGACCAGACAATGCAGATACCTCTTCGAATGCGTTCTTCCGCGGAGCCAGCCTCATGCCATTCCTGAACAGCCAACGCGAGGGTGTATGCGACGGCGGTTTTCCACTTCCTTTCCTCTCGGAAATCGATTCGCATCCATTTCTACCAGCGATCGTCAGCCCACGTGATGTATACTTTCCTTCTTCCTTCATTACCATTTCATCCATGAGATAGTCCCAGTGTGTTTTGACGAGACCACCCAACCCTCGCTGCTTCTTAGGCTGACGGAAACTCCATCTCCCAGAATCTTTCAGCATATCGATCCGGTCGAATGTGCGTATTAGTCGTAATTCGGTCAAGGCAACCTGATCGAGATTGAGAATTTGTGGAAATCAGAAATACGGTTAAGGCTCACGTTCCAGTCCTTGGTGGTAAGTGACTTGGTCGACCTCGCCAGGTGTTGCCATGTGGGGTTTGCTCTGAGGAGAGCTCGCCACCTTGCCATTCCCATTGGCGCCCACTCTTCCTTCTCTTTCCTGACCTCAGTACGCTCCCTTTCCTTTTCCCGTTTCCGCTGTGTCCTAGTGGTCTTCTTACGGAACTCTGGGGGTAGAGAGCCGAGAAGCGGAAGAGCATAGGGCAATTCGCCCTTTACCGGCGGTTTCACTGGATCAAAGGAGAACTCTTCATCAAAGTTGTACTGGGGATCATGGACTGGGGAAGGAGGTGCGACAATCATAGGTTGATCAGGGCCACGGTAGAGGAGAGAAGTGTCGATGACGTTGAGGATTGCAGCCGGAGGAGTGCGGGGGAAGTTGTCGTTCTGCGAATCGGATGATTGGGCCTCTTCTTCGTCCGAAACGTTCATGACATCGACGATTGCGTCTTGTTCCTCCTCAAATGTCGGAGGCACAGGTTCAGGAGAGGGGGAGGGGGGAGTTGATGGAAATATCTGGGGTTCGGATACCGGAGATGGGGACCTCGGAGATGGGGACCGTGCCTCTTCGATTACGGGGATGGGTGTAGGCGGGGCAACTTCTGTGGGTGGGAGGTTTGTTGGTGGTGTCTCCTGATGTAACTCCGGCTCTTGGGAGGGAGGCGTGGTATGATATTCAAAATCTTCCGTAGGATAAGGGACCAGGGTCAGCTGGGGTTGGGCAGACTCCGCAATTGAACCAATGGACGGGCCAGATCCTTCGTCATCTTGTTCAAGAATCTCCAATATTTCGGGTTGTTGGGATACTTCCCGGACCTCCTCCTCCTCCTCCTCTTCCTCGGGTTCCTCATCGAAAGGTGTTGGTATCTGGTGAAGCCATTTGTCAAGGCTTGCGATCGAACCGCGATGTATGCTTCGGAGACGAGTGTAAACGAGATTTCGGGGAGACAAAAACACACTCACTCAGACTCGAAGTCGAATTGAG
>Ga0307515_10016606_pt1 | contig 13464 bp, 19 predicted proteins | sample 17_EM_MG_FD_194513 | JGI IMG/M metagenome (GOLD analysis project Ga0307515, IMG submission 194513) | Populus trichocarpa ectomycorrhiza microbial communities from riparian zone in the Pacific Northwest, United States - 17_EM | ecosystem: Host-associated > Plants > Roots > Unclassified | place...
TAACACCGAGTACAGCATACATCAAGTACAGCATCATCCCAAGATCGACAGTCTCCCGCTCCCAGCCAGTTTCCCATCTCTCGGCGGATGTTGTTGTACTCAACTCTCTACCTTCAATTACAAGTTACCCAATGAATAGAGTCTCAGCTGCCGTCGCGCCTCCCTCCAAATCGACCGCTTCCAAGTACTCCTCCAATCTCACTCGATCATAGCTTGAAAGTGCATCTCCAAACTCACTCAATCACGGCCTCCCAGTGCATCTCTGAGTTCATGATCACAGCCTCCAAGTGCGTCTCCAAACACGCTCGCTTACGGCCTCCAAGTTCGCACGATCAGCGCCTCCAATTGCATCTCCAAACTCGCTCCATCACGGCCTCAAAGTGCATCCCCAAACTCGCTCGATCACGGCATCCATATGCATCTCTCAACTCGCTCGATCACGGCCCCCAAGTACATCGTTAATGAGCGACGGCTGGTGTACGGGGTAACGGCGGTAGACTGAGCGATGGGGAGTACATATTCGGGAGACCCCAGGGTAGATAGACATCATCTCATTTTCACCTCATCCGGATCCACGCAATTGTGTGGATTCTCACGGCCGGGTAGTATCATATCTTCTCACTTTCTTCCTAGGCTCATCGAGCTAGAACGGTTCTTTCTCACGAATTCCGTCGTGGCCAGATTGACTGTATGTATATATATAGAGATACTTCAATAATGCATGCCATATGATGAGGTAGCGAATCTTGTGACTGTAACAAAGACGAATATGATAGATGAAATGCCTTGTGCTTATGGAACCCTAAGAGCCACTGCTTTGAGAATACGGCACCAAGTCTCCCGCAGAGCTGCGCAGCGGTCTCAGCTGCTCCAAAATTTGACTATCCTAATAGTCAAATCTTGTAGCGTTCTGAATGCACCTCCATAACTGCAGGTGCTTTCAGGAGCATCTGAGAATGCTCTTGCAGAGTCTGAGGAAGTAACGACGAAACTGCGATCGGACGGCGATGTGCAATGCGACCCATGGTATTGACGCCAGGCACGGAGTAATCCGCCACCTGGGTGTCTCTGACGGCTCTGACAGAGCGCGTCCACTCTGACGGAGCCATACCGCCTGGACGGAGATGTTTTTTGCTGATGTGGTTCACGATATTTAATTTGTAGATACAGGATTGTTCAGTAACTTGCAGTTGTTCAACAATTGTGGGAGGGTTATGCATCATCGCGATTATGATTTCACATATTTGGGATCAGACTTCAGTAAAACATCAGTTCTATTACATATACTACTATTATGATATATCGACAAAACCTAGAATAAAATAGCACCCAAGGGAAATCTCAAATCCAATCACTGACATCATTTCTAACCTCCAAGTGACATCGCGCCCTCTACAATCACACTTCCATCGACTAATCCAGTAATCTCAATGCCGCTGATGTTAGTGAGGTTGTTGCTGTTGCTGTTGCTGTCACTGCAGGGGAAGGGATGGCTGCTGCTTGTGATGGCAGAAGCGCCCATAGGCAGAACAGGTGAGAACTGGATGCTAGCTTCAGTCATCAGCAAGATGTAAATCGATCCGGAAGCAACACGCAATCCTCACAGACACTCCGGGCAACCTCACCAGTGCTTGTATGTACCTCTAGATGCTCCCAGACCCCCTTGGAGCTACGCAAAATGCGCTCAGACTCTGCCAGAGCATTCTCAGATGCTCCTGAAAGCACCTGCAGTTATGGAGGTGTATTCAGGATGCTAGGAGATTTGACTTATAGGATAGTCCGATTTTGGAGCTCCTGAGACCTCTGCGCAGATCTGCGGGAGACTTCAAGAGCTGCTGAGACCGCTGTGCAGCTCAGCGGGAGACTTGGTGCCGTATTCTCACAGCAGTGGTTCTTACATAACCACAAGCCACTTCATCCTATCGTATTCGTCTTTGTTACAGTCACAAGAATCGCTACATCATAGTATGGCATGCATCATTTATGTCTCTCTATATCTATACTTACGGTCGGTCTGGCCACATAGGGTAGTCGAGCATAATCCGACAAGCACCTGTACACGCCAATTGAGAGAACTTAGAGACGCACCACTTTGGAGGCCATTGTGGTGAAACAATCGAGATATAGGACAGAGAGCGCACCATCAACACTCCATCGCACCTCTCGCAACACCCAAATGGAATTCATGAGGATGAGTGGCATACGTTCTAGGAGCAGAGGAATCGGGTGAGAATATATGATATTACCTGGTGTTCAGGATCCAGGAAATCTTGGACAGAGCGAGTGAGACCAAAAGTTGGGGAAGATAGAGTGTGTATTTTCATTATATGATAAGATGAGATGTAAATGAGATGATGTCTATCTACTCAGGGGTCTGCTGAATATATACTGCCCGTCAGTCTGTCCACCTCCGTTACCCCTGTAACTCTGTACATCCACTGTAGCACCTTAAAGATGTACTTGGAGGCTGTGATCCAGCGAGTTTGGAGATGAACTTGGAGGCCATGATGGTGTGGACTTGGAGGCCGGAATTGTTCGAGATCAGAGATACACCTGGAGGCCATGATGGAGGGAGTTTGGAGATTCACTTGCAGGCCGTGATCGTGCGAACTTGGAGGCCATAATCATGCGAGTTTAGAGATGCACTTCGAGGCGGACATAGAATGAAGCCAGACGTGCACGTGGAGGCCATGATTGGGCGAACTTTGAGGCCGTGAACGTGTGAGTTTCGAGATACACTTGGAAGCCGTGATCAATGGAGTTTGGAGATGCACTAGGAGGCCGTGGTCATGCGAACTTGGAGGCCGTGATCATGCGAGTTTTCAGATCCACTTGCATGATATGATTGAGCGACTTTGGAGATGCACTTGGGGACCGTGATCTTGCAAACTTGGAGGCCGTAATTGTGCGAGTTTAGAGATACCATTGGAGGCGGTGATTGAGGGAGTTTGGAGATGCATTTGGAGGCCATGATTGACCGAGAATGGAGAATGACTGGGAGGCGGTCAATCTGGAGGGGGTAGTTCGGTAGCATAGCACGGCAAGTGCAGAGACCCAATTCATTGGTTAGCTTGTGATTGTGGGAATGTAGAGAATTGAGTACAACATAATCTGCTGAAAGATGAGAGACCAGCTGTGAGCGGGAGACGGTCGAACATGGGATGATGCAGTACGCGGTGTATGCAGAACGCAGTGTATGCTGTACTCGGTGTATGCTGTAGTCGGTGTTGACTCTTGATCATTTTATGGAGAGATAGAGAGCCATGACTTAGCATCGTGTTCTTAGGTGATGGTAGAGTTGAGGACGACAAAGAGAGAGATGATAGGAGATGGGGGATATCAACATGAGAAACTGGGACTTGAGAGAATTTCATGTGTGAGTCAATTGACCATCCCCGATTCAGCTTGTAAGAGTCCCGATCCGGCGTGTAACATCACTGCTACGCGGTCTTCCCAACCCAATCCGGCAAGTCGTACCTCATAACCGATCATATCCTCCACATCATTCTCATCCTTCTCTTTCTTGTCCACAACTCTACCATCATTGCAGAAAACAAAGTTAAGTCATCCCTTTGTATCTCTCCATGTCATGATCATGAGTTGACACCGAGTACAGCATACACTCAGTACAGCATCCACCCAAGAATGTTAGTCTTTCCATAATTCTCAGGATTACAAGTTGACCCCGGAATGTAGCTTCAGCTTCCGGCGTGCCTGCCTACACGATCATCCGCCATCAGCCAGCACTCCATGAGAGCTCAACTCCAATGTCACCTTGTCACCTTCCCACGGTTGCAATTTAAGAATCTGACGAAAAGAGTCACAGCTCCCAGCGCGCTGTCCATTGACCACCTCTATGTAGTCGTCCAAACTCACACCATCATGGCCTCAAAGTTCGCAAAATCATGGCGACCGAGTGCATCTCCAAACTCCCATGAATAGGGCCTCCAACCTCCTTCCATCATTGCCTGCAAGTGTATCTCCGAACTTGCTCGATCACCGCCTCCAAGTTGGCACATTGATGGCCTCCAGATGTATAGCCAAATTTGCTTAATCGCTAACTCGGATTGCATCTCTAAGTTCACTCAATCATCGCCTCCAACTGTATGTGCAAATACGCTCATTGACTACCTCCAAGTGCATATATAAGTTCGCTCGATCACGGCCTCCAAGTGTATCCACAATGCCACTCGATTACCGCCTCCAAGTGCATCTCCAAACTCGCACAATCATGGCCTCCAAATGTATCTCTATGGTCACTTGATCACAGCCTTGAAGTGTATCTCCTGATAAGTACAATTACTGCCCAAATGTTCATCTCCAAACCTGCTCATTCACGACCTCTGAGTCTATTTCTGTGTTCAGTCAATTGTCATTTTCCAGCTCACCGCAGATTGCCTCCTAGCACCGACTGCAGCCCGTCCGGATATACCGTGTGTAGAAGGGTAGCTATATAGATACATAGATCAGGATACCAACTGAATACATGAGTTTTAATTATCATTGAATGATAAGTAGTAGCTATGATATCCAGGCGCACAAACAACATTCCCAAAGAACATGATGTTTTTCCCAGATTGCTCTCCCGAGATGTGAGGTGCTCCCAGACTTGTCGCCGGCACTTCCAGGTGCTACCAGGTGCACCCAAAGTTCTCTCTGGCGCTCCGAGGTGTTCCATAACCTATCACAATCATTCCCAGGATACTCGAGGACCAGTCATCAGAGATCCCAGTTACTCTGAAGGCCAGCCGGAATGCCCTCCTAGGGTCTGATACTCTCCTGAAATTGACACATCTAAGTTTACACTCCGCATGCTCTCAGACACTCCTGGAGGCTTCCAGAGACTAAAATACATATCGCTAATGTCGAGGCCGCAATCGAGTGTGATTGGATGAGTACTTGGAGATTGTCAATGAATGGCATGCCGGGTGCTGACTCTATTCATCAGTTAGTTAACACCCAACCGTGGGAATCTGCCAAGGTGACTGTATGTTTCAGCTCTTATGGAGAGCAGGCTGATGGCGGTCGATCATGTAGGGAGGCACACTGGAACCTGAAGCTCCGTTTAGGGGTCAACTCGTAATTGGGAGAATGAAGGGAAGACAAACAATCTTGGGTGGATACTGTACTTGGTGTATGCTGTACTTGGTGGATACTGTACTTGGTGTGAACTCATGATCATGGCATGGAGAGATACAGAGGGATGATTTAACTTTGAGTTCTGCGATGATGGTAGAGTTGTAGATGAGACAACGAGAGATGGGGGAAGAAGATGAGAACGATATGGAGCATACGAGCGGATATGAGTCATCAGGAACAAGACTTGCCTGATTTGGTTTAGAAGACTGCGTATCGGTGTTATTGCACGCCGGATTGGGACTCGTACCCGCCATATCAAGGATGCTAAATTGACCCGCACATGAAATTCTCTAATGTCCCAGCTTCTCATGATGATTTCCATCATCTGCTCTCATCTCTCTCTTTCTAGTTTTCAACTCTACCATTACCTAAGAACGTGAAGTAAAGTCATCCTTCTCTATCTCTCCATGCCATGATGATGAGTTAACACTGAGCACAGCATACACCGAGTACTGCATCATCCACAGATCGACTGTCTCGTGCTCCCAGCCATTCTCTCACCGGAGATTGTTGTACTCAATTCAATACATTCCCACAAGTAGGAATTAACGAATGAATAGAGTCGAAGATTCCATCGTGCCTGCCTCCCGATCTGCCGTCTCCAGATTGAATGCCCCCAGATTCACCTCCTCCAGATCGACAGCCTCCAGATTGACTGCCTCCATATTGACAGCCTCCAGATTGACAGCTTCCAGATTGAGAGTCTCCAGATTGACCCCTTTCAGATCAATCGCCTTCCGATCAATCGCCTCCAGATCAACTGCCTCCAAATACTCCTCCAGTCGTGATCGATCATGGCCTTGAGTTGTAACTCCCAACTCGCTCAATCACAGCTTCCAAGTGTATCTCTGAGTCCATGTGATCTCGGCCGCCAAGTGCATCTCTCAGTTAACTCGATCTCAGTCCCTAAGTGCATCTCCAAAGTTGCTCAATCCCGGCCTCCATGTGCATCTCTGAGATCACTCGATCTCACTCTCCAAGTGCATCCCGAAACACTCTCGAACACAGCCAACAAGTGAATCTTTATGGAGCGACAGTGGGTGTACGGAGATACACGGGTAATGGAGGTGGACAGAGTGAATGGAAGTATATATTCAGCAGACCCCGGAGTAGATAGACATTATCTCATTTCCATCTCATCTTCTCATACAATGAGAATACACACTCTATCTTTCCCAACTGTTGGTTTCACTCGCTCTGTCCAAGATATTGTGGATTGACGCAATTGCGTGGATCCTCACTGCCGGGTAGTATGATATCTTCTGACCCAAATCCTACATTCCTCGAACTTGAACTGCTCTGGCTCATCAATTCCTTTTGGATGTCGCGAGAGGTGCGGCGGAATGTTGCTGGTGGGCTCTCTGCCATCTACCTCCATTGTATCACCACAATGGCCTCCAAGTTGTGCATCTCTAAATTCTCAATGGGCATGTGCAGGTGCTCCTCCAATTATACTCGACAACCATCTGCGGCCAGCTTGACCGTATGTGTATATTTAGAGAGACTCATATAATGCATGCCATATTATGATGTAGCGAATCTTGTGACTGTAACAATGACCAATATGATAAGACCAAATGCTTTGTGGTTATGAAATAACTACCGCAGTGAGAATACGGAACCATGTCTCCTACAGAGCGGTCTCGGCTACTCTTGATGTCTCCCGCAGAGCTGCGCAGCGGTCTCAGCTGCTCTCAAATTCTCCCGCAGATCTGTGCAGAGGTGTCAGGAACTCCAAAATGTGACTATCCTATACATCAAATCTCATAGCATTCTGAATGCACATCCATAACTGCAGGCGCTTGCAGGAGCACTTGAGAATACTCTTGCAGAGTCTGGGAGCACTTTGCTTAGCCCCAGGGGGGTCTCGGAGCATCTAGAAGTACTTAGAAGCACTGGTTTGGTCACCCGGAGTGTCTCGGAGGATTGCGTGCAGCTTCCGGACTGATTTACATTTTGCTGATGAATGTGTATCTCCAAACTCGCTCAATCACGGCCTCCAAGTGTATCTCCATATGCCCTCCATTCCTACCTCCAAGTGCATCTCCAAAGTCACTGGCTCACGGCCTCGGAGTGGATCTCTGAGTTCACTCTATCGTCATTTTCAGGCGCTCCTCCAATTGCTCTCAAACACCGCCTTCAGCCAGTCTAGACATACCGTGTATAGATGGGTAGCTATATAGATACATAGAAGAGATTACCAACTGAATACATGAGTTTTAAAAATCGTTGAATGATAAGTAGTAGCTATGATTTCCAGGTGCACCAGCAGCAATCCCAAAGAAGATGATTCTGCCAGACTGCTCTACTGTGATTTGAGGAGCTCCCAGAGTTGTCACGGGCACTCCCAGGGGCTCCCAAGTGAACCCAACGTCCTCTCTGGCGCTCCGATGTATTCCCAAACTTTTCACAATCACTCCCATGGTACTCCTGTACAAGTCATCGGAGATCTCAGTTACTCCGAAGGCCGGCCGGAATGCCCTTCTAGGGTCTGATACTCTCCTCAAATTGACCCATCTAAGTTTGCACTCCACATCCTCTCAGACACTCCTGAAGGCTTCCAGTGACTAAAATTTATTTTGCTGATGTGAGATCTGCAATCCAGTCCAGAATGAGGTTCTTGGATTTGTATAAAGCCAACTTTGACAAGCTGCATCTCATTATGGATGTATCATTCCAGCCCAGGCACGCCTCAAGACCGACAAATCAGCCACCGATGCGCATGTACCCCAGTCCATAGTGCACTGTATATTGTACTTTGCTTCATTCTCATCATGTTTTCTTCGACTTTGAATCAGTGGACACAGTGCACACAGATCTATCAAGACACTTCACCTTTAGGTGCAGGCGGTTCATCGCGCTTCGCATCGGCTAATATATGAATCTATGCTTGATCGGTATGTGAAGGCCGCCACTAACATGCCTTGAACTGTCAGCTCTGTGTCAACTGTCCATTGGAGGAATGTTGCCTCTGCACAACTTAACCATAAATTCACGGATCTGGCCAATTAGTAACCCCACTTAACTTGATATTAACTAAGTAGTATATTTGGACCAATGCTTCCAAATCCTAGAATGCTTCTGGAAGTTCTGGCTCTGTGAAAATAGCTGCAGCTCAAGAGCGAGAAACTCCAAAGACTGATTCTACTCAGCGGACTCTGCAAGATAGCCGGCAACTTCCTGCTCACCCATGTACCTCACTTACTCAAAGATTCCTCAGTTCTCAATGCTTAGACTCAAGACTTAACTGTATTCTTACCAGATGTATGTATGGGCTGCCAAGACTTGTATCCGAAAATAGATTATGTGAACCGGATTCCATCGAGAACTGTTCGAAGAGAGAAAATCTTGAAAGCTTGAGTTATGAAAAGACATCTACAAAGAGTGCAATTAACTGTCAGAGTATGGCGAGTGTTCAATCCTCAGCCATTAAATCCAAGCATCACCAGTTAAACTTCCGTGCACCTCAATTCCCTGAAACTGCATGCCTGCAATCATCATTCCTCTGCCCGCCAAGAGATTGATGTCTCACTACACATTCATACCATTGTAGTATATAGCTTTCAACCCCAACATTTATTTTAAGTCAACATTGTTGTTGTGAGATTCATAATGAATGTGTGATTTAATGGTGTGTGATTTACTAGATATTTAGGCGCAAAATCAGAATGTGAGTGACTATTTATGACCCATTTGTTAGCAGTCTTGGCATTGACAAGTGCTTGAATCAATATGATTACCCCTGAACCATCCATCATACATTACCATTGTGTCTCGACACCTGTATCTCTCCTTTGCGAACCAAATTCTCCGCCTCCTTTATTAACTGCAACATTGTTGAGATGGTTATTCTGCGGACACGGCCCAGATGAACGCATGAGATGGAAGTTACGCTTACAATATAGGCGTATCGACCGCGAACTTAGCTGCAGCATTGTATTACAATAGAATATCGTAACAATACGTGTGTCCTTCCAGCGGATAGGCCACCTACGTTGATACCACATACGGAGATTTATATTTCTCCTCGATCAATAACAAACTCATGTCTGGACCCTTGCAACTCAGCCGTCACTCACAAGGTCCCAAATCAATCGAGTTCTGCAGATTCTCAATGCTGCACCAATGTCATGCCATGCAGGCTCCTCAAATGCTCGAACTTTCACCCATATTGACTATATTTAGAGGAGTCATATGCTGGGGCTCATTTTTTCATTCAGGTTCTCAGTGCTCAATTTGTGGCTAGCACCAAGGGCTAGTTAATGTCATGAGTTTTATTGTCTATTTGCATTGGCATTAGCCAACCTCCAATTCTTGCATCCTTACAGAGTGTTGTTGATACATCAGCGAAATGTAATTCGGTCCGGAAGCGACACGCGATCCTCCCAGACACTCCGGGCGACCTCACCAGTGCTTCTAAGTACTTCCAGACGCTCCCAGACCCCCCTGGAGCTAAGCAAAGTGCTCTCAGACTCTGCAAGAGCATTCTCAGATGGTCCTGAATGCACCTGCAGTTATGGGGGTGCATTCAGGATGCTCCATCTAGGATAGTCAAATTTCGGAGCTCCTGAGACCTGTGCGCGGATCTGCGGAGACTTCGAGAGAAGCTGAGACCGCTGCGCAGCTCTGTGGAATACTTCAAGAGCGGCCGAGACTGCTGCACAGCTCTGCGGGAGACTTGATGCCGTCTTCTCGCAGCAGTGGTTCTTACATAACCACAAGGCATTTCGTCTTATCATATTTATCTTTGTTACAGTCACAAGATTCACTACATCATAATATGGCATGCATTATTTAAGTCTCTCTCTATATATACATACAGTCAATCTGGCCGCAGATGGTACTCGAGCATAATCGGAGGAGCACCAGGCCACGCCCATTGAGAGAACTTTATAGAGATGCACCATTTGGAGGCCGTTGCGGTGAAACGACGGAGCTAGAAGGCAGAGAGCCCACCATCAACACTGCGCCGCTCCTCTCGCGATATCCAAGCGGACATCATGAGAAAGAGCGGTTCTAGTTCGAGGAGCGTAGAATTCATGTGAGAAGATATGATACTACCCGGCGTTGAGGATCCCATGCAATTGCGTGGATCCATGATATCGTGGACACAGCGAGTGACACCAAAAGTTGCGAAAGAGAGAGTGTGTATTTTCATTGAATAATAAGATGATGCCTAACTACTCTGGGGTCTGCCGAAGATATACTCCCTGTCACTCTTTCCAGCTCCGATACCCCTGTATCTCGGTACGCCCGCCGTCGCTCCTGAAAGATGTACATGGAGGCTGTGATTGAGCGAGTTTGGAGATGCACTTGTGGAGGCCGTAATCGAGCGAGTTTGGAGACACACTTGGAGGCTGTAGTCGAGCGAGTTTGGAGATGCACTTGGAGGCCATGATCGAGTGGGATTGGAGATGCACTTCGAGGCCATGATCGAGCAACATTGGAGGCCGTAATTGAGCGAGTTTAGAGATACACTTCAAGGCTGTGATCGAACGAACTTGGAGGCCATAATTGAGCGACTTTAGAGGTACACTTGGAGACTATGATCAAGCGAGTTTAGAGATGCACTTGGAGGCCTTGATCGAGCGAGATTGGAGGAGGACTGGGAGGCGGTCAATGTGGAGGCGGTAATTCGGGAGGGAGGCGCGATGGGAGCTGAGACTCCATTCATTGATTAACTCGCGATTGTGGGAATGTAGAGAATTGAGTACAACATGGTCTGCCGAGAGATGAGAGACTGGCTGGGAGCGGTAGATAGTGGATCTTGGGATAATGCAGTACCCGGTGTATGTAGTACTCAGTGTATGCTGTACTCGGTGTATGCTGTACTCAGTGTATGCTGTACTTGGTGTATGCTGTACTTGGTGTTAACTCTTGATCATGGCATGGAGAGATAGAGAGCGATGACTTAACTCCATGTTCTTAGGTGATGGTAGACTTGAGGACGAGAAGGAGAGAGATGAGAGGAGATAGGGGAAATCATCATGAGAAACTGGGACTTAAGAGAATTTCGTGTGCGAGTCAATTTACCTCCTCAATACGGCAGGTACGAGTCCCGATCCGCCGTGTAATTACACCGATACGAGGTCTTCCCAACCCAATCAGGCAAGTTGTTCCCCTGATCTCTCATATCCGCTCGTATCCTCCACATTGTTCTCATCTTCATCCCCTATCTCTCCCTTGCTCGTCCACAACTCTACCATCATCGCAGAACACAAAGTTCAGTCATCCCTCTCTATCTCTCTATGTCATGAGCATGAGTTGACACTGAGTACAGCATACACCGAGTACAGCATCCACCCAAGATCGTTTGTCTTCCCTTCATTCTCATGATTACGAGTTGACCCCTAAATGTAGCTTCAGCTTCCGGCGTGCCTCCTTTCACCATTGACCGCCATCAGCCAGCTCTCCATGACAGTCCAAAGGTGAAGTCACATGGTCACATTCCCACGGTTGCGAGTTAACTAACTGATGAGTCTCAGCACCCGGCGCGCCGTCCGTTGACTGCCTCCAAGTACTCATCCAAACTCGCTCGATTAGGGCCTACAAGTTCGCATGATCATGGCCTTCAAGTGCATCTCCAAACTCGCTCGATTACGGCCTGCAAGTGTATCTCCATAATGGCTCCATCACGGCCGCCAAAGTGCATCTCCAACCTCGCACGATTACGGCCTCCAAGTTCGCACGATTATCGCCTCCAAGTGCATCTCCAAAGTCGCACGATTACGCCCTCCAGGTGTATCTCCAAAATCGCTCGATCACGGCCTCCAAAGTGCATCTCCAAACTCGCACGATTATAGCCTCCAAGTCCGCACGATTATGGCCTCCAAGCGCATCTCCAAACTTTCACGATTATGGCCTTCAAGTGTATCTCCAAAATCGCTCGATCACGGCCTCCCAGGGTGTCTCCAAACTCGCTCGATTACGGCCTCCAAGTTCGAACGATCACGGCCTCCAATTGCGTCTACAAACTCGCTCGATTGCGATCTCGGAGTATATCTCTAAGTTCACTTGATCACGGCCCCGAAGTGTTTGTCCAAATATGCTCCATTACCGCCTGCAAGTGCATCTCCAAACTCGCTCGGTCACGGCCTCGGAGTGTATCTCTGAGTTCACTCGATCGCCATTTTCAGGCGCACCTCGAATTGCTCACAAGCACCGCCTGCAGCCTTTCCAGATATATCGTGTGTAGATGGGTAGCTATATAGATACATAGATTCATAGATTCATAGATGAGAATCCAATCTGAATACACGAGTTTTAACAATCGTTGAACGATAAGTAGTAGCTATGATTTCCAGGCGCACCTGCAGCAGTCCCAAAGATGTTTTTCCCAGACTGCTCTACTGGGATTCGAAGTGCTCCCAGAGTTGTTGCCGGCACTCCCAGACATGTCGCCGGCTCCCCCAGAAATGTCGCCGGCGCTCCCAGGTTCCCCCAGGTGCAACCAAAGTTCTCTCCCGCGCTCCGAGGTGTTCCCAAACTTGTCATAATCACTTCCATGGTACTCCTGTACCAGTCATCCAAGATCTCATTTACTCCGAAGGCCGGCCGGAATGCCCTCCTACAGTCTGATACTCTCCTGAAATGGACGCATCTAAGTTTACACTCCACATCCTCTCAGACTCTTCTTGAGGCTCCCAGAGACAAAAATACATTTTGCTGATGTGATTGAGAAGTGTTATCCCTGCAGAAGTGTGCTGAAAAGGTGGGGGGGGGGAGGGTAGGGAGTGTGGAGTGCAATATAGAAGTGACAATCCCGACTGAGATGCTCTGGTGGGAATTGAGGAGCTCCCATCCCAAGGCAAGGAGCATAGCAAGGGTGGCATGGAGTGCTGAGTGAGATACAGAAGCTTCATTTCAGACGGAGGGGATTCGGAAGTGTCAATCCCACTGGAGAAGTGCTGAATGAGAAATAATTGACTACGGAATGAAATGGAAGACCATCAATCTAGGCTGCGGAGTGCCAACAGATTTTGTAAAGCTCCCATCCCTAGTTAATGACATGAAAAAGGGGGTATATAGCACCAAATCAAATAGAAGAGCTCCAATCTAGACAGCAGAGATTAAGGGGTGCCTATCCCAGCAGAGGAGTGGTGAAAGAGGAGGAATTGACAGCGGAATGAAATAAATGAGTTTCAATGTAGGCTGAGGAGTGCTGACAGTGATTGAGGAGCGCCAATAGAGATTGAGGAGTGCTGATGGGGATTGAAGAGCATTGGCGGAGATTGAGGAGTGACTATCACAATCGAGTTAAGCTGCAGCGGGGGGGGGGGGGGGGGGGGGGTTTAAAGGAGCCCCCTGGCGGTTGATTTTTTTGTT
>Ga0307515_10016607_pt1 | contig 13464 bp, 9 predicted proteins | sample 17_EM_MG_FD_194513 | JGI IMG/M metagenome (GOLD analysis project Ga0307515, IMG submission 194513) | Populus trichocarpa ectomycorrhiza microbial communities from riparian zone in the Pacific Northwest, United States - 17_EM | ecosystem: Host-associated > Plants > Roots > Unclassified | place...
ACCGGAGCTGCTGGTCGTTTTCAAGAACATGGAGATGCGTGGGCTCAACAACACCACCCATCGAGCCGCGCGGTTATGTTTCAGGATTCTGGAGTACGGAATCATATGCGGCTGCGTGCAATTGAACGCCGCGAGCGCCGTGCGTGGATTGCTATGCGCGCCTGACCCACGTACTCACTATTCTCGCAAATCCGTCTTGATGTGTATCAGCGTCCTTTCTTGCGGCGCATACGAACGAGTTACCCACGTGTAAGGCAACGGCAGGCCCGCCCTTACGGACGGGCCAAGCCCAATCTCAAAACTTGGCAGATACGCCCAATGAAATCGCCCGGCCAAGCGAATCGTAACGCTGCGGAATCGAGTTGTTATAGGTGAGGCTGATATCTCTCGAGTTCGGCATGATCGGCGCGGACTTGTCCAGGACGTTGTTGACGACCAAACGCAAATCGAACCGCTTCCGGATGTTGGTCCCGAAGGAAAGATCGAAATAGTCGGCAGCGTCGAAGCGAAAATATGACGTCCGCGCCCTGTCCGGAGTGCCGCCAATCGCGGGATCACCCGAATTGTCTGCATGGGTCAGAGATCCGATATGCCGCCAGTTGACAGAAGCGCTCAGTAGCTTGTTCGGAGTCGTATAAGTCGTTCTGAGACTATGCATCCACTTCGGGACCAACTGGCCACATCCGTTACCGTAGTAGCCCGCGCAGTTGCGGTTCGGCAGCAGCGGGGAATCCTGGCCCCCTGCATCGGTGGTGCGCGTGCCATTGAAACTCGAATCGAGCCGCCCGCCGTTGCCAAAATCGAAGACGTGTTGGCCCTGGAAGTCCCAGCCACGTGTAGCCGACTTATAGTAGTTAGTAGTGCCGGCGCGATAAAATCCGGTCGCCGGATTACCCGAGGGCGTACTAAAGATCGTTCCCGTTCCCGGGTTTCGGACAATCCCCGAACAGAAGAATGGATTTCCTCCGGAATCTATGCAGCCATTACGAAAGTAATCGGCGTCGTTGTAGCTGATCGAATTATCGATCCTGATGTCGAACCGGTCCGCGGACAGCACAAGATCGGGAAGGAACCGAGGCCGCACGACAATGCCCACGGTCTTTGTATATGCAGTCTCCGGATCGGCAGTGAATCCGCCGATCTTCACGGTGCAATTTCCGTCCGGGCAGTTCAATGTCGGGCTGCCATATAGGCTGTCGGGAAGTCCGGTGGCGCGACATGCCTCGATCGACGCGTCCGGAATGCCGTCCGCACCCGGCGCGCAAGGGTCTTCAAGGGCACGGGTGTCGTAGGCGACGCCGCTCGCCTGCCGTACTTCGATGACGGTCGGGGCGCGCTGCGCCTTGTTGTAGGAGCCACGGAAAGTGAAGTCCTGGACAGGAGCCCACAACGCCTCCATCTTCCACGTCGAGAACCTGTCGGGATTGTTGGTGTATTTCGAGATGCGGTAGCCGCCATTGAGCTGCACCAGATGCGCCCACCGGCGCTCCTCGATGACGGGTGCCTGCACTTCGAAATTCACTTCATTCACGCTTTGAGAAATCGAAAAGTCTTCGCCGCCATTCTGCTCCCGGTAGATGGCGTCGGCGTTGGAGTCGAAAGCTTCCCGACGGTATTCGAGGCCAAATGCAACGGCGACGCCCTGTTTCGCCAACGGCGAAGTGAGGCCGTATCGGCCGAGGTCGCCCGACAGTGATGTGACCAGATCCCTGAGCGTGCCAACTCCCGTGGTCGTTCCGCTTTCAGCCGTGAAGAGATAGTCGACGAGATCCGCATCATTCTGGTTGGCATGAAAGGCATCGAAGGGAACGCACGCGGCGTCGGCGCCTGAGACTGCCGAAGCGCACGTGGGCACGCCGGCGACGCTCACGACGTTCAGTGAGTTGTTCACCTTGCCGAAGTCGGGGATATTGGAGGCCGTCTGATCCTGCTGGTTGCGGGCATACACGGCGCTGACATCGTAGTTCCATGCCTCGCCAAACCGGCCGCGAACTCCTGCGTTGGTGCGAATTCCCTTGTTGACGTATTCGTCGAGGGAATAAGGCATCTCGTTGAACCGGTAGCGGACGTCGAGCGGAACGAGGGTCGAGGTTCCAGCCTGTGCGCCGCATAGAGTCGACGCCTGAGATGCCGAAAGGAAAGGATTGTTGCAGTTGACCTGGTACGGCGTGGAGCCGTACACCGTGTAACTGAAGACGCGCGTCGGGAAACGATTGTGGGACGTGTCTTCCGACCACATCGTGTTCGCATAGATCTCGGTTTTTGGCGCTATTTCAAAGCTGACGAAGCCGCCCGCCGTCCATCGTTCAAACTCGCGCTGGTACGAATAGCCATCGAAAGGATTGGCCGCATTTCCAGCCCCCGCGCCATAGGGCACGAAACTGCGATCGCCATTTGGATTGTTGACGTACGCACTACCGTTGTTTGCTCCGCTGAGGGGCGAAATGTATCCGCTTGGGGAATACGTTGAGCTCTGACAGCTGAGCGTATTGTTTGCGCCAACGGAGGGGATATAGCAGGCCGACGTCGAACGTGCGCCGTAGGGTACAAGGTCCGCCTGCCGGTAGTTCACGAAAGCCGACGCGTTCAGGCGGTCGTCAAACAATCCTGTTCCCGCCGTAAGGGTGATATCGGCCCGGCCGCCATCGGTGGTGTTGCCCAAACGAGAGGGGAAGCCCGAGGCGGTAGCCGCGTCTGTCACGAAGTTCGGTTTGTTGTCGTGCTGGTAGAAATCATAGTTGGCGTCGAGACGAACGCCTTTGAAATCCTTCTTCAGAACGAAATTGATAACGCCGGCGACGGCGTCGGATCCGTATACGGAGGAAGCGCCACCTGTAAGTACGTCGACTCGATCGATGAGCGCAACGGGAATGATGCTGGTGTCCTGCCCATTCTGGGTTCCGAGGCGCAGCCCATCGACGAGCACCAGGGTGCGCTCGAAGCCGAGATTTCTCAGCTTCAGGCGCTGCCTTCCATCGGAATCCTGATAGTTCTGCTGACTATCGGGCGCCGCCTGCGGCAAACGGTTGATGATTTCTTCGACGTTGATCGGCGCCTGCTGGAGAATTTCATTCGATGTGACGGTGCTGATCGGCCCGGCGGAAGTCATGTTGGGCCGACTGATTCGAGAGCCCGTGACAACGATCAAACCCATGTCTTGACCCTGATCGGATTGATCGGCGCCCTCCGCCGTGGCTCCTGGAGAGGCAGCTTTGGGTCCCGTGTCGGGATCGTCTCCCGACAATGCGCCCGGCTGAGCAGGCGTGATGAGCAAAGCGCCCGTGATGTCTTCATGAAGGGTGAGCGAAGTCCCTTCGAGCAGTTCGATGACTGCTTGCTGAGGAGTGAAGGCGCCGCTCAGGCCGGATGTGCGCAACCCCTTGAGCTGGTCAGTCTGATAGATCAGGTCGATGTCGGCCTGATTCGCGAGAGACTCGAGCGCCTGAATGAGGTCACCAGCCGGTACTGTGATTTGTCTTGGCGCGTCAGCCATCGCGTGCGCGGACAACGCAAGCGACCATACAAATGCAATGAGTGCGGATTTGATCATGACCGTCTTGAACATGTGCTCTCCCTGTGGACGGCTCTATTCGAGGATGGCCGCGTGACAATCGGGACGAACAGCCGGGGGAGATCACGTATCCGTTGAATGTCGAAAGCTACTTTAATGAGGCTTCACCACCTCCGGCATCGTGAGCATCGTTGAGTATGATCCGGCCGTCACTGTACTGCGCCTGGATCGGAAACCCCTGCTCGAGAAGCCGTACGAATGCCTCGAAGCCATTGGATCGAAACTTCCCGCTGATGCGGATCCCGGCGACCACCGGATCTTCGATCACAATCTGTCGATTGTTGTATCGATTGAATTCGGCGCTAACTGCCGCGAGCGGCGTCTCGCGGAACGTGAGGTAGCCGGATCGCCAGGTCAGATGGTCGTCGACCTCCATCAACGGCAAGTTCCGGACGAGGACGCCTGATTCTCCAGCATGCGCCACAGCTCCCGCGACCAGAAGCATTCCGCCGTCTCCGCCTCGTACGGCACTTGAATGATTTGTTCCGTCGATACCTGATTGCGCCGCGCTCGTTGCAGGTTCCGACGAACCGGCCGTCTTCCGCGATGCCGCCGTCAGCGAGTCGTCTTCGAGCCGAACCTTTCCCTCTGTCACCAATACCTGCACCTCGTCTCCAGTCCGTCGGACGGAAAATTTCGTGCCCACCGCGATAACTCGCTTGTTGCCGACTGTCACGACAAATGGTCGGCTCGGATCCTTGGCAACCTCGAAAAAAGCCTCTCCGCGCTCGAGCTCCACGCCTCGAATCTGGTCAGTTACAGCGAGGCGGATCGCGCTGTCCGTGTTGAGCGTGACCTTGGATCCGTCCGACATCGGTATGGATGCCAGACCGCCCACGGGTGTGCGGTAGTAGAAACCCGAAGTTGCAAGGTACCAGGTCAAAGCCGCTGCGACGGCGAGGACAAGTCCCGCAGCCAGAGCGCGTGTTGACCAGCTTCTACGTGGTGGCGGCGGCTGGGATGGCGCAAGTGCCGGCGCTTCGTCCGAGCGATCCACCGTCCCACTGCCTTCAGGCCGCTCGAGAAAGGGGGACAGGTGCCAACTATTCGGCGGAGGCACGATGCCTGGCTGCATGCCGGCGCCCAGGGCTTTCAGGCGCCGCGCCTCGCCCCATACCGCTTCGAGGCGGATGAATGCGACCATGTGCGCGGTGGCGCCATCCAGCCAGGATTGCAATTCGCGCTCGTCGTCCTCAGACCAGCGCCCGCTGTCGCGCTTCGCGAGCCAGGCGGCGGCGCGGTCTTCAATCTGACTGCTGCTTTCCATGCCCGGACTTACCTTTGACGAACTCTGTTTCATCTGGTCGAGACGACTCCGTTATTTCCTTCAGCGTGCACCCTGCCAGGAACATGTCGGCAAGCAACTTCATGCCTTTCAAAACGTGACTCTCCACCGTGCGCTCGCTTATTCCCAGGCGCGTCGCGACCTCCTTCTGGGAGATTTCGTCAACGCGCCTGAGCCAAACTACGTCGCGACACTTGGGCGGCAACTGATCAAAAGCGCGCGCGAGCCGCTTCAGTTCCTGTCGAGCATCGAGCCGCCGTTCCGGCGACACCTCGTCTACCAAGACGTTTAGGTCGGCAATATCCCCGACTGACTCGATCGAAATAATGCGGTTGCGACGCACGCGATCTGCCATGAGATTCCGCGCGGTGACGAAAAGAAACGATTTGGGGGAAACAGGCTTCGCCCTGGCCGCCGCCTCGTAGATACGGACGTAGATCTCCTGCCGCAGGTCATGGATCTCATCTCGCCTGGCCCAGTGCCGATGGAGATAGCGCACGAGCGCTGCCTCGTGCACGAGGATCTCGCGGGCAAACCAGACTTTCAGAGACTCGTCCACTGCCGCGAAGATTGTGCGAAGTTGAAGTACGAAGCAATCGACTCCCGCAGGCCTCTCGCAACGACCGGCTTTCCGCAAGTTGCAGCTCAGCGGGAATGCAATAGGCACGAGCGATGTTAGGGAAGATGGATTCGCCGGAGAGGTTCAACTCCCAGATCAATCATTCAGAGACGGAACGGTCACCGTGTGCCCTCGTTGATCGGCGCCGTGCTGGGGGAACAGGGCTTCGGCCCGATCAGTCAGGTCCACCCGGCCGAGAGTGTGTAAAAACTCACGCGCATGAGGTGCGCTCTTTGCCGCAGAGATGCGCTGGACCGATTTCTCGCGTCGTAATCTTCATCTCGGTCGCTCCTTTCTCTCAGTGGTTGACTCGCATCTCCACTTTGGCACTTCGATGCCGTAGCGGAAAGGGGCAACCATTCCATTAGTCTCGGCCAGGAGCGGACGGAGTCTTGGTTGCCCACGGAGTGCCGATAAACATCGCCTGCAACCTTGCCTCCTTGTTGCGGCCGATGACCCTGGTCGTGTTTACTAGGTACGCGCCCATAACTCTTCGAACAGGGTGCGGTGGAGAACAGGTAATGTTCAATCCAGGGATTGCTGAGTCTGCGAATAGTCGCCTGGGGGCTTTAATCCGAGGTTTAGGGGCTGCCGCGCTCGCAGCGGCGCTCGCTTCATGCGCCGAGCATTATGTTCGTGGCGAGACAGCCTTCGCTAGAGAAGCTGTTCTGCGTGCCTTACAGCTTGATCAGGCGGACGTGCGACATCAATCGTCGTGTGTGCTCACGCAGAAGCGCCCACGCGGGAGTCGATTCTTCGACTGCATGTACGTGCAAACGGCAACCCACCTGCACGTCCTCTCCTTCAACCGCCATCGAAAGGAATTCGAGCCTATGTTCGCTCTGCCGATCGCAGATGTGGCACGAGTGGCGTTTCGGAGCAACTGGCTCAACAGCCAGATACAGATATCGTATTTGGATCAGACGCTGGCGCTGTCATTGCTGACCGACCTGCATGCCACGGAGGATGCATTCAAGACCCTCGTTGCGGCAGGCGTGCCGCAGGGCGAACCCGGGCCCTGGATCGATCTGCAGCCACCGCCAGCGGATCCGACCTTGCCGAATAAGGTCTACGTCGAACGCTGAACCGGTATTTGGAGTGGCATCTCGTGCCGATAAGTCGAATCGCATCGTTGTGCCTGGTCGTCTTGCTCGTGAAATCACAGGCTTTCGCTGCCACGGCGCCCGTTCCGGTTTTGCTGCGTTTGCCCGATGATTCGGTGTTCGAGGCGCCCAAGCACGGGCAGCCAGGCTCAGGGCTGATCGCGGACTGGGCGGCGTCCGGCGTGAACAAACAGCAGACGAAAAAGATTGCACGGTTCCGTGCGTGGCTGCCCGATGGCGATCTCTTATCGAAGGCACGCGCGACGTTTGCATGCGCTCGCCTGGGTGCACCGGACGAAGGGTGCCGGACGGAAGCGCAATTGCCGAAGGATGAGAAGGAGCTCGCCGAATTGTTGCGATCGGGAGCTGCGAAGCGTGCTTTCATCGTCACACTCCAGCCCATCATGGCGCCCGCGGGACTCTCTCTGCGCGTGCCGGTCGCAGAGGTCGATTGGGATGGTCTGATGACCGCACCATTGCGGACCTTTGTCGCTGTGTACGGCGCGCGCGTCCCCCGATCGCTCGAAACTCGAAGGGGCGTCACTGAGGATGAATACAAACAGTTCTGGCAGTCCGGTACGCCGAGCCGACTATCCGTCACGGCGAACACCGGCGTGGAAGAGGTAGCCAGACTCGTGGAGGTGCTGGCTGCAAACGTCGCACCAGACGAATCGGTTCCGAAAGAGTGGAGTGATCTTCCCAAGATCAAGACGCTCGAGAAAGCCGGGCGCGCGCGGTGTTCCGGCGTACCGTGTGCCGGTGTTCGGATCTATCGAGACACTGCTGAACAATTGTGGCTGACATTCATCGGCGGATTCCTTCCCGGCTACCTTCCGCCTTCCGTCGGCGCCGCGATGATCTCACTGGATCCGGATGCAGCGCTGTTTGAAACCAATGTCTGGACGATATCGTTCCTTGGGTACTAGTGCCGCAGACGTAATAACAACAAAGTCGGGAGCGTCTGCCTCACACGCGGCAGCCGTGATAAACGCGCCGAGAACCTTTGCCAAATTGACTTCGCTCTGAGTCCTTCTGTCTCACCGCATTCTGTCCGCTTTAGGCACATACCGCCCGTCCGTCCGCAACCACATATACCCCAACTTTTCAGTAGGCGGCGACGCGCCCTCGGCTTGCGATCACCGGTGTTTCGCGGCGGCGCAGGGCTTGCAGCAGTCGAGGCGGACTTCGGCAAAGCATGCGGGCCAGCGTTCGGAACCGGGCTCGCCTTGCAGGCCTCGGAGCAGTCTGGCCTGTGTTCCCCAGTTGATCGTTTGACGTGAGAGCTATGAGAACTTTCATGTCGCTCACTCTGCAGTCTGGTCGAGGTGTTCAGCGATCCGCGGGAATCAGACTATTGCCTGTCGAGCGAATGCGGGAGCTAACGCCTCTTAGCCGTGCTTAACGACGGCTTGCTTTCAGAAATTGCGCGCCGTCAACATCAGGAGGAGCATGGACGTCTGGGTACGATGCTCTTCGTCCAGAAGCATCCAATACGCCTCGACCGAGACGGATCGACTGACGTCGAGGCCAACACCCGCTCCCAACACCTTGCGGAACCATCCGCGGCCGCCTTCCTCGTAGAACACCTCATCGAGGAGCTGAAAGCGTAGCGATCGGCCGCTCACTTCCGTCCGTACCGTCAAACGCAACCGGTTTCGATATCGCATGGTTCCGGCGTCGCTGAAAACCCAGAGATTGCGATCGTCGAGCCGAACGGGTCCGAGTTGAACGAGCGCGGTCGCCGCGACACGAAGCTGATGTTCGGTTTCCGCGCCGGTTTTATGGACGGTTACGTTTCGTAACGGTGAACGATCGCGCGGAAGCCATGAATATCTGAGTGCGCGTGTTAAATTCAGATCGGAAACTTCGAAAATGTTCGCGCCGCGGGGTCGTTCAACATTCCATTGTCGCGTAAGGTCTGCTTTTCAGTGCTGAGTACATCCGTCGCGATGAGACTTGTATTGCCAGCGCAAGCACGGCTCAATCGCACGGAGAAAGTGACGCGAAAGTTCCAATCACGTTAAGGACGAGTTGTCGGAAACCCCTCTGATCGCCAAGGTCCGCAGCCAGGACCATCGATGCGGCAGTCGAGCACAGGTCTGTCGAGGGGAGGAAACATCGGAATATATTTCGCGATGCCGGGCAGGATAGTCATCCGACAATAGTTCGGCCGTGATGCGCATAAGAGCGCCATAGGTTCAAGGGTGCACCAACCGTTAGTACGACAGTCCGTTCCGCGCGTCTGGTAAGCACCGATATCACAGGGTTCCGGAAAGCGAGGCCGCGACTCATTGCGCTGGTCGATTGCTGGACAGCCACCGCGCGAGTCGACAGCCGCTGCAACGGCAGGGCTTGCCGGCAGCAGAGCGTGTGTTTGAGTGAAGCCTCCATTGCTCGCGAGTCGATCGAGCCTGGCGTCGAACGGTAAAGTCTCAGAACCGACGAAATCCGTACTCGATGCGATGAAGCCGCAGTTGCCCGCTGAGGAACTGGCGGAACCTAAGATGTTGTGGCCGCCGGAGGTCAACGTACCACCGCAGTCGATTCGAACGGTCGAAAAGGGATTTGCCGGGTCAGGAACGCCGTTGCGGTCCAGGATGGAATTGGTCACCGTGACATCACCGCCATAGACCATGATTCCCAAACCCGCATTCATTGCGATGGTGCTGAATTCGATCGAGGCCCGTCCGCCGCGGATCAGGATGCCGCCCAGGATCCCGGAGCCGCCGAGCAGGCCGTTGGACTGGTTGCCACTCACCGTACTATTGACGATCCTGATATCACCAAGTGTGGAAGTAATACCGCCAGGGCCGCCGTCCCCGAGATACTCGCCTCCACTGTTCGATGCCACAGTGGATCTGTCCAGCGTCAACGTGCCCTCATTGTAGATACCGGCCACGGAAACCTGGCTGCGGTTATCTCTTACGGTGGATTCTTCGATAGTCATCATGCCGGTACTACCTGCGTTCATGTTGGCGATGGCCACACCAACATTCTCACTGAGCTCCGAGCGAAAGAGGTGGACGGATCCGCCGTCGTTGCGCACGGCGGTCCCGTGATAGAAAGTGGTGAATGGCCCGGAGGCGAGCGCACCGTTTGTGATCCTCAGCGAATCGAGCTTGAGTCGACCGGCAGCGGCGACGGCAAAGACGCGGAAACCCGGAGCTTCAGCATCGCGAACCATAGATATCGTTGTGAGCGCGCCGGTGGCCGTATATCCGCCCCGAACTGTAATGCCGGTGGTGATAATCGGCAGTCCGTTGATACTGTTGTCGGCGTGATCCAGGGAATAAGTGGCGCCGGCGTCTAGCACTACGATGTCGTCGCCGATGGTTGTCTGCGCCGCATTGATCGCAGCAACAAGTGCGGCTCCGTTGCTGAAAGCATTGCCCGTATCGGGTACGGGGAAGTTCGCTGCGCTCGCCTGCTTTAGTATGAGAGCGGTGAGGAGAAGGGAAACTGTAATGACGCGACTGCCGTATGTCGCTGCTCGCAAAGTATCACCGAGTCCGTTTGGTTGGCCGACCATGGGATGCTCCTGCCGAGATTCGAACGATGCTATCGGAGCAATCTTCTGAGCACGCGATGCGCCATTGCAAGAGCACAGGTTATTCCTGCCCAACAGTGCGCTCCGTCTATGCGACACGCGTCGCTCGGGAAAATCCAAAGTCTCAGAAATTGCTACCGGGCATCTGTGCCCGGTGCCGCGAAGCGCTGCGGCCGTAACGATCCCGAACAGGTCGAAGTCATCGACGCACCACTAAGTCGAGTGCTGTATTGGATAAGCGAAAAAGCTTGCAACGTTTGCAAGCGATGCGTGCGGCAGTATCGCTTGGCGACCCGATGGTGGCGCGATTGCCTACGCCGGGCTCGAAGGCGAACGCATGCAGATCTTTCTGCAACCTGTTGCAGGCGGCGTGCCGCAACGATTAACGGATGGCTCGGCCAACTATCTACATCCGCGATTCTCGCCAGACGGTCGCTCGATCGCAATTGATGTAACGCACACTTTGTAGTAGATGGCCGTTACGGGCTTGCCCAATCTTCGCCTCGCCGACTCAAAATTCCGCGCCATGGATCACGGGCGGTCGCGGCGGCTCATGATCTGTCCACTCCGATTGAGTCGACGAAGCTCAGGGTTCAATCGAGCTTACCGGCCCGGTACTGCAGGTAACCGAACTCCCAGGGCTGATACGCGCCGAACAGTCTGCCGACGCTGAAGTTCTTGCCGGCGCGCCAGTGCAGCGAGTACATCTGCATGCGCGCAGCCGACGCCGGCAACGGCGCTTCGAGAGGCAGCATCTTTCCCGTGCCGAGTACGTCGGTGCGAGCGCTGGTCTCGCCGACGGTGTTGTTGTCCTTGTCGAGGAAGCGGATCCTCACTTCCACGTCGTAGTATTCGTCGCCGGTATTCAACATGCCGCCGCGCCAGATACGGCTGCCGGAGGCGGTTTGCACTACTTCGTTGCGGGCCAGGGTAACGATCTCGTCATCGCCGGCGCGCACGGCGGTTACCCATAGACCGACCACGGGCAGTAGCACCGCGGCCACCGTCACTGCCCATACCAGCCGGAGCCACCGGCGCCGGTACCGCTCGCACTGTTCGCATTGCCTGCCGTTACTTTCTTGAACCGTCGTCATTGCCTTGCTCCGTGTGATGGGCGAGGCTTGCATCCTGCTCACCTCGCAGATGAGCAGCATGAGCAATTCCTGAGGAATTGCTGAAAGGAACCTTAGGCTCAGTCCATGACGCCCGGCAGCTACCGCTTCGACGATTTCACTCTCGATGCCAACGAGCGCGAGTTGCGTCGCGGCGACGCGCCAGTCGAGATCAACGCCCGCTACCTCGATGCGCTGACCCTGCTGGTCCGCAATCAGGGCCGACTGGTGTCGAAAGACCGGTTTCTCGACGAAATCTGGCGCGGCGTATCGGTGACCGACGAGGCGCTCACGCAGTGCATCCGCACGCTGCGCCGGCAACTCGGCGACAACGTCGCCAACCCACGCTTCATCGAAACGGTCCCGAAGCACGGGTACCGGTTCATTGCGACGGTGGAGCAGGTGGAATATGGCGACACAATCGTGTCGACGGAATCGCAGCCGGCGCAGGAGGCGTTGGCAGCTTCGGTGCCTGCGCCGCTGACGATATCGACAGCGTTGAAATCACAAGGACCGCCGCTCTACTCCTGGCGCCAATGCTCGTTGCTCGCCGCCGCCGGCACGACCGGCGCCGGGGTGGCCGGCATCTTCGGCGGGCTGTTCTACGGCTTCATCGGTGCGTCGCAACCGCTGCTGGGCGGGGGCGCGGTATCACTGCTGCTCGTGCTCATCTGTCTCAATGTAGTCGTCGCATTGATGGGCGGCGCTGGAGTCAGCTTCGGCATCGCCGCGTCCGGGCTACTACCCGGTCGCCGCTGGCGCTGGAGCATCGTCGGTGGCGCCGCGGGTGGACTGGTCGTGGGAGCCATCGCGAAGGTGCTCGGCCTCGATGCGTTCAATCTGCTGTTCGGGCAATCGCCGGGCGACATCACCGGCGCGCCGGAAGGCGTGCTGTTGGGCGGTGCTGTGGGCTTTGGAATCTGGCTCGGCAGCCGTGGCACGCAGATGCGCTGGACTCGCCGCAGCGTCATCGCCGCGGCGCTTGCCGGCGGTGCCGCCGGCTGCTTCATCCCGTTGCTCGGCGGACGGCTGATGGGCGGCAGCCTCGATCTGCTCGCACGCAACTTCCCTCACTCACGCCTGCGCCTGGGTCAGATCGGCGCCGTGCTGGGGGAACAGGGCTTCGGCCCGATCACTCAGGTCGTCACTGGCTGTCTGGAAGGCGCATTGTTCGGCGCCTGCATCGTGGGCGCCATGGTCGTGTTGTCGCCGCTGCTGGCGGCGGCAGGACCTCACACTTCATCCTCGAATCCGCTGTCGCCGCGGGCGTCAGCGTGACCCGCCGTTTGGCGTCGTTCGCTAGAGTATCTGCCGCCGCTATTTGAAGGCGCTGTCGTAGATCGTCTTCTGCGCCTTCAGCGATTGCGCGCGGCAAAGTTTGCGCGGTCCGCCCACAAATGTGCTTTCAACGCGCTCCAGAGCGCTCACGAGACATCGATGGATGCAGCCACATTCCGAAGAGGCCCTACACGCTGTTCCTGCAGTCTCCTGCGCGTACGTGTGCGGTGAATTCGAGTATGTCAGCACCCGGGCCAGGAGCGGTCGGTCGGCAAGCCGATAGGGTCACTATAAAACCGACATTCGAACCCGGATCGCGGACTGTGGTCGACCAGGATCGGTTGTTTGTCCAGGTCAGTCTAATCAGGTCAGCCTAACTATGAGTTTGGCCGGAGGAACGTCTCGTGAGCGGTGAACCGTCGCCGAAAGCAAATCCCATGGACGTCTTTCAGAGCGTCTGGTACCGGCTCGTGTTGCTGTTCTCTGCCATGTATCTAACTGTGCTCTGGTTCGTCCTCGGGCCGAGCAATCCGTGGTATGCGGTGAGTGTGGTCGCGGGAACATTCGGCCTCGGGCCCGCAGTGGCAACCGCCCCCGTTATGCGACGTGCGCCTCGCCAATGGTTCCGCGTGCCTACGGGCGAGCGCGTACTCCATTGCATCGTCGGCGTCAGAGGCTTCAGATGGCTGCTCGAACGCTCCGGATGGGAACGCCATGTCCACAGGCGGCAGTTCCGTTCCACAAAGGCCGGCTTACTCGGCCTGGAAGAGGCGCTGCGAAGCAATGCCAGCGCCCACGGAACCTGCTTTGCCATCCACGTACTATTGGCTGCCCTCGCACTTTTCAGCAAGCACCCGTGGAGCGCCGCACTATGGATGTTGTTGCCGGGTGTAGTCGTTCATCTCTACCCGGTGCTGCTACAGCGCTCCATCATGCTTCGACTCCAGCC
>Ga0307515_10016608_pt1 | contig 13464 bp, 2 predicted proteins | sample 17_EM_MG_FD_194513 | JGI IMG/M metagenome (GOLD analysis project Ga0307515, IMG submission 194513) | Populus trichocarpa ectomycorrhiza microbial communities from riparian zone in the Pacific Northwest, United States - 17_EM | ecosystem: Host-associated > Plants > Roots > Unclassified | place...
GAGCGGAGATCTAATACTATATTACGAATTCTAAATTTCCGGATTTCCTGCTATATAGGAACTGGTGCTACGCTATAGATCTTAAACTTTGGGATTTTTTATAATTAGAGATCTAGTACTATATTACAAATATTAAACCCTAGGCTTATCTAAAAGTTAAGACTTAGTATTATACTATAAGCTCTAATACTTAGACTGCCCTAAGGATTTAGATTTAATACTGCGTTATAAGCTTTAATATCTAGATTACTCTAAAGGCTAAGACTTAATGCTCCACTATAAGCTCTAATATCTAGATTATTCTAAGAGTTAAGATATAGAGCTACCTTATCTCTTGCACCGATAGCGTCCTTAGAGCTGTGACCCGTGCGCGCACTTAAAGAATATTAACACTTACGCCTCAGAGGGCTCTAAGAACTAAATTCGGGTATAGACTCTGTCAAATACCGCTTTACAAGATAAGCCCGTGTTAGCAGAAATATGTAAATCGACTTAACACCAAAGAATAAAGCTCTATATATAATATATATGCGAAATTTAACATATCCGCGGCCTCATCCACAAGACCTCAGTGATCTGGCAGAACGATTGACCGCCTGCGTATACAGCTTACTAATTGGTGCGCACGGAGCACAGCTCTAAAGACGCAAAATATCGGTGCAAAGGATAAGCTATAATACGTAGCCTACCCTAAAGACTGGTTTCTAATACTATAATATAGACTTAGATATCCTGGAGCTGTAGGGAGTTAATATCTATTATTATAGTATAGACCCTAATATCTAAGAGGCTAATACTTAATACTGGATAATAACTAACGCTAATTATTACCCTAGGGCTATTAATACCTAGCCTAATGTTAAACCTAAAAGTAGGCCTAACTTTAAAATCCTAGATATCCGCCCTATATTAAAAACTAGAGCTAAGACTAATATCTATTATAGGGTTTTGGTATACTTAGCCTAGAGGTATTCTACTAGCTAGAGTTTAGGCTAGCTAGCTACGCGTTCCTATCCCTTAACCCGCTGGCGTCCATCGAGTATATGGTCCGTGCGGAACACCAGAATCAGAAGTACGCGTATACCCTACATAGATTCAATCAATACAATATCATCAGCCATACCTTCCAATCGTACTTCCAATGATATAGACCTTGTTCAGCCGACTCAATACAACGTTTAACTAAATTGGGTCGCTAAAAACCCACCGCCAGAGCCGTGGCCGCTGCCCGATTTTACAACGGCTTCGTATTTCTAATCACGACGATTTGATTGCATTGATCCTATTGGTTGGTTCTTATCGATACCGAATGGACGAATTTCAGCGGGTTAAGGGATAAGATATAGGCTAAGAAGGTAATAGTATTAGTAGCCCTATATATAGATTTTTGGCGGATATTAATTAAGGTAGCTAGGCTACCTATATTTATAGACTTTAAGCTACTAATACTATACGCCTCTCCGCTACCCTAGACCGTAGTAATATCCGCTCTACGCTATCTTTTAATTTGCTTACTAATGCTAATAGCTAGCTCTCTACCTCCTCTTAAATTGTCACGGAATCCTATTACAGGGGCCTCCATAGGAGAGCCCCGTGCTCTCGCGTACACCTCGCGTACAGCTTATGTTAGCTACGCGTAGGTATATTACCTTCTTACGCCCTCGACCCTTACGATCGATCGCGTAACGTCTTATAGACTCCTCAAATACATACGCTCTGTAGCCACTACCCCTATTCCGTAATATAAATAAAGGTAATAAACTTATCTAGATTATTACTAAGCTAATTATAATTATAATTAGGTAGGTTTTTCTTAAGCGCCTTATAGCTAGTTATATACTAGGCGTAGCTATAGAGAGTGGTAATTTACTTATTAGATATAATATAGCTTAAGGTTAGATTCTAAATAGAATACTAATATTTCTTCTCTATCTAGTTACAGAACTAATTTTTTATACTTATAGTAAAGGCCTTTTATTATATCTTCCTTAGAATCCCCTCTATATATAGCTTATGTGACGGCGCTGGGGCGCGTCACCTAGTCAGGGGTTCGCTTAGGACTTGGCATGTGTATATGGACGTGGCCTCACCACCTTCTCTTGCTCCTTAGCTTAATATCTTCGTAATACAGCATTCGTTCGCTTCTTCTTGCAAGCATTCATTCAAGTCTCTGTCGAGACATTTGTTTGATAGTTCGAGCCGTCACAGCTTACGGATATTAAACTCTTTAAAAGCTTATAAAGTAGGATTATAGTTAGAGTAATAACCCTAGCCACTAGTAGACGGAGACTATTCCTTATAGTTCTCTAATATAATCTTTTATAAGCAGCCATTTTCCTTATTTATAAAAGTATATATATAATAGGAGAGAGCTGCTCTTTTCTTAGCTTTAGTCTTTAGGCGCTATACTAGCTTCTTTAGTAGAATATCTATAGGTAGGACTATAGATATTCTACTTAGACTAAGCTCTTACTCTATATTAGATGCGGATATATTAGAATTAGTATTATTATATATAGATACTCTTAAAGATATATTACTAGTAAAATCAGCAGCCTTATCTTCTTATAACACCTATTACTTAATATAATATTCGCGGCTAAATTAGCTTAGCTAAGATTAGAAGGCTCTACTAGTATAACTATAATTTTTAGCTAGCTTAGTAATATCCTTATATGGACCTTTATACTAAACCTTAATTAGAAATATTAGCGCTATAGGTAAGTGTGTTAAAGGAGAGTAGAATACAGATTTCTAAATTAGGCTTTTTTAACTCCTTATATAGTCTATCTTTATCTATAATAGCTAATAATATATAATAAAGCTAAATAGCTCTTCTAGCCTATACTTCCTAGTACCTATAATATACCAACTATAAATAAATTAAGTCCCTATAGAGTAATATTATATCTTTTAAATTAAGAAAGATAATTATCTTTAAGATCTAGTAGGGAGTTAGCGTATATTAAATTCTCTACTTGGCGGATATAGTAGTATACGCGCGGTCTATAATAAAGTATAAGCTCTTAAAGGATTTCTTACTTCCTTACTTAACGTATTCTCTAATAATTAATAAATTTAGCCAGTTAATCAATATCCGTATTATATTAATATTATTTTAAAAGCCTATTAACCCTTAAATAATCTTAAATAATATATTATTAAGCGTTATAGTATAAGTAAACTAAGGCTTCCGCCCTAATAACGACCGCACTTTCTATAGCTATATATACGAACTCCGGAATAAATCCCCCTAATTGGCTATAAGGTGTACCTTACTAATCACTACTAAGCTAATATATATATAAAAGGTAAGGTTAGTAAGAGTTTTATAGAACCTTTTACTAACTAATAGCTCTAGCGATATTAAAATATAAGTATACACTCTAATGGGGATTTCCCATAAAAGATATATAGATATTATCTTGGTATATATATAAACCAGTTTTATTCTAAGAAGCTCCTTAATCTTTACCTTCTACTCTATACTAATTTTATTAAGTAGCAAGATAATAATTACTACTAAGGCCTAAAGAAGATATAGCATTACTTATATTATTATACTCTTACTAAATAAGGTTCTTGCAATAAGTATTATATCTTTTTTCTTAAATAATAGCTACCTAAGGGCTTTAAGCTACTCTGCACGTCTATAATAAGGATATAAAAAAGTAATAGCCTTATTAACCTTGCTTAGCTACTAGGCCTTACTCTCTCTATAAAGTATAAGAAGCTAATTTTAAAGGTCCTATAGCTATTATTCCTAATCTATTTTATAATTCCTTTAAGTCTAATTATCTAATACCTAATACAGCCGCGGCTGTTCTAGCACCTTATTTAACTTCTTCCCTCTTTAGCTAGTAGGTTTAAGTACTAGTATACGGTAGATTTGCCTAGATATCTATAACTTAGTAGTAGGTGCGTAATAAGGTTTTAGTAGGTGTTATATACTATAACGTGGATACTATATATCCGCTAGGCTATAATAGGTTCTTTAGAGTGGCTATTATAGATCTATATAGGTTATATATATATTAGCTAGCGTTTAATAAAGTTATATATAATTATAGGATTCCTAATAACGCGTTTTTTTAAATAAAAATAATTATAAGACCTAAAAATATCTAAGTAATGGGAATAATGGATTCTAAAAGCCTAGGTTCTATTATATAATTAATTAACTTTAGGAAGTAATATAAAATATTAGTGTTAAGTTATTTTAATCTCCGCGATCTCCGCAACGCGGATATTATTAGAACGCGTAAGAAAGCTCGGAAATGTGGCTTAGACGTAATTCCAGTGGTTTCGCATAAACGTAGTTAGTTAGCTTGCGGACCGATTAAAAATCCGCACCAATGGAATCACGTCTGAGCTTGCTAAGGTAACCTACACCATAAGGCTATCCATTAACCCGTTAAGGCGCAACGCCAAGCTGGCTTGTATAAACACTAGTAGTAGATATATAGTTCCCATTATAAAGGCTCGAACGAGAGCCTCTTATTGGCTGGATCCCTATTAATAACGTAGTGCTAGGAGCAACGGGTTAAGGGATAAGGAAAAAAATTAAAATCCTCCCCTCCTTACTCCGTACACTGTAAGTATTAACCGTCTGAGGTCCTTAAAGACGTACTGCGTAGTAGTCACTTGCATCACTTTATATATAATAGCCGAGAGAGAAACTTAGTTACATAATCAACAGGACCAAACAATGCAATGTCTTTCCATCTTCCCACTTCCCACGTGCGGAGCGGAATAACTAGAATCCGCTCCTACGTCCGACTGACTCATTGCTCTTACCTCAGCAAGGTCACACCGTAACGTAGTCCACAGGCTAAATAGGTTCTTAACGTCTTGCGCACGTACGAGCATTATGTAGTAGCAACTGGCATAAGCTGCACTTTGGTGGCACACGTTGCTATACCTCGCCTTCCCTGCCTTCAACAGCCTCCGTACAACTACTTTCTCTATTTTATATTAACGTTTGGGCCGTAGTACTAGTAAGAATACCTCCCTTTGCTAGGTACGACCTCCTTTATACTCTCTTCCTCTTTTAGCGTTAGTTCTTAGTGCGTAGCTTCTTATTTTTAGTTATAAGAAGGATAGCGCTATATTGTTAATTTATAACCTTTTATAAGCTAGTTTAGGGCCTAGTCTATTAGGGAGGGAGGGCTTTGCGTATACCGCTTGAGGTATTACTAAAGTAGGTCTATTTAGTGCTATAATTAGGCAAAATTATAAGGCGTTTTAGATACCTACGCTGCTTTAGGTTATAGGTGTAGCTAGGGGGACAGGGTATAAAACTAAGCGTATAGGAGTAATAGTATATAATCTGGCTTATATAGTATAAGGTCTATAGCTATAAAGCCACTCTAGATATTCTCCTAATATAGTGCTTTAGCGCGTACTTATTAGTAAAGAGGTAGGAACTTTTGCTTATTAATATAGTTAACGCTAAGGCCTATTTTCTGCTTAATAAGTCGCCTATATAATTACTTAAGTACTATAAAGCAGCCGACGTTAAGCGGTTATAGTAGATGCGATAAATGCGCTGGTATATAGAGTATAACAATTAAGTGCTCTAAGTAGTATTGGTTAAACTTAGCTGCCGTAGCTATTAAGAATTAACAGCCGATATTAACTAACTATATAACCTTCTATATGCTTATTAAAGACGTTCTTTAGCTAATATAGGCCAATATTGTTATTAGTCTAGCTATTCTTACTTACGCTAATTAACTAGTTAAGTGGTAGAATCCTATTATTGTACTAGGCTGCTTAGTATATTACTACCTTAAAGATTATAAGCAGTGGGATTATAAACCCTTATATACTAACGGTCTTAATAACTATAACCTATTCTTAATTGCCTAGCTATATAGTCTAAGGCCTTCTAGCCCTATCTATACTAGTAACTACCTTTACTATTATAATTATCCCTATTTAAAAGCTAGTCTTATTAAAATTATAGAAATCGTCCTTAATAATACTGTACTTAGTAACCGTATACTATATACGTTAAAACTAGTCTTAAATAAGCTCTAGATCTTCGTATTTCGCTCGCTAATAGTTATACATATAGTTATACTTTAATTTAAGTGTATTATATCGGTTAATAAAGCTATTTACCCAGTTTTAACCTATAGAGGCCAGTTTCTTATATTAAGCGACTAAAAAACCCGCCATATACCGTACGGTTGCAACCTTTTATCACGGAACCCCACCGTAGGGGCCTCTATAGGAGAGCCCCATGCTCTTACATACACCTTACGTATAGCTTATATTAGCTACGCGTAGATATATCACCTCCTTACGCCCTTGACCCTTATAATCGATCGCGTAACGTCTTATAGACTCCTCAAATATATACGCTTTATAGCCACTACCCCCGTCCCATAACATTATGTTGCGCCTTTTTACTACTAACGCTTAGCCTATAACCAATTCTATATCTTTATAATACTATAGGCGCTGCTAAAAGCAGCGTATTTATAAGTTACCTTACCCTATACTTCTAATGAACCTATAATAGTAAGATAATATTCCTTACTAGCTACTATATTAAACCTAAAGAATAACCTAATACCTATACTTAACCTACAACGCTAATTAATCCCAGGAGAATTTGATTTATTAGCCTTAGCCTTAACCCTTAAGGAGGTAGACACCGATAATATCTTATCTTTTATTAACTATATAACTACAGATAAGTAAGCGGAAGGGCTACTACCTATTAAAATTAAAATACGAGACGCTGAGATATTTATAAAAATAGTAGCACGAGAACCTAATAAATACTACCGCCTTTTATAGAACTACTACCTAAAGCTTATATGAGGTAAGATATATACTACCTAAAATCGCAATATTATCTAAGACCTATAAGCTTATAAGGCGCTCGCCGACAACACGCGTTAAGAAACTAAAAATAGCCTCTGTATATCTAAACGCGACGTCTAAAAGTTAAAGAAAGCTAAGATTGTACTTATTGCTATAGTTACTAAAAAGGAGGGTATAATTAAATACCTATAATCTTAGCTTAACGAGTATATTTATAAAGATATTAGATACCTCTCTACTATATATAACGCCACCTAAGTTTTTATACCCCCGGCAACCTTACCTACTTAACGCTTAATAAAGGATTAACGCTAAGCAGTTTTACCTAATAGGAACCCCTACTAGAGCGGCAATAATAAAAGCTATAATAATTAAACCTAAGCTGCTACTATAGGGTCTAATATATGTTACCCTAATCCCCTAGTCTTTTAGGGAGACTGTAAGGAATATAGCTACTAAAAGATATAAATCCGTAAAAAACTAACCTAGAGCGCCTACCTTTTTCCTATAGAAGATACTAAGATTGGCTATATTATTGGGCAAATAAAGGGTATACTATTTAATAGACTTTTCGCCTAATAGGAGACTAATAGCCCCTAGAAGTGGCAGTCCTACTAGGAAGTCCTTAATAATCTTAACCTAATATACCGCGACTACGACCTATTGGCTACTAGCTAAGCTAAATTATATGCCCTAAAGATAAGCCCTACTAAACTATTTAATAAGTTTTATATTAAATTCTAGGAATATACCGGAGCCCTTACCTAAGATAATACTAAAAACTAAAAGGATCTCCTTAAAAAAGTTACTTATCGCCTTAGTTACGCAACCACTAGCTATAACTACAATAACGTTTATAATATAGTAGCAGCCCTATAGAAGATTAAATAATAACTAAATTAGATTACTACTACTAACTCTTACCTAAAGACCTTTTTATAGAAGCCCTTTAGGCCTACTAAACCTATATATACTAAGCCACCGACGCCTACTACCTTAAGTACCACTAGAGCTAATATTAACCTCTCTATACTAACCTTTCCGTAAAAACTCCTAGATAAAGAGTGCGAGCTACTTTAAAAACTAGGACGCTGCTATAGATACTATTAAGAAGGCTATTATTATAATAACCTAAACTACCTAATAGCTAGGTTTAGTAGTTACTGCCTAATACCTAACCTAATACCCTAAACACTAAATACGTTATTATACGCTACTACTATATAAGATAAAGACGTAGTAATAGTAATAGAATTAGATACAGAAGCGGAAAACGCTAAGTTTTAGCCCTAAGTCGCGGGTTAGAACGCCCTAATAATAAAGGGATCTATATATTGGCCTACTTAATAAATAACTTAGTAAAGATAAATAGACGGAAATAGATAGTTTTACCTATAATAGAAACTACTGCTAAAAAATAATATAAAAGCTGTTCTATAATTAACTACGGAGCTATTAACTAATTTATAAATACCTAACTTGTGCGTACTTATAACCTACCTACCTTACCCCTTACTAAAGCCCGCGCCCTATAACTCGCTAATAGTAGTTATACTGCATAGAAGATTACCTACGTAGTATAACTCTACTTAGATATAAATAGGCACTAGAAAGAGCTCTAGGCCTATATTATACCACTTACTAACTACCCTATTATCCTTAAAATAAGCTAGCTTAAATAATATAACCCTACTATTAACTAGGAAAAAAGAGAAGTAACCTTTAACTCTAAATACTATAGAGAGACTTATCTAGGACATGGCCTAGCCGCCTCTATTTACTTACTAGAATATTAACCTAAAAAACCCTTTATTACCCTACCTATAACTAACTACTACTATATAAGTGCCGCGGCCTTTTACTATATAGTATATAGGAAAGGCTAAACTATTACTATAGCTTCCTAATTATAACTATATAAGCTTAATAAAGAATAGAACTATATCCTCTATAGTAATAGGATAGACATAGTCAACCTTTTAGATAATAACGCCCCTGCGGAACTCTATAGACTTTTACCTTTAGACTTTAAGAAGTTTATAAAGCTTAAAAAAGGACTTACCAATAAAGAACTCTATAAGCTCCTCCTTAAGAGGTATTATAACTTTATTAATATATACTTATAAAAGGGCGTAAATATACTTCCCCTATATTAACCTAATAACTATACTATTAATATTAAATAAGGAAAAACGCTACCTTATAAGAGATCCTACCTAATATTAAAAGATAAACTTCTAGTTATAAGAAAGTATATTAACGAGTACCTTAATAAAGGGTTTATTCGTCCTAGTATATTACTAGTAACCACCCCTATCCTTCTCGCTAAGAAGCTAAAAGGAGGTATTTAATTCTACGTTAACTATAAAGGACTTAACGCTATTATAATTAAAAATTAATACCCGGTACCGCTTATACAGAAAACCCTTAAGCGGCTTAGCTAAGCTAAAATCTATACTAAGCTTAATATTATTACCACCTTTAACTATCTTTAAATATAGGAAGGTAATAAATAGAAAACCGCATTCGCATTACGTTTTGGCTAATTTAAATATACTATTATACCCTTTAGTGTATATAACGGCCTAAGCACCTTCTAAAGCTATATTAATAACGCCTTATAGGACTACCTTAACGACTTCTACTCTACGTACCTAGATAATATACTTATTTATAGCAATAACCCTTTTAAGTATACTAAGCACGTTTAAAAGGTCCTATAGTGCCTTAGGGACGTAGGACTTTATATTAATTTAAAGAAGTATAAATTCTTAGTTATAGAAGTAAAATACCTTAAACTAATTATTACTACTAAGGGTGTCTGTATAGACCCTAAGAAGGTATATATAGTTACTAAATAGTAAGCCCTTAACTGCATTAAGGACGTATAAGCCTTCCTTAGTTTCGCTAACTTCTATTAGAAATTTATATATAACTTCTTAAGCGTAGTAGTACTACTTACAATAATAATGCGAATAAAGGGCCTTTCTATAAAAGGAAGAAAAACTTACCTACACTTTACCTAGACGCCTAAATGCGAGAAGGCGTTTTAAGACCTTAAAAATACCTTTATTAAAGCACCTATCCTAGCTTACTTTACACTAGGATAATAACTCTATCTTAAAACCAACTCCTTAAACTATATTAACGTAGGCGTTCTTTCCTAAATAGGTAATAACGGTCTCCTTTACCTAGTTATATTCTACTCGTCTAAGCTTATACTATAAGAGTGTAACTATAAAATCTATAATAAAGAACTTCTTATAATTATATAAGCGTTTAAAGAATTCTAACTAGAACTCTCCTTAGTAGAGCCTAACTAGCTAACTAAAGTCCTTATGGACCATTATAATTTTAAGTACTTTATAACTATAAAGTAGCTAAACTAACGCTAAGCACGTTAGAATAAGTTCCTCTTTAGTTTTAACTTTAAAATTATATATAGACTAGGAGTATAAGGTACTAAATCTAATAGCCTAATACGCCGCTTATAAGACCTTCCTTAGTCTAAAAATAACCCCTATAATTAGTTCCAATAATAAATAATCCTAAAAGTATAAAATTTGGCCCTAGGTATACTACCTATAATAAAGCTAACTATACCTTAGCTTTATACCACAAAACTAAAGTTACCTCTTAAAATTAATAAGCTTATTACTATGGTATATAATACCTTTATTAACCTATTACTATATTAACTTATTGCTATAAAAACCGCTAGCGCCTATACGCTGCCTACTAACCTCTAAAGCTTAGGCTAGATTAATATAGCAGCCTTAAAAGTAAAAGAGAATAGGCTCTATTATAAAGGCCGCCTATTTATCTTTAACTTAGAAAATCTACAACGGCAACTAATTTAAATAGCCTATAACCTCTAATTAAGCGACTACCTAGGTAAAAAAGGAACCTATAAGCTTTTTAGCCGATACTACTTCTAGCTAAAAATAATAGATTTAGTTAAACGCTTTATAGGCGCCTACTATAGTTATAAGCGTACTAAGGCCTTTAATATAAAGTACTAAGGACTACTATACCCTCTATTAGTACCTATATAATAATAGGCAGATATCGCTATAGATTTTATTATTAACCTACCACCCTATAAATAATACGGCCGTACCTATAAGAACATCCTTATAATAATATGCCGACTTATAAAAGAGCGCCATTACGTCCTAACTAAAGGCGCAGCCGTTAGCAATATTACTAATACCTTTCTCTATAAAGTTTACTAACTATATAGGTTACCTAACTTAATTATATCCAACTAAGGTATATAATTTAACTCTAATATATAAAGACGAATCTACTAACGCCTTAGTATCTTTATTAAGATATCTATATCCTTTTATTATAAAACTGCTAAGTAACCAGAAAACGCTAATACTAGTATAAAAGTATACCTATAATAGGTAGTCGCCTATAGTTAAGATAACTAGGTAGATTACCTCCTACTAGGTAAATTTATAGTAAATAATTACATCTTAACTACTATAGGACTTACTCCATTTTTCGTAAATAAGGGTTATTACCCCTAATTAGGTATAGAGCTACTAGAACCTATTAATAAGAAACTGCTATATAAAAAACGCCTTAAAATGCTACTTACTAACTAGTATATAAACCGTATAAAAAATCTACTTAACTACTATAAGGGAGAAATAGCCTAGGCTTAAGTAAAGTAGGCCTACTTTGCTAACTACTATAGAACGCCACTACTAAAGATGCGTGTTAGTAACTAGGTATAGCTAAATATATATAATATCTCTATATAGAGGCCTATAAAGTTACTTAATTATAAAAACCTCGGCCTCTATTTAATTAAATAAGTTATTAATAGGGGAGCTATATATAAGCTAGAACTCCTATTTACCCTAGCTACCCGTAAAATATAGCCTATATTTTACCTATAGCTACTATACCTCTATTAGCCTAACCCCTTACTAGGGTAGATATAGCTTAAACCCCTACTAGTATTAATCTAAGATAAGAATAAAGACAAAAACTATAAGGAGTAAACTGTTAAATAAATTATTAACTCTAAATACTTTAGTAAAGGTAAAGGACGATAGCTCTACTACAGAGCTATATATATAGGATTTAATATAAACTAGCTAAAATAGCAACTATAGAAAGACTTTTAAAAATATAAAGGATTTAATTGGCGACTTTTACTATGCGAACCTATAGAAACTAGACCTAAGTAGAGATTTTATACCTAATTCTCTATAGGTGTTACGGACGATTTAAGTACAATGTTATAACTACTTGGAGAAGAGTTAGAAGAAGCTAGTTAGTTAATATAGGCACGGTCTAGGATGGAGCCAGTAGAGCCACGTGACGAGGAATAGTAACTAAGGTCACATAATATAATCTATAGAATCTGTATAATCTGTGTAATCCGTAATAGAGTAGATAGAGTACACGTATATTATATACAAGAAGGATTTTATAGAAGTACGGTTGTGTATTTAAGGACCCTTAGTCCCTACCTAGATAGTTCTTTCCTTATAGTAATTCTTAGAATATAATTAGAGTTAATCTATTAGGCAACTACTCCACCAGTTATTATTATGTTGTTAACTTTAATTTATATTACCTATATACCTAGCCTATTAATAAGCCTATTATAGTACTCGCTATAAGGTTTTATTACACAATTACTACCTAGTTACGGTATTAAATATAGAAAGTTAAATAATATGCCACTAAAAGCAGCCACTATAACGCTATTAACGGCGGCAACTACTTTAAGGTTAGGTAATAACACTAATATAGCAGATACTAACTTATAGCAACCTATAACGGTTAGATAACTATAAGAGATAGTTAACTAGCTAATAGAAAATAATATAATATTAGAAAATAGAATTAACGGGATAGGCGCAGTAAAGGTTAAGTTACTATCGATTAAAAGATTTTTAGAAGAAAAATTAAAGCTTAAAGGATTCCTTATATAAATGTACTTTAAGGTTACGCAAAAGGGAGTAAAGCTAGTAATACTTATAGATCGAATAGCGTATACGGGACTATTCCTATTAAAAAGAGCACTTAAATGGTTTAAGCCTTACCTTACGGAGATATAAGTAAATAGAATGACGACTACTAATTAAGAGGTGCAATTTATATTTATAAGCTAGAAAGGGTTTACGGGGCAACTTATATAAATATTTAGAGATCTAAAGGCAGTAACTACGGCGGAAAGAAAACTTTAAGATATTATATAATAAACCTTAGCAATTAAGTATATAACGTAGTTCTAGACGTTAGTAATATAAGTAAAGTAGAATAATAGGGCGCTTATAGTATAGTACAAACAGTGACTTAAGGCTAAAGTTTAGGATGTAATTATTCTAATAGAAGATACGGACACCCTAAGGGAGTTAATAGATTAAGCAATTAAGATTAACAATTGGATCTACTAAAGGGAATAGGCTAAGAGAGGTTAGGATAGAGTTTTATAGTTATATAAGGCGTAGAATACATAATAACTAAAGCTAAGTTAAAAACTATAGTATGGCGTAGAGCTAATGGACTTAAGCGGTACTAAAGAAGCCTATAAGAGATAGAGTAAATAACTATAGAAACCTAAAGGATAAGAATTAAGTAATTAAAGGTCTAAGGAGC
>Ga0307515_10016609_pt1 | contig 13463 bp, 10 predicted proteins | sample 17_EM_MG_FD_194513 | JGI IMG/M metagenome (GOLD analysis project Ga0307515, IMG submission 194513) | Populus trichocarpa ectomycorrhiza microbial communities from riparian zone in the Pacific Northwest, United States - 17_EM | ecosystem: Host-associated > Plants > Roots > Unclassified | place...
ATATACCGAAAGGAAAAAATCCAAGGCAGGACCTCATTTATTGCAAAATAAAAAATAAAAAATCACAAATCACATGATCAATTAAAATATAAATAGAAGGTAAAAAAAACGAGGAGAAACGAAGCGACGACCAACACAAAAGCACAGCGCGGGGCCAGCCGTGTAGGTCCCAACACACACTCTTTTGTCCTAAACGAAACAGCAAATAATATTTCTCCTGATATGTGAAAACAAAGACCACAGCTTTTTCCTTCCACTTCCAATCCTCATTTTAACTTCAAAAAATCTCAAATATCCTCAGAAACCACCACAGCACCCCCCCTTCTCTCTCTCTCTCTCTAAAAAAAAGAAGAAGAGAGAGAAACAAAAACCACCAGCGCTATCCCCTGCTTGTTTGTCTTCTGTTCTGTCACAATGTCAGCTCCTACTCCCACGTCGCCGCCGTCTAATACTACGGCTCCACCTCCTTCCACCACCACTCCACCCCCATCTACCCCACCCCCTACAACTCCTGCAACTCCTGCAGCCCCTCCACCCACTTCTCCACCACCTCCACCAACCCCTTCTGCCCAACCACCTGCCTCAACACCTCCACCACCACCAGCTGCCTCACCGCCATCCTCCTCACCACCCTCACCGCCATCCTCCTCACCACCGCCACCACCATCCTCCTCACCGTCTCCACCCTCGTCCCCCCCTCCGCCTTCATCCACTACGCCGTCTACTCCCTCTCCGCCTTCATCCACTACGCCGTCTACTCCCTCTCCGCCTTCATCCACTACGCCGTCGACTCCGACATCAAAGTCGAGTCCCCCACCGCCGACGAGCACGAGCACGCCGACAAGTGGGGGGTCGTCGGGAATTTCGACGGGGGTGGTAGTGGGGATAGCAATTGGGGGAGTGGCGATTCTGTTGGTAGTGAGTCTGTTTTTTATATGCTGTAATAAGAGGAAGAGAAGGAGACGTGATGACGAGGCCGCGTACTATGTGCCTCCTCCTCCTGGCCCGAAAGGTGACATTTTTCTCCTTTAAGATTTTAAATTGTTGAGATTTACAAGTGGTTACTGGGTTTTTAGCTGTATTACAAATTTTGGCCTTGGCATTTCCTTTTTTCTCTCCTTAAAACGCATTTTTGGGTTCAATATAGATTTAGTTTTAATGCATTTCTTAGATTCAGGGACTTGCTCTATGACTTTGAATGCACATTTGATGTTGGTTTAATTTCCTAATTTTTAAATGTTTAGGTCGACGGTTTTTTTTATTCAAATTCTGACTGCATTGAAGCACTGATCTGGTCGATGTTTTAAGTTGGCTTTTTGCATTACAAGACTAGTGTGTATTTTTTAAAATAGTTTTCTTCGAAATTGGTGACCCTACTGAATGTTTTTGCTATCTGCAATTGGAATCAAGGCTTCCTAGTGTGGAAATGATTGTCTGGAGACATCCACTTGTAAAGAAAAAGGCCCTGCATATTCGTGTTTAAAATGTGTTCTCCACAACACATGATATCAATAGAAAGTGAAGGAAAAGAGGAAGTAGTTTATCATTTGTAGATGAAATTTTCTTTGACAAGTTTTCATGCATTTGAAGTTTCAATTTGTGGCAAACCCAGATGCTTTTCTTTTGCTATTAAGAACCAGGTGACAGTTTGTTTGACTTTCAACTTTCTGATGCCACCCTCTGGTGGTAATTTTGTGCTCGGTGGCTCATTTTCTAGCATTTCTTGATGATTACCAGATGACCCTTATGGTGGCAGACAACAATATTGGCAACAAAATGCTCCCCCACCACCTGATCGTGTTGTTGCAGCGATGCAAAACCCCCCTCCTCCACCACCCGTTGCATCAAGGCCATCACCTCCTCCTGAGCGTGTTGCAATGCCTCCACCACCTCCTCCACCACTTTTCATGAGCAGCAGTGGTGGCTCTGGCTCCAATTATTCTGGTACGGAAAACCCATACCCACCACCTTCTCCAGGCATTGCTTTGGGTTTCTCTAAGAGCACATTTAGCTACGAGGAATTAGCAAGAGCAACAGATGGATTCACAGATGCGAACCTCCTTGGTCAAGGAGGTTTTGGGTATGTGCACAGAGGAGTTCTTCCAAATGGGAAAGAAGTAGCTGTCAAGCAGCTAAAGGCAGGAAGTGGGCAGGGGGAGCGTGAATTTCAGGCAGAAGTTGAGATCATTAGCCGTGTGCATCACAAACATCTTGTTTCATTGGTTGGATACTGCATCACCGGGGCTCATAGATTGCTTGTATATGAGTTTGTTCCGAATAACACTTTGGAGTTTCACTTGCATGGTATGTTCTTCCATCAAGTAATCTGCTTTTATGTTAAATTTTTCTGAAAAATATTTCAATTCCTTTATCCTGGCTGTTTGTGCACTGTTATGTTTTTGTTGTTTTTTCTATGATGAATGTTGCAGGGGGTTTTATTTTTAATGTTATTTTGACTGCGTTGTTGATTTGTTTCAACACAGTAACTCTGAATCAGATCAATTTAACCAAGCACCATGTGCATTAGGGTTATACATGTATCTGATAGAAAATAAACATTTCAGGGAAGGGGCGACCCACCATGGATTGGCCTACGAGACTAAAAATTGCATTGGGTTCTGCGAAAGGTCTTGCATACCTTCATGAAGATTGTGAGTTTTATCTTCTCTTCCTCCCCCCTCCCAGCCCTTCAATCTCTTATGGACACATGAAGCTGCACTGCTACACCTATCAATGTTGTTACTAATGTGATCCATAATATTTATATGCAGGTCATCCTAAAATCATTCATCGTGACATCAAGGCATCTAATATACTTTTGGATTTCAAGTTTGAGGCAAAGGTATTAGCTGCATCCAGCTTGTTTGATCCATGAAATATGGTTTCTTTGGTAGTCAGGTTTATTTGGTTCAAAGTAATTGTTGCACTTATTTTGAATCTTAAATGGAACTCATTTGATCCTTTTTATTTCTACCTGTTGATATAATTGCTATGGAGATGATATATTGCCTTTTCTCTTCTTTCCTTTTGCCCAGGTTGCTGATTTTGGACTAGCAAAGATCTCTTCTGATGTCAATACTCATGTCTCCACTCGGGTGATGGGAACTTTTGGGTATGGTGAAATCCTTTTATAATCTAGTTGCACAACATTCAAATTTTGTTGGTTGATATTTTTCGAAGATGAACCAGATGACGACCTTGATTTCTTCTGCTTGCTTTTCCCAAGTGCTTGTCATCAGATGATGTGGTTCTTGTTTTTGTAGATCATGTTTTCATAGAACTGTTCAAACATTTTGAATTTTAAGAATTCAGTCTTCTTGAATTCTGTGTTTCGGGTCCCATTCAGTGCATTTGCATTGAGACCTTTAAACCAGCTGCAATAGTCCATCTTGAATTGTGGGGTTTTGTGATTTTCACTAACCTTTCATCTGGCTGGCTTGATGATGGCCAGATATGCTGTTATGGTTTCGTTTTCTATTTAGGTGTAACCTACTTTGGTCAGATATCACTGTGGATGATTGTTAATATGAAAATTACGTATTGTTCATGTGCTTCTAAATCTAGGTATCTGGCTCCAGAATATGCTTCAAGTGGAAAACTAACAGACAAATCAGATGTTTTCTCCTACGGGGTCATGCTTCTGGAATTGATCACTGGTCGTCGACCTGTGGACTCAACTCAGTCTTTCATGGAGGACAGTTTGGTTGATTGGGTAAGCTCTAACTCTTCCTATGTGGTCTTACAAACGCAGACGCATGAATACACTTATAAAACATGGACGCTGGCAAGCATATACACATGCTTTCAAACAAACAGCTAATTGGACAAAGTTGTGGATGTCACATCAATCTATATTTGCATTTGTAGGCGAGGCCTTTACTGACTCGGGCTTTGGAAGATGGAAACTTTGATACCCTGGTTGATCAAAAGCTACAAAATAATTATGATCAAAATGAGATGGCTCGCATGGTTGCTTGTGCGGCTGCTTGTGTGCGTCATTCAGCTCGCCGTCGACCACGCACCAGTCAGGTAATTAGTTGAATGAAGCTTGAATATTCTTTTCAGGAGCAAACTGAATACCTGGTAGATGTTTGTGATCTTCTGATATACTGTCTCACTCTAATACATGGACAGACCATTTATTGAAAAAAGTGTCTGATGATATAGGCCAGGGTCGTGTATAAACTATCCTAATTGATATCTTCAACTCATAACCAAGCAGGTAGTCAGAGCTTTGGAAGGAGATGTGTCTCTCTCTGATCTTAATGAAGGAATAAGACCTGGGAACAGCAGAGTTTATGGTTCATATGGCAGTTCAGACTATGACACCAGTCAATACAATGAGGACATGAAAAAATTCAGGAAGATGGCATTAGGAAGCCAGGAATATGGCGCAAGCAGTGAGTACAGTGGACCAACCAGTGAATATGGCTTGTACCCTTCTGGCTCGAGCAGCGAAGGCCAGAACACCCGCGAAATGGAAATGGGAAAGATGAAGAAGGCCAGTAAAGGTTTTAGTGGAAGTTCGTGACAACTGACAGCCTTAATTTTCTGTAAAGACCCATCCCTTCTCCTCTTAGTATTAATTGGACGTCACATTGATTGTAAGAACGGCATGTTTTGGATGTGAAAACACATACAAGTTTTTTTTTTTTTTACAGATTTTGAAGTTTCGTTTTTACTACATGTATCTAATAGTGCTTACATACAAGAAAACAATGAAACAGCTTGGCTGATTCTTTTATTCTTTCTTTAAATGTCGATAGCAAGCTTGTGAAATCTTTAGCCACTTGCGTGCCTTTTGTGCATCATCTTTCCCTTGGATTGTGGTTTAACCATTAGGTTAGATTTTGTTGAAGCATGGTTGACAGGTGTCACTGGCCCTTCTGGCCTTTGCAAGTATACAGGCTGTTTTTAAGCAAGAAAAATGCCCTTTTGTTAAATAAATAAATAATACTGGGGGGCCGACCTTCTTGGTTGGTCCAGTAAGATCTTGAAGAAGCTCTAATGGTAAGCACTGGTTTCGAGTCCCTTTTGCTTTGTAATCAAGCTCATTCGGTAAGCTCGAGCTTAGCTGTCTGATTAGGGACTAGCCAACCTACTTGAATCAACAGCACAAAATGTTCTGTTTCTGATATCGGCGATGGAACGAGGGGTGGTCGGGGATTAGGGCCTCCGGCTTATGTTAAACAATTGCTGTCGCCTGTAGGAGTGACGAATCAGGGCCAGCTTTGAAACGGATCCCATCCAATCCTATGTACTATTATAGAGTTTGAACGTGCCCCGCAAAGGTTTCTGTCTGAACGTGTATTGTCTGAATGCGCAGTGCCTATAATTCACCAGGACTTTCTTGCATAAAATCAACTTTCTCCCTTCTCGTCGTCATTAAACAAAATCTTGAAAGCCAGTCAGTCCCCACTGAGCAGAGGATCAAGCCAAGTTTTATCATCTTGTTCATTGCGTACAAAATCGTTGAAAATGACAACGGCGGTCAGTGGTCACACCAAATTAGCTAAAGAGAGAATGGCCACGCCACCTCATGATTTGTACTGGGGCTTGGTTTTCTTTTCTCCCAGCAATATAGAAGAAAATTATTATACTTGCTAGAAGACAGCTTTTGGGCTGTTGACCACTAGCTTTTGTGACCCCACCCACGTTACGACGACGGCATGCACATGCTGGATTCGGAGGAAACAGGTGGCACAGTCTTGGCTAGCAGTTAGACTGGTACACCTACTGCCGAAGGTCCAAATTTTGGGTGGAAGCCCAGAAGAGAACGAGACTGTGAAGATGTAAATGTAATAGCGTGATTAGCCTTCGTTTTGCAAGTATTTTTAAAAATATTTAATTTTTTTTATTTTTTTATTTTAAATTAATATTTATTTAATGTTTTGATATCATTTTAATGTGCTATATCAAAAATAATTTTTAAAAAATAAAAAATATTATTTTAATATGTTTTAAAATAAAAAAACACCTGAAAAAGCAGTGAGCAAAATCTAATAAAAAGCATTAAAATTATTTCGCAAACAGGCACCAGATGAGATTAATCCAGCTACTTTACAGCTCAAATTGTGATATTGCAAGGCCATCAGTTATTCAGATTCCACTTTACACGCACAATTAAAGCCTTATAAAGAAAAGGATTCCACACACACCCCCGAAAAAGGAAAGAAAAAGGGAAAAACTGCTGTCAGTAGTCACCACTGGCCCTGTGGTGGGAGAATGAATTAAAACAATATAAAATTACTGTTTGTTTTTTTTGTGGGTGGAAAGTGTTTTTTATTTGTAAAAGAAATGATTTTTTTATATTTTAAATGATTTTTTAAAATAATTCCATGAGACATATTTAATAATATTCCTGGTAACAAAAACGAATCAAACAATGACTTGTTCCCAAGAGCACAGGCCATGCAATAAGTCATGAGAGGTTGAAAAGGTCAATAATGTGAAGAAAAAAAATCAAGAGTATTGTGTATCCCAGTTTTTCTTATAAATGGAATAATTGGATATCTTGTTTTAATATATTTTCCTGATAAGAATACCATTTCTAAAAGTGAAAGTAGGATTTTTGAAATGGATATCAAGGCTGTATTTGATTTTTTATTTTATTGTTTTCGGATCGTTTTGATGTACTAATGTCAAAAATTATTATTTTTAAAATAAAAAATATTATTATAATGCATTTCTGAGCGAAAAACACTTTGAAAAACAACCACTACTATATTCTCAAACACCCCAGAAACTGCAAGTATTGAGCAATCATAAAGTCCAGAGCTAAACTTTTAATCTTTAAAAATTAAAATTAAAAAATTTAAAATATATTTTAAAAAACAATCAAAAGATTCTACTTCTAGTTATGATAGATCATGGGGAAAAAAGTAATGATAAAGTCTATAAAGTTCTTTAACTATATGGGCCAGACCAGTTACTCCCTGCATCTTAAGACATCCATGGACTCTTCGGATACGTTTTATTTACCATATTGCCAAAGGCACATGTGGTTCTAAAAGTGCACTTATTGGACACAGTACACATTAAAGAAAGTAAAATAAATAGCTATTAAATAAACGATGATTAAATTAATTAGATAAAAAAATTAAAATAAGATGAAATTAAAAAAGAAATTAATTTTATAAATTATTTTAAATAAAATAAATAGAAATTACAAGAATAAAAACTAAAATTTGATAGATAAAAATTTTCAATTAAAAAAAATAAGAGAAAAAAAACTAACAATCAAAAGAATAAGGACCAAAGTTAATATAAAAATCAAATTAAATCATATTCTAATGGATGAAATTGAAAAAAATAAATAAATAAGGATTCAAAATAAAATATATAACAATAAAACGTTTGAGGCCAAACTTGATATAATAAAAAAATAACAAGACATTTTTAATTTTTTGCAACTTCTGAAAAGTGTTTTCCGTCCAAAATAAAAAAAAAACACTTTCATGAAAACCATGTCAAATTTTTCTTCAACTACCAACTTTCTTAATTGAGCATTAATTTTTGTGCTTTTAATTTTTTTAGTTTATAAAATTAAATCATATTGTTCAAAATTGAGTATTAATCTAATGTCAAGATATTTTTTTACTTCATGAATATGACATACCATGCGAACCGAAACCAACCATCTAGCTTAAAACCTTGTGAACATAAATAACATGGGAGGATTAAATTAAAAAAAAAAATAGTGGACAAAATAAATAATTGTTCAAAGTTTTTTTTTTTAAATGAAGACTCGGTGTATCATAGGTTAGTGTTTGATTACTGTCCTGGAACAATAAAGACAAAAACAATGGAGACAAGTGAAACAAGATAGAAAAGAAGACAGAGACATAATTGTGTTTGGAAATGATGTACAAAATAATATACGCGCGCGCGCGCGTACACACACATATAAAATTTAGTTTATATTAAGTGTTGAAATTAATAATATTATATTAACTCTAGTTATAAAACTAGAACTGACTTGACATGTTGATCCGGAACCTGGACTAGTTCGAGTTAAAAAAAATAGAGAAATGATTGACTTGACCTGACCAATTCAACTCCCGAGTCGAGTTTTAAAACTATAACAATAAAAACTTTTATCCTTACATTAACCTGAGTTGATCCTCCAAATCAAGTTTGAAGATTATGATAATAACTAATTTTATTTTATATTAACCCTTCTGACACGTGGCTCGGGTCTTACCTTGAGTCGATCCCCGATTTGGGTTTTAAAACTATGATAATAATCACTTTTGTCCTTACATTGATTAGGGTCAACGGTCAACTCCACTCATGACCCAGGCATTGCCTTGGGTCGATCCCCGAATCGAGTTTTAAAAATATGATAATAACCATTTTTATTCTTATACTAACTTGGGTCAACCCGACCCATGACCCGGACCTCGACTAGTGACTCGGGTTTTGCCCTGGATCGACCCCCCGAGTTGAGCCTCAAAACTATGATAATAATTATTTTTATCCTTATATGTCTTAGATGAACAATTTGGAATTGAGAGTTTTTTATAAGGTATTCCAGGAATAAAAAACAATAAATATTGTTTCAGGAGATATGTCCCTTCTGTATCTCATGTTTTGTAAGTACATAAATTTACTCTAAAATTATTCAAGAGACATATTTATTTTTATATCTGTCTCTTTCTCTTTAACCAAATTTTTTTTTTATCTCTATTGTCTCCATCTTTTATGATTAAGGATAATAACCAAATATTACCTAACAGTCTACAATGCACCTATGTCTAGCACCATATTGAAAGAAACAATGTTTTAACCTTTGTTCTAGTTTATTATAGGAAAAGCTATCACAAGAAACTATTTGACAAAGTTATTATATATGGCTCATCCTAATGAGTTAATCTAGTAACTTGTTGACCTGACCTTGATTTGGGGTGAGTTTTAAACCAAAACTAGGTTGATCAATTCAATAGGCCTACTTGTAACTCAATTAATTTGGTTAAAACTTGATTTAATTTTTTTTTAAGTTCATAAGAACATTGTCTTAGATTTTTTTTTAAAGAAAATATTAAAATAACAATGATTTAAATTAACTCAATTCAACCCATCCCGTGACCTCTGACCCAAGCCATGTGCACAAACAAGTTCTGTAACTTTAAAATGTAATTTTATTTATTTAATTATAAAATAATAGAAATAAATATTCACATAAAAAACAACAAATAAAATTATAAAAAATATTTTTTTTTTAATTAGCAGCCTAGTTGATTAAATAAAAAGCTAAGAGCAATCAGATAAAAATATTCATAAATACTGGATTTTTCTGTATATACAAAAACGTAAAATCAATCTTGATAACATAATTTTTATTTTTTTGAACACAAGGTAAACTTGATCAGTAAACCTCGACTCTTCGGTGAAATGGTGATTTCATTACTTTAAAAATTTGTGCCACTGCAAGCATCCAAACCAAGAGTATAATATTAATTCTATTGCAAATACAACTAAATTCTACTATGATGCCTGCAACAGCACGCTCAATTTCGTAACAATGTTACAGTATAAAAAAAAGTTCAGATTGCGAGAAAACAAGAGAGAAGTTATCAAAATGATTGTTCTTTTAGCTATAAATTGCCCAGTCGGCCGGAAACAGACCCTCTCCTCCTCCTTCGCCTCCTTTGCCGAATGTGCCAAATGCTCAACAACAAAAGGCCTAAAAAGCAAAACGCAAGTCAAATATACAATGAAAACATCAAAATTTTCTTCAAATTTACCTATTTAATGATGTTCACTGACCAGTAATTGCTATTGCTGCAGGTAGGAACCAATGACTAGCTACTAGCACCGGTACATCAGCCTGCAAACGAAAAATGTAAATAGAGATAGTCACAACCATCCGCACAACACGATAGGGGAAGAGAAACAAAATGTTAATATTTTACCTCATCCCTGGAGAGCATGCCCCAAGTTCTGTTTCCCAACGAGACAACCTTATTTTTCTGAGTGTCCTTTGGACGCCTCAAATTGGAAGTATCAATGGTAGAATTCAAACCCCTCCCCAGATCAATAAGAGGGTAGCCTGGAAGTCTTCTATTCCTTCCCCTAACATGTAGATTGTATCCCTTAGTTCCCCATACTTCAAATCTGGAGTCACTCTTGCAGATTAAATCCTTCCCCACAACAGCAGAATACGATGAGAAATTTACATCAGTACGGCGAGTAGGTAATTGATTGTCATCTACAAATAGGGCCGCATCTTTTTTAGCTGAATCTGGGAACAGCAATGGATCTCTAATGTTCCTGCTAGTGAAATCCAGTATTTTCTTCAGGAGCCAGTAACAGTTAGTGACCATATGGCTGCTATCCAGACAGTTGGAGTCTCCATAAACTGCTATGCGACCTTGTCCCACCTCTACAAGGCCAAGAATTGAAGAGTCTGGCTGCAGTTATAACAGACGCCATAAATAAATGAACACTTATAATGTCTGTTGGAGGGTCCCAACAGCATTTGAGACAGTGAAATTGGAAATTGTCCAAAAAGGAAACTGATAGATTATCATGGCCCAAAATATACAAATGATAAGGACTTTGCTTAAGACATTGGGAGGTCTTGGGTTCAAGTCCTACCCTTGAATAGCTAGTGTAATTTCTAATTCTTGTGGGCCACGAGTCATGAAACCTCCTCCTAAAAGAGCAAGATGGGCTCTTGTCAACACAAGGGCCAGAGGACAAGTTATGGGGGCCTAAAAGGAGGACCCACAGATACCCCACTACTTAGTGAGGAAAAAAAAAATTGTCATACTTGTAGCAAACTTCGTAAAATTTGTCCCAACAGTAGTTCCCTGGCAAGAACACATCGCACAAACTACAAAGTGAAGATCATGAATTTTACCTTGGTCGTGCCAGAAGTCAACACATTTTGGGTGGCCCCACTTTCTGAGCTATCCAGGAAGGGAAAACCGTGAGTATACCCACCTCTTGGAAACCTCACAATATCAGTTCCAGATGCGTATCGACTTTGCTCTCCATCAATGGAAAAATCCCCATTCAGAATCTTATCCCCAAAAGCGATCCCAAATGGGGCCAGAAGATCATTCAATGCTGGGATATTCGCACCTCCAGTAACAGGAGTCCACCAGCTCCTCGTATTATCATCAAAGAATCGCATTTTCACCATTGTATCCATGTTATACCATTCTGCAAAAACAGCTAATCCCAATCCGGTACTGATAACATCATCTCTCAGTTTCTCGATTTCTTCTTGAAAGTATTCATCCTCAAGATCCACTAGCAGCAGTGTCCCATATTGGCGAGCATCAAAGCATGTGAAAGGCGAACCAAGAGTTTCAACATAGTACCCAGCATCTCGTAACATGTTGAACATGATATGAAAATTTGTATGCAGGTGATCCCCATGCCAGTCAAGGATATCATTGCGAACATCCAAAGAGTCTCTTGGAATATATCCAGGAGGGTATTTAATGTTGTGAAATTGATCCCACAAAACACGCTTCTGTCTTGGTGGAGTGGGAACTACTTTTAGTTTCAGTTGAAGCACACAAGTGCTGCTTCGAGGGCCCTTCTCACCTGGAGATGGAGGACTAAACACCCTAAGAGTTACATTACCCTCAATCTCTCCAGAGAACTGCGCACCTTCTTCCTTGATTTGCATGTGCAATGCTAAATAACCAGTCCAAGGCCAGATAACTTCTGAATAAGTAAAGTGAATGCTTAGAAGATTTCCTTCTTCCTCTGCAGGATGCCAAGTTGGAGCACTTTCAATATAGCCAATGACACCCATTCCATTCAGAATGGTGGCATTAAACATAACAGGCATAGCACCTGCATAAAGTGGTTGACGACAAAAGGGCCAGGAATAAGGGCAATCTGTAAAATCAAGAATACTTGGAAAGATGCTTGCCCGAGGTTGGTAACCCTTCAGGATTTCATATGATTCTAATCTGACACAGAAAAAACAGTTAGAAGCAGTGATACTAACAGAATCTTGTGATAACTATTAGAAACAACTAGAAAAACTCAGGAACAGATGATAATTAATAGAAAACTTTCTATTGGTTTCTATTAAAGAAAATAAAGAAAGAAAAGTAAAGAAAAAAATTCGAGAACTGCATTCAAGGTTTTTCTAATGAGCTTTACACTACCCAGACTACATCCTTAATTTCATCAACTAGAAACCTCTGATGCATGAAAAATAAATGTACTAATAGCAGGACTAACAAAGAATAATGTCTGCACATAAAAAAACACTTACAGATCAACTCTTCCAGCACCCTGCTCATACATATTCGGACCAGCAAGCTTAGCAGCCCCCTCAACCAAAGCTTGTTTCATGCTTGCTGGATTCAGAATGTCCTTACGAGCACTTTCAGGAATAACACTGACAAGTAGGCAAACCACACCAGCAACCACAGGACTAGCCACGCTAGTCCCTGATAAACTTTTACAACCAGTGCTTATCTTGGATCCCATGATTTCCCGCCCATATGCAACAACATCGGGCTTCACACGACCGTAGCTGTACAGAAAATTTAAATAGTTAGAGTTCAATCATCCGTCCACATAACAAGCAAGTCCACAATGAATTTTTTTGAATGAAAATTATTCCAACAGCTGGAAAGAATTACAGAAGCAAATCGGAGAATAAGTCATGCTCCAAGAGCTAACTCTTTGTGACCTCTTCCAACAGGGAAAAAAAACAAGGCGGGGCATTGTTGATCGAAGGGATAGAGTGACCTAGTATGGACAGTCCTAAGCACTGGAGGATTAGTTGTGGCAGCCCAAAGCGATATCAATGGATACCCTCTCTCTCTCTCTCTCTCTCTCTGTATATATAAAGAAAAATGAAGATACACACAAACAAGCAGCCCAATCACTAAACACACAAACAAGCAGCCCAATCACTAAGCATATCAGCTAAGGAAATACCATTAAACCACCCGAATCATGAAACCACAATGAAGAGAGGAAAACTATTGTATCCTACAGAAACTGTCTCATAGGGTACTGGTTCTCAAAATTTTATAGTCAACAACTAGGTATACCATAAGACTACAAAGCAACTCAAAACTAGAAAGTGTTTCCTCCTCAAGAAACCCACAAAAGGGATCAAGAAATCACCACCATTCATGGGAATTCCCAATAACCTCCACCATAGAAAATTACATGCACCATGTTTCCTTCACAATTGGGCAATGTAAAAATAAGTGACTTTGAGACTCTTCAGTTCAATGACACAACACAAATATTTGTGCATGCACGCACACACACACATTGGTGGGGGGGAGGCTAAGTCATTATGAGACAGATTGTGAATGTAGATTTGAATCCTCGTTATGAAAAGGGATGAACTGTGAAAACCCAAAGGATTAGAAAGGGCCAGGTGGAATAGATGCACACCCTCCTTCCCCTATTTCTGCTCCCATTTGGATTCAGTATCTGATGCAGAGATGGATCAGAATTGAAGAGGATCT
>Ga0307515_10016610_pt1 | contig 13462 bp, 7 predicted proteins | sample 17_EM_MG_FD_194513 | JGI IMG/M metagenome (GOLD analysis project Ga0307515, IMG submission 194513) | Populus trichocarpa ectomycorrhiza microbial communities from riparian zone in the Pacific Northwest, United States - 17_EM | ecosystem: Host-associated > Plants > Roots > Unclassified | place...
GTTGTTCAATTAATTTAAATAAAGAGTTATCTTTTGAATATTACATAATCTTTTTCTTTCTTTGATTTTTCTATGCAAACTCCCTATTTATAAGTTTAAAGTTTTGATATATCATAATATATATTATTTTAACCCTACAATAAATATAATAGAGCAATTAATACCTTAAATATAATGATATCCATATTTCAAAGTCTATTTTTGTTATACTCACTGATATAACATAAACATTTCATATATATATATATATACAAAAAAAAAATTATGTTTTTTTTAATATGAGATAATTTCATAAAAATTATGTATTTCAACTTAAAAAATAGTAGTTTTCCAATATAAAATAATTTTTTCTTGAAATAATATCTCAAACTTTATTATTTTCAATGTAGCAATGAAGAAAATTAGGGCAAGAAACTTACTCTGTGGGGCGCAGCATGATTGTCACAACACTACGGGTAAGAAAAAAAGAGTTTGACATGATGTTGGGATGATCTATAGATATATATGTGTGTGTGTTTCAGATAAGCTTGTCCCGTCTTAGTTTTCCTTTTTCTTTTTCTTTCTGGTAATGGATGTGACTCGATAAAGAACCGGCCACCATTGGAGAAAAAACCCCTCAAATCGTCCCTGTTCTTGGTGCTTGATTGGCGAGTAATTATTGAAGGCATGATTTGACACGTTAACAAGACAAGAATTACAGGATTGTCTTGCAAGTTATACAATCGAGTAATTGTGAGACTACTTGCTCGGTGAAATCGATGATATCGTCGGGGAACAATCAAGATGTGTGTGAACAAAGCATGGTTTCTTTACAAATACGGCATGACTTCATTTGTGCACGATGGTATACTGTATGTATCTGTTTTTTAAATGTATTTTTTTATTAAAAATATTTCAAAAATTTTAATTTAACGTCTTTTATATAATAAATATTTTGAAAAACAGATTAAATATAAATAGAGTGAGTAAAAAAACTGAAAAAACTGAATTATAAAAAAAAATCGATTAATCTGATTAAAATATTTTAAAAAATAATTGGTTCGGTTCGGTTTTAGTTTCAGGTGAAACCAAAACCGAACAGAACTAAAAATAAAAAATCAAACCGACTGAACCAAACCAAAATCAAGTCCATTAGAAAGTCCAGGAAAACCTAAAAAACAATATAATTTTTTGTTTATAATATAAAATAACCGAACTGAAATTAAATCGCACCAAGACCGGACCGAACAGAACCAAAACCGGTCGGTTGAGTTTCAGTTTTTAATATAAAATAACCGAACCGAACTGAAACCAGTCAGTTTGAACCGGTTTTGGTTTCATTTTAATTTTGTTTTTTATATTTTAAAGTTTTTTAATTTAAATATTTTTACAAATAAAAATCAAACCAAACTAAAAATATTCACCTCTAAGTTTCATGACAAAAACAACCTTAGACGATAGAGTGAACAAAAAAATCTTGAAGGCATGTGAGCAAGGAAAAACTTATTGGAGTACATTGACCAATGGAACTTGGCTGGATCATGTATCGTACTACCACCAAACAAAAAACTTCAATGGACCATATGAAAACCTAGCTTTTGGACCAAGTTGGTTTTAAAAGTTGAATTCTACTGTTTTAATTAGGGTCTAATTTACTGTGAAAAAAAAGTATATGCCTAGGAGTATGCTGTCTAATGGGAAGAAATGATCAAAAATATATTTCTGATAGTCATGAATTTAGAAAAACATGATTTTTTTTTCTAAAACAATACATGTAAATTAAAATTATTTTTCATAAAAAATAAAAACCATAGCTTATAATAGGTATTTAATTAGATTATATTCAAGGTGTTCTGATTATAAAAAATTAATTTTATTTAATTCAAATTAAAAATTACCATAAAAAATTATATTGTTAACTAAAAAATATTATATTATGTCTACAATAAAAATTAAATTTATGAGACAGACTAAAAATGAAAATATGTAAAAAAAATAATTTTAATTACCTACATTGTTAAAAGTGCTTGTATATATATATAAAAGTTGTATTGTTTTTTTTTTATTTAAAAAACAATGAAAAAACTATAAAAAAAACTCTAAAATTGAGTTTTCTATATTCAATACAAGTTTAAGAACAAAAGGAGAATTAAAAAAGAAAAATATTAATGGTATTGATTAAGATATTAAATAACAAAACAACAAATAAATGGCGTGAAGTCAGTTTCTCTATTTATATAAATAGTGAATTGAGTGCTTTTTTTTTATATTTTCAAACTTTTTTTTTCAACCATACATTTCTATAAAGGACTAATATGTAACATACAGAGAGAATATGGTTGCTACACATCAATAAAAATTTTTATTTTAATTTATAAGTTTATTTTTTTTATTTTTTAGTTCCTGAACTAGAGAGATAAACTAGCATGAAAACAACAACGAAAAAATAAATGGTTGGTTGACACCGGTTTTGAAAATAAAAAAGGTTTATCATGGTGTTAGAGGATTCCATTCGACGATAAGAGTTCTACGATGATGTTATTTAAAATTTAAAACAGTAATAGTTTGAATGATCTATATAATTTAATTTAAAACTTGAGGTTAAAAAAATCAAATTTATTATATCAAGTTTAATAATAATATCAAAAAATTATAAATGGTATAAATATTATTATTTTATATTTAAAATTTAAAATTTTTTTGTTCCAAGCCAGGAGATAACACGCAAAATAATAAACCAGCAAAGTCTATAACCAAAAAGAAAAATGAAGATTAATTAGAAAAATGAACCTTAAATGGCACCAAACTCAAAGGCAGCTTTGACTGGACCGTCCAATTACATGAAAGTTCATGTCATTAACCGGATTTAAGATATTTACTTACATGACAGTACTCGATGGATGGAAAAATATCTTCCAAAATTAGTGATTGTCTTTCTTTCTTTCTTTATGTTTTTTATGTGAGTTTTTGTTGACTGTAAGAAAGTATTTGTTTTTGTTGTTTAACTATATTTTTTAAAAAATAATAATTTTTATTATTATTTTAAATGGTTTTAATATGTTAATATTAAAATATATTTTTTTAAAAAAAAAAATTATAAAACAAGAATACCTATCATTCTACATGCAACTTTCGCCCTCTCAGTATCTTATTGCTATGATATATATACATATAAAAACTGCCTAGATTTTTTCTTTTGCCTATCATAGGCTCGTTAGAAGATAGTTGAGTGATAAGACAGGAAGATTGTCAGAACTTAACAAGGTAGAAAGAAAGCATCTCGATCCTCGAAGAATGCAGAGAAGGGTCCACACGTACGTGCTCTGCTCATACGTCGACAAATGTTATGTTATGTTATGTCTCAGTGCTTAGATGGCATAGATGCACCTTGGACGGCGACAATCTTAACGTAATCCTAGGTTCCAAATTTTAATAATTTTCTCGTTCTCAATCTCCTTCGTATTCTTCTTTTAATGGATCTTTATCTAACTGCTTAATCCTAAATATAGTTTTCGTTTTGCTGCTTCTGCTAATCTATTCATTTTCTTTTCTTGGAAGGTCGCTAAAGGGACTTTCTTTCTTTTCTTCTTGTCATATTTCGTTTACAGCTACTAAAATATATTATGGTGTTGTAAGGCCTGGTTGTGATCAGTTAACAGCAACCTGAGCAAGAGATAGAGTGAACAGTAAGCGACAAAAAAGATGGGAGAAACAGCTCACACCCACCAGCAGCCACCGCCACCACAAGCAGCAGCAGCACCACCTCCATCATCACTTGCTTTTTCTAAAGGTCCCTCTTGGGCTCCGGCTGAGCAACTCCACCAGCTCCAGTACTGCATCCAGTCCAATCCTCCTTGGTGTTAGTTCTCTTATCTTTTTACCTTTTTGTGATTCATATGTTCTCTTATCTTTTTGCCTTTTTGTGATTCATATATATATATATATATAAAATTCTTTTAGCTTTTTTTTTTGTTATTCAAATTTTGATTATTCAATTCTGAGAAAAAGTTGCTATGGTCAGTTTTTTTGTTAAAATAAAATTTATAGTTTATGCACGCCACCATCTATCTCTTACCTTTGGTTCTGATTCTCTTTTAAATTTCTGAAAGTTTTAATTATTTTTATATCTAAATCCTGGTGGTCTTCCTGTTATTAATAACATATGTAGATTTAACAGCTAGTATTCAGAATTATTTTTGAACTAAGTGGATATTTACCAACGAAATCAAGTGTCTGATTCTTGTAATTAACCACAGATCAGACATGTCTGCTGGCTTTCCAACACTACATTGTGATGCTTGGAACTACGGTCTTGATTACACGTACTCTTGTGACTCAAATGGGCGGCGAACCTGTACGTTTTATCTAACGTCTGAATTTTTTTGATGATTTATATATCAATTGGCAGGTGCTTATCTTTTAATCTGGTCTTGGTGTTACCGTGAACAGGGTGATGCTGCCCGTGTGATTCAAACGTTGGTGTTCATGTCAGGAATCAATACACTGCTTCAGACAATGATTGGAACACGGCTTCCCACAGTGATGGGACCTTCCTATGCTTTTGTACTGCCAGTTTTATCAATCATCAGAGATTACAATGATGAAACTTTCTCAAAAGACCATGATGTAATAATTGTTAAGCTTACTTAATTAGTCTGTTGACTAGTTTGTTTTTAGCTGCAATCATGATTTATTCTAATATTTCCCCGATCACCATTTTTTCCCCGGTTGCAATGATGTGGTCGATTGCAGAGATTTGTAGACATTATGAGAACTATACAAGGATCACTGATTGTTTCTTCCTTTGTCAACATCATTCTCGGGTATAGCAAAGGATGGGGTACTTTAACAAGGTAACTTGATAATAATCTTGTGTTAGAATTCGTTCTACTCATCTTCTTGCTTACAATTTTGTCGTTCAGTAGCAGCAGCTCGAGTTCTAGTATAGAAACTCGGCAGGTTCTCTTTATTATATTGTTTTGTGATATTTTTACTTCTTTGTTTTGATGTTCCCAGGTTCTTTAGTCCCATTACTATTGTACCTGTGGTTTGTGTTGTGGGTCTTGGTCTGTTTATGAGGGGCTTTCCACTGGTAAGTTCACTTAATGAAATGAAGAATACTGGTTGGTGAAAGTGATAGATTGATTATAACAAATGATTTTCTTATGTTCTATACAGCTTGCCAACTGTGTTGAGCTTGGCCTGCCTATGCTGATTGTGCTAGTCATTTGTCAGGTAATATACCTTCTTCAGAATGTTTAAGTTAATTATATGAATCCACCTGTTATGAAGATCATAAATCCTGATATTTGCCGCAGTATTTGAAGCGTTTCCATCCCAGTGTCCATCCTGTACTTGAGATGTTTGGCTTACTCATCTGCATTGGTATTATTTGGGCTTTCGCTGCTATCCTCACTGTTGCTGGTGCTTACAACAATGTGGGGTATCAAACTAAACAGAGTTGCCGCACAGACCGATCATATCTTGTATCATCTTCTCCATGGTATTGGTTTTGGATTATTTATCTTTGTAGGTGTGGTAGAGTTCATAATTTTTTCAGAAAAAGGAAGAGTTAAAGTACCCTGTTAATTGAGAATCATTTGTTTGCATTTTTTTTTAGGGTTAGAGTCCCATACCCGTTTCAATGGGGTGCACCTAAATTTAGAGCAAGTCATGTCTTCGGGATGATTGGAGCAGCACTTGTTTCATCTGCAGAGGTTCGTTCACCATTTCAGAAATACCTTTTTTGTCTTCCACTTATTCTGGAGGCACTTTGTGAGGTTTTAATTAACTTACAGGGCCTTTGATGTGAATTTCCTAATTTTAACCCTTTATGATTATTAATATGGTTTCTGACCTCTCTATTTCTTTGATGGAAGTGGGAAATTTCCTGTTTAAGTATTTATTTTCCTAACCAGTCCATCTACTTTGATGTAGTCAACTGGAACGTTTTTTGCTGCTTCACGGCTTGCAGGTGCTACGAGCCCCCCAGCTCATGTTCTGAGCCGAAGTATTGGTCTACAGGTCAAGTCTCTGAGAGCTATGCCTTCCTCTCTCTCTCTCTCTCCCCAGACACACACACACACCTTTTAAAGCAAGGCATCAACACCTAACGGTTGTTGTTTTTAAATACAGGGTGTTGGCTTGCTGCTTAATGGGATTTTTGGTGCTGCTGTTGGCACCACTGCATCTGTGTAAGGGATTGCGTTTTTTTTTTTTCCCTTCTACTTGCTGCTGCTATTATATGCTTAATTATCTGATATTTGAGGTACTGCAGTCTCAGCTGCTATGTGAAGGATTTGCCAGTGCAACTGCTTCCTGCATCTACCACAGATATTTTACATGGCACAGTAGGAATAGATGATCACATTCTGACCAAGAGCCCGTCCTCATTTAATAGACCAGTAGGAAAAGTTTGCCATTAAATGGACAAGTAATGAGTTCCATTGGAATTTAAGCGTTTTACTTTTCTTTATTTTACTCTTCCAGTAGAACCCAAGTATCTGAGGTTACAGATGAGAGTCGCTGGCAATTTGTTTATAGTGCATTTTCCTCTTAAAGAAACAAATCCTGGAAGTGAGATACGAGTAAAATGGCCTTGCCTGGATTACACACTTCTTTCTTCTATAGTTTGCTTAGCATATTTAATCTTATCTCAAATGCTGAATCTATGGGTGGCAACGCTTTCTTCATTGGTGCTTCGATATTCATGATCTTTTCAGGCTAACCGCTTTAGAGTTAAGCTTTTCTCACATATATCAGCCTACACATAGGGGGATTGTGTGTTTTTGGGAAAAAAAGTCTTAATCCTCTGTAGAGTGGTGGGTGATTACAAGGGGAAAATGCCAGTGTTTTATGATCACTATTAAAATGCAGAGGCCTGTTTCATTGACTGATGAAATGATATTGCAGCGAAAATGTTGGGCTTCTTGGACTTACACACATAGGGAGCCGAAGAGTGGTGCAGGTTTCAACTGCTTTCATGTTTTTTTTCTCCATCTTTGGTATGTCTTCAATATCCATCATAAGTCCCGTTAGAAAATTGCACAAGGTCCCAAATTCATTTTTATTGTGGTACATTGCATCTTTCAGGGAAATTTGGTGCCTTGTTCGCGTCTATTCCTCTGGCAATATTTGCTGCCGCATACTGTGTGCTATATGGCATCGTTGGTGAGTGATTTTGTAGGTTTTGAAATTTTATTTTGTTGTAATCACATGTTATCTGTTCGATGAGTGTGATTTGTTCTTGTTTTCCTTTCCTGCAGCTGCAATTGGGATTTCATTTATACAGTTTTCAAACAATAATTCCATGAGAAACCATTATGTTTTGGGTCTGGCTTTGTTCCTTGGGATATCGATACCACAGTATTTTGTCAGCAACACCACTGGGGATGGACATGGACCAGTTAGAGCAGATGGTGGATGGGTAAGTCGCATTATAACTCCACAAGCCTTATCCTATTGGTTTCCTGCATTTTTTGGGCATCATATGACTCCTCTGTGTTGTTCATCCACTACCACCATCTAGTATTTTAATGTGAAATCGTAAAAAAAAACCTTTTATACCAATATGCAATGAGGAATATATATGTTTGGCGGATGCTTTCGGACTTGATGAATGAGGGTCATAAAGGATGATCAGCTTTATGACTTCCACTCATACTGGCTGAATAACATGTATACTTTTTTATTCTGCAGTTCAATGACATATTGAATACAGTTTTCTCATCACCTCCAACGGTAGCAATGATTGTTGGGACATTGCTTGATAACCTATTGGAAGCAAAGAAGAACGCCACCGACCGAGGAATTCCATGGTGGAAGCCTTTCCAGAACAGGAAGGGTGATAGTAGAAGTGACGAGTACTACAGTATGCCTATCAGGATGAATGAGTGGATGCCCACCAGATATCTTTGAAAAAAAACTCCACCCCCTTGTATATTAATTAGATATACTGTGAGCAAATTCCATTTTAATATCTATGATGATGAGCCCTATACGTTGCTCCAAAGAACTGTAACCATTAGCCATCGATTTGTAGTTTTCCCTTTTGTTACGTTGGCAGGTTAGCCGTCTTCTTGACTCATCTCCGTTGGTCTCAATACTACAAGGTTTTGTTACTGTCTCAGGCTGCTAACCACAGGAAGCGCATTGTGAAATCAAGAAGTCCCTGTGAGCAGAATGCAGAAGCAATTTTTTTGTAGATTTAAGACCCCCCACGAATGAAGAGAACTAACTGCATATAAACCATATTGAATTGTACCGATACTCCATAAGATGATCGTCAGATTTTCTTTCATTATTATTAATATAAAATCCTCTCATCCTCGGCCATGATCACAGGTGCCTTCTTGAGCATCTGTCTATAGTTTCTCTTGTCTCTTTGTCCGAATGGTATCATCTCCATGTCATGCTCACGTGTATCATTTGGAGCAGATCCTCGTATCAATGGAAGGCAATTCGAGGTTTTCAGTCCAATTATGTGGCATTTTATTTACTAGTGAAGTTGGATGGGAGGGGACTCGAATCACCTTCAATGGAAAGTCTGTGGCCTGAATGAGGCCCTGTTTTTTCATATTTTAAAAAAAATTAATTGTTTTTCAGTTTAAATTAATATTTTTTTGATATTTTTATATATTAAAAATATTTTTAAAAAATAAAAAATATTATTTTAATATATTTTTAAATAAAAAATTTCACAATCACAATTACAAACAGGAAACAGTGGAGTTCTTGATTTAATCAAAACTGAGACGTACAAGGTGGAGGTGCCATCTTCATTTTAATTGGAGGATACTGATCTCTATGCAATTCTTCCTGGCTCGCCTAACACGACGAAAATTTAACCTTTTAATTCTTGCGTACCAAACAAAGTGGGCTTCTGGTGACCTTCATCCTTCCACTGAAAATTTTAGTAGTTTAATATTAATCATAATTATTAAATTCCAACTGATCTAATTAGTGAAACTGGAAACTCGGTTTGAGGTTTTTTTTTTATTGGCTTAATTAATTAAATGCGAGTTGAGTAGACTTAAAAAAATATATTTTTTATTTTTTTTCTAAATCCATATTATTTAAGATTAAAAAAAAAACTCACTAAAATCTCTCGTTTCGAAGTGTAGTTAAACTTATTTTTAATTAGATCTTGAGATTATTTTTTAAAAATTTATTTATTTTGTTTGTTTTGATGTGTTAATATCTAAAATAAATTTTAAAAATAAATAAATATTATTTATATATATATATATATATTAAATAAAATATTATTTTAAAAAACAACATTGAACCCATTATTCCTTGAAATAATATTATTTTTAAATCCAGCCAAGCTGACGAAGCGTGTCTTTCGTAATGGAAAGAAAGAGGCAACTACATCGCCTCTTTGTTGGACCGCCGGCGACAATCTAAGCTCTTAACTGGGTCAAATTCCGAATCAGATCTAACAATTATACGTGAGAGAGAGGGGTTCCCAGCTGGTCACATATTCAATTATTTCAAGATTTCTTTATAAGAAAGAAAGGGCTTTCTGTCATTTTAAACTAAAAGCTTCCACCACCAGGTAAAGTTCTGGGAAGGTACGTTGCACAGAAGTCAAGAGATTGACTAAAGTAGATGTTTACCATTCAAGTGCCGAGCTAACATTGAGAGTGACGGATTACGAATCTTTCATGGGGTCCACGCGGCATTCAACTATCTATCAGTCTATCTCTTCCCGCGTTTTCTAAATCGCAGGACAAATCCAAGTATCCAACTAGACCTGCAGGTCCCAGATGCTAGCTAACGAAACAAAATGGACTTGGAATTATGTTCTATGCTCCTCAGCAGCCGCCCGAGACAAGCGTTTTCTTCCTTTTCCAGGCTCCTGCACTCCTTGATTGCAGATTGGTTGAAATGGCAGACGTTTTCTAACTAAGAAATAGTGGTCAATGTTTGTGCAAAGCTTTCATAACCAAATCATGAACAGATGTTTTCACAGGAAAAGAGGAGACAAATTTATATATAATAGACAAGTGATGCGGGAGGAAGAAAGATTTAGAGTAAAAAAAAGAAAAAGAAAATAAGAAGCTATGCTGCTCAGTTTTACTTGAATGAGCTATATACATAAGGCATGAGTTACAATTAATTAACAATCATCAAGCCAGTCCAGACTGAAGCACTTTTCGGCAACTTGGACATCAAGATTAACCTTCTTCAAATCCATCCATAACCAAGAAACATCTTCATCGCAGATTACTACACGTAAAGACTCTAATGATGCAACAGAATATGGCAGCTTCATCAGTGAGCACTCTCTCATGTCAATCTTCTCCAACCTTGATAGTTTACCAATCCCTTCAGGAAGAGCTTTCAAATTGACACATTGAGAGATGTCTAAGAACTTCAAGCAAACTAGGTCAGATATACTTGGGGGAAGCATTTTCAGGGTTGGACAAGCATACAGCCTTAGAATTTGTAGAGATTTTAAGTTGCCCAGATTGGGAGGCAGTTTCTCTAGGTTGTGGCAATTGGTGATACTCAGACTCTTGAGTGATTGCATCCTAGAAATGCTGGAGGGCAACCGGATTAAATCTTCACAGTGATCGATTGTAATCTCTAAGAGACAAGGGAATATGTGGGATAAGTCTATGACAGAATCATCAAGGCTGTTGTTTATCTTGCACAGGATTAGAGATATTTTTCGTAATTTTTTTAAAGGGACAGTAAATTCAGATAATCGAGCAAGGGATACTTTCTCAAGCCAAAGGCTCTTCAAATTAGCTAAATTAGAAAAAACGGAGAAGTTGCCAACGATTGCGTTGCTTGTACTGTAATTTATCATTACCAATGCCCTGAGCTTTGGCATGTCATCAATGAAAGGAGGCAATAAGAACTCATTTGCAGAGAAGTTCAGGATGAGCACTTCAGCCTTGGGAAAATCCATGCGGAACCAATCCATTTCATTCATTTCACCTATTTAACAGAATCAAGAAAAAGTAGGCATTGGAAAAATGAAATTAAGACTATAATCTCACTAAATTGCATGGGTTAATCGCCTTATATAATGCAAAGCAAACAGAAAAGCAATGAAGATACCAGTATGAATTGAAACAATTTGAGCATTGAATGGTCGGTCCGCATTTCTCTCCCATTCCTTTGGAAGCTGCGCTTCTCTTCTTGGCATAAGTAATCGCTTGCACTCATTTACATCTCCACACGAGCTCAAATGAATAGCAAGGTCCCGCAACACATCATGTTGCACCACACAAATCTCATAGTAGCTGCTATACTTGTCTCCAGCTCTGCAGATTAACCAATCAAAGGGTTAAGAAAGAAGGATCATGCCTTCTTAAATAAGATCAATGTAGTTACTTGGCTTTATTAACATACCGTGCATCCCTCACCAGGGTGAGAAGATTCTTGTCAGATAGCTCAACAAGAATTGCAAATGCTTCTTCATCATCAAGGTCGTGTATCTCGACCCACACATTGATGAGAACATCAAGAGGGATCTTCTTATCTTCAGGGAAGGATCCCAAATCCAAGAAACATTCCCTGACCTTTTTAGATAAGAACTGGGTACTAATGGCCATCCTATCATGCAACTTGCTTTCATGAGACTCACAAATAGGTTCACCTCTTGACAGCCTCTTTTTGGCACTTGCCCAATACATTTCAGGTTGGTCCCTTAGCGAAGCTCCAATCACTTTGAGAGCCAAGGGCAGGCCTTTACACTCATCAACGATCTAGCAAACACATGATCATTAGAATTGGCAAAGAAAGTAACCAACTACTCAATTTCGAAATCCATCACTCAATCTCAACTTTGTAACCAATGGAGAACAGAGAGTTGAAAGTTACCTGCTTGACCAAATTTGAATCAGCAGCAGGTGGAATAGATGTCTTTCCAAAAGCAGAGTGGCAAAACAAGGAGATTGCTTCATCTCCTCTCAACAATTCGACATTGTAAGTAGCATCAAAAACTGTCGGGAATTTGAAACGCGAAACCACAAGTGTTTTACATCCAGCAACTTTATAAATGAGCTGCTCAAGCACCTTGACTGACCACACATCATCAAGAACAATCAACGCTGGGGCTCCAATTCTCCATTCAAATTGAAAACTAGATTTTTGGACCAAATCATTGCCCATACCACCCATTCCATCAGCCCCTGTAATAAACCCCAAAATTTTCGCCCTCAATTGCTCCACGTTCGGAGACTGTGATACTGTCAAGAACAAAATCCTGTTCTCAAAGTGACCTGAAAGAAATCAAGATCAAGAGAGTCAATCAAAAGCTCTCTCGTCTAAAATAGAAGAACGATCATATGCTAAACACCAATTCCTTGGGCCAGTAGCAAACCAATCTAAAGCAAATAAATTTCAAAAAAAGAAGAACGTATCCTTTCTTTGAAGTTGAATTAAGCAGATGGCAGAGAGAAAGACACACACACATACATAGTAAAGAAAAGAAACAATCTTGAAAACTTACGTCTAACTTGATCATCTCTACAAATTTCATTAGCCAAAGTAGTTTTGCCTGACCCACCAATCCCACAAATTCCAACAACATTGAAAATCTCTCTCTCAAAAACCATTTCTTTCACCTTCCTCTTCCCTTCTTCAATCCCCAACCCCAGATAAAAATTTTGCCCAAAACTCCCATCCCACTTCCTCTCCTCCTCCACTCTCTTCACCGCTTCGTCCATCCAGCCACCAACACCACCACCACCACCACCTCCCAACCCGATCTTCAAGTTCCCTATCCTCTCCTCTAGCCTCTTGGCTGACCAGTCCAACTTATCGAACCTCTCTGTAGTTTCAAACCTCATGTGATGCACGTCAGCTAATATATGTGCCTGTAAAGGTCCGTTGATAAACGTGGATATTTTCTTTTCCATCTTTTCCATCTTTCTTGCTAGCTGAAGGTTTTTGTAGACGTTCCAGCGGTTTGAAGCTAAGACTTTGCGGGAGAGCTCAAGGCCTTCAGTGAGAGTGCGAGAGAGACTGTCGAGTTGGAATTGGCGGTTGGAAGGGAGTTCAACACCGGAGTACTTGATCTCTTGAATTATAGGCACGAGTTCGTTTACGCTTGCCATTAAAGATTCTGCACTTGATTTACATGGGCGGGATTTTCTTGATATTGAAAATAGCAATTTGAGGAGTTCGGTGGCTATCTCCCCTGCAAAGAGGTCTGTGACCGCCATGGCACTGGTTGCGGAGTGGTGGGAGAAGGTTTTGTTTTTCGAATGAAGAGAAGACGATTTTTGGCGTGGAAATATAAGTGTTAGAATGGGTCAGTGCAGTGCGAGTTATAAGTTGCATTTTAGCTTCCTTTTTTTCCCTTTTTTTTCCTTCAAAATTAAAAAAAAATGTTTTGAAAAAATGATAGTTATAAAACCCAGGATCGAAGAAAAATGACGAAAGGAATTACCATGGTAAAAAAAACCCGAATTTACATGTGACCCAGTTCAATCTCGATAAAAGAATTGCTAATTTTTTTTTT
>Ga0307515_10016611_pt1 | contig 13462 bp, 8 predicted proteins | sample 17_EM_MG_FD_194513 | JGI IMG/M metagenome (GOLD analysis project Ga0307515, IMG submission 194513) | Populus trichocarpa ectomycorrhiza microbial communities from riparian zone in the Pacific Northwest, United States - 17_EM | ecosystem: Host-associated > Plants > Roots > Unclassified | place...
ACTTGGTTATATATAACTATCAGCTATCTTTTCCACATGTCAACATGCCAAAATTATCAACAATCATTTGTTAATTAATTTATATGCAAGTCTAATGGAACTTGTTTCGGGATCCCACAGGACAGGTGACCCGTATGAAGTACACTTAGCATGTGGGGTGCTGAAACAAGTTCAGCATGACATTGGGGGTAAATCATTGTCGTTCTTCCTTCAGAATTTCGCGGAACTTTACTTCTACCCATGACGTGTTATAAAACGGAAGTCATCCCGAACTTGTTTCGGGATCTCACAGGACAGGTGACCCGCATGAAGTACACTTAGCATGTGGGGTGCCGAAACAAGTTCAGCATGACATTGGGGATTAAATCGCTGTCATTTCCCCTTCAGAATTTCGTTAAATTTTACTACTCAGGATGACAGTTGTGTATTTGCTGTCATTCCACTCTTCCACCTTCATTAAAACAACTCCACCAACCGCTCCAAAGCCATGCCGCGCGATCCTTTGATGAGAATGGTGGAATGTGTGATGGGGCTGGCCTTCAACGCTGCAATGGCATCCTCGGCAGTGGCGTAAAATACCGCTTCCCGATTTTGAATTTTGAGTTTTTCACTGGGTGTTGTTTCTTCAAGGTGTTCAAGAGTGCTTCGCAGTTTTGAATTTTGACTTTCAAAGTCTTTCCCGATAAAAATGCGTTCGTCAACCGGGGTATCCAGCGCTTTTTGGATCACGGAGGCATGCTCGGCCGCCGACTCGGGGCCCATCTCGAACATGTCGCCCAGGATGAGTACTTTGCGTGGGGCCTGCAGTTTGTCCATATTTTCGATGGCTACAAACATGCTGCTGGGGTTGGCGTTATAGTAATCGCAAATAAGGGTATTGCTTTCCGTTTTCACAATTTGCGACCGGTTGTTTTTAGGCTGATAACCTTCAATACCGGCGTTTATTTGCGCGGCAGGGATATTAAAATAGCTGCCTATGGCTATGGCGGCCAAAATATTATGCAGGTTGTAAGCGCCGGTGAGCTGGGTTTTTACGGTGTAGCTTTGGCCGGTTTTATTGTTGGTGTACTCCAAAGCAAGCAGGGGCGAGTTTTCGACCAGTTCGCCACTCACCAAATCGTCGATAGTATTGGTGCCGTAATACACCACATTGCCCAGCTTACGGGCGGCAGCCATATCAAGCAATGTTTGGTCGTCGCTATTAATAAAAACCGCGTTTGCCACCTGTTGCCCTATTAAACTTCCCGATTTCCGGTCTTCCGGACTTTCCGACTTCCGGACTTCCGGACTTCCCGACTTTGCAAAATAATCATACAGCTCGCCTTTGCCTTTCTTCACGCCTTCTACCCCGCCAAAGCCTTCTAAATGCGCTTTGCCTACGTTGGTAATTAAACCGTGCGATGGCTGTGCGATGGTGCAAAGCAGTTCGATTTCTTTTTGGTGATTGGCCCCCATTTCGATAACCGCCATCTGGTGGCTGGCATCGATGGTTAAAATGCTGAGGGGTACCCCTATATGGTTGTTTAAATTGCCCTGGGTGGCCTGGGTTTTAAAGTGTTGGGATAGTACGGCGTTGATAAGCTCTTTAGTGGTGGTTTTGCCGTTGGTGCCGGTAAGGCCAATAACGGGGATGGTTAACTGGCGGCGGTGGTGGCGGGCCAGGTCCTGCAGGGCGGTAAGCACATCGGCCACCAGCAAATACTCGTCGCCCAGCTGGTACGCGGGATTATCAATTACGGCGTAGGCTGCGCCTGCGGCAATGGCCTGCTGGGCAAAGGTATTGGCATCAAATTTATCGCCTTTAAGGGCAAAAAACAGGCTGCCGGTCGCTATTTTGCGGGTATCGGTACTGATAACAGGGTGCTGCAGGTATAGCTGGTAAAGTTGCTGGGTAGTAATCATACGTGATGCGTTACGCTTTGATGGGGTAAAGGTAATAAAGCCCCACCTAAATTGCGAAGCATTCATGAATCCAATAAAAACAAACACATGAATAATCCTCCCCTGAAGGGGAGGGCTTTTTTAAAGTAGGTTACGAAATGTGTATGTTAATAAAAAATGTCGAACGAGCCGGGTGGTGGAATTGCCAATGACGTATTTTATTTTTACACAAACATTGGGTTTGAACGCTGGCGAAGACTCACCCCGCTACGCTGCGCTGGCCACCCTCTCTTCGGCTTCGCCGGAAAGAGGGGCTTGAAAGTTTATTATTTGTTTATTTAATATATTGATATTCAGCGTTCAAGTCCCTCTTTACACCGTAGGTGAAGAGAGGGTGGCGGGCGAAGCCTCGCCGGGTGAGCCTTCGCCGCCATGCGATATACGCCGTTTGTCCTTCGGGATCCATGACAGTCTTTATTTTTGAATGTCATTCCCCCTGCTCATCCAACTAATCACCGCTTTAATTTCGCCGTAGCTGTAGTTATCGCCGAGGATTTGTTTCAGGGGCGAGAGCATTTCGGAGCCATAGCTTTCAACGGCATCTTTAATGGCCGGGATTTTTTGGGCCGGTACCAGGGCTTCTACCTCCAGCTCGCCCGATTGTACAAAAAAGCTGAGATGGCTTTCGATGGTCATGGGCGATAGGCTGCGCTCGGCGGCAATTTCGGCAATTGTTTTACCTGTTTGGTGTAGCCGGAGCGACTCGGTACGGGTGTCGTTTGTTTTGCGTGCCTTAATGGGTTGTGCCGGACGGACGGACGCTGCTTTACGCTCCCGCTTGGGCGATTTATAGGCTATTTTTGATTCGAGGCCTTTTTCTTTGGCGTAATCTTTCACGGGCTGCAACAGCTCGCGGCCATAGCGGGCCAGTTTTACATCGCCAAAGCCCGAGATGAGGCGCAGCTCATCCAGGCTTTGCGGCAGGTAGGTGGCCATCTCGACAAGCGTGGCATCGGATACGATGATGTAGGCCGGCACGTTTTCATGTTGGGCAATATCGTTGCGCACGCGTTTGATGCGGCTTAGCAGTTCGGCTTCGTGCGGTGGCGCCTGTACGTGGGTGTGGGTTTCTTCAACGGTTTCGCTTTCAATAAACTCTACCTTTTGCAGGCCTTTGAGCACGGCGGCGCTTTGATCTGTCAGTTTTACAATGGGGTATTCGTCGCCGCCCATTTGCAGGTAGCCCATGGTAAGCAGCTCGCGAATGTAGCGCTGCCAATCGGGCTTGCTGATATCGGCGCCAATGCCATAGGTTTTAAGGTGTTTATGTTCCTCGCGGATCTTCTCGGATTTTGATCCGCGTAAAAAATCAATCACATAATTGATGCCGAAACGCTCGTTGAGCCGCGCCACTGCCGAGAGGGCTTTTTGGGCTATCAGCGTACCATCAAAGCGTTTAAATTCGGTAAGGCAAACATCGCAGGAGCCGCAATTGGGCGGGAAGGCTTCGTCGAAATAGTTCATCAGATACTGGCGGCGGCAGCTTTGCAGCTGGCAGTAGCGCACCATATCGTTCAGCTTATTGAGCATAATGCGGCTTTGGGCCTCGTTACCCTCTATGCGTGCAAAATGCTGCAGCTTACCCGCATCGCCAGGCGAATACAATAGCAATGCCTCGGATGCCAGCCCGTCGCGCCCGGCACGGCCGGTTTCCTGGTAATAGCCCTCGATGTTTTTAGGCAGATCGATATGCACCACGTAGCGCACGTTTGATTTATTGATGCCCATGCCAAAGGCTATTGTTGCCACGATGATCTTCACTTCATCGCGCAAAAAGGCTTCCTGGTTGCGCACTTTGGTTTCGTTGCTGAGCCCGGCGTTGTAGGCTTCGGCAGCGAAGCCGGCGGCTTTCAGGTCGTCGGCCAAATCTTCGGTAGATTTACGGGAGAGGCAGTATATGATGCCTGATTCGTCCTTCCGTTCATTTAAAAACGTAACCAGTTGTTGAAAGCTGTTTTTTTTGGGGATAACCCGGTAAGTAATGTTTTCGCGGTTAAAAGAAGATACAAATACTTTAGGCTGATGCAGGTTAAGTTTTTCGAGGATATCCTTTTGCGTGAGCTTATCGGCAGTGGCTGTAAGCGCGATAACCGGCACATTCGGGAACTCGGTTTTCAACTGGGCCAGCATCAGGTACTCGGGGCGGAAATCGTGGCCCCATGAGGAGATACAATGCGCTTCGTCGATGGCTATCTGTACTACATTCAGTGTTTTTAAAAACGGAACCAGCTTGTTTTCGGCGCCAAACAAACGCTCGGGGGCAAGGTATAACAGGCGGATTTGGTTGTTCCTTAATTTTTCTACCAGCTGGCGCTGTTCATCCGGGTTTTGTGCCGAGTTTAGGAACGCTGCCGGGATACCGGCTACGTTCAGGCTATCTACCTGGTCTTTCATCAGCGCAATAAGCGGCGAGATAACGATGGTTAGCCCGTTAAGCAATACCGCGGGCAACTGGTAACATAATGATTTGCCGCCGCCGGTTGGCATCAGTGCCATTACATCCTGCCCGTTTAATATATGCCGGATAATAGCCTCCTGCTGGTGCCTGAAAGCGCTATAACCAAAATATTTTTGCAGGGCCTCTTGGGGATTCATAGGTAGATGTGCAGATTACAGATTTCAGATGTGCAGATTGATTTGCTTTTTCAGGGGCAAATTACAAATTATCGGGGAAATTGCTAAGATTTTTAGATTTTTTGTGGGTGGGGATTTTGCGGGGCAATATTTTTTCTATGGAATGGTTTGTCATATAATATTTATATTGCTTTGCTGTTAGGTTATCTAAATACCGGCGTGCCCAACTTAAACCCTATTGATTGAATGAAAAAGATAATTACCTTCCTCAAAAAGAAAGATCTGTATTTTGGGCTAATCCGGTATGCACTCGCAATAGGTATGACGCCGTATGGCATATCCAAGATTTTAAAAACCCAGTTTGTGTTATCGCAATCGTTAATGTTGCCAACCACACTTGAACAGATGTCGGGCAAAACCCTGGCCTGGGCCTTTTTGGGTTACTCCTCCTGGTTTGAGGTGTTGTTGGGTTTTCTGGAGCTGATACCGGCCTTGTTGTTACTGTTCAGGCGTACCGCGCTTACAGGAACTATATTGTTGTTGCCCATCACCTTAAACGTGTACCTCATCAATATGGCTTTAAATCTTTGGGATGGCACTAAGCTGATAGCCCTGGTACTGCTGGTATTAAACTGCCTGTTGCTGTTATTTGAGTGGAAAAAGATCCGCGACATCGTGCTGATCGTCATCGGTAAAACAGGGATGAAGTTTACCGGTTGGGAGCTGGCGTTTAATGTATTGTTGTTGGTAGGCATTAATTACGCATTTGTTAAACAGTTGACAGGCTACCGTGCGCAGGAGAATGAGCTTACCGGCGATTGGTTTAACAATAAGCCCAACGAATGGGTATTACAGGCCGAAAAAATAAAAGACAGTACACTCGTGCGGCGTTATATCCGGGTTTATTTTGGTGCAGGTGGGAACTATTCAGAACTTTCGGAAAATAATACAACAACTTTCCAAACCACGGCTTTTGATAATAACAGGAGTAGCTATAGTGTAGATGAGAAACGAAAAACGATAAACTTTTTTGATAGCGGCAACGCCTTGTTGGATGCTTTTACTTACACAATTAAAGGAAATACGTTACAATTAAACCGGGTAACCGGTAATTCAAAAAAGGACGCCTTCACCCAACTGTTTGAAAAGCGGGTGATGAATAATAATAAACCGGATTGATCACTTTGAGCATGCATCTGCACATCCAACCAATGTAACAATCTACACATCTGCCATCTGAAATTTGCACATCTGCACATATTTTCCGCATATTTAGCTTTTACTACCATCTATTCAGTTTTATGATAAAAAAGCTACTTGTTGTTTTATTGGCTGTTGTTTCGGCAACGGTATCCTTCGCCCAAAAAATACAATCGCCTGAGGAATTCCTGGGTTATAAGCTGGGTACGCAGTTTACCCCGCATTACCGCATTGTGGAGTATTTTAAATATGTTGCGCAGGCTTCAAAAAATGTGAAGCTGCAGCAGTTTGGCAGTACTAACGAGGGCAGGCCCCTATTAGCGATGTTTATTGCTTCGGATGAAAACATTGGCAGGTTGGAAGAGATCCGCCATAATAACCTGCGTGTTGCCGGCGTGGAGAGAGGCCCTGTTATTACCAATGTACCCGTAATTACCTGGTTAAGCTATAACGTGCATGGCAACGAGCCGGCATCAAGCGAAGCTGCTATGTGGACTTTATATGATTTGGTCGACCCATCAAACGCCCAAACCCAGGCCTGGCTTAAAAACACCCTGGTAGTTATTGACCCTTGCCTAAACCCGGACGGACGCGACAGGTATGTTAATTTTTATAATTCGGTGCACGGCCTGTCGCCCGATGCTTATCCAACCTCGCGCGAGCATGCCGAGCCGTGGCCGGGCGGCCGGGTAAACCACTACTACTTTGACCTTAACCGCGATTGGGCATGGCAGCAGCAAAAGGAAACCCAGGCTCGCGTTGGCTTGTATAACCAATGGCTACCGCAAATACACGTAGATTACCACGAGCAGGGCCCCAACGCCCCTTACTACTTTGCCCCTGCTGCCGAACCCTACCATAAAGACCTTACCCAATGGCAGCGCGACGCCCAGGTACTCATTGGGAAAAACAACGCCAAATATTTCGACGAAAATGGCTGGATGTATTTTACTAAATACGAGTTCGACCTGCTGTACCCATCCTACGGCGACACTTATCCATTATATAACGGCTCAATCGGGATGACTTATGAGCAGGGCGGTATTGGCGCGGGCCTGGCCGTTGTTAACCGCAGTGGCGATACGCTTACGCTGGTTCAGCGGGTGGCGCACCACCATTCCACGGGTTTAAGTACGGTTGAAACGGCATCGGCCAACGCCCAGAAATTTAAAGAAGAGTTTAAAAAGTTTTATGATAACAACCGCGCCAACCCGCCGGGCGAGTACAAAACCTATGTTATTAAAAACGACAACAACAATAAAATAAACGCCATGGCCAAGCTGCTTGCCCGCAACGGCATTCAGTACGGTTTTGGTTTGGCCAATAAATCGGTTACCGGTTATGATTATATGAGCGGAAAAACCGAAGCCTATACCGTTGGGCCTAATGATTTGGTGGTAAACGCCTATCAGCCCAAAGCGGTATTGTTGCATGTGCTGCTGGAGCCAAAAACTATTATACCCGATTCAAATACGTATGATATTACGGCATGGTCGCTTCCATACGCATTTGGGTTGAAGGCATATGGTGTAAAAGAATCGCTGAAACCGGCAAGCGCCGAGTGGAGCATTGTAGCGCCCAAGGCATTGGTTAACACCCATGCTTACGCCTATGTATCGTCATGGCAGTCGTTAGGGGATGTTAAATTCCTGGCGGCGTTGTTTAAAAAGAAGATAAGGGTACGTTATGCCGAGAAATCATTTGAGGCCGCAGGCAAAACTTTTGCACCCGGATCGTTATTAATAACACGCGCCGGTAATGACCGTGCCGATTTTGACCAGGCAGTTACCCAAACCGCTGCCGAGCTTAACCAGGAGGTTACACCGCTTTCATCGGGCTTCGTGGATAAGGGCTCAGACCTGGGATCAGATGCGGTTAAGTACATCCGCCAGCCCAAAGTAATGCTGGTTGCAGGTGACGGTGTAAACTCCGAAGCCATGGGCGAAGTTTGGCACTTGTTTGAAGCGCAGTTGGGCTACCCTATTACGCTGATCAGGTACCAGGATATTCCCCGCACCCGCCTGTCCGATTTTGATGTGGCTATTTTCCCGGACGGACGCTACGATGATTTCCCATCCGAGAAATTGCAAAACTGGGTGCGCGATGGCGGCAGGCTGATAGCCATTGATAATGCCGTGGCAACGCTGGTTGATAAAAAAGGCATCCTGCTGAAAAAGAAGGAAGATAAAAAGGACGATAAGGATAAAGACAAAACCGTAAAAATTTATGGCGAGCGCGACCGCGATGCCATTCGCGAGCAAATTCCGGGTGCTATCTTCAAGCTGAACCTGGATAATACCCATCCCCTTGGTTTTGGCCTGCCCGACTACTATTACTCACTAAAAATGAACGATGATATCTATGAGCTATTTGGAGGCGAGGACGGCTGGAATGTAGGCACCATAAAAAAAGACAGCTATGTATCGGGCTTTGCCGGTGCTAAAGCCAAACAAAAAATTAATAACGGTTTGTTGCTTGGCGTTCAACCCATGGGTCGCGGCTCGGTTATATACATGGTTGATGACCCGCTGTTCCGCAGTTTTTGGGAAAATGGCAAGCTGCTGTTTAGCAATGCCGTGTTTATGGTGGGGCAGTAGGCCACCAGCCGAGCCCCCCAGCCCCCTGAAGGGGGAGCTTGATTTGCATAGTGGGGAACAAGCATCGGCTACATAATCATGTATATTAGCTAAAACGCCTGCCTGTTTGAACAGGCAGGCGTTTTAGCTAATCAAAAGCTCCCCCTTCAGGGGGCTGGGGGGCTTCGCTTAATTATTCCCTTTCACCCGGCCTTTTTCATCGTCGGCGCCGCTGCGGTGCTGGCGCACTTTGATGGAACTGTTGCCAAAGTTGTAGGTAAGGGTTAACCGGCCTACCCTCGAGTCGTTTTTCTGTTTAATGGTGAACTCATTGCCAAGCGCGTTGCTGCTAAGGTCGTTACGGCGGATGTTGAAAATGTCATCGCAGGCAACTTTAACATTCAGCTTTTTATCCATAAATGATTTGCTTATACCCAAATCTACCGAGTAACGGGGCCTTATTTTGTAAATGGCATAAGTTAATGCCGATTGATAATCGCCCATGAGCTCTAAACGTGCGCCCGCAAATTTAAAGGTCTGTGTCATCCTGGCCTGGTATGCCCATTGCCCATCCTTAAAATTCTGGCCGGCCAGCGTATCTGATTTAAAGCCCAGGTAAAATGCTGTTACGTTAATATTGCCTTCCCACCATTTGGTTATAGTAAAGGGGGTATTGATGTTGGCGTTATAACCTGTTTGTGTTTGCAAATTTGCATTGGTTTGAAACGTCTTTTTACCTTCGGTTAAAATCAGTTCGGTAATGGCATTAGTAGTGTGGCTGTAGCCCAGGCTCACGTTAACTGTTTTTTTATAAGTGTAGTTTAATTCAAAATTTTGCGTGTATTGCGGGTTAAGGAACGCGTTGCCCTTGCTAAAGGTATATGGGTCGAGGTAATAAATAAAAGGGTTCAAATTGTCGTACCCGGGCCTGTCAATCCTGCGACTGTACGAAAAGCTAACTTCATTTTTATCGTTAATGGTATGGTTGATGAACGCGCTTGGGAAAAGGTTAAGGTAACTGCGTTTTACCGGTGTGCTGCCCATCAGGTTTCCGTTCGATTGGGTGTTTTCGGCACGTAAGCCAAGCTGTATCGATGTTTTTTTGAATTGTTTGTTGATATTCAAATATCCGGCCTGAATTTTTTCGGTATAGATGAAGTGGTTCGAGCGGCCTTTATCATTAATAAAAACACCGCTGCTATCTATTTGCGCACGCAGGTCATTATCGGTTTTAACACTGCTGAATTTAGCCCCAACTTCAAACTTGATGGTTTTAGTGAGGGGTTTGGCGTAATCAACTTTGCCGGTATATATGGTGATATCTGACGGCGTTTGGTTTAGCAAAATCTGCGGTGCTCTTTGCGGACTGCCATCTGCTAAAAAATAATCGGTATTGTAGCGGGCATCAGAAAAGTTCCTGAACTTGGAGTAATCCAGGTCGACGCTTATTTCCTGCCCGCTGGTATCTATTTTATATTTGTCGTTAAGGTTAAGCGCAAAGTTTTTATAGGTTTGAGGTATAGTGGATACCGTATGCAGGGATGAATCAGCCACGCCGTATTGTTTGCCAATAATGGTGTGTGTATCATTGGCGTCGTTACCGCTGTTGCTATAGCCGCTCACTACAAAACCGATGATATGCTTGTCGGTAAGGTCATAATCTGCACCTAAGCGATAGTTATTATAATGATTTGACCCTGGCATTGATGATTGCTGATCAAAATATGTTTTGTAGCCGGCGCTATCTGTAACACGTTTAATGCCGAGGTTATGCCCGCGCTTATTATCGCCATGGCTAAATGTACCAAACATATTCAGCTTACCATCCTTATGGTTAAGGTTTAAGCTGCTGTTATCGCGCCAGTACCAGCCGCGGGCAATGCCGGCTGTAATACTTCCGTTGGTGCCCGATTGCGTATTCTTTTTAAGTTTAATGTTGATAATGCCCGAATTGCCGGCAGCATCATATTTTGCCGAAGGGTTGGTGATAATCTCGATCGATTTGATGGTATTACCATCAGTCGAGCGTAACAGTGTAGCCAGTTGCGCGGCGGTAAGGTAAGTAAGCTTATCGTTTATCATTACAGTTACGCCCTGTTTGCCTTTAAGGCTGATGTTATCGTCTTTATCCACAGTTACACCCGGCGCCCTTGCCAAAATTTCCATTGCCGTGTTACCGGCAGCAAGTACACTGCCTTCCACATTCATTACGGTGCGGTCAATTTTGCGCTCAATAAGTGGCTTTGTGGCGGTAACGGTAACCGTTTTTAAAGTGGTATTGCCTGGTTGCATGTTTAAAACAGGCACCTCAACCTTAGTTGAGCCTTCGGTAACAGTAAAAGGCTTGCTTACGGCTTTTACATAACCAACAACGGTAGCTTTAACCAGGTATTTACCGGCCGGTATTTTCTCAAAGGTGTAAACGCCATTATCGTTACTCAAGGCTCCTTTAACTACGGTGGAGTCGGTTGCTTTGATGATACTTACACTGGCATAGTCAAGCGGCTTGCCCTGGTCGTTTACTAATGATCCTGATACTTTGGCGGCGCCCGTGTTGCCGGTTTGGCCAAAGGATACACCCCAGCTGATAGCTACAAGCAGGAGTGTATATAATATATAGTTGATTTTGGTTTTCATTGTTGTGTTATTAAAAGTTTAGGCAATACAATGCCATGAAGGAAAAATGCTCCTTTTAAAATTTAGTAAATAAGTTTTTAGCTGTTTTGGCGGTGGCCTTAAATGTGTTTAGTAATTATTTGATATAAGCTTTGTTGTTCATAGTGTATGTCAGTTTTGGGGCCGGTTTACCGTATGGGCATCCGCCCGGCCTGGATCTGTAATTTTTGTGTCTTTTTTATATAAGATGCACAATAGGGGGTTTTGGTTACAGAGAAATTGAACTTTTTAACACGGGGAATAGGTTTTTAGCCATATTGGCGATAACTGCGCGGGCTATTGGCTGGTCGTTATCAGGCTGGTTTGGGGTGATAACACACAATGCCGGTTTTGCGTTCCGTTGTGTGTTTTGGGTAAATGTGGTGTAGTAAAAGGGAATAATAAGCCCGCTAAATAATAGCAGGCTTATATATTTTATTAGTAATCTCATTACGTTTTATAATGACGTGGTTTATTGTTCAATGGCATTTTTAATGCTATCAGCAACGGCCTGCCTTCTCAGGCTGTCGATAGTTGCCTGTGGCACCGGCGGGATATCGCATTCTATACCGTTTTCTTTCATGATGAACATTGCACCACGGGGGTTAAGTGGTTTGTTTTTTTCCTGACAGTCGTAAGGGTTAAAGCCTATGTTAACATCCAGCCTGGTATCAATAACCAGCTTTGAGTTTAACGGCACCTTTAAGGTAAGGTGTAACTCCTGGCCGCGCCATAGCGTACCCGAAGTTCTTTCCAGGTGGCGGTCAAATTTCAGCATCGAGTCTTTTTGTATAAAGCGGTAGGTAATGTTTTTTGTATTGGTAAGCGCATCTTCATAATCGCGGCCACGGGCGGTAAATGATTCAACCAGTACCGGCTGCGGCACATCGCTTTTTTCGATATCGATGCTTACGCGGTTTGGCCCATCCATATCGTCGTTGCCATTAAAGTCGTCATCTAAAATAACCATGCCATTAAACCGCTCTTTAATGCGCAGTCGGGTACTATCCTCATTGCTCAGGTACTTGGCGTCATTAAGCTGCAGGTAATACGTGTTGTTTGCCGGAACCTTAAGGTTGATGGAGGTGTTTAATCTTGCACCTTGTCTAAAATCAGCCGAAGCCCTTACCCCGTAATATACCGTTGCGCCAAGGGCCGCCAGCCATATACATAGTAAGGTAGTACCAACCGAGCGGTTGAATGATGCATTCCTGAACAAAAAGCCAATAATGAGTAATATAATAGCCGTTAAAGGGATAGCCAGTAATAAAAAACTGCCAGCTATAAATACAAGGTTGGTATTGTGGTTAACTATATTGAATGGAAATATATGATAAATTTCTGTTTTGCCGAATGCTAAAAACATAATAACGAGAACAATAAGTGCAATAGCAAGACCAAAACAGCCCAGTAATATACCGCCGGCTATTATTTTACCAAGCAGGCTGCCTGCTCCTCTTAAAAATACGCCAAGGTGGTCAAAAAAATCGCCTATAAAATCGCGGGTTTTGTAAACAAAGGGTCTGGCCTCGTGCTTAAAATTATGCAGGTTTTCTTTAACCGAGCTTAATTCATCTTCAAAGTTCTTTTTAAAACCTTTTAAATCCTGCTTTTCACCCTTCATGGCCATCCTGTCGGCGCGGGTTATTGCTTTCGGGATCACCATCCACAGTATAACGTATAAAAAGAAGCCGCTGCCTGCTACGCAAAGGAATAGTACGAAGGCCAGCCTGATCCAAACGGCCGGCACATCAAAATAATTGGCAATACCTGCTGCAACACCGCTCACCAAATGATCATCCGGATCGCGAAAAAGCCTGCGGCGTTCGGTGTTGTAGGTATAGGCATTGTTTCCGGGTGCTTTTGCATCGTTTTCGGCCGATTCAAAATCCTCAACTGAGCCCATTTGCTCAACCACAAGCTTTACATCCTGTTCAACAATAACCTGCTTGCTTTGGCTTGCCAAAATTTCGTTAAACATTTCGGCAATGCGGTTTTCAATGTCGGTTGTTATCTCCAGGCTGTCGGCCGAGGTCGAAAAATGACGTTTTACATCAGTCATGTAAAGTTTAAGTACGTCATAAGCATCCTCTTCGATGTGAAAAACGATGCCATTTATATTGATGATGATAGTTTTGTTCATGATGGGTAATAATTTCAGGTTTTTTTATTTTCTGTCTCCAATGGCCGTTTGCACAGCATAAACTAATTCCTGCCAGGTTTTATCCAGCTGTTCCAGCACGTTCCGGCCCTCGTCTGACAGTACATAATACTTTCGCGGGGGGCCCGAAAGTGACTCGACCCAGTTGTAAGTGAGCAGTCCATTGTTTTTTAAACGGGTTAATAACGGGTACAGAGTACCCTCAACTACAAGCAGTTGGGCTTTCTTTAGCTCAGCAATTATGTCTGATGCATATGTTTCGCCCTTGGCTATGATGGATAGGATGCAGTACTCCAGTATGCCCTTCCTCATTTGGGTTTGTGTGTTTTCGACGATCATAATACAAAGATATATG
>Ga0307515_10016612_pt1 | contig 13462 bp, 2 predicted proteins | sample 17_EM_MG_FD_194513 | JGI IMG/M metagenome (GOLD analysis project Ga0307515, IMG submission 194513) | Populus trichocarpa ectomycorrhiza microbial communities from riparian zone in the Pacific Northwest, United States - 17_EM | ecosystem: Host-associated > Plants > Roots > Unclassified | place...
CTGCCCAAATATCTTAGTAAGTCTCTCCTCTACGGAAGGAGACACGGGTATATTAAATTTGTGGCCATTCTTATCTGTAAAGCTTATACAGGAAGGAGTCATTAGCTGAATCTTTTCTAAAATAATTAAAGGATCGAATGGTAGAAGGCCAGTTACTCGCCATACGCTTACTATATTAGTTAGTAATATAGCTTTATCTTATACAGCTTAGTAATACTTAAGGAACTTAGGCTTAGTAATATTAACAGCTCCATAGAAGGCGAAGTCATAAAGGCGCTTTTAATAGGCATTTAATAAGGTGCTAAATATACTAGGGGTTAAAGTAGGTATATCGAATGAGGTAGTAAATAGAGAGGGATAATCTTATAAGCCTCGTAATACTTAACAAACTGCATTAATACGTGGCTCTCGTGTCTGTTAAGAATTAATAAGCAATAGATTCCTTAAAGGCGTGGCTCTGTATATTAATTAAAGTGTTTTAACCAATTAACTACAATGTCCGAATTTGTCCAGCCCGAATCGCTTACTTAAATCACTGTCTCGTGATTAAGTCTAGGTAATATCCAAGATCGTTATATTTGCTTCCTCTGAAAGATAAGGTAGGGAGGTAATCAATATTAACCTCCTAATTGACTTCCTAATATACACTTAATAATAGACACCTAATCGCGATTGCCCGGCTCTGTAATAAAGGCTTAAGCCTCTAATTAAGGAATAAGCACCTTAACCTTATCGTCTAACCCCATTGCAATTCCTTTCTTATCCATATTGTATTAATCGCCTAGGGGAATTGCGTACTTAGTAATAGTAGCTTTATAGTGATTAAACCACTCTTTAATAATCTCTAGATCCTTAGTATCCTTTTGCTTTTAATTAAGGCCTTAAGCAAATTAAGCTTTAAGCTCTGGGTGTTAGGTAAGGAAGTTTTTATACTAGTATTGGCCAAGCTCTAAAGGACGCTTCTTTGTAGTAAGGATACTTTTGGCCATAGATTTAAGGTGTTAAATTTAAGGTAGCCAACCCTAAGCTCCTATTATATTAATCTATTTAACTAGAAAGTCCTCCTTAATAACTAAGAGCTTTTAAAGCTTTTAGTAATACTCCTTACTTAACTAGCGGCCGTTATAACGATAGTAAACAGAAGAAGGCAATAGACTGTATATTTGGGCAAGCAAACGGCTAGGTTAATTAGGATTGGCTTCCAATAATTAAAGAACAATTTGCATTCGATCTTTTTGGTTAAGCAATAGCAATTAGAAGGTAGTAGAGGACATAGTGGTGGTGTAGTCAAGGAGTATTTTAATGTTTTGATTTTGATTTTTGTAGGAGGCCCGTACACTATCTCGGGAGGGTAGCTGTCTCGTCTAGGTGGCTAAGACGTTACTTCTTATTACTACGTTATAATAGCCCTTTATGTGCTGTTTTTTTTTAAATCTAGTTAAAATTTCTAAGTCTTCTTCTTACTCCTGTTTATCTAACTATTTTACTCTTAGCGTGCCCGCCCTTAGCCTATTAGTAATTCTTTATATGGGTGCTCTATCCTTTATACGTTTTAGTATACTAAATCTTTATTTTAGCTTATATTCTTACTATATAAGAATTCTCTATCTAAATTTTTTTATAGTTTCTTTTATATCTCGTTTTATAAGTAGATCCTTAAAGCCTTCTTACTTTATAATCTTGTTATTAGTTTTTTTAATAGTCCTTAACGTAGTTTATAAGCGAGTGGTCTATACAAGCGAGCGGCCCACCTTAAAAACTTACCAAAAATTAGGAAATTCACACCTTAATATCTTAATAACTACTTAATAATAAATTCTAATAATTTGGATTTAGACTTTCATCTATACTTTAGAGCTTCTATTAAAGCTATATAATAAATAGTTTAACAGTTTTTAAAATATAGCGATTTAGAGGCTAAAACAGAGCCAAATTACTATATCTTACTATATCTTAAAAACTATTAAACTATTTATTATATAGCTTTAATAAAAGCTATAAAGCATATATAAAAGTCTAAATCCAAATTATTAGAATTTATTATTAAGTAGTTGTTAAGATATTAAGGTGTGAATTTCCTAATTTTTAGTAAGTTTTAAAGTGGGCCGCTCGCTTGTACGGACCACTCGCTTATAAACTACGTTATTTATGCTTTAAAGTCTTAGTTTTATAGAATTCTTAATCCTAAACTTGCTTCTTTCTTAACCTATATTTTAGCCTTAGTTTAACTAGGCTTTTATAATATTCTTATCTTATTTTAAAAATCTTAAATCTTACTTATTTTACTTTAAGAATCTTATACCTCTAAGAAACTCTATCCTGTGCTTATTTATATATCTTTAAACTAAGCTACTGCTCTACTTTATTGGTTATTGTTTATTATAGGTCCTTAAGCTTATCTTATTCCTTCTTAGAAATCTTAAGCGTCTCTTATCTTATCTTAAGAATCTTAAGCCTATAGCCTTTTACTTTTATTAAGTGGTAAGCTAGCACTAGTAGTTGTCTACTTACTTAATCCTTTTTATTAAATGTTTCTCCTTCTATCTTATAAAGCGATAGATGCCGTATTTAATAATGTTATAATTTTTATTACTAACTCTTACTCTACTTTTAATATAACTATTCTAAGGTCTATATACTCCTAGCAAGCTGCCTTTATTACCTTATTATTAGTAAATATTTTACCTATATTAAACTTATTATCTTTAATATCCAATCTATATACATTAGTATTTTATTAGAGTGCTAAGATCCTAGAGGCCTCCTAATAGGATTTTAATCGTCCTAATCGTCCTAATTGTCCTAATAGGCTCCTAACAGGACCCTCCTATCCTAATGCGTTCCTAATAGGACTAATAGGACCCTATTATTCTAATACGTTTCTAAACAGGACCCTCCTATCCTAATACATTCCTAAATAGGGCCCTCCTATTTTAATACATTCCTAATAGGACTAACAGGACCCTATTATCCTAATACGTTCCTAAATAGGACCCTATATATAGTACTATTAGGTCCCTACTATATTCCTAATAGCCTATACGCGCCTTACTAAGTATACCCCTATATAGCCACCTTATTTCTTTACCCTTCCTTATATCCTCCTTACCTAGGGAGTTACTAAAACGGTGACTAGTAGACAACCGTTGCTAAAACTAGATAACCGTCCTAGAGCTAGATAACTGTTACTAAAACTAGACAACCGTCGCTAGAACTAGACGACCGTCGCTAAAACTAGACAACCGTCGCTAAAACTAGACAACCGTCGCTAAAACTAGACAATCGTCGCTAGAACTAGACGACCGTCGCCAAAACTAGACAACTGTTACTAAAACTAGACGACCGTCGCCAGAACTAGACGACCGTCGCTAGAACTAGACAACCGTTGCTAAAACCAGATAACTGTCCTAGAGTTAGACAACCATTACTAGAACTAGACGACCGTTACTAGAACTAGATAACGACCTTTTAAATAACTAGCTAGCGAATACCACAAACAATTTAATTAATTAATCGATTGAATTAAACCAGAGCCTCGATATTAGCCCATTACTAAATCGAATTAAGGCCTTCTAGGGAGGTACCCTAGATAACTACTGTTTAAATATATAGCTAGCTAACAGCTATAGAGAACGATTTAAATTAGAGCCTTTAATTAAGCCGACCCCTCCCCTAAATTAAATTAGATATTAATATATATAGGTAGGTAGATAGGTAGGTGGCTAGAACTAGAGACTATTACTAAAACTAGATAACCGTCGCTAAAACCAGACGACCGTCGCCAGAGCTAGATAATAATTGTTTAAATAACCAGCTAGCGAACACCACAATTAATTTAATTGATCAATTAAATCGAACCAGAGCCTTAATATTAGCCTATTACCAAATTAAATTAAATTAAGGCCTCTTAGGGAGGCACCCTAGATAACTACTATTTAAATATATAGCTAGCAAACGCCTATAGAGAACGATTTGAATTAATATAATTAACCGCAATTAAATTAATACAATTAATCGATTAATTAAATTAAGTAGAGCCTTTAATCGGGCTAACCTCTCCCCTAAATTATAGATATAGATAGGTAGGTATAAATAGGTAGGTATAGACGGTAGGTATAGATAGATAGGTATAGACAGGTAGGTATAAATAGGTAGGATAGGCAGGATAGGCAGGATAGGTAGGATAGGCAGGATAGGTAGGATAGGCACTAGAACTAGTTAGGAAATCAGTATATAGCTAGCAGATTATTGGGAACACCGCTAATTAACAATTTAGAGCCTCTGTAAGAGGCTCCTTAGTTAATCGCCTAACGCCTAAGCGATTATAATAGACACAGGCGGTAGGCAGGAAAGATTAATTTAGATTATTTAGATTATATATAATTAAATTAAATTTGTATTTTTTAACTAGCTATAAATACTAGAGTATTAATATACCTTATTTTTAAATCTAGAATTTTTATTATTGTCCTAATGGTCTTAATAGTCCTAATAGTCCTAGAGGTCCTAAATGTCTTAAAGGTTCTGGAGGTCCTAGTAGTCCTAGTAGTCCTAATAGTCTAAGCGACCCCCTAATAGGTTTCTAATAGGATGCTAAGTATAAGTATCTCCTAAAGCTCTTAACAGCCCTAATAGGAGCTATTAGGAGCTGTTAGTACTATTAGGAGGCATAAACATTTTGCTAATGTAATAGTTTATTAGTTTCTTTAAACTTTAGATTTTTTGGCTCTTATAGCTAGTAGCTTACGCTATACTTAGCGTCCTTATAAATTTGGTATATATTATTATAATAAAACGTAAAATGCTTAATTAAACACTCTTTTGTTCCTTATAGTGTACTATTATCCCTCTATATATATATATACCGTCTACTAGTCTAGTTCCCTTTACCGTATAGTTACTCTAACTACCTTTATAGTCTCTAGTAAAATAACCTTATTTTCTATAATTTATATAAGCTCCCTTTTTAAACTACTTATCTTATTATAGAGTCCGCCTAAATATCTTCTGCTACTAAGATCCCTAGTTTAGCCTCTGCTCCCTAGACCTATAATTACTTAATTCTTATCCTTTAGGTTTCTATAGTTTTCTTATCTATCTCTTATAGGTTTCTTTAATACTACTTAGGTTTATTAGCTCTGCGCTATACTATAGTTTCTAGTTTTAACTTTATTGTTACGTACTTTGCGCCTTATATAACTATAAAACTCTATCCTAACTTTTCTTAATTACTTAATTAATTAGTTCCCTTAGGGGTTCTATATCTTCTATTAAGATAATTATATCCTAGACTTTTACTTAAAGTCCTCACTCACACTGCACTATAAGCGCCCTATTATTCTATTTAACCTATATAGCTAATATTTAAAACTGCGTTATATACTTAATTACTAAGGTTTATTATACTAGGTTATAAAGCTTTTATTCTACTATAGTAATTACCTCTAACTCTTTAAATATCTATATTAACTGTTTTATAAACCCGTTTTAACTAGTGAATATATACCGTACTTTTTAATTAATAGTTACTATACCGTGTTCTTATACCCCCATAAGGTAAGATTTAAACTACTTAAGTACTCTTCTTATTAGAAATAATCCTGCGTAGGCTACTTAATCTATAGATGTTGCTAGCTTTATTCCCTCCTATATAACCTTAAAGTGCATTTATATAAGGAATCCCTTAAGCTTTAACTTCTCCCCTAAGAATCGCTTAATTAATAGTAACTTAACCTTAATAACTCCAATCTCGTTAATCCTTTCTTTAAATATTCTATTATTGTCTATTAATTAATTAACTATTTTTTATAACTGTCTAATAGTAACTAGTTATAAGTTAGTGTTTACTATACTAGTGTTGTTACCTAATCTTAAGGTAGTTACTACTATTAACGGCGTTATAGCTAGTACTTTTAGCGGTATATTGTTTAACTTCTTAATACTATAACCTTAGTAGTAAATATATAACGAAGTCTTGTAGGAAATACTACGGTAAACTTATTAATAGGCTAGGTATATAAATAATAATAAGTTAATAACATAATAATAACTAGTAGAGTAGTTACCTACTAGATTAACTCTAATTATATTCTAAGATTTACTATAAAGAAGAGAACTATCTAGGTAGGGATTATGGTCCTTTAAATATATAATACTACGCCTAAGAAATGTACTGAGCACGTCGGTACGTTAGTATGTCGGTATATTACATTCTTATATTTTTATATTCTTACGTTCCAAACTTATAATATAACTAACTATATAACTTAGTTACCCCTTATCCTATAGTTTAACTAGTTCTAGTACCTCTGTGCCTCTACTACTAGTCTATTTATATCTCTCTTTAGTAGTGGTACTACTGCCGATATAAGGTCCGTAATAGTTAGTTAGTTTTAGCCAAAATCTATAAAAATTCCATTAAAAATATAACTTACGTTTTATGATAATATATCTCGCCCCTAGTATTCTAAATAGGGGGTTGTAGTATATAAATATATATATACGATTACTTAAAGAATCTATTATATTAATAAAATATATAATTTTTAATATTTTTAATATTTATTTCTTACTAAAGCGAGGCCCATACAAAGGCGCATGGCATTAAAAATGGTCCATTTTTATTTATTGCCGAAGTAAGAAATTTTCTTAGCAAACCCTACTAAGAACTCCTCTCTTTAGCAATAATAAAAAATGTATTCCTTACCCAAATGGCTCCGCAAACCAGTAGTCTTAATTATACTATCTTTTTAACTTATTTACAGTACGTAGGTATAGCTAAAGCTGCGCGTAAGTCAGGAATCTATTAAAAAAACAGCTATAAATATTAAGAATCGAGCTATAAAGATCAAAATTCAACTTACAGAGGCTGGCTGCCATGGGACTCACACGTTCTTACGTCCCTGCGCGTTTTAACGTTCTTAACCCGTACTTACGTTCGTCCCAAGACACCTATACATATTCCCCTACAACCTCTATTTATACCTATTCCTAATCTATTCTATTTCTATATCTAAATATCTTTATATTAACTACGTATAATTACGCGTACGTAGCCTTCTTCAATTATTACCCCGTTTAGTACATTGTATTCTAGCTCGTGCCCACTTCTATAATACTAGCCTCTTACTACTAATAATTTAAGAGCTTATTTTAAGGAAAGAAGAAAGTAAAGTAAAGCTAAAGATTAGTATTAAAGAGGAAATAGGCTTATTAGAGGCTTATATACTTAATAAGAAGTAAAAAAAGAAGTTATAACACGTTACTACCTACAAAGAAGACTTTTTTAACCTCTACCGTCGTATAATTAAAAAGAAACTCTATAAGCGAGGTTTGTAACGCTATAAAGCTACTAAAAAGCTTAGTTTAACTGATATTTAATAAGCGTAAAGATATAAGGTTGCTTTATCTTAAAAGGACTAGGGAATAAAAGAGTGGAGGAAGGTTATATTCTTAGATAAAGTATTAATTATTATCTCTGCCGCTCGCGGTACTTAAAACCTCTCTTAATTTCTAGACGAGCGATATTATAGCAATTATATTAATCGCTGGTATAATAACTACTTAGAGGTAATATTTTAGGGGTGTTTTATATATAATTATAAAGGTCCTTATTATATCTATTACCCCAAAACTAAGTTTTAAAAAGTAGAGAATTAGGATACTATTAAGGCAGAATATTAAATTACTTTCGACTTATAGGAATAAAAGAAGAAAGAGAAGTGGAATATAAAGGGATAGAGGTGGCTAATAAAAAGAGCTTTATAGGAAGTCTGTTAGAAAAACAATTATTTTAAAAAAGGCCCCTCTTAAAGAGATATTAATAATATTTAATATATTGTAAGGGGATCTTGTAGACAGGGGGCTATAAGGACATAATTGTGGAATAGGATAGATTGGTAAGAGAGACGAATCCTTAAGGAGGTAAGGCCTCTAGGATCGTGGAGACTATATACTATAGGCACGTGCCTCTAGTATATAACTGGCGACCATCTAAGGGGCGTCCGGGGGTTGTCCTAAGGGCAACCTAAGGTGTCCGCAATAATATCCCTTATATTACCCCCTCCCTTCTTACGGTTGGCCCCCGATTGCCATTACCTTGCGGTAGGGAGATTATAAGGGCTTATTTTAGAAGAGGTTCGGAGGGATATTAGAGAGGTGTTAGTATGCCGCTGTATATCATCTATCTATTTAACCCCTGCTTTAAACTCCTAAAAAACCTTAATAAGGAAAAAACATAACTGGAGAAAAGACGTAAGGATTGCTAGGAGACCCATTAGAAGCCTATTAGAAGTATGCTGGTGACTACCTAGGCTAATATAGGGATTTTTATATAACTCTGCTTCTAAGCCTTTATGCTAGTCTGTAATTAATTATAAGTATTATAGGTAATTTGGTGTTCTATTATAGTTCCGTAGAACCTTTAGTATGGAATTTAACGTATAGAGCCTTAGCTTACCGTCGTCTTTAACTGCTAAGATATAGTCTATAATTTTTTCTTATAATCCTTTTCTTATAATTCCCTGCGTCACTAACGCATTGCTCCCGTATTTGCCCTTAGGCTATTAAATGCGGTTAAGGTATTAATTAGTCAGTTAAAGAGACTTATCTTTTAAGATTTAGTGCATGTGGTTTTAAATCTAGTAGTCCTGTGCCGTATATTTGGCGTAGCTCTACTACCTAGCAAATAGGGACATTTCGCGATAGTAATTATAGCTATTATGCGATTGTCAAGAACGTCTATAACGTTGTTCTTTAATACTGTGGTATCGTTTTAGGTCTAATTTAACCCATATACGTCTTTAATTTAATGTCTTAATTGCCTTCCCCTGGCCGCGTAGTCAGTTTTTATAAGGAAGTAATGGTTAAATAACTTATACGCGTGTTTCCTTTCTTTTAAATAGCGCTATTGTAACGGAGTTATATTAGTAAGGTTACGGCTATTTACTGGAAGGGTATTAGACGGTAAAGTATAAAGATACTTTGCTTATCAAGCTTAATCCTTTTCCTTAACACCTTACTTCCCATTATTAACCTTTATCTAATTTGGACGTATCTTTAATATATTATTAAGATTTTCTTCTTTTTCATTATTAATTTAATATACCTCTTCGTTCTCCTACTAACTACTTTTTTAAGTAAATTCCACAGCGTATCCTGGCCTTGCCTTTGCACATAGAACCCTAACCCCCACTAACCCGCAACTAGCACTGGTCCTACCTAAATAATTTTGCCTACATGTCTTCGAAAGACTAGAAATCTAATAATAGGATTCTAGAGGCTTATAATAAGACGCACTGCGTTAGATCTAATACCTTTAGTCCTTATAATTGATGCATGCGTACTAAGAGCAGCAGTTGCATTAAGGTAAGCTTTTTCTATCCTTAATAGATTTCCATTACTGACTTTAATAGCCTGGGCCTAAGTAGCAACGTTCCTTTAATATCCTTAACTACTACATCGCCCGGGCTCTCTCCTATTTAAGCGCTAATGCTAAACATCTAGGTTAAATTCAAGACTATACCACAGCTATCTACACCGCCTACAATTCCTAGTAAGCCAGCCAGCAACGCCTAATATAAGAGCAAGGTTGGTATACTAAGGATAGGGTAAGGAATGGGGGTAATGAGAAGAAGGTCGCTGTCTACTATAGGAAGGAGTTCGCGTATGCGCATTAAGTTTTAAAAGAGTATAATATAATGCGGTATTAGGTAGGTTACCCTTTGGGTACCTAGCGAATAGGTAACTGATAGTTACCGTAGTAAGGTCTTGGTGGTTCTGGACTATGCCAGCCAGCTAACGTCTCTGTTCATTCTGGGCTTGAGTGTGTCTTTATTAACTATAAGCTTACGCCGCAAGAGCTTTGTTAGTATTGGTTTGGACCTGATGTTGGTGTTAAGCGTTTAAGAGTCTTTGCTCTAGCTACACCTTATTATCCTGCCCCTATTTTTATACCTACTTATACGCCTACCAAGGCATCTGGATTCTATTCTTGTTAGCTATCACTTAGTGGCCTAATAGACACTAATCCTACTTCTGATAATAATAAGGCGTAGTGGCTTTTTAGATTAGGCATTTGTAGTTTAGACTTTTAGGATTTGTTCTTGTATATAGTAGTAATTAAGGACCTTAATTAGGTGCTTGGGAAGGCCTCGTAAGGCTTTTGGAAAGGGCTTAGAAGCCCTAGAAATAATATTCCTAGTATAGATTAATGAATAAGAATGCAATTCTAGCAAAATGCCCTATTAACTCTATGCTATATATGTGAAAAGGCTAAGGACCTGTCCTGCCTTAGGCCGTAGCCTTATCCCTATAGTTTCCGGAGCCTATCCGTTCTATATCCGATTTAACCTATTTACTCTTTTCGCGAGCTTTCTTTATAGGTCGCGATAACACTGTAATATTAGAGCGCTTTTTGTGACTTATAGATTGTAGACCTTAGTCCCAATATTCTTTTAGAATATCTTCGCAATAATTAAGGTAATCCTTTGGTTTCCATATAGAGTCCTTAGCGGGCTAGCCTAGCCATTTAACTTTAAATTAAAGCTTATTCTTAATAGACTTATGGCGTAGTATAGCTTTAACCTTGTACCGCTCGCCCACTACTTTAGGGTGTTTAATTGGACCTAGACGGAAGTTCTTTTTTGGCGGTGGTCTATACTATGGCTCTAGTAGGTTTATATAAAACACTAAATGCATATAGGCCATAGATAGGGGTAGCTGGAGATAATAGGCTAGCTTGCCAATTCGTTCCTTAACTTGGAAGGGACCTAGGTATCTTGTATTGAGCTTCTTTAATAGTTAACGGGTCTTAATATTCGTTAAACGTAATAAAACCTTATCGCCTACTCTAAAATGCTTATCCTAGTGCTTGCGGTTATACTAAAGTCTCTACTGCTCTTAGGCATCTTATAAGCTCTGTTTTGTATACTTCTATTACTCCTCCCATTTCTAGAGGTATCCTTATACTCTTTAGTGGATGTCCTTAGACTTCTCGGTAGGATTCTATAACTAATTATATGGCCTTAGCTAGTAATTGTCGGGTATACTATTAAACCTAAATAGTCGAACGCTATAGGTAATCTGGATTAGTGTATACTTATATAATGTATATTGCTTTAAATTGTAAGCGTACTCCGCGTATAGAAGTAGCTTGTACTAGTTGTCTTGCTAGTAGTTTAAATATATCTGTAGGTAAGACTTTAGTTCCTAGTTCTAGCGTTCCGTTTACCTATCCATCTATAGGTAAAAAGCCGTACTATACTGGTGGTCTATCTTTAAATGGAAGCATAGGTCCGACTAGTATTAGCTTATAAAGACGCTGCCCCTATTAGTAATAATAAAGTGTGGCTAATCTACTTTAAGAAAGCATTTCTCCTTAATTAGGTTGGTGAGCTCTTATATGTTAATCGTCTTATTAACGGAAAGGTATTAGACGTACTTTAAAAACCTATTAATAAGTATGAGGACCAAATCGTATGTTCGTCCTTAGCTATCTTTAGATGGCGGGAGATCTGTAATAAAGTCTATGGCGTAATGTCGCTATGGCTTACTGGCGGGGGAAACTAATTTAAGTAGACCCTATGGCTTATGCCTACGGATCTTATATACTTAATACTTCTTGTAATAGCTAATGTACTCCTTTGCTTCCTGATTAAGCCTTAGCTAATAGTATTTGCGCTAAAGTAATTCCACTGTCTTTACTTAACCATAGTGGCCGCCTAAAGGATTATCGTGATTCTTTATAAGAATCTTCTGTCGTAGATTTGCTTCTTATGGCACCTAAACCTTACTACCTCTACGCAGTAGGCCCATCGGGTCTAGTTCCCAATAGTAGCGCCTAGCAGCTTTCTTTCCGTTATGTTTCCGGTCTACTTCCGTATTAAGGATGGCATAGGAAGCGTCCCTCCGTTATACCTTATGGATAAGATCCGTTAAACTTTCGGATAGTTCCCGGGTGAAAGCTGTTTTGTCCTATACTGCTCTAAGTATAAGACTAGATAGTATTATAGATCTTGCAACTCTTTAATGCGTATACGTTAGGAAGGCCGCTATAAGGTTAAAGTCCTTTAGTTGTTATAGGGCTCCGAGTTCCGATTGCTCTATAGCTTCGCTATTAGCTTAAGGGGATAGCTTAGCAATTAGGGATGGTGTATTACTAGGTTCTAAGAATATATTAGGGACGTCCTATCTAGGTATATTCGGACCCTTATTAGTAACGGACTGGGTACTAGCTAGAACGTTAGTGGAAACTAATAGGGCTTATACCGCCTAAGACTCGGTATATAAAGCTGTGGGTACTTAAGCATCCTATACCCGGAGCTTGTTCTGCAATATAGGGAGTAAGATATCTATTATCTGTTTTCCTTCTCCTGTTTTAAAGCCTTTGGCATAGTTTGGCCGTCGTAACGGTCTATTAGTAGGGTTGTTTTCCCCTAGCTTATATTTAATCTTAAAATTAAATCGCGTAAGCTCCTCTGCCTATCTAGCTTATTAAGGTATAAGCTTCTTTGTAGTTATAAAGTAGCGTAGATTATGGTGATCTAAGAGTATATGAGTGGTATAGCTCGCGTACTTAAGGTAGTGTCGCCACTGTTTAAAGCAGTTAACTATAGCTAGCAGTTCCTTGTCGTGGGTATAATACCTAACTTTAGGTCCTTGGAATTTTCTGCTGTAAAATACTACTAGTCTCTAATGGAGCTAGGTAGCGTCTGGGTGCCTATTAGGTTGTAGTAGGATACCGGCAAAGGCAAAATTTGATATATTAGTAATTATTATTAATGGCTAATCTAGGTTAAAATGCCGCAGCAATAGAGCTTCTATAAACTTTACGCGAAGTTCCTAGAAGGCCTTTTAAACCTTTTTAGGCCATAACTATGGCTGGTACTATTTAGTTAGTCCCTTCTTAGTTTTCTTTCTTGCCGCCTTTAAGCTTTTTGCTCCTTAGGTTGGGTCTTAGGAAGCTTCCGTAATATAGTTAGATAGGTATCGGGTAACGTCCGAGTAGTTATATATAAAGCGCCTATAGAAATTGGCAAAGCCTAGGAATACTTAAACATCCTAGTAGCTCTCTAGCTCCGGCCACTTCTAAATTGTCTGCACCCGTACTAGATCTATAACTATACCTATAGGCGTTATAATATAACCTAGGAACTTAACCTGCTTGGTGTTAAAGATATACTTTAACGCCTTGGTGTAGAGGCCCTAATTATCTAAACGTTTTAGCACTTCGCGGATGTGTTACTCGTGTTAATCCTCGTCTTCTAAGTAGATTAAGATGTCATCTAAATAGACGACGTATGTGCGGTCAACTAGTCCCCCTAAAGCTCTGTAAATGTACGATTAGAATATTATAGGCGCATTGGCTAGCCTAAAAGGCATTACTAGATACTTAAAGTGGCCGTATTAGGTCTTAAAAGCGGTCTTTTACTTATCCCCTTCTTTAATACGGAGCCTATAATAG
>Ga0307515_10016613_pt1 | contig 13461 bp, 6 predicted proteins | sample 17_EM_MG_FD_194513 | JGI IMG/M metagenome (GOLD analysis project Ga0307515, IMG submission 194513) | Populus trichocarpa ectomycorrhiza microbial communities from riparian zone in the Pacific Northwest, United States - 17_EM | ecosystem: Host-associated > Plants > Roots > Unclassified | place...
AGCAGTGGCCAAAAGTTATCAAATGTGCCCTAAGAATGGATAAAGTTTGGATCTTGATCCAGATCCAATGGATTAATGGATTAGGCGTGGATTAGTGGATTGATGGATCCCGATCCAATCTCGATCCATCCATCTCTTACACTGGATCTTATTAAGCATATAGTAGAGCTCTACGCAGGGCCTAATCGCGATACGGAAATGGATAAGGAAGCTATTAAGCAACCTCAAATTAAGCTTAATAAGGCGCTTGTGACCTTACAAAAGCTTCGTCTCTATAAGGAGCAATAAAGCGATTCTAATAGAGACGTAATTACGACTCTATCAAGGCACGAGCGTCGAATTTAAGGCCGACGACCTCAAAACACCAAGCAGCAATCGATCGCGACGTATTTTAGTGTAGCCGATCGCTCAATTACGAGCCCACGCACGTAGATACATAATATTATTACCTAATTTTGATATTGGGTGCATTTTATATACAAGTATGCAATATAACGATACCCTTGGTATTACGATACGCTCGGCCGAATAAACCGTATCGTACTAAAGAGATTTTACTGTACTCGTGGGCGCGGGCGTACTCGTAGAGGTAGTTCGTAGACATTAAGCGGAGGTAGCAGCACGTAAATAAGTTTACGCGGCGCCTTATAGAGTACTACGTAATCGAGGTGTTACAGCTATAAGAGTTATATTTAATTTTCGCGATTTAGATGCTTAGGAAGGGACAAAACTTAATTAGTAGGGGTGTCCATGTATCAATTAGAGGGTGTCTCTTTACCGTTGCCCTTTTTATAAAGTTTACTAATAAATTTAATATTTCTATCAAAATAAAATATATTAACTGTTAAAAATATACTATACTAATTAAATCTAATATAGTGTAAAATGTATAGGGGTTAATACCGTAGGGCTTCAACGAGCGACTTATCGCTTGTTGTCAAACAGGACGGTCGAGAATAAGAACTCTGTCGATTGAAGCTGGCTCCAGATACATAAGGTCGGTGCAGGCAACAGAAACAGGTAGTAAGACATAGGGTGGTAAGCAACAGGGTGGTGAGTCATAAGGTGGGAGGCATCAAAGACTGTAGTAAGACGGTGGTAAGGAAATCGGATTCAGGTCAACACTTGTACCATTTCTATTTTACTCTACCCTAATATACCGCCTAAACAATACCATATTTATCAGACCTATATAATATCTCCAACCGTCAGTAGCACAACTATTATCGTGAGGATCTGCAGATCAGAGGTTTCCCCACAGCCTTTTCACTTATGAGTGTGTATCGAATCAAAGTACCCTATCCATGGAGGCACATTAAACATGCCACTAATTACTATCCCAGTTACATGCTGTATTTTTGCAGAAAAACATACTCTATCATATATATATAAATCACCCCTTAGACTTCCCAATTATAGCTGTTTCAGTACTATTTTTAAAATCAGATTGATAACACCGATCAGCTGCAAAGCAGCTTAGTAAGATGACGGATTCAGACACCTTAGAGAACAAGATATAAGCGTAAAAGTTGTAAAAAGACTCTCCAATATCTGCTTTGCATTGTGAGTTAAGTTATTCCAGTCAAATGTCACAGCTTCACCGTGTCTTCGTGTTGTCCAAATACTATATTTGATGAGTATGGCGAACATGTTACTTTTTCCGTATAAGGTTAGGGGGAAAATCGAGTATGAAGTTATATTTGGTATTTTGCTCCTTAACGTACCATAACTGACAAGGGGTAGACGAGTGGTGGTGGCTGTGTGCCACGGAGTATTGATTGATCGATGTTAGGCTACTCACAAAGCCTGATCCTGAACAACCTGTTTCGGACAACAAGAAAATCCAGAGTTAAGAGAGCAAGGTGTATTATAATGATAATGAATAATTAAAAGTAGCTTGCAAGAAAGAGTTATGAGACCTTAATTATTGCATCTCATCAGATGGTAACGTGCGGAAACCAGATTTTAAGAATTCCAAGCGGTTCCTGCTGCGACACTGCGACGGTATCATTAGGGGTATGTTGTACGGTTTAAGGTACCTGACGCAGTTCTGAGTCGTAGAGTGGTATGGAACCAGGGGGCTTACGAAGTATAAATAGGCCACACCACAGCGGCCAAAGTTGTTTTAGGCGGGAAGGGGCTCTGTGACGTTCTGAGATATACGCAAACACCCTTCTCCATTCTTGTGCAAGATATCATTGTGTCGGCATAAAAAGAAGAGTTTCGAAGCATTGGGATGTTCTCATACCTCTAGTTCTTACTTTTCAACCTTGTCACGAGCGCGTGCTCGATCATGACAGTGGCAACATGAAACATCGCGAAGGGTTATGTTTCAAAGCCTTTTACACCGCTTTCACCAGGAGCAGCGTAGCAGAGTTTCCGCCCCCCGACAAGTACTAAAGGGAATGTGAGCCTTGGAGAAGAAAATCTGCGTACAGAGGTACCAGGACTTTCCGTGCCTCCAGCGACCAAATATTAATCTCCCAGTGCAGCGCATATATCACTGCTAGGTTGTTTGACTTTCATTGTCCAACGGCTAAAAATAATAATTGAAGATCGGAGCTGATTGATGAGACTCATCGTCGAAATGAGCTCAGCCTCGCTGGAGTCGAAAATCCTACTCGGTTAAGGTTCGTTTCAAACACCCAGCACGAACCGCTTTGGGAAAGGCAGGGGGCCATGATTAGGTTCGGTTGTGCATCCTCTCCGCAGCTAGCGTCGTGAGGTTTAACGCCAACAGACCTGAAATTTAGTGCTAGCTATCAAAAGAAGGGCCGAAGTTGAGACTTCATCATGGGTGCTCCCGTGTGGGCTGTGTGAGGGTTGGAAATTATTGGAGGTGGCGCAGAATCTGCAGTCTCGACATCGCCCAAGTACATTTCTAAAGACCTCTCGCGACAGGATCACTGGCGGATCGGTAGCGCTGCGGACGGGAAGCCCTATATCACCAGCAGGGATATCCTGAGGTTACGGGGTTCCAAAGGCATGGATTGAAATACAGGACACTGACTACCTCCAAAATTCAACAACCTGTATGAGCATCATGGAATATGGGAGAAACTATCTACGCACAGCAGGAAAGGAAGATGATGCGATTTCTGCTCTTTCGGCACATGCACAACCATCATACGAGGCATACCATCCGAGACACTCACGCGCCTCTTCGGAAGATTCGCAATCAAGCAGGACTTCGATTGCTCTTGCGCCACTTCCACCACCACTTGAGTCGCCTGGCGGTGTAGAAGCATCGCTATTTGAGTCCAGAGCAGTGCTTTCTAGGCCCTATCAAGCACCTGTCGCCTATGAATCAGTCACGCCTTTCAGACCAGCGGAGCAACATGGACCAAAACCGGACTATGAGGCGCTTACAAGATATGTGCAGGACAGAGAACCTCCTAGATACAGATTCAACGAACCCTTCGAGCCTCCTAGGCGAACGAAAAATCCGTGGCAACCCGGCTTGTGGGCAAGATTTCCATGGTGGGGGATGGGATCAATACTTGGTGTTATTTCTTGTACGTTGCGCTTGGCCTCATTCATTTCTTCCATCTTTCTGTATCCAGCTGGGCCTCATGCAAGGATGGTTTGAAAGACTTTAAAGAATACTAATTTAGTACAGTGACCGGATCATCTGTTGCAATTCTACTTGCAAGTAATGACAGTGCGGTTACCCACTGGCAACCGGGTAGCTACAAAGTACAACCTCAAGTTTATGTGTCAATTCTAGCCGTGCTTATGGATGCGTTGCTTGCATTTGCGCTGGCAGATGGATTGATGATTCGGTTTTGGAGGCAAGCTACGCGTGGGACTGCGGTGAGTACAAATGCCCTGAAATATCTTGTCGAAAATCCTCACCGGTTTCATGATCTAAAACAATAAAACATCTATGCATTGTGCTAACTAGAAAAACAGCTAGGCACATTGCATGACACGTACGAGTCCGGTTTTCTTTACGGCGCTTTGAGTCGAATGCTATGGCTCAGACTTAATGTCGTTGGAATTGGTAAATACCCTCCGAAACTCCAACTTCTATCCGCAGAACAATTTAGCAGGCGTTCTGGGAGGGTTGCAATATTCTGACCAAATACCCAATGAATAGCCTGCCTACTAGTAGCACTATCAGCCGCGCGAGGGCCTCTATTTCAACGCTCGTCCACCGTTGATGATCACGGTCTTTACAATACTACCGGGTCCATGAATATCAGTATCGCACCATATCTATTGGCTGGGTATTTCGAAAAACTCACATCGGATGCACAAGTGGGAGGGTCTTTTACACCAGAACTATCTGCGGTAGTCAAGAGCTTTAGTGCAGGCCTCCCTTTCCCCTATACATCTACGGGCTGTGGGGACTACTGCATGGCCTCGGTCAAGGTATGCTCCATAATGCAATAATTCTTCATAGCCATTGTCTGACCACTAAGCTGGAACAGGGTTTTGGCTTTAAGGTAAATTGCTCAACCAGCGAACGATCATTCGACCTTCTCTCCTTGCCAGACGACTGTAATTCGTGTTCAAACAAAGCCTGCACCACACGCTGTGCCAATCTTGCTCGATCGCAATACAACGCCAACGTCTTCTCAGTTAGCTATGACACCAACGCCGCATATACTCCCAGTCCTCAAGACCAGGCGTTGACACTGATGAGTGTCTTTAAGGCAGACTCTAACTGCGAAGGGAATATACAAATGCATAGCTGTTCCCTGTACCAGGGGATAGTTAAATACCCCGTTATTCTAGCTAATAGGACCATTCAATTGCAAGAACAGCAGAGCAAGAGTCAGTACTGGGATAATAGCATCTCCCTTGACGAAGCATTCATGGAAAAATACTGGCCTACGCTCTTCTCAAGCCTTTTCCCTCCTATCTCTATCAATGTCTCTGCAAGCGAAGACATGTTGACACTAGACTATACAAAGTGTGTCACGCCATCCACCGGCAGCTGGGCTACAGCTCAGAACAGCAACACGAGCTCCTGCTCCACAAACCCTACTTCAAACCAGAAACTTGCCTTTAATGACCTGAGCATCATCTACGCAACACCGCTAGTAGACGGAAATGGATTAGAAGCCGGCACAATGTGCAACTTGACCTGGAGAGACCCAATGCAGGACATGGTCAATACCATGCAATCTCTCGCTTTCCGCATATCAGTTGCCATGGCCACAACTAACGACTCTGTGTTCCTTCCTGCACTAAACTCATCCGCAGTGGAAGCTTACCGGAAGAGCTGGACCCAGACTGTTTCATTCCAAGGCTATAATGTTGTTATGGTGTATAAAACGAATTCCGTCTTTGTTGGTATGGCTGTACTGGTCTCTGTGATGGGGGTATTGGCGGTGCTGCCGCTCTATAACGGATGGTGGGAGCTGGGAAGAACAGTTAGTCTAAGTCCATTGGAGATCGCAAGAGCCTTTGGCGCGCCTTTGCTAGATGGCATGGATGGGAACGCGGGAGCTCAGAACGTGGTAGTGGAGAGAGGAACATTAAGGGTGAGATATGGCGCTGTGGAACGATACGGAGAGGAGAAGAGGCTAAGGATAGAGGAGACCAGTAGGGTGCGTGCGCCCTGGCGAGGGGAGTTATTTGGATAGAAATATTATATGTACAACGCAGTGACAGCTTAATATCGGTAAGGCGCTTTTATCTATCTGTGGTCAGGCATTGCTTGTAAAATTTAGTGTATAATATAGTCTAAATAATTTATATTTAGCTTTAACCCTGGTTTTGCTTTCCTTTTCTCGTCTTAATGAATGCGTAAAACTTAAGGCTTCTCATTTCAGGTATTAACCTAGGTAAACGTCTAGATAAGTCGAAATACACCTGTTTGCTCGGTTAGAAAACCCTATGGGCACAATGGTGCTACGAGAGTCGATATATTCCAAGCAAAACCAAAGTAGATAGCTATATAGCTGCGAGGTACAGGCCCTACCTGTGAGGCACGTGCGCTACACATGCCTAGGGAAAACCCTTCCTTACCTCGCACTTAGACACCTCCTTTTCCTTACGGTTTCGTCTATTCTCGAAATACACCCTATTATTCTATTAATTAAGCTTCCTATTTATATCTTACCTTATAGTTAAATCCTTACTAATCCCTATAAAAGGATAGCTGGTTTAATTTTTCTATAATACCCCTAAAAAGAAGACTAATGCCCATACCCGATAGTAATACGCTAACGATATAACTATAAACGTCTTAAAATCTAAATTACTTTCTAAACTTTAAATAATTAGATATCTATAAATACTAAAAACTAGTTTCACTTATATACTTAGGCCTAATATAAACTTAGTAAGGTTACTAGTGTCCTACTAAGTACTACGTACTACGCCCTATGTCTTACTAGTTCCCGTTTCACTTTGCTTATAGAAGTTTCCTTATAATCGGCCAACCGTATTTTATAAAATGGGCCATATTTAGTGTTCTTAACAAAAATCTTCTTAATTTATATATTGCTATATACTTATCGTTATTAAGTAATATAGATACAAATAATATTTTATAGTAATTTAATTAAAGAAAGCCGCTATAGTAGTAGAACACGCCTACCAATCCTCTAATTAAATCTACGGTATATTACACCCTAGAACTAATATATATAGTATAGTTAAAAAGCCTATATAATATAGGAGGGTTATAGCAAACTTAAAGGGTAGACGCTATATAGGGGCGACGCAACTACAATAACTAAAGGGTAATAACTAGAGATAGTAAAAACTTATAAACCTCTTAAAAAATATTAAGGAAGATTTAGTAAAGGGAGAGAATAAATACTTACGCGTGGGGTAGTGCGGGTGGCTTAATAAGTAGGCTAAATTGCCTAGGAGCTTTAGATAAAGTATAATAAAAATTAAAACGTAGTAAAAAATAGGCTTAAATATATTAAGGACGCTATAAAATTATAGGAAATACTAATAGTATAGGCAATAAAGCTATTATAGGCTAATATTAGTATAGTAAAAACTAGTTAGTATAATATGGTTTATATAATAAAGCCTTATAGGAAATACTATAGTAGATTTATTAATAGACTAGTGTAACGGAACCTTATAGTAAGAACTACAGTAGGTCCTGTTAATAGGCTAGGTATATAGGTGATGCAAACAAAGTTAACAACGTAATAATAACTAGTAAAGTAGTTGCCTAACAGATTAACTTTAATTATATTCTAAGAATTACTACAAGGAAGGAACTATCTAGGTAGGGACTGTAGTCCTTTAAATACACGACTATACTCTTAAGAAATCCTTCTTATACGTAATATACGTGTTATACATAAGGTACGTAAGTTTCTTTTATCCCTTTTGTTTAATACGTAGTACGTTATATAACTCGCTTACTATTCCTCGTTATATAGCTCTACCAGTTCTATCCTAGACCGTGCTTATATTAACTAACTAGCTTCTTTTAACTCCTCTCTAAGTAATTATAATATTGTACTTAAAGCGTCCGTAACACTATCTCCCTCCTCTTTGTTTTCGTCTTTAAAGATCCCTAATATCTCTAAGTTATTTACTAGAGGTGTAATATCCGTCTAATTAATTTAGTTAATATTATTACTTATTATACCTAAAGCTTCTTCTTCTTTACACGCGTAATATTATGCCCGCACTATTGCTGCCATATTATTGTTAGGTAAAATTATACTATCTCTATATTCTTATTATGCGAAAGAGGGGTTAGTTTATATTGCGCTAGCAAATCCCTTATCTTAGCAACTATCCTTTTACTTAGAGTATACTAAAGCAAACATTTATTCTTCTTATAACGTTTGTTCTACTTCTAACGCTAAGTATACGCGTCTTATAACTCTTAATAGTCTCTAAGTTCCCTAGGTAATTTATTATAGGGTTTTATATTTAAACTGTCGCTATAAGGCTAGACGGTAATCTAGCGTAGGCCCTTACTAAGCTTAAGTGTTTTTAAGATATAGAACAGAAGGCCCTAGATGCTCGCATTGCGGCATCTACTTAGCTACTTTGTCTTAAGAAAGTGCGTAAAAAGGTCCGTTTTAAGGAGTAGAAGCTTATAAAATAAGGTCTATAAGAACTTAGTAATAAGAGGACTAGTCCTCCCTTAACTAAATAGGGAATAACTCTAAGTAGCTTAGTAGCTGCTCCTCTTAGGTCCCCCTTAAGTAACTTATTCTTTAATAATCCTTCTTTAATATTACCTAATCTAATCTTTTCCAATACTCCTATACCTTTCCTATAGCGTTTTTTAGATTCTATAGTGGTTCCTAAGTAGTCTTATTATAGCCTATTTACTTAACCTCGTACTATATTTCGTTATTAATGTCCTTATAGCTAACGATCTTTAAAACTTGCTATTTATCTTCTTCCTATCCTCTATACGTGCCTTCTTTATAAAGTAGTGGCTTAATATTCCCTCGTGCTAGCTCTAGTATTGCGATATGCTATATAGAGTAAATCTTTATTTTAGCTAGTAGGTTTAACTTAAATATAACTAGTAAAATTTTCTACGTAATTTTAAAAGGTCTTAGTCTAACATAGTTTAACTTCTTGCTTGGTCGTTAACTTTTAAAATTTTTATATAGTAGCTACACTTTATCTCCCTCCTTAAGATCTAGTCCCTTAAATCTCTTAGCATCGTAGTACCTTTTTATTCTTTATTATACCGTTTTTGCTATTTCTATAAGGTCTACATAAAGATTTATTAAAGTCTCCATTCTTTACTTAGCTATACTACTTGTTTTCTTTACTTAATATAATAATAATAATGTTCTTAGTTCGTATCTATAATTCGCCTTAAATAGTAATATACCCATTTCTTCTTATAGTGTTGCATTATATATAAACTATATAATTAGTAATAATAATACCTAATTGTTTTATACGTAATTAATATAATGTCTTAGATACTGCTTTAGTGTCTAATTTAACCTTTCCGTTTAACCGTCTGTCTGCGGATAATATGTAGTGGAAATTACTGCTCTAACTTCTTATTCCGCTAAGAATACCTCCTAAAATACTGCTATAAATCTTAGATCTCTATCCAATATAATTTTACTTAGTGCTCTATATCTTATAAACACTTCTTTAATATAGATTCTAGCGACATCTTCCGCTAAGATTTCTTCTGTGTATGCTATAAAGTACGCCCACTTTATAAGCTTATCCACTATTACTAAGATCGCATCGTGATCTTATCCGGTAATAGGATTTTTTAACTTTAGTAACTTAATAATAAAGTCCTATAATATAACCTCCTATAGTCTCTCTGGTATTTTAACTAGTTGTAGCCCTCTATATGGCTTATATCTTATTAGCTTATTTCTTTAATAATCTAGATACTCTCTAGTAACCTTTTTAACAATTCTCTAAATTCTATTAATAATATACTCCTCTTAAAGTCTTAATATTAAGCCTGTAGCTCCGTTATATCCTTAAGTTATTCCCTTATAAAAATCTTCTATAAAATGCTCTGCTATGCCCTTTAGGATATATATAGCTTCTCGGTTTTTATATATATCCATTTATAAATCCTCTAGTTATACTTCTAGAATTCTTTATACCTAAAAGCTTTCTAGTATCTTATAGACTTTCTCTAATTTATCTTCCTAAGTGGCTGCGATTTTTAGATAATTATATCTAATTAACCCGTCTATATCTTTTTACAGTAAAGCCCCTAATAGCTTTTCGTTATTTTATAGTTTAGCTTTTCTACTTAGAGCGTCTGCTTGTGCGTTGTCTATACCCTTAGTATACTAAATCTTAAAATAGTAGTCTATAAGTGTCTCTGCCTATTTAACCTATCTTTAGTTAAGTTCCTTTGTTATTAGGAATCCTATTAGGTTTTTATAATCCGTTTTAACTATAAATAGTTTCTCTATTCCTTGCAAGAACGCTTTCTATTTCTTTAGTGCTATAACTATACCCAACAACTCTTTATTATAGATGTTATAGTTTAACTTTAGTGGTGTTATCTTCCGACTATAATATGCTACTAGATGCTATCTATCTTTATATTTTTATATAAAATATACTCCTAGTATAAAGTTTAATGCATTTGTCTTAATAACTATTTCTAACTTTAGTTAATAGATCTTAAGGATTAGTTCTTAGGTAAACAACTCCTTAAGTTCTATAAATAACTTCTTTTATTTGTCTCCCTATACCTATAGTTCCTCTTTCTTTATTAATTAAGTAAACGGCTTAATATTTTTTTTAACTATTATGCTATAAACCTTCTATAGTAGTTACAAACCCCTAAAAACGATCTTAATTACATATCGTTCTCTAGTTCTTGCTAATTAACTATAGCTTTAATTTTTTTTAGGTCCATACTTAATTTACTTAGTTTAATAATAAATCTAACAAAATTAGTTTTCCTTATAAAGAACTCGCATTTTTTAATTGCTACTAGCATTTGTTTTTCTTATAGTCTCTTTAAAACCCATTTAATATATTCTTTATATTCTTTCTTACTTATTAAGTAGATAATAATATCGTTAAGGTATACTATAATAAACTTATTAAGGTGTTCTCCTAACACGCTATTAATCTGCTTTTAGAACGTTACTAGTGCGTTTATAAGCCCAAATTGTATAACTAATGGTTTATATAGTCCTTCCTTTAACCTAAAGGCTGCCTTCTATTCGTTGCCTTCCTTAATTCTAATCTAATAATATACCTATCTTAGATCTATCTTTATAAAGATCTATACATTACCTATTCTATTTTAGATTTCGCTAATTAAGGGTAAAGAATACTGTTGGGAATAAAGGCAAGTGGTCACTATATAAGGCATATTACCACCACGTATAGCAAGTTGCCGTTACGTACGGCAAGTTGCCGTCACGTGCCGCCGCGGCACTAGCGTGGTGAGGAACCTTAAGTTCCTTACCCCTTTCTTTAAGAATTAAAGAAGAAGAATAATTATTATACTATCTACGAACCGTAGCTACGTGATATCCCCTTATATAACCAACACTAATTAGTAGTTAACTTTACTATTATACTATAGAGCAGCTAGGTATTCCACTAAGAAGAGACGAGCCACTATACCAGTACTACTTATGCTAAAGGAAGCTGTCTTTTAAGGTTAGAACTGGTCCTAAACCTTAAATAGAACTCTTCTACGAATTTAAGGATCTAAAGGCCAGAACTGGTCCTAAGCCTTTCTAAGATTACGGATTCTTACGTCTATTATACAGAACAATATGCTTTATAAGTCTTCGTAATTTAAGGCCAGAACTGGTCCTAAGCCCTATAATCGCAAATATACGTTACGAACGCGTACTAAACGACAAATATATATCACAAACGCGTACTAAACAATAATCCCTACGCCAATAACACTTCCCTCCCTCCAAAAACATAGCTACGCCTACTTTAAACGACTGGGAAGACTCCTTACCACTAGGGGTAGCTTTATACGCGAAACTTATTAATAAAAATTAAGACGAATTTACCTTTAATATAATAACTTATACCGCAAAATAATTTAATAGCTTTCTTCTACACCGTATTATATTCTACTAAAGTAGACACTACGCCAATATACAGCTATAGGAATATTTTAGGGAGGATTTTATAGGATGGACCGCTAACACCTAGGCACTTAGTAATGTTAATATTATTTAGGATTTTTAAGACTTCCTTTATAGGAACGGGGTATATATTACTAAGAACGGTAACCCAATTGCTAGCAATATTTAGGCTATTATTACTAGTATAGAAGAACCAGTATAGACGGAAGCTAAGATTATATATTAACTACGGAAACCTAGAACCAACCTATATTTTTTAGAAGGTAACTTTAATTTAGAACAAAACCCCTAGAACGCTACTCTTCTACCTAAAGGTACTCTCCTACCTAGAGGTACTTATCCTCTACCTTCGCCGCCTCTAGCTCCTCTACTTTAGCTAACCGGTAACCCTCTACTATAAGAAGTTACAAATCTAATAAAGGTATATTTAGACAAAGAGAAGAAGTTTAGAGGAGAACTATACAATATGCTTAGAGCAAAACTATAGGTCTTTTATAACTATTGCAACAAGGTTAGAATTTAATACCACTAGTACTACTACACTTTCTCCATTATATTAAAGGGACGGGTAGTAATATTCTATTACGACTATATTATGGGTAAAAACTATAGCTTTAATATAATACTTTAGCTTACTAGAGCCCACTTTAAGACTAATAAAAATCGCTAACTTTATATATCTAAATAGCGAGAGACTATATTTTAGAGAGTTATTGCTTCTAACCCAATAAAGACTTATTTAAAGTGCCTTTAATTACTCTTTAATAAACTCTAGAAAATCTAATATAAACTTACCAAAACTTACTAAAACAAGAACAGCCTAAGGGACTAGGTTATCTTAGTATGCTATAGCGTTCCTAAGTATAACTTGGCGCTATATAAACCTATAGACATATTTAAAGGAGTATATACTAAGCTACGCTCTGCCGTAGGTACTATAATACAAACATAAGAATCTTAACAGCTCTATACTAAAAGCCCTACCCAACTAAGCATTCCTAACCAACATGATTATAACTAGACTAATTAAATATATGGCGGCTATAGTAGGGAATACAGCAAAGGGTATAATTAACGTTAACTATAAGGTAATTATAGAGGTCCTTATAGAGGTTTATTTTAAAGTAATCGCTAGAAGAAGTACTATATTTATAAGAAGCCAAATTGCTAGTTAACTAGACACTCCCTTAATAAGCGAAAAGAGGTATATAACAAGTTCCGTTAGAGTGTAAAAAATATTAAAAATTATAAGGTTACTATAGCCTACTTCTAAGGCTTCCTGGTTTAATATAAAGGCGTAGAAGATCTTAAGGGTAAGGTTAATAAGACCAAATAGCTCCTTATAGATATGGAAATTAAGAACTACTCTCCTAACTAATACTTCACTAAGTATAGTAAGGTAGATGGTATATAAACCATCGCTGTTTTTAATAACCAATCTACGCTCTATTCTATTACGAAGTTAGATATCTTTAATAAGCTAAAGAAGAGCTCCGCGTTCTCCTTTAATAACAAATACTTAGCGAATGTCTTCTATAGTATTATACTAGATACTAGAGCCGCAGGAGTATCTATAGTAGGAGAACCTTAAGTTTAAGCCCTTTAGCAGCTTAATAACTCTATTTAAATTAACTATTTAACGGCAGGCCAATATACGATTTGTTTTAGCAAGGGTACTATAATCTCTCTCAGCATAATTAGGGTCTAAACCCCCTTAGGATACATCACTTTCTATATTATTCCTACAAACACTCCATTTCTATTTTGCATTAAAGATATAGATAAATTAGGCGTTAGGCTTAATAACCTTAAGAATATACTTATTTAGGGAGATAATTAGGTGCCTGTTATACGCAAGTAGGGTTACCCCTAGTTACTCCTTTATTAACTAGAAAAGAGTATTACTTAAAGCCACTTAACTAAGTTGGAATTACGCCAACTACAC
>Ga0307515_10016614_pt1 | contig 13461 bp, 1 predicted proteins | sample 17_EM_MG_FD_194513 | JGI IMG/M metagenome (GOLD analysis project Ga0307515, IMG submission 194513) | Populus trichocarpa ectomycorrhiza microbial communities from riparian zone in the Pacific Northwest, United States - 17_EM | ecosystem: Host-associated > Plants > Roots > Unclassified | place...
TTTCTCCCCTTTAACTATGCCTCCATTATGCCCGCCAAAACGCGAATACAACGCTGTCTCTGCAGAGAGGTTGACGAAATTTGGCAATATCATACGGGTGGAAGCCTCACGATATTTGACAAAGACCACGACACTGCGGAGGAAGGCCGCCAGAAGTAATGTTCTTGTAGCCAAGCATACGGCTTCGCTACAATTACTATGTACAGCTGGTGGCAACTAGACGAAATTGGATGCGCGTACCGAATCTGCAACTCGCTAAAGGGGGGGGGTGAAGCTGGTCGTGCACATCACTGTAGAAGGCTTGATCGACACGAGCTTTCAACCGGATGCGCCGAGACGAAGGCCGACGGTTTTGAATACCGTCCATCTGCTAAAACAAACGCAAGGAACGCCAAAATCTCTACCTTTTGGAATTCGTATGCAATTTCAACCCAACACCCAAAATTCTTAATTAAAATATTGTGTGATAGAGAAGAAGCAGATTGGTTATTCTGTAGAATTTTGCGATAGCCGTATGTAGATCGATCGCCAATATCAAATGGAAATATCCGAACAACCTCAACTCGTGATCGTAGAGCTGAAGAAAATTAGGTTAAAGATTTTGCGATCGTATTAAGTGCTTACTTAGTAAGGTCGTAATAAGGCCCTTCTTGATTTTATATTACTAAATTATATTATATAAGATTAAATTTTAGTGCCGCTATTATATAGTACTTAGAACTAATATATCTCGCTTATAAAGAGTTTTACTTTTGGCTTAATAGTAATATAGAGAGTCTTCCTTTCTATATCTTGCCCTAATTATAGCTAAAAGATATCTATAATTAGGGCTTTTCTTTTTTTAGATTATTGGTATATTTATTGCCCTACTTATTCTTCTAATAAAATTTGCCTTTAGGGAAATTTCCTTTTAGCTTCTTAGAGTATTTCTATAAGGGTATTAGATAAGTATTAAGTTAACCCTAAAAATCTTTCCCGCTATTTAAAGCTCCTAACTTTAACTATCTTAAAGTTCTCTTTAAGAATGGCTTCTTTAAAGCTCAAGTCTACCCTATATTACTACTAAAGTACCTATACTTTTAGTTACCCCTAGCTTCTTACTAAAAGAGGTTTAGTTCCTTACTATATCCTTAGCGTTTAAAACCGCTATTTAAAATTAGTATATATAGTAATCCGCGATAGGGCTTCTATCCTATACGCGGTCAAGGCGCAATAAAATATAGCCTATACGCGAACACCAAAATATTGGCAAACGTCTCCACTATAGAAACTTGATTATATTACTACAATAGATTGTAAACGTACTTCTAACAATGCAGATCTTATGCAACCCCCTAGTCGCGTCGCTATAATAGAGGAAAAGGATATATATAAGGCACCGGCGGAGAAATGCTGGCTTGTTAGTTATTGCGCCTATCGTGACCGCGTATGGGATACGCTTTATTTTATTATAAATTACTAGCTTAATTCTAGCCTAGATAAATCTAATATTCTCTTTTTTATAGATACTACCATTCTTATTTTTAAAGAGCTTTAAATCTATCTATTAAGTATAAGTTTCTATAATGTTTATATATTAGCGAAAATCTTAATAGTCTAGCTATATAATATTCCAGAATTATTTTATATTATTATATTATATAATATACAAATCTTAGGTCTAACTCTTTAAAAAGGTCTACAGCTATAGCTATATAGTAATTTACTCTTTATTAAGTTAATTAAGTATAATCTAGTTTAGTAATTAGTCTTTAATCTTACTAATAATCTATTATATACGTTCTTTAGTATTACCTTATATTATTAATATCTTAAAGAAGTTATCTACCTTATATTAGCGACTTAGTCAATCGAGGCATAAGCACGGCAAGAGGGACGCGTAAGCCTATATGATTGGATTGTCTATAAACAAGGATCTAAAGCTAGAGAAAGGAAAGGAGACGGAGGGCGGCGCCGCTTGACGTTATATACAATCCTCTAGTCACGTGACGGCAATTATCTAAAACTGTCTGAAACTGTCTGCGATTGTCCGCCACAATCCACCGATATCCACCAGTTTCCACTAGTTTCCACTAGCTGTTACAGCACTGGCAGAAAATGGCAGAACTTAGCAGAACTTTGCAGCCCTCCATACTAGCAAGTTGCTATAGATTTTACATGACGCGAAGACCTTATAAAACATTAAGCGGCGCTACTTTTCTTCTCCTTTTCTTTCTCTAGCTTTAGATCTTTATTTATAGACAATTTAATTTATAGGCTTACGCGTCCCTCTTACTATGCTTATACCTTAATTAACTAAGTTACTAATATTATCTAAAGCTTATCTGCCCTTTTTTAAAAAAAAAAAAAAAAAAAAGAAACTTAAATATATCTAAGGATAAGAACTAAAATAAGAACTAAAACCTAAGAACTAGAACTAGAAAGAAAAACCCCTAAAAATAGGATATATACAAACTAGAACCCCTAAAGAATTTACTTAAAATTATTTAATACCCCTACTACTATACTAAGAAATATAGTAGCTAGCAAAGTAGCTATAGGACCTTTAAATACCTTAGATAATAAAATAGTTAATATTTTAAACCCTTAAGCAGAGCTAGTAGTAGCTAATACTAAGATTAAATAACTATAAAAGCTACTTAAAGCTAGAGATACCCCTACTTCCGTATTTAGTAATAAATTATTAAACACTTAGAGATTTGCTATAGTCTTTAAGGCCCTATTTTAGCGCCTTAGCGGACCTACTAAGCCCTATATAGTACTATTACGGTCTATAAAGGTTGCGGACCCCTTACTACTTATAAATAAAATAAACCCTATATTTAATAACTAGAAGCTCTAACTACGGGATAAGCTTAAAGTTAATACTAACTACTTCCCTACCCCTAGGCCCAAATAGCCTATATTTTTAGCTATACTAGTAGGGATACCTAAATGCATTTATGCTTGTAATATACCAAGGACTTAATAAACCCTTTTACCTTTAAAAAAGAAATAATTAATTACTTATCTTCTATTTATAAGGACCCCTTTAAGGTATAAAACGCCTGCCTTAATTATAAAGGCCTAAATATTAAAAAAAACGGAGACATTTTTAGCCTTTTAAACCCGCTTTTTATACTTAATAGGCTAAGCCTAAATTCACTAGAAAGATTTAATACTAAACCTATTTAATAAGCTTACCCTAGATCTATAGCGGGCTATACTACTAATTTTTACTACTATATGGACGCTAAAGGAACTTATAGATTAGTGCTTAGCTATTAACTAAGGCCTTTATTAAATTAAGGTACGTGCTAAATAGTATAAAGCTAAAAACCCTTTAAATTAAACTATAAGCAATATAAGAACGGCCTATAGTGCCCTAGTATAATTAGTAACTCTTATAGCACTAGCTATATAGCCCGCCGCTAATTTAGCAGCTAGCTATACGGCTAGTCCTACTATAGGTCCGGCTAATGCTTGGCCTATATATAGCAGCCCCTATATATAGGCCCTTAGAAACTAAGGCGCCTACTTTTTTTTATAGCTAGAAGGGCTATATTATAAAAAACTGCCCAATAAATATAAAAAGGGATAAAGTTCTATTAATCTAGGAGGATAGTATAAAGTTAGAAAAAGAGGAACCTTAGAAAAAAACTTCTCTTTAGGGTTAAAAGGGATTAATATATTATATATTAATCTAGGTTAGCTAGTTAGCAGAAGAAGCTACAATATCCCTTATACTTTATTCCGTAATAAATATTAAGTCTTAACCTCTACTTTAGCTAACTTTAAAGTAAATATCTTTACCTTAATAGATACCTAATACGCTATAAAGCTAGCTACCTTTTTAAATATACCCCTTAAAGAACTGCTTAAGCTAATTTCTATTTATAGGTATAACGGACAGATAGGGCTACCTATTATAACTATTTTATAGATTTACCTTTATATTAATAGATAAAGGTAGTATAATATTCCCTTTCTTATTATAGATCTAGAAAGCTATAATATAATCTTAAGGAAAAAATAGCTAGCCTATTTAGGCTTATAGCTTAATATATAGAGTAAACGGCTTATCTAGCCTAAAACTTTACCCCTAATCCCTTCCTTTATAAAAGAAATTAGCATTATAATAGAAAACCTTATATAGCCCTAGATTAATACTATTTACTAAGCTAATACTATACGTAGGGACTAGGCCTTTAAAAAAGATATATAGCTTAATCTATAATGGATCCGTATACTACGCCGTCCCTAAACTACCTATATTATACTACCCATATTAAAGACCTAGGAAGTTAATAGTAACCTAAAAAAGCTCCCTATAGAGAGCTTAGGCACTATATAGCTATAAAAAACAGTAAGGAATATTAGATATTACACTAAACTAATAGATTAGAGGGATAACTTATAGAAGATAGAATAGGAGCTAAGAAAGATTATAAACCTTAAACTATAAAATACGGTCTAATAAACGGCTATAAGGAAACCTATAGACTTCTTACTAGTTAATATCTACTATATTAGCGTTATAGAATTCTACTAGAACTTAGTCTAGCTTAATACTATTACTTTTATAACTAGCTTATACAAAATTAACTAAATACTTAAGGAAAAGGAAAGTAAACTTAGTAGATAGAAAGGTGAGCTTATAGATAAGGAGCTAATAAAATAAAAACTACCCCGTTAATACTAAAAGTTTAAATATATATTTTCTAAGGCAGCGTCTAATAAACTCCCGCCTTACTAACCGTACGACTATAAAATTAAGATTAAGCTAGATAAGGAAAATACCCTTAGATTTAGCCCCCTTTACTAATAGTCTACTACTAAATTATAGGCTATAAAGTAGTACCCTATTAATAACCTAAACAAGGGTTTTTATTAAGCCTAGATAAGCCTATTTTAACTTACCTATTCTCTTTACTAAAAAGCCAAATAAAGGACTCTATTTCTATATTAATTACTATAAGCTAAATAATATAACCCATAAGGACCACTATTTACTACCCCTCCTTAATAAGACATTAGCCTAAATAAGTAGAGCTAAGGTCTTTATAAAGCTTAATATCCGCTAGGCCTTTTACTAAATTAGGATAAACCCTAGCTTAAAGAATCTTATTATATTTTAGACCTATTATAGAACGTATAAATATAAGATACTACCTTTTAGGCTAACTAACGGACAGGCTACGTACTAGCGGTATATAAATAATATACTTTTTAACTACCTTAACGACTTCTATACGGCCTACCTAGATAATATTATAATTTACTTTAAAAATAAGCTAGTATAAAGGCTCAGTTAAAAGAATAGAATCTATTATTAGCCAGTAAACGAGAATTCTAAGACAAGGACTAGAAGAAGGTCGAGGAAAGGACATGTCTATATACATGGAGCCAAGGGTCGGCCGAGCTCGGCCGAGCCCCTAACTAGGGTCTGTAACAGTGCCGTAATAGCTAAAATATAAGGAGTACGTCTATAAAGTCCTCTAATAGCTCCGTAAGACTGGCCTCTAGGCTAATATTAAGGAGTTAGAGTTTAGTATTAAACGTATAAAGTACCTAGGGTTTATTATCAGTATAAATAAAATTAAAACCAACCTAGAGAAAATAGCTATAATTACCTAGTAGGCATCCCTATGGGGTATAATTATTTCTAGGTTTCTATAACTTTTACTAACACTTTATTAAAGACTATAATAAAATTACTAAGCCTCTTAACCGCCTTACCTAAAAAGGCTAGCCCTTCTACTTTAATACTATATATAAGTAGGCTTTTAGTAAGCTTAAGAAACGACTGGTCTCCGCTTTGTTATTCGCCTACTTTAACCTAAAACGGCCCTTAATGCTAAAAACTAACGTCTTAGACGGTATTATAGTTAGCGTTTATTCCTAGAAGTAAACGGATGGAAAATGGCACCCTATTACTTACTATTTAAAGACTATAGTAGATGCTAAGCTAAACTACCTAGTTTGCAATAAAGAAATACTAACTATTATCTCTAGCTTTTAGTACTGGTAAGTATAGTTAAAAGGAACCCCTAAGCCTATCTAGGTAGTTTTTAATTATAAGGCTTTAAAATATTTTATAATAATAAAGTATAATAGGCGCGCTAGGCGGATATTTTATCTTAGTTTAACTTCCTAATTATATATAGGCTAGGCGTTGCTAACTATATAGATATATTTATAAGACGTATATAGGACCTAGATAAATAGGTAGCTATAAAGATCTTATTATAAAGCTAGACGCTACTATAACTAAAGTACCTTAATCCTTAAATACGGGCAGAACTAAGTGTAAATTTTTTAGAAGCTAAAATATACCCTATTAACTTTATAGAACTTAACCTTATTAATAAACTACTATAGGTAAACTATATAGCCCCTTCTCTACAGGAGTACTATAAAAAGGTAAAGGATACTACTAGCCTATAGTCCCTTAAAAATAGACTGCTTAAGCATTAAATATGGCTAGTAGTAGTAGAGAAATATAATTTACGGACTTAACTTATTACTAAAGTATATACCTAGGTCTTTATGGCCTATCCTAAAAAATAAGACCTATAAAATTATCAGTAACTATTACTACTAGCCTAAAATAGTTATAGATATTAACTATTATGTATATAACTATAACAGTTACTATAGGTTTATAATCCCATAAGATAAAACCTTAAAACTATTAAAAACCCTTCTAATACTAGAACGCCCTTAGCAGTATATCTTTATAAATTTCTATAAACTACCTCTAAACTGTAACGGATATAATATAGTTATAATTTTAGTTAACCGCTTTAGTAAGCGCCTATCCTTAATTCCCTATTATAAAAAATATTAATATTAAAGAGGCGGCCTAACTATATATTTACTACGTCTACTAAATTTATAGACTACTAGATACTATTATTTCCAATTATAAGCTATAGTTTATATTAGCCTTCTAGAATAAGTTTACCTAGATTTTAAGCATTAAGCTAAAGCTTTTTATAGTATATTACCCTTAAACAAATAGTTAGATAGAGATTATAAACTAATACCTAAATTAGAGGCTCTGGCTGTAAGGGATATTATTATAGTTACCTTAGGTTGCCCTTAGGACAACCCCTTAGATGGTCGCCAGTTATATACTAAAGGTATATGCCCGTAGTATATAGTCTCCATAATCCTAGAGGCCTTACATCTTTAAGGATTTATCTCTCTTACTAATTTATCCTATTCTATAATTATAACTTATAGCCCCCTATCTATAAAGCCCCCTTATATTTAAATCCTTCCTACTTCTTTTTAAAAGGGTAGTTGGCCTAAGGACCAGATTGTTTATTTATATCTTTTATTTATAACCACTATTCTCCCTTAAAATCTCGCGATAACCTAAATGAAAACTCCACGAATACCTTATAGAAAGCCATTACGTTAAGGTGGAAAGGCCTCTTTAATATATTATGCTATAAGTCCGTTAAGAACAAGCTTTAATATAAAGTTAAATAGCTAGGCTAGCCCGCTAAGGACTCTATATAGGAACTAGAGGATTACCTTAATTATTATAAAGATATTCTAAAAGAATATTAGGACTAAGGTTTACAATTTATAAATTATAAAAACCGCTCTAATACTATTATGTTATTACGACCTATAAAGAAAGCTTATAGTAGGCCGTAAGAGGCCCTAAAGAGTAAATAGGTTAAATTAGATATAGAATGGATAGGCTCTAGAAACTATAAGGATTAGGGCTACGGCCTAAGGTAGAATGGGTTCTTAGCCTTTTTATATATATAGTATAGAGTTAATAGGGAATTTTGCTAGAATTGCATTCCTATTTATTAATCTATACTAGGAATATTATTTTTATAGCTTTTAAGCCCTTTCTAAAAGCCTTGCGAGGCCTTTCTAAGCATTTAATTAAGGTCCTTAATTACTACTATATATAAGAACGAATCCTAAAAGTCTAAACCATAAATGCCTAATTTAAAAAGCCACTATGCCTTATTATTAGGAGTAGGATTAGTATCTATTAGGCCACTAAGTAATGGCTAATAAGAATAGGATCTAGACCCCTTAGTAGGGGTGTAAGTAGGTATAAAAATAGGGGTAGGACGATAAGGTATAGCTAGGGTAGAGATCCTTAAACGCTTAACACCAATATTAGGTCTAAACTAATACTAATAAAGCTCTTATGGCGTAAGCTTATAGTTAATAAATATACGCTTAAGCCTAAAATAAATAGAGATATTAGCTGGCTAGTATAGTCTAGAACTACTAAGACCTTACTATAGTAATTATTAGTTACCTATTTGCTAGGTACCCAAAGAGTAACTTACCTAATAATGTATTATATTATACTCTTTTAAAACTTAATATATATATGCAAACTTCTTCTTATAGTAGACGGCAACCTTTTTCTTATTACCCCTATCTCTTACCCTATCCTTAGTATACTAACCTTGCTCTTATATTAAGTATTACTAGCTAGCTTACTAAAAGTTATAGGCGGTATAAATAGCTATAGTATAATCTCGAATTTAACCTAGATATTTAGTATTAGCGCTTAAATAGAAAAGAGCCCGGGCGATATAGTAGCTAAGGATATTAAAGGAACGTCACTACTTAGGCCCAGGCTATTAAAGCTTAAAGTTAATAATAGAAATCTATTAAGGATAAAAAAGCTTACCTTAATATAACTACTACTCTTAGTACGTATGCATTAATTATAAGGACTAAAGGTATTAAATCTAATATAGTATGTCTTATTATAAGCCTCTAGAATTCTATTATTAAAATTTTAATCTTTTAAAGATATATAGGTAAAATTATTTAAATAGGACTAGCACTAGTTACGGGTTAGCGGAGGTTAGGGTTCTATATATAAAGGTAGGGCTAGGATACGCTATAGAATTTACTTAAAAGAGCAGTTAGTAGGAGAATAAAGAGGCATATTAAATTATTAATGGAAAAGAAGAAATTCCTAATAATATATTAAAGATACGCCTAAATTAGATAAAGGTTAATAATGGGAAAGTAAGGTATTAAGGAAAAGGAGCAGCTTAATAAGTAAAGGTGTCCTTATACTTTACCATCTAATACCCTTTTAGTAAATAGCCGCAACCTTACTAATATAACTTCGTTATAATGGCGTTATTTAAAAGGAAGGAAATATAAGCATATATTATTTAATTATTATTTTCTTATAAAAACTGATAACGCGGCTAGGGGAAGGCAATTAAGACGTTAATTAAAGACGTATATAGGTTAAATTATACCTTGTCACGGAATCCCACCAGGGGCCTCTATAGGAGAGCCCCGTGCTCTCGCGTACACCTTGCGTACAGCTTATATCAGCTACGCGTAGGTATATCACCTCCTTACGCCCTCGACCCTTACGATTGATCGCGTAACGTCTTGTAGACTCCTCGAATACATACGCTTTGTAGCCACTGCCCCCGTCCCGTGACATTACGTTGCGCCTTTTTTACCACCGATGTTTAGCCTACGACCAATTCTACGTCTCTGTAATACTGTAGGCGCTGCTAAAAGCAGCGTGTCTATAAATTACCTTACTTTATACTTCTAAGGAACCTATAATAGTAAGATAATATCCCTTACTAGCTACTATATTAAACCCAAAGAACAATCTAATACCTATACTTAACCTATAACGCCAATTAATCCTAAGAGAATTTAATTTATTAGCCCTAGCCTTAACCCCTAAAGAGACGGACACTAATAATATCTTATCTTTTATTAACTATATAACTACGAATAAGTAAACGGAAGGGCTACTACCTATTAAAATTAAAATATAAGACGCCGAGACGTTTGTAAAAATAGTAGCATAAGACCCTAATAAATACTACCGCCTTTTATAGAACTACCACCTAAAGCTTATATAAGCCGAGATGCGTACTGCCTAAGATTACGATATTATCTAAGACCTATAAGCTCGTAAGGCGCTCGCCGATAATATACGTTAAGAAACCGAAGATAACCTCCGCGTGTCTAAACACGACGTCTAATAGTTAAAGAAGGCTGAGATTATACTAATCGCTACGGTTACTAAAAGAGAAGGCATAATTAAATACTTATAATCTTAGCTTAATAAGTATATTTATAACAACGCTAGATACCTCTTTACTATATATAACGCCACCCAAGTCTTTACGCCCCTGGTAACTTTACCTACTTAACACTTAATAGAGGGCTAGTACTAAGCAGCTTCACCTAATAGGAACCCCTACTAAAGCAGCGATGATAAAAGCTATAATAATTAGACCTAAACTGCTACTATAGGGTCTAATACACGCTACCTTAATCCCCTAGTTTTTTAGGGAGACCGTAAGGAATATAGCTACTAGAAGATGTAAATCCGCGAGAAACTAACTTAGAGCGCCTACCTTTTTCCTACGGAAGATACTAAGATTAGCTATATTATTGGGCGAATAAAGGGTACACTGTTTAATAGACTCTTCGCCTAATAAGAGACTAGTAGCCCCTAGAAGTAGCAGTTCTACTAAGAAGTCCTTAATAATTTTAACCTAATGTACCGCGACTATAACCTACTGGCCACCAACCGAGCTAAACTACGTGCCCTAAAGATGAGCCCTACCGAATTATTTAATAAATTCTATGTTAAATTCCAGGAATATATCTGAGCCCTCGCCTAAGATAATACTAAAGACTAGGAGGACCTCCTTAAAAAAGTTACTTATCGCCTTAGTCACGCAGCCGCCAGCTATAACTATAACAATGTTTATAATATAGTAGCAGCTCTATAAAAGATTAAATAATAACTAAATTAGATTGCTACTACTAACCCTTACCTAAAGACCTCTCTATAGAAGCCCTCTGGGCCTACTAAATCTATATATACTAAGCTACTAACGCCTACTACCTTAAGTACTATTAGAACTAATATCGATTTCTTTATACTAACCTTCCTATAAAAACTCCTAGATGGAAAGCGCGAGCTACTTCTAAAATTAGGACGCTGCTATAGATGCTGTTAAGAAGGCTGTTATTGCGATAACCTAAACTGCCTAATAGTTAGGTTTAGTAGCCGCCGCCTAATATCTAACCTAATACCCTAAACACTAAATATATTGCTACGCGCCACTACTATATAAGACAAAGATGTAGTAATAGCGGTAGAGTTAGATACGGAAGCGGAAAACGCTAAGTCCTAGCCCTAAGTTATAGGTTGGGACGCCCTAATAACGGAGGGATCTATATATCGGCTTGCTTAATAGATAACTCTATAAAGATAAATAGACGGAAATAGATAGTTTTACCTATAATAGGAACTACTGCTAAAAAATAATATAAAAGCCGTTTTATAATTAATTGCGGAGCTACTAATAAATTTATAAATACTTAATTCGTACGCACTTATAACCTACCTACCTTACCCCTTACCAAAGCCCGCGCCTTATAACTCGCTGACGGTAATTATACCGCATAAAAGATTACCTATATGGTATAACTCTACCTAGATATAAATGGGCACTAGGAAGAACTCTAGGCCTATATTACACCACTTATTAATTACCCTATTATCCTTAAAATAAACTAGCTTAAATAATATAACCCCGCCATTAACTGGAAGAAGAGAGAAGTAACCTTTAACTTTAAATACTGTAGAGAGACTTGTCTAGGGTATAGGCTAGCCGCCTCTATTTACTCCCTAAAATATTAACCTAAGGAACCCCTTATTACCCTACCTACGACTAACTACTACTATATAAGTGCCCTGGCCTTTTACTATATAGCATATAAAAAAGGCTAAACCGTTGCTATAGCTTTCTAATTATAACCATATAAGCTTAATAAAGAATAGGACTATATCCTCTATAGTAATAGGATAAATATAGTTAACCTTTTAGAAGACGACGCCCCTACGGAACTCTATAGACTTTTACCTTTAGACTTTAAGAAGTTTATAAAGCTTAAAAAAGGACTTACTAATAAAGAACTCCGTAAGCTTCTCCCTAAGAGGTACTATAACTTTACCGATATATACTTATAAAAGAGCGTAGATATACTCCCCTTATATTGACCTAATAATTATACCATTAATATTAAATAAGGAAAAATACTACCTTATAAGAGACCCTACCTAATATTAAAAGATAAACTACTAGTTATAAAAAAGTATATCAACGAGCACCTTAATAAAGGATTTATTCGTCCTAGCATGTTACTAGTAGCCGTCCCTATCCTTCTTATTAAGAAGCTAGGAGGAGGTATCTAATTCTACGTTAACTATAGAGGACTTAACGCTATTACGATTAAAAACTAATACCTAGTACCGCTTATACGTAAGACCCTTAAGCGGCTTAGTTAAGCTAAAATCTATACTAAGCTCGACATTATTACCGCCTTTAACTATCTCTAAATATAGGAAGGTAATAAATAGAAAACCACATTCGCATCGCGCTTCGGCCAATTTAAATATACTATTATACCCTTTAGCGTATATAACGGCCTAGGCGCCTTCTAAAGCTATATTAATAACGCCTTACGGGACTACCTTAACGACTTCTACTCTGCGTACCTAGACGATATACTTATTTATAGTAATAACCCCTCTAAGCATACCAAATACGTTTAAAAGGTCCTATAGCGCCTTAGGGACGCAGGACTTTATATTAATTTAAAGAAATGTAAATTCTTAGTTATAGAAGTAAAATACCTTAAACTAATTGTTACTACTAAGGGTGTTTATATAGACCCTAAGAAGGTATATATAATTACCAAATAGCAAGCCCCTAACTATATTAAGGACGTATAAGCCTTTCTTAGTTTTACTAACTTCTATCAGAAATTTATATACAACTTCTTAGGCGTAGTAGTACTACTTATAGCAATAATACGAACAAAGGGCCTTTCTGTAAAAGGAAGAAAAACATACCTACGCTTTACCTAGACGCCTAAATGCGAGAAGGCATTCTAAGACCTTAAAAATGCCTTTACTAAAGCACCTGTCCTAGCTTACTTTATACTAGGATAATAACTCTACCTTAAAACCGACTCCTTAGACCACATTAACGTAGGCATCCTCTCCTAGATAGGTAATGACGGTCTTCTTTACCTAGTCGCATTCTACTTATCTAAGCTTATACTATAAGAGTATAACTATAAGATCTATAATAAAGAACTCCTTATAATTATATAAGCGTTTAAAGAATTCTAACCAGAACTTTCCTTAGTAGAGCCTAACTAGCTAACTAAAGTCCTTACGGACCATTGCAACCTTAAGTACTTTATAACTATAAAGCAGCTAAACTAATGCTAAGCACGTTAGAATAAGTTCCTCTCTAGTTTTAACTTTAAAATTATATATAGACTAGGAGTATAAGGTACTAAGCCTAATAACCTAACACGCCGCTTATAAGACCTTCCTTAGTTTAAAGATAACCCCTATAATTAGTTCCAATAATAGATAATCCTAAAAGCATAAAATTTAGCCCTAGGCATACT
>Ga0307515_10016615_pt1 | contig 13460 bp, 15 predicted proteins | sample 17_EM_MG_FD_194513 | JGI IMG/M metagenome (GOLD analysis project Ga0307515, IMG submission 194513) | Populus trichocarpa ectomycorrhiza microbial communities from riparian zone in the Pacific Northwest, United States - 17_EM | ecosystem: Host-associated > Plants > Roots > Unclassified | place...
AGCGCGGCGTCGGCTTGACGATTTTTCATTTGTCGTTTTGCTTTGATTGGTTCGTTGGAGTCGCCACCTAGTAATTTATTGAGGGCTACTAGGAAACCTGATGTACTGGTCTTGTCAGAGATTCGCGGGTAAGGGACTGGTTGTGGTTAGGGAAGGTATTAGCACCCCTAACGCACCCTACCTGAGGTAAGCTGCTTCGTGGACTTGATGTGTTTTTAAAAATAAAGTTTTAGCCCAATTCTAAGGCTTTCATAAATCAGTTATTAGTTCCTAAAATATATGTAGATACATGTTCTACATTTTTATGGAAAATACAATATGATTTTTATCTGTCCTTTAGATATTTGTGCATATAAATTAAAATATTAAATTCATTTTTTCTATTGATTCAATAACATACATAAAAAAAATACAAACACACACACACAACTCTTTTTCTATCATTGTTTTCTCTTTCTTTCTTTTCTTTTCATTTTTTTTTTACATCCACAGTACAAAATACAATTTCAAAACAAATAAACAAAAAAATTACAAATAACAGCCCCAAAATAATCCAGAATTTACAGGGAACACCTTCTGCAAGCCGGAACAGCGTTCAGCAGGATTTCTGGGCAAGGGACCAGTGCTGGAACAATGGCGGCGCGTTGCTCCACGCGCCACCGTCACTGGTGGCGCGTGGGTTCACGCGCCACCGCTGGAACTCCAAAACAACAGGGGGTCAGTCGCGGCTTCCCCTCTTCTTCCCCTCACCGGCAGTGAGAATCACTGTCACCTGCAAAAGGAGAAAAACACACAAGGCAGTAGGTTTTAATTTCTTCCTCCTTGTTTTCAGATCTGTCTCTCTTTTTCTCCGTTTGGGCAGATCTGTTCGTTTCTTTTTGTTTCCTAATCTCCTCTGTTTCAGGTGGCTGCCGTGTGACCAAGGAGCTGTCGGCGGCGCTGCAGTGTTCAGAGGGCGGCGGTGAATCTGTGGGGCTGTGTTTGGCTCTGTTTTACTTCTGGCAAAGGGAAGGGGAGATGGTGGAACCGGCTGGTGGTTTCGGTCAGCTGTTGTGTGACTTGGTGGAGGCCGGCGTTGATGGAGACCGAAGGAGAAGAAGACGCCGCTGAGGGGAAGCCTTCGGTGCTGATGGGTCTGCTGGGAGAGGGAGAAGAAGATAAAATGGCAGGGGGTCCTTGGCTCTGTTCTGAAAACAACAACCAAGGACCCCGGGGGACGGCAGCGTTTTTGTTGGCTGGAAAAGGGGAGCTTGGTGAGGGGGGCGGCTAGTTTCTGTGAGAGAAAGGTCTGGTGAGGTGAGGTGAGGTGAAGTGAGGGGCGGCTGTGTTTGGGGGAAGAAGCTGGAAATGAGGACTGTCTCCGTGTGGGTTGTCGGGTGGAAGGGAAAAGGAGAAGAAGTGAAAGGTGCTGAGAAGGGGAGCTTTGTGTGCCGTCCCCAAAGAGCCAAGCTCTAGGCTGGCAAGAAGAAGAGAAAATTTTCCAACGGGGAGGGGGCTGCCCTGGTTTGGTTTTTTTGAAAGAGAGGGAGCTGTCCCTTGTTGCCGGCTGCGGTGGGGAAGAAGAAAATCCCAAGGAGCTGGGGACCGTGGGTCTCTGCCCACTGCTGTGGGGAAACAGAAAAATGGGAAAAAAATCCTCCCCTCGTGGTGTAGCTGGGGATGAGAAGAAATAGGGGTTCTCCCTCGTGAGGAGGGGCCTCCATTGTCGGCTGGAAAAAAGGAAAAGAAGACCCTGGGTGGGGGGCTGAGTCCCTGATTTTCAGCCAAAAGAGAGGGATCAAATGGTCTTGGGCCAGGGGGAGCGGCTGGTTTCGGGTGAAGAAAAAAAGTTCTTAGGGTTTCCTCTTTTTTGTGTTGCCTCTCCCTCCAATATTCAAAATTTCCTATACATAGGTAAAAATATTGTTTGGGCCTCAAAATTATCCCTGAACTTTCTTTTTTTGGATTTTCAATGTTTTTTCGCTATTTTTGGATTTTTTTTGAAAATTTACCGAAAATATGGGTCAAAAATTGGGTAGCAACACTAGGGTTAAAAATTTAGAAAGTGCTTTTATAGTATTTTTTTTAAAACTGAACTGGTTCAGTTCGGTTTTGTTGGTTTTAGGCTTATTAAACCGAAACCGAACCGAACTGAAAATTTACAAAAATATTCTCATCGGTTTTTTCATGATTCAGTTTTTTTGGTTTTTTTTTGGTTTTTTCGGTTTAATCGGTTTCTCGATTTTTTTGCTCACCCCTACAGGGGCTTAATTGATAAAAACCGGAGGTAAAATTGAAGAAATTGAAAGTTTAATGGTTAATTAGGGGCTAAATTGCATAAAACTGAGACCAAGAATCAAAGTGCAAAAGATGCATAAATTCGGGGTTACAATTGAAGTTCCACAGGGGCTAAATTGCACTAAATCAAACGTTCAAGGTCAAATAGGTGTAGAATAAAAAAAACAGTGAAAGATTAAGGACTAAATTAAAGTTGGACAAAAATCCCTAATTTAACCCTAAACAACGTCGTTTTGCAGTTAAAAAAAGGAATGAGACGACGCATCGTCTGGTTATTATTCATTATCTTTTTCAGTTTTTTACTTGAAATGACAGCTAAGGGAGCTACTTTTAAGGTGCATTTAATGCCTCATATGTCCACCAAAATTGATAAAATATGCACCAAAATGGTCACCTGACATCCCTCTATCTTAGAGTATGGTCTGTTCAGGCCTATTAACATGACACCGGCGTCGGCCTAAAGAGGCCAACTCAGGCAGCCTTTTCCTGCAGATTTGACAACTCACGATGCACACTTTGGACTAACGGTTGGGATCCTTCCTAGCCAAACCAAAGGCCACGATTTGGCACCATTAAATATAAAATGTTCCTCTTTGACCTCCTATAAATAGGGGTGTATTTCATGGCCTGAGAAGGAAGAAAATCGGGTTCAAAGTCTGCAAAAAAAAAAAGACCCTCTACTTCCTGTATATGCAAATTTTTTTCTCTCTCTCTTCACCGTTCCAGCCACCAATCAGAGCTACCACCAGCTCCACCACAAGTAGCTAGCCCAACCACCAGCCGACCACCACCACGCCTGAAACAACCACCATTTCTTCATCTCTCTCACTTCTACAGAAGTCTTCCTCTTCTCCCCGTGAACGACTCCAGCCACCATTCCTAACAGCAACGCCGCTAGAACCACCCGCTAAGTCTCTTGATCCCGACCGAGACTCTTGCTTCGAGTGAGTCGCTCCTCTGTCAACCTCCATTTTCTGCAACCATTTAGTTGCATGCAGAACGTCAAATAATTAACATTGACTTTGGGCGGGGCCAGTGTCAGCCCAACCCAATTGTCTAGGCTAGGTCCAGCCCAGCCACTCCTAACAAAGAAAAAAATATGTCGGGCCGAGATCGGCCCAACCATTTTGGGCAGATATTGGCCCACCTTTTTCTGGGGCTGAGCTGGCCTAGTTAGCTGGGTCGGCCCAACCCACTTGTTTTAATAATACTTAATTAATATATATAATATTATATAATATATATAAAAAAACAAAAATTTTCCAAAAACAATTTCAAAAATCCGTTGAAAAAATTTGTGATTTCCTCTCATATTTTTTCACTAATTTTGCATAATAATAGGTTTGTATACTTACACCGTAAGATACAGATCTTGTATTAAAATACCTGGTTTTCTTTGAAACTTATCTAAAAAAAATTTCAAAACTTTTAAATTAATTTTCCTTACCAAAAAAACAAAAAAAAATGTTTTTCATGCATACGACCAAATCCTAAAATTTTCAAAGCATATTTTCTTTAAAAGATAAAAATTGCATCTTTTTCATGTTTTAAAATGCAAAATAGATATCGTAACAAGTTTATGATTATGCATTAGGATTTGACAAAAATATCAAAAATCTTTTCACCAAATTTTTTTTAGGGTCCAGATGTAGACTTTAATATCTGTGGGGTATACATTTATATGATAAAGTACACCCTTAGGTATTAAAGATACAAGATGTAAAAATGCGATGTAAAAATTCAGATTTTAGAATGGTTAGGATTTAACCTGATAAGGTAAAGATTTTCTCATGAAGAGATATCTACCTTGAACCTTAGAAAAGACTAACGAATAGAAACCTGACTTAGAAAAAACAATCAAACAACAATGCAACTTACCTTAGGTAGGGTGCATTGGGATGGTGCGTCTTTTCTTTGCACAACCAGTCCCTTACCCAAACTCTCGTAGACCATAGGTTCCTAGTGACCATAATACAAGGTGGCGACTCCTAAACATTAATCATAATTTTATGATTAAATCCAAAAATCCTTCCTAACACACCACACCTCATCAGGAGGCACAATAAAAGCCTCCGTCGTTGCTGAACGACGTCGCTGCGCAAACCCTATGACATGGTCCATTAGACTTTAAAAGATAAGATTATGGAATACTCATAAACGAGTTGACCTTGCTAAATGATGTGAAATATCATAATCATTCAGTCTCATATGCAATGTTTTTATGGTGATTTGTTCATAAAAATGCTTAAAATTCTCCATTTAGATCCTTCATAATCTTTCTAGAATTGATTTGAATCTACTATTTACCATCAATCTCAAACTAGTTGGAGCGAATTTCATATATTTTATTCCTTTTCTTTTTCAATGGACTTTGTATCATATTTTACAATAGCCTCTTCAAAACCAAAAAATAAAACTATTTTGCTTCATAAGCAACTAAACTAATCAAATCTTTTATTTTTGAATCAATTTCTTCTTACAATATATATATATATATATATATATATATATATATATATATAAAAGGATGGTGTAGTTTATAATAACAATCGATTGATTTGAACATTGTTGTTTGAAATAGTTTTTTCCTGATTGTATCTCATGTTGTGTTTGAACTGATTTGCTAGCTATATTGTGTTGACTTGGAATAAAAAATGAAAGCACAACTAAACCTCTATAAATTAATATTTTAGGACCATGAAAATTTGTTAGTTGATTGAGATACTATTTAATCAATAAATTAATAATTTATTAATTTATACATTAATTAATAAAAATTTGATTTATTAAGGTATTAGTTTTTTATTTTTCTCCAAAACATTGACGTTAATGCTTATATCATATATTGTTATGTTTAAACACTATCTAATTTCAAAATTACGAGCCTTGCCTGTATTTATATTGTGTCATAGCAATACTCTTAGCATGACAAACTTGAAAATTAAAGTTTGTGATTTGATTGCATATCATAAATTCTTATAACATGTGGTGTAAATAACATATCTGGTAGTGTCATGTTATTACTAAACAACAAGTCTTGAAAGCTAATTAAATAGTGTTACCTTTTTGGATATTTTAAAAAATAAATGATTGGACAAATTTAAGCAAACTCATCATCTCGGGTCAAATTTTGAATATAATTTCGTTACACTTTTACATAAATAAGAAGTTTAATGGTTTTTGAATTTACAAATAAGACCTTTCAATGAAAATTCAAAGTATCAACTACTAAGTTTTCATTAGAAATTCTTAGTAATAATTTCTAAAGAATGACCAATTTAATTGTATCCCTCTCATAAAGGTTTTTACTCTTTACTTTGTAAATATTTCTCTGCTTCACACTTTATTCATCTTTTCAACAAATATATATACAAGGCAGTAAGAAAACCTATTCTATATATCTGTACAAAGAAATAATATATTCCCTATAATCTTGGATTCTATACATATCTCGCCAGCTAACACTCCTCCTCAAATTGGTGCATAGATGTCTATCATGCCCAACTTACCAATCATAGTATTAAAGTCCTTGTTTGATGCTACCTTGATGAGGACATCAACTAGTTGACTTGCAGATTTAACAAATGAGAAACATATAATTTTTTTTTATCTAGCTTCTCTTTGATAAAATAATGATCTACTTCGACATGTTTAATTCGATCATGCTGAACATGATTGTGTGCGATCTGAATTGTCGCCTTATTATCACAGTACATATTAATAGGATCCATATATTTGATCTCTAAATCCTTCAAAACACTCTTGATCCATAACAACTCACATATTCCTTGAGCCATTCCTTGAAATTATGCTTCTGCAATAGATGGTGCTACAACTTTTTGTTTCTTACTTCTTCAAGTAATCAAATTCCCTTCCGTAAAGGTCAGATAACCAGACGTAGACCTCCTGGTTGTTTGATGTCCTGCCCAATTTGTATCAATATAGCCTTCAATATTTGAGACACCATTCTTCGAGTATAATAAATCTTTGCCAGGCATACCTTTAAGATATCTCAAGATCCTGTAAACTGCATCCATATGATCCTCACTTGGTGCATGCATAAATTGGCTCACAATATCTACAACATATGTGATATTCGGCCTAGTATGTGTTAGATATATTAACCTACCCACAAGTATTTGATACCAACCCATATCTATAGGGATTTGATTTAGAAGGATCCCAAGTCGATGATTCATTTGTATTGGTGTTTCAATAGGTTTGCAAGCTAGCATCCCAGTCTCACTTAGAAGATCCAATACGTATTTATGCTGTGAAAGGGAAATTCCTTGTTTGGACCTTGCTACTTCAATGCCAAGAAAGTATTTTAGTTGTCCCAAATCTTTTATTTTGAATTCTGCAGACAAGTACTCTCGTAGTGTCCTCATTTCTTCAAGATCATCACCTGTCAAAATCATGTTATCTACATACACAATCAATGTCGTTACCTTTCCATCTTTATGTTTTACAAATAACGTATGATCTATATGGCTCTGTTGATAACTAGTTGCTTTCATTGCCAAAGTAAACCTCCTAAACCAAGCTCGAGGAGATTGCTTCAAACCATACAAAGCCCTCTTTAGTTTGCACACTTTACCTTTGTGTTCAGAACTTTGTCTTATTCCAGGCAGAAGTTCTATGTACACCTCTTCTTCTAGATCATCGTTTAAGAAAGCATTTTTTACATTGAATTGTTGTAGAGGCTAGTCTCGGTTTGCAGCAATGGATATGAGAATATGAATGGTGTTGAGCTTAGCTACCAGTGAAAAGGTCTCTTGGTAGTTGATACCATATTTTTGGGCATACCCATTGGCTACGAGTCTCGTCATATATCTATCAAGGCTTCCATCCACTTTAATTTTAACAGTGTATACCCATCTACACCTAATTGCCTTTTTTCCTTCTAGTAACACAACAAGTTCCCAGGTGGAGGTCTTTTACAAGGCTTCCATCTCTTCATTTATAGCCTTTTTCCATCTTGGATCTGCCAATGCATCCTACACATTACTGGGAATAGATACTTTGGACAATTGATTAATGGTTAGTGCATAAGGTTTCAAAAGTCTATAAGAAAAGACATAGTTATTGATCTAGTATTTAACATTGGTTTTAATGTTTGGCTCATATTGTTTCTTTATAACACCTTTATTGGGTCTCTGTGAATACCTGGGAGCTAGTTGAGATGTATCCTCAGTGGTGGGATTATTTAGGATATTCTGGGCAGAAACTCTCTGGTTGATGGTGCAGGCAAGTTAAACCTCGCAGTTTCTTCCTCATCAAGGTGCAGGCAAGTTAAACCTCGCAGTTCACGGCTTCTATGTCACTAGCATATAATTCAATCATCTCAGCTTCTTCCCCATCATGAGTATCAGTGGACGAAGTTGCATTCAAATGTCTCCAACTCTATAACAACACCATCGCCTTTAAGTTAACTTCGTGATCTATCTCTAAATGTCCTCTATCACGACTTCCTAAATGTTTCTTCCCACTGAAAAACATACTCATCCACTCATATTTGATCATGCCTTGCTCTACAACCTCTTCCAACCATAGTTGTTAGCAACACATAGAAAACAAGCAAATGACCATGAAATTCTAGCATATAACAAGCAATAATCTAAAATCATTGAGCTCTGATATCAATTAATGCATACATAGGCATAAAAAGAATAACAACTAGCATAAGAAGACAAAAATGGTCAAAACAGGATTAAAATATATGAAATAATAATCTAATTGGTCCCCCCTCTCCAGGAGGTTTCCAAGTATTTATATAGGTATTAAAAAATGTTTAAAACCTCGTGAACAAATAAATAAAAAGCATAAAACTTAGTAAAAAACATTTTGTAAGAAAAATATAAAAATAAAGAATTTTCAAGATAAATAAAAATCACAATAAAGTAAATATATGGATAAAACACAATGATTTATCTCAGTTCGATCGACTTGTTTATATGTAAGTACCCAAGCATAACATTGGTTTTCAATCCAATAGGTGCTCGTACTCTTGTGGTCAATGAACAGGTTTCACAACCTTCTATCCTCAGCTTGAGTGTTGACGTTGTGTCACTCACACTTTTATAAAGTTTAAATAAAAAGAATCCCAAAGGATTATGGTCATCCAAAGAGTAAATCAATAATTCTAAATAAAATAGCACGAAATAAATGATTTCTGTCATAACTCAATTCTAGGTTATTCCCCAAAATTCACTTTTTTTTTAAATAAGCAGCAATTTTGGAGGGAATTTTAAGGCTTAACTGCACCCCATTATGCCCAAAAATGAAGAAAAATATGCAAATTCAAGGTCAAATTAAATGATTATTAGATGAATTTGCATAAAAATTAAGCCCAAGAACATAATTAAATTTTTAACTGGCCAATTTAATTTAATCATGGGCCAAATTAAATTTTAATTATGTTTAAGAATTAATTTGGGTCCAATTAAATGATTTAATTAAGTGGAAAGACTTATATACTTTAAATGGGTCAAATTAATTTTATTTGGGGCTTAATTGGTGAAAATTTGAGTTTGAGAGCCCAATTTGGGTTTAATTGAGGAGATTGAAATTTTAAGAGACCAAATTTAATTTTTACCAAGTTAATTGATTGAAATCAGGGGCTAAATTGCATTAAAAAATTAAAGTTTTAGGGTCAATTAGGGGTTAAATTGACAAAATTCATAGTCAATGACCAATTAGCAAGAGGCGCCAACTATAGGGGCTTAATTGACAAAAATCAGGAGTGAAATTGAAGAAATTAAAAGTTTAATGGTTAATTAGAGGTTAAATTGCATAAATCCGAGACCAATGATCAAATCATAATAGGTGTGTAACTTCGTTGTTCAAATTGAAGTTTGTCGGGGGCTTAATCGCATTAAATTGAAATTTTAGGGTCAATTAGGGATACAATTGCACGTCATTGTAAGATGGAGGACTAAATTAAAGATCGGTAAAAAATCCCTAATTCGCTGTTCATTGTGTTCCCTAATTTTGTCCGAGAATGCTGCTCGGGTGACTATTTTTCAAGTGCATTTAATGCTTCATTTCTCCATCAAATCTAATAAAACGTGCACGCAAATGATCCACTGCAATTTCTCTACAACCCCAAGTGAACAGTTCAGGCTGAATGACAATGAGATGGCGCCAACCTTAATAGGCCAACTTAGGCAGCCTTTTTTCTGCAGATTTGACAACTCACGATGCACACTTTGAGCCAACAGTTGGGATCCTTCCTAACCGAATCAAGGGTTCAAAAATTTTTCCTGTGTAGACATGATTACTCTCTTCGATCCCTTATAAATAGGGATGGGTTTCATGCCCTAGGAGAGGAGAAAATCGAACAAAAAATTGGCCAAAAACCAGCCTTCCTCGCCCAGTTTTCCTGCAACCGGTTCTCTCTCTTCTTTCTCTCTCCTCTGTGGCCTTTAGCCGCCGCCACCACCCTTATCACCGGTCTTCCCACCATCATCTCCACCACAATAAGCCATCAAAACATCTCACATCGTGGTTGCATCGCTTCTCTCTCTCCCCTGCAAAACTTTTCTTTTCTGCCACCGCGACCCCAGCAGCAGCAACCACCTCGTCCAGAAGCTTTAGTCCTTCCTAACGGAAGCTAGGGCAACAACTCTCTCCTCAGCCACTTCAACAGTTCCAACCGCGAGCTTCCCCTCTCCTTTGCAAGCCTTTGCTTCTTCTTCTTCCAGCTGCAACCAGAGCCAGCCGCCGGCCTCACCACCTCCAGTCACACCGTGCGCCACCAGTCATGCTGCCAACTCCCTTAACGCCAGGTAAACCTCCCTCCTCTCTTCTTCTTCTTCCTCCCTCTCTGCTACCACTGCATGCAAACAATGGAACATGAATTATAATTCACGTTCCACTATTCATACACTGAGTTATGAACAGTGCAACATTAATTATAATTCACGTTGCACTGTTCATGCAACTTAGTCACTGGGTTGTGCCAGTGACTAAGTTACTTTGGGCTGGATCTGTCTTAGCCTAGCCCAGTTGGCTAGGTCGGGTCCAGCCAGTCCCCAAAATTAAAAAAAGGAAGAAGAAGAATTTGTTGGGCCGAGTTCGGCCCAACCATTTTAGGCCGATATCAGCCCACCTGTTTCTAGGTCTGAGCTCGACCCAATTAGTTGGGCTGGCCCAACCCACATGTTTTAATAATCTGTTAATGTAATAATATATTATATGTTGTTATTATTATATTAAAACAAAACAAAACAAATCCAAAAAATTTCAAGGGGCATTTTAAAATATTTGTGATTTTCTCAAATGTTTTTCTACCAATTTTTCTTAATATTGGGTTGTATACTTACACTGTAAGATATAAATCCGGTATTAAAATACCTGGTTTTCTCTGAAATGTTTTTTTTTTTATATTTTGTTTTCATGCATACGGCCAAATCCTAAAAAGTTTCCAAGTATATTTTCATTAAAAAAAATTGCATCTTTCTCATGTTTTGAAAATTCAAAAAAAGAATATCATAACCGGTTTATAATCATCCATTAGGGTTTGGTCAAAATATCAAAAACCTTTTTCCAATTTTTTTAGGATCTAGATGTATACTTTAACATTTGTGAGGTGTAAAATTACACGATAAAGTACACTCTCAGGTATTAAAGATACAATGTGTAAAGAAACGTGGTGCTAAAATTCAGACTTTAGAATGGTTAGGATTTAACCCAATAAGGTAGAGACTTTTTTATGAAGAGAGATCTACCTTGAACCTTAAAAAAGACCAAAGAATAGAAACTCGACTTAGAAAAAAACAATCAAATAACAATGCAGTTTACCTTAGGTAGGGTGCAATGGGGGTGATGTGTCTTTCCCTTGCACAACCAGTCTCTTAACCAGACTCTCGCAAACCATAGGTTCCTAGTGACCATAATACTAAGTGGCGACTCCTAAACATTAATCATAATTTTATGATTAAATCAAAAAAATTTCCCAACACACCACACCTCACACAGGAGGCACAACATGAGCCTCCACCATCGCCAGAAGACGTCGCGGCGCGCGAACCCCGCGACAATTTCAACCATGAAAAAATGATGTAAAGTTTATGTAAGTGTTTTTCCATTCTTCCCCTTGTATTCCTTCTCCCTTAAATGGGCATAACAATAATGAATGTTTATAAGAGGCTAACTAGCTATTTTATCTTTATATAAAAAATAGTCGTACACAAATTGTTATCAAAATGATCAGCAAGATTTTGCAGTAAACTCTTCTTAACCACTTCTAAATTCAACTCGGCGAATTATTGGCCGATGATCCTACAGTTCAACTAGTTCCTTGGGTTATTCTTAATTTATGGTCAGAACTTGATTTTTTTCAAATTGCTATATCCAACAGCGCATAATAAATACCTCCTCGCTTACCTTATTTGAGAAATCTTATGGCTCATCTGATCATTTCATGTCAATTATGTGTTTGAACCTCTCTATGAACCACGAGACATTTCAGCTCTCTGTGAGACTAACTATCACAAAATAGCCTGAACCCCTTTTTTATATAGCTCATGTGCACGTAAGGGAACTATCCTTAATATTTTTCCATCCAACTAGTGTTTAAGATATTACCTGCCTAAACACTATTTGTTGAGGATTGCATATTATTCCTCCCTTAAGCCCTTTTCTTACTTCGTTCACTTTCCTTCTCCTAGGACACCGTCTGGCATGACATCTTCTCGTCCTCTCTCTAAAAATATTTCCTTATCAACACCAATAAAAGGTGCCAAATTCACAGGCTTAAAAAGAAGGGAAGAAAGGAAAACGTGTTTTTTCGAAAGCAAATTTAACTACTAAACATTCTTAAACAAACATGAAGGCATCCAATAATTTAAATAAATAAAATAGAACACCACCCAATATATTAAATTATCTTGAATAAAAGAGTAATATTTACAAGTATTTAGAAATATTAATGTCAAAAACAAAAATAGTCACCCTGTAAGTGATCTAATAAATTAAGCCGCGGCTCCATGAAAAATCGAAAAAAGTATTGATGGAGCAGCTTTGAACACGTAGATCTAGGCACATAAATAAAAAGAAACCATGTGTTTGGTTACAAGGAGCTAGCAGCTACGGCGGCATTATATATATATATATATATGCGGAAGCAACGGCATGTTATGGAAAAAGGCATTATAGAAAGACCTCTAAGGTTTATTTCTCCTGCTCTCTATCTTCTTCACCTTAAGACCTCCAAGGTTTATTTCTCCTCCCTAACATCCTCACCTTCTAAGATTTCTTCATTCAATATGTTGCAATCTATTTGATGTCAACTCAACTCTTAATTCCTTTTAACTGAATCACCCATTTGTGGCCAAATATTCCCTCTCTTCCTTTGTTTATATACCGTGAATAGTACCTATGCTGAAAAAAGAACAAGAACAATTTCCGACAGCATGCTCAATATTAAACTCCAGATGACTTGGCCGGTTCGGAATTAAGTATAATGACCTCATAACCATACAAATAAAATCACCCCGTATTCAATTCACTGCGTTTGATTGGAAAACCATGGATTCTTCATCCAATAATGAATTTTTTGCTCTATTTTCTGTTCGGTATTTCCTTTTGTTTTCTACATGCATGGATTTTCCTTGACTCAGCCATATATGCACAGGTCCCTGTGGAGAGCTCTTAATTCGCTCTTGTGCTATTCGCCTGGGAAAATAACGACCTTCCTTTCTGCAGTTGGGGATTAGAAGAGTCGTCCGGATAGCTCTACCTCCATTTTCGGTTGCGCCCTCAAAGGTTTGAGTCCAGTCACTAATATCATTCAAATTTTTTATTCTTACTAAACATCATTTTTACCCTGGAGTCCAGCCGGTATTAAAATAGTCTAGTTTTTTTTCCATTGATGTCAATAATACAATTCAATACATGTAGAAAGGTTATGGGTACTATACACTTGTCTTTACATAAATCACAAATGTTCTAGTTTAAGATTAAAATTGGAATTAACTTAAAGAAATAGGAAATTGACATTAAACCATGATGCTATTCATCAAAAAAGAAAAAGAAAATTACTAAAAGCTATCAGATGCACTAGAGAAAACAAACAAGTTAGGAAAACCAAATAAGAGACAAATAAATGGGTCCCGAATAACAAAGGCATCGGGGAAAATGAACATCAAACAAAATTAGGAGTAATTCCTAGCAATAATTAG
>Ga0307515_10016616_pt1 | contig 13460 bp, 1 predicted proteins | sample 17_EM_MG_FD_194513 | JGI IMG/M metagenome (GOLD analysis project Ga0307515, IMG submission 194513) | Populus trichocarpa ectomycorrhiza microbial communities from riparian zone in the Pacific Northwest, United States - 17_EM | ecosystem: Host-associated > Plants > Roots > Unclassified | place...
GTTAACTATCTTATAAAAATGCAATATATAATTCCTATGGACTTAATTAATGCAATATTAGTAGCCGAATATTTTATTAAGTACGTCTTTAAGCTATATGGACTTCCTAATTTAATAATATCTAACTGCGGAAGCTAGTTTGTTTTAGACTTCTAGCAAGCCCTATATAAACGATTAAGTATATAAATATAACTCTTAACTGCATTTAATCCGGAGATAGATAGTTAAACTAAAATTGTAAATATAATTATAGAACAATACCTATAAATATACTACTCCTACCTATAAGACGACTGGGAAAAATGGCTACTGTTAGCTAAGTTTACTGCGAATAATATAAGAAACGAATTAATAGGCGTAACGCTTTTCTACGCAACCTACGGACAAAACCCTTAGCTTAGATTTAAACTATAACCCAAAATCAATATAATAGGACCTATAATTAAGAGGATTTAACTAATTAACGCGTATAACTTCGCTAATTAAATAAAGCAGTTAACGGAACTATTATAAAGTAAATTAGCGTACGCTTAAACGGTATAGAAATAGTATACAAATAAAGAACAAGCTCCCGTATAGGACTTTAAGAAAGGTAATATAGTTTACCTAAATATATAAAACCTAAAGACTTAACGACCCTTAAAGAAACTAGACTAGAAATTTGCAGGCCTGTACTAAGTTAAGAAGAAACTAAGCCTGTATGCTTATAAACTTAAACTGCTAACTAAGATAAAAATATATCTAATGTTTTACGTAAACTTGCTATAACCCTTAAAGGGTAAACCTATAACTTATAAAGTACCACCGCCACCTTTTATAATTATTAACAACGGCAACAGTTCTTACTTTATTAACTTAATTAATAATATATAATAGAAGATACAATCTAAATAATTTAAACTTCTTATTAAATGGGAAGGATATAAAATATAAACTTGGGAAACCTATAACCAGATTAAGACCAATACGCCTTCTCTGGTAAAAGAATTCTATAAGGACTATCCTTTACGGCCTACCCTAGCTAGATAGACACGACACGGAAATAAATAATTGCCACCTAACACGAATATACGAAATATAATAATAGGAAGCTTAAAATTAAAAAAGACTTAAAATTAAAAAAGACCTAAAATACGTTACGATATTTAGGATACGATTACGTGATATATAAAATGTTAAGGAACTTTAACCGCTGGTTAAAGTTATTTAATTGGTTAGATCTGCCTTGCCAAGACCTACTATAAAGATATTAGTTTTGCTTACTGCCTTAACTAAGCTAATAGCAATTTTCTATCCCGGGGATGGAAAATCCTAATTAGTCTATTTAATGATAGAATTAGTAAAACCCTATACTGCCACCTAACGCGAAAATATAACGCGTGATAAGTTATAAATCTTAACTAAAATTAAATTATTTAGACCTTTAGCTAAAAGGGGGGGTACTATAACGGGACTAGCCTAGTTATAGTAGGAATATCTCAGTAAAACACTTAACAGATAAATTCCGACGCTTTAACTAAAATCTGCCAGATTAATTAAATTACTAAAGTCTATTAAAGACCGCGTGCGTATATACGCACGCATCGACCACTAAGCCCCTAACTATTTAATTATATAATTCTCTTATTATTCCTTTCTCTTCTTTACGCAATGCCTTGTTCTTAGCGAGAGCTATATACCCTTAGATTTAGATAGAATTTATATCGTTCCTTTAAATCTTCCCTAAAGTCTCTCCGCGCTCTTATAAACTCTTAGTTTATCTTTATCCTTAAGTTTAAACCTTTCTCGTGTTAATCTAAGCATTATATCTTTATTTATAGGTATTAAGATTTGCCTCTTACTTCTCTAGTCCTCTAATTACTCCTTTAAATCTTTTAATATTATAATTAAGGCTCCTTTAATGTAACTTATAGCTTTTTTAGTAATTAGGTAGTCTTAGACAACTTTTTTATTTAACTATATATAGAAATCTTCCTACTTATCGTTATATCGCTATTTATACCACTATTAATATAACCCCTTAAGTGTATATAGCTTATTTATAAGGAAGTATCTTCTTATTACTGCGTTATAATAGCCTTTAGTGTGTTATTCTTTAAACCTAGTTAAAATCCCTAAATCCTCTTTCTATTCTAGTTTAATAAGCTACTTAGCTCTTAATATGCCTACTCTAGGCCTATTAGTAATTCTTTATATAGGTGCTCTGTCCCTTATATAACCTAGTGTATTAAATCTTATATTTAGTTTCTAATTTTACTATAAGGTAATTCTTGCTCTAAATTCCTCTATAGTTTCTTTCTTTTCGCATCTTACGAGTAGATTCTTAAAGTCTTCTTACTTCTTAATCTCGTTAATAGTCCTTATTTATATCTTAAAGTCTTAGTTCTATAGGATTCTTAATTTTAAGCTTACTTTTATTTTAAGCTTTACTCCTACCTTAGTCTAATTAGGCTTAGGTATTCTTATCTTATCTTAAGAGTCTTAAATCTTACTTATCCTGTTTTAAGAGTCTTATATCTATAGGAAGCTTTATCTTAAGCTTATTTATATATCTTTAAACTAAGCTATTACCCTACTCTATTAGTTTCTATCCGTTATGGGTCCTTAGGTATACCTTATCTTATCTTAAGATTCTTAGTTATCTCTTATCTCCTCTTAAGAATCTTAAGCCTTTAGCCTTTTACCTTTATTAAGTAATAAATTAGCACTAGTAGTTATCTACTTACTTAATTTCTATAAAATACTTTTCCTTTTATCTTATAAAGTAATAGATGCCATATTTAATAGTGTTATAATTCCCGTTACTAAGCCTTACTCTATAGCGGTCTTAGTCTCTACTTCTAATATAACTTCTTTAAGGCTTACGCGTTTTTAGTAAACTGCCCTTATTACCTTATTATCTGCAAATGTTTTGCCTATGTTAAACTTATTATCTTTAATGTCCAATTTACGCCATAGTTTATTAGTTCCTCTATATTCTAAGGATTTTAGCTCTTATAGCCAATAGCTTACGCTATACTCAGCGTCTTTATAAATTTAGTATACGTTATTATAATAAAACATAAAACTTTTAATTAAACATTCCTTTGTTCCTTACAGTATACTATTATCCCTCTATATGTATATATCTTCTACTAGTCTAGTTCCCTTTATTATATAGTAACTTTAACTATCTTTGCAATCCCTTATAAAGTAATCTTATTTTCCGCAATTTATATAAGCTCCGTTTTTAAACCACTAACTTTGCTATAGAGTCCGCCTAAACATCTTCTACTATTAAGATCCCTAGTTTAGCCTCTACTCCTTAGTTCTATAATTACTAGATCCTTAACCTCTAGGTTTTTATAGTTTCTTACTCTATCTCTTATAGGCTTCTTTAGTACTACTTAGGTTTATTAGCTTTACGCTATACTATAGTTTCTAATTTAGCTTTAGTTATTATGTACTTTGCGCCTTATATAACTATAAAACTCTATCTTAACCCTTCTTAGCCTATTCCCTTTAGTAGATCCAATTATTAATCTTAATTACTTAATCTATTAGGTCCCTTAGGGTATCCGCATCTTTTATTAGAATAATTATATTCTAGACTTTAGCCTTAGGTCCTTACTTATACTATACTATAAGCGCCTTATTATTCCACTTAACTTATATAGCTAAAATCTGGAACTGCGTTATATACTTAATTGCTAAGGTTTATTATATAATATTCTAGAGTTTCCTTTCCGCTATAGTTGCTACCTCTAGGTCTCTAAATATTTATATAAGTCACTCTATAAACCCTTTTTAGCTTAAGAATACAAACCATACCTCCTAATTGGTAGTTGTTATTCTATTTACTTATATCTCCGTAAGGTAAGGCTTAAACTACTTAAGTGCCCTTTCTAATAGGAATAGTCCCGCATATGCTATTTAATCTATAGGTATTAGTAGCTTCACTCCTTCTTATATAGCTTTAAAGTGTATTTACGTTAGGAATCCTTTAAGCTTTAATATTTCTCCTAAGTATCTTTTAATTAATAGTAGCTTAATCTTTACTGCTCCTATTTTATTAATTCTATTTTCTAGCGTTATATTATTTTCCATTAACTAGTTAACTATTTTTTATAGTAATTTAACCGTTACAGGTTGCTATAAGTTAGTATTTGCTATATTAGTGTCACCTACTAACCTTAAAGTAGTTACCACCGTTAATGGCGTTATAGTGGCTGCTTTTAGTGGTATATTATTTAACTTTTTATATTTAATACTATAACTAAGTAGTAATTATGTAATAGAACCTTATAGTAAGTACTATAATAGGCTTATTAATAGGCTAGGTATATAGGTAATATAAATTAAAGTTAATAACGTAATAATAACTAGTAGAGTAGTTGCCTAATAGATTAACTTTAATTATATTCTAAGAATTACTATAAGGAAGGAACTATCTAGGTAAGGACTAAAGGTCCTTAAATATATAATTATACTCCTATAAAATCCTTCTTATACGTAATATATATATACTTTATCTGCTTTATTATAGATTATATAAATCCCACAAATTATACAGATTACCTTACGTAACTTATACTACTATTCCTCGTTATATAGTTCTACTAGCTCTATTCTAAACCGTGCCTAAATTAACTAACTAGCTTCTTCTAACTCCTCTCCTAGTAGTTGTAATATCGTACTTAATGCGTCCGTAATATTAGCGCTACTAAATTGCTTCTTAGAATCTTAATAATAATCTATATATTGCTGCTTACTAGCTATATTACCGCTTTAATCTATTTAAAAAGCACGTGCTTATAGGTCTATTTAATAGCACTAACTTTTAGTCTTAATATAAGTAGTAGGTGTAAGGTAGCGGCTATATACATAGCTTTTTATAGAGTTTAATAGCCCTAAGGCTAGACCTATTAACTAGTGAATTAAGGGCGGCTTTTACTAAGTACTGGGCTACTTTTATATCTATAATAAATCCTAATTAATCTAGACCTCCTAATCTTTAATATCCTTTTACTCTTAACTATAAAGAATAGGTTAACACTAGTAAGCTTTTTATTACCTACCTTAATTGATTTCAACGGCACTATAATTATACTAAATCTTACTACTTAAGATTAAACAAAGGCTCGGCTAAAGTAAAGGAGTATTACTTTTACTTTCCACGCTCTCTCTATAATAAGGCCGCTGTATTAAAGGATTAAAATCTATATTACTAGATATTCTATCTATAGCATAATAATAAGCTCCTTAATAGCTACAATACAGCTATAATACTAGTGTAGATGGTAAATATTAACACATCGCCTACTACAAGTATATTAGTAATAGTTAACTATATAGGCAAATATTGCAGCAAGGAAGAGAAGAAGTTAACTTCCTACTAGGAGTTACTCTAATTAGTATAGCCGCACGCTAACAGTCTTTATGCCTTTAGTTTGGTAGTGGCTAAGTTTATAAATAAGCTTATTGCTAAACGCGATTAGTTAGCGCAGGAGGTATGCTATTTACTTCTTAATATTCCCCTTTCTAAAGGCTTAAGGAATGTGGTAACTTTAGACTACCACTAGGAGGACGATTAAAGCGCTATATATAAGCTTAATGTAAGGTAAGGATATAGATAGGGAGTCCAATAATAGAATAATAGGTATATTGTATAGACAGAGACGAATCCTTAAGGGAAAAGGAGGAGTCTGTATGCGAGGTAGAAAGGGTTTTCCCTAGGTATATGCTCTGCACGTACCTTACGGGCGAGTTACCCCTAGGTTGCCCTAGGGTCGCCCGTACCTTACGGCTATATAATTATCTACTTAGGTTTTACCTAATAATACCCCCCTTTTTAAAAAGGGTCGTTCCCAATCCTTTATATACTTAAGCCTTAATAAAACCCCATAAAAAACCTTAGTAAGGAAAATTTTTGGAGGGGAAAGAGTGTTTTAATTTTGCGTATAGAGAGATGGGTAGTATATATGCGTGGCGCGAAGATGTTAAGGAACTTTAACCAGCGGTTAAAGTTGTCTAATTGGTTAGATTTACCTTGCTAAGACTCCCCTATATTTAACTAAGCTAGTAATAATTTTATATACCTAGTATAGAAAATCCTAATTAGTCCATTTAATAGGTAGAGCTAGTAAAGCTTAATACCGTCGCTTAAATTTAGTAGACTAGAAATATTCCAGAGCTTACTTATATAGGTAGGTCGCTAGTACCTCGTGGGTAGGTTATAGGTTATTTATATATAGCCAGATTTATAAACGGTAAGGCTATATACCTATTAAATCCGCCGCTAACTCTGCTTTGGCCGTACGCTATACCGGCGTAGCGCCGTGTATACTTTATAAGTAGGTTATAGGTTATTTTTATACAGCCAGATTAAGACAGTAAGGCTATATGCCTATTAGACCTGCCGCTGACCTATGTTTTAGCCTTATGCATTATCTGTATAGTATATACGTGGAATAGTATAAGTTGTTAGTACAGGTTACTACTAGCGGGTTACTAGTAGGTTATAAACCCTAGTTAAATAGACCCCGGTTATAAATAGGCCTATTCTCTAATATATAAATAATCTGCTTAGCTAGTGTAGAGTAACGGACTAAATCTAGGAAGGGTGCTTTTTAAATTAAGCTTCGTTGCTAGTATACGCTGTAGCCTCGCCTGTAAGTTATAGCAATTATTACTTATTCTTTAATCCCTTTAGACGTCCTCTATTCCGCTTTAATATAGGTTATATTTTAATAGCGGCGCTTACTTTTTGCCTGCGCTTTAGCTATAAGGCTAGGGTATCCCGCTTACGGTACTTATCTAATAGTTATTAATAATTTTTAAGTTCTGTCCTATATTTCCATTTGTTATACTTATTTAGCTATCTTAGCTATTTAATAAGGTACTGCGGTTATCTAGCACGATTTTAGTAGGTAATAATTGCTTTTACTTCCTAGCTGCCTTTCTTAAGCTCTTTTACTGCTAGGGGTTAAAACCTAGGGCGTAATCTGTAAGGCTCTAGTAGGGAGATATAAAAGACTAGGTAGAGCTGTGCTATAGTAGGTAGGAGCTCTAGCTTATATACTTGCTGCTCTACGCGCTCTAAAATCTAGAACGGTCCTATAAACTTATAGTTAAGCTTTTTATAGGGACGTTTTGTGTAGATGTTTTTAAAGGAGAGCAGGACTTATTTACTAACGGCGAAATGCTTGGCTAGATGGTGACGATTATAGTATTTTACCTAAAGCTACTAGGCGTACATTATTGACGCCACCGCTACCTTATGTGTAAGGCGTAGGCGTTATAAATACGTCTCTGTAAGTTTGACATTTATCGCCTTAGATCCCTCCCTACCTTATTAGGCGTCTTAGACGCTGTCTAGGACTCTATCTAGGACATTTAGTAGCTGGCTATAGGCGAGCTTAATAGGGGAACGCTTCGTTATGGTATAGACCTTAGAGTTATAGGTAAAGGCTACTTCTTTAAGTAGGGAGGCCTAATTAAACTGTTCCCAGTTTGTAAATATATATAGGTATATTTTAAGCTTCTAGTTCTAACACTCTGTCTAACTATCTATCTGTAGATAGAATGTAGTACTAAGTTTACGTTAAACGCGGAGATGGTAGTATATAGTACTCTAGTACTTACTTATAAATATACTACCCCTATTAGAGATAATATTATCTAGAGGCCCTATTTACGTAAAGACTCTAAATAAGAGTTCTGCGAGTTGCGTAGCATTAATTATCTTATATATTAGATAGTAGCGCACTAGCTTTATAAAACGGTCTATAAGGATAAGAATGGAGTTATACTCTGCGCTATTAGGAGTCTTAGACTCTAGGAGATCCGTAATAAAGTTAAGTAAATAATACCGCTAGGCTTAGGTGGGGGCTTAGAGAGGCTGTAGCTTACTATAGGGTTTATAGTGGCGCGATTTAGAGCGTTAGTAGGTATTATAATTATCTAGGTATTTGCAGAGGTCCTAGGTAAGGCCATTCTAAGTATACTTTTATATAATTACCTTAAAAGTATAGTTAAAACTATAGTGGCCGCCTATAGGATCGTTATAATTCCGCTTAAGGATCTCCTATTATAGTGGTATATAATTTAGCACCTAGACCTTATTATTTTACCTTAGGAGTCCTTAATTATTAAGGGTGTAGTCCTTATTACTGGTAGGAATTTGTTCCTAGGTTAACTAATTATATATAAAGTGTATAAAGGCGTCCCTTTTTTATACTCTATAAATAAAATTAACTAGTGACTTAGGGGGTTATTCCGTAAACGCTGTTTTAGCTAAAGCAGCTATTACTACTTCTTACCGTAGCATGAGACTTTATATAAAGTTGGTGCTAGCGAAGTAATATATAATACGTAGGTAGCTTACCGGGTTATTATAGGGGACCGTAGCCTAGGCTAAGGGGTCTTCCCTAGGGTTAAGCGCTATTAGGTTAGTTGGAGTGGTTTTAAAGAGAATAATAGGACGCTTTAGTCCGCTGGCGCTAAGTTTATAAGGGTTGCTTGTATACTATACGCATACTACTTACTAGTTTGGTATAGTAGCACTAGGGCCGCCTACAAGGCCTATAACCCGTAACTTTTGCTATAATATAGGCAGTATAGTATTAAGGATTATCCTCTTACTGCTATCTTTAAAGCCTTTAGCATAATTTAGGCGCCAAGATAGTATATTAGCGGGATTTACTTTACCTAGCTTATATTTAATCTTAAAATTAAACTTAGCTAGTTCTTTAGCGTACTAGGCCTAGTAAGTAGATAAGCTCTTAGTAGTTATAAAGTACTTAAGATTATTATAATTGCAGAGCACGCGCGTTATATACGCGGCGTATTTAAGGTAATAGCGCTATATCTTAAAGCATTATACTATAGCAAGTAGTTCTTTATTATATGTATTATACTATACTTTTAGGCTAGTAAGCTTTTGACTACAATAAGCGATCGGGTACTAGTGGAGTTAATCTCTCTACCCTAAAGGCTGTAGAAGTATACCGCTATAGGCATAATTAGAAGCGTTAGTAATTACTATTAGGGGTAAATTAGGGTCAAAGTGGCGAAGTAGAAGAGCCTATATAAACGCAGCGCGTAGCTTACAGAATGCCTACTGCGCGTTATTAGGCCAGGACCAGGGTTAATACCATTTAGTAAGCCCTTTTAACTTATGCTTCTTCTTCTTCTCCTTATCTAACGTTGGGTTGCGATATACCTATATAAGATATATATATAGGGGGTATACGGTATCTGAGTAGTTCTAGATAAATCGCCTATAGAAGTTGGCAAAGCTAAGGAAGACCTGGATATCTCTATAGGACTTAGGCTTAAGCTATTCCTTAATAGCTTTTACGCGGTTAGGGTTTATTATAATACCCCTAGGGGTAATAATAAAGCCTAGGAACTTAATATTCTTAGTATAAAAGATATATTTTAATAGTTTAGCGTATAGGCCCTAAGCGCGGAGCTGTTGTAGTACCTGCTTAACATGCTTAACGTACTTATCCTCGTTATTTAAGTAGATAAGAATATTATCTAGGTAAAATATATAGATGGTATTTACTAGGGTTCCTAAAGCTTTATAAATATAGCTCTAAAAAGTTATAGGGGCGTTAGTAAGACTAAAGGGCATTACTAGGTACTTAAAGTAACCGTAGCGTATTTTAAATACAGTCTTCTATTTATCTCCCTTTTTAATATAAATCCTATAGTACGTATTATAAAGATCTAGCTTTATAAATATCTTTATATAGCTAAGCCTATTAAAGAGCTTGCTAACTAGTAGCAGGGGGTACTAATTTTTGATCGTGATCTTGTTTAGGCGTCTATAGTTAACGTATAGCCGTATTATACTGTCTAATTTTAGCACGAAGAGGATAGGCGCTCTAGTAGGCGACTTACTAGGCCTAATCTAGCCCTTTTTAAGAGCACTATTTAGGTACTCTTATAAGATCTATAACTCTTTCTGTAAGAAGTTATAGAGGGGTATTTACGGTAGCGTCTTACCTTCTTCTAAGTTAATTATATGGTTATACTTAGAGTTCTACAGTAGCATACTTGCTAGCTTATTAGAGAAGGTATTAATTTCCTCCTTATATATATCTGGTAGGCTAGGGGCTATAGAGGTTAAAGCGACTATTACGTAGTAATGTACTTCCGGGAGCCAGTAAAGAAAAGGGTATAGCCGATATACGTTTTATAGGTGTGCTCGTACTAAGAGTATATACAGCTTTACTGCAGTATATTTAATAGTTTTAGGGTTTTAATTACCTCCCTCTTGCGTATAGGTAATCTGCGCCAGCACTAGAGGGTCTTTATAGGTACTCGCTGCCAGTAACGGCAGATCCTCTACTATGTTTATAACCAGTGTCTCTACGTCTAAAGGGTCTGTATAGGTACTCACTACCAGTAATAATAGGTCCTCTATTATATTTATAACTGGCGTAAAGAAAAAGTCTTTTAGCTATAGCGAATAGACTATTTTGCCAGCCTTAATGTCTGCTAGGAGAGCGTTAAGGGTAACTATTTAGAGGCGTCTAGGGTCTAAAGTACCCTAGATAAACTATCTAAAATAGAAGCTAATTAATAGATCTACTTCCGCGAGCTAATCCTATCTAAAAATTATATTATAACTATTAAATAAGCCACCCTAAAAGGTCTGCGGGCTAATAGTGCGAGAGGTACCCTAGGAGTTGCTAGTGGTAACCGTCAGATTATAAGCATCCTAGATTATTATTTGGTTACTATTAAGGAAACGTATAATAGGTTTACGTAAACGTAGCGTATAGTGTATAGGTAGGTTAAACCTATAAACGGCATCTTAATTAATAAGGTTAATTTGGCACCTATTATTATATAAAGTACGTAGGCCGACTTCGCCCTAGGGTGTATCTATCGCGACGTATACTATAATGCGTTTCTTTTCTCCCTTTATATTAGGCCCTAGTTGTAGTTAAGAGAGATACGCTACTAGGGCTTTAGGTTTTCCGAAGCCTAAGCTAACTTCTCTTTAGCTTACTTCTAGTGTTCCTTATAGTGGCCACCTACGGTTCTTTAACTTACCTGCGTAGCACTAGCGTTTAGGGGGTCCCCTAAGCTATCTAGCTTTTAGGTAGTCTCCCTAAGAGCTTACTTAGAAAAGCGTCGCCCTTTTTAGGTTCTGTTCCCTAAGCCTAAGTCTATAAAGCCTATACTGCAACCGCGCTTTATACGCAATAATTTACTACTACTACTTACGCAATCTTCCGTGAGCTTTATGGTATTAAGTAATTGCTTTATACGGCGGATTTTATTAAAGAGGTCTTTAGCGGTTCTTACCTATTAGGCGAAGTTCTGGCGGAAGAGCTCTGCTTATAGGTAGGCTGGGAGATATAAGAACTAAAAGTCTACCTATTATTTAGGGTTGATAAAAGGGGTATATAAGAAGAGGTCCTCTAAGCTACGTATATGGGCTAGGAAGACGTTAAACCCCTAGTTCTCCTTTATAACAGCCGTATAGTATATTATAGCGTTATTAAAGCGTCTTACTATAGGGTTCCTCATCTAGTCTTAGACTATAGTCTTAAATTTGTCCTATAGTAAAGGACCCTTATCCTTAGTGCCTAATCGGCAATAAACTAGTTAGGTAATTGTCTTCTCTTTTATAAGGCCTTTAATGGCCTAACGCGTGCGTTACTTATAGTTATAGTTAGCGTTATTAACCTTAAATTGGTTCTTAACTGCGGCAATCTACCGGTTAAAATGCTGTTAAGTAGTACCGCTAATATTAGGTAGTAACTTCTTAACTAGGGCGTTAAGATTTATTTAGCGTATATATTTGCTACGTAACTTATGCTCTTTACTAGAGAGGTAACGGGAGGGCTTTATCGAATTGATAATGCTCTATAAGTTAGCTATTTTCTTAGCTAGCTTATCTAGCTCCTTTATATTAGCGGTATTAGGTAGGACGCTAATAACCTTACTAAGCTCCTATTAAGCCTAGGTATATAAGTTAAACTAATTTCTAGCGTTTATAGATATCTAATCATTTTAAGATTTAGAAAATGGCTTAGATGCTACTGGTATGCTTTTTATAACAGAACCTTATAGTAGGAACTATAATAGGCTCGTTAATAGGCTAGGTATATAGGTGATGCAAATTAAAGTTAACAACGTAATAACTGGTAGAGTGGTTGCTTAATAGATTAACTCTAATTATATTCTAAGAATTAATATAAGGAAGGAACTATCTAGGTAGGGACTATAGTCCTTTAAATACACAACTGTACTCCTATAAAATCCTTCTTATATATAATATATATATACTCTATTTACTCTATTACGGATTATATAGATTGTATAGATTATATAGATTATATTATATAACCTTAGTTACCATTCCTCGTTATATAGTTCTACCGGCTCTATCCTAAACCGTACTTAAATTAACTAACTAGCTTCTTCTAACTCTTCCCTAAGTAGTTATAACATTATACTTAAAGCGTCCGTAATACCATCTCCCTCCTCTTTATCTTTGTCCTTAAAGATCCTAAATATCTTTAGGTCGTTTACTAGAGGTATAATATCCGTCTAATTAATTTAGTTAATATTATTACTTATTATACCTAAAGCAATTTCTTCTTCTTTAACTATCCGTCATGCTTGCACTGTCGCTGCGATATTATCTCTGGGTAAGATTATACCGTCTCCGTATTCTTGCTACTTAAAAGAGGGGTTAGTTTATATTACATTGGCAAACCCATCCTTATAATAACCGTTCTCTTACTTAGAGTGTACTAAAGCGAATATTCGTTCGTCTTATAATGTTCGCTCTATCTCTAATACTAAATATACGCGACCTATTACTCTTAATAGTCGTCTAGTTCCCTAATTAATTTATCTTAGGGTTTTATATTTAATCTACTGCTGCGCGGCTAGATAATAAACTGTCTATTACTTTAGTGGAGTTACGCCGTTCCTAGGACGCTAAATAGGAGGCTGCTAATACTTAGCAACAGGCCCTTAAGTCTTATTTTATAGCGTCCGCTTAGTTAATCCGTCTTAAGAAGGTTTATAAAAAGGTATATTTTAAGGAGTAGAAACTTATAAAATAGGGTTTATAGGAACTTAGTAATAAAAGAATAGACTCTCTCCTAATAGAGAAGGAAATAAATCTAAGTAGTTCGGTAACTACTCTTCCTAGGTCCCCCTTAGGTAACCTATTTTTTAGTAATCCTTTTTTATTAATACTGCCTAACCTAATATCTTTTAATACTCCTATACCTTTCCTATAGCGTTCTTTAGATTCTCTAGTAGTTCCTAGGTAGTCTTAGTATAGCCTATTTACTTAACCTTATACTATATTTTGTCATTAATGTCCTTATAGCTAACAATCTTTAAAACTTACTATTTATCTTCTTCTTATCCTCTATACGTGTCTACTTTATAAACTAGTAGCTTAATATTCCTATATACTAGCTCTAGCATTACAATAT
>Ga0307515_10016617_pt1 | contig 13459 bp, 8 predicted proteins | sample 17_EM_MG_FD_194513 | JGI IMG/M metagenome (GOLD analysis project Ga0307515, IMG submission 194513) | Populus trichocarpa ectomycorrhiza microbial communities from riparian zone in the Pacific Northwest, United States - 17_EM | ecosystem: Host-associated > Plants > Roots > Unclassified | place...
AGTGCAGTCCTATATTAAGACGTCTTGGTTACTATAGTATAGTCCTATATTAAAGCGTCTTAGTTAATGCAGTATAGTTATATATTAAGGCGTTTTGGTTACTATAGTGCAGTTCTACGTTAAGGTATCTTAGTTACTACAGTATAGTTATATATTAAGGCGTCTTAGTTACTATAGTGCAGTCCTATATTAAGACGTCTTAGTTACTAGTATAGTCCTATATTAAGGCGTCTCGGTTATTATAGTAAAATAGGTATTATCTACTACTTAAGAGGGAGCCTCCCCTACCCTAGATATTCTTATAAAGCTAATCTAAAGAATACTAACCTCGTAGCTATTTTAGCTGGTTAATAGCCTATCTTTTATCTCTTGCTATGCCGTCTTCTACGCGCCGTCTTATATCCTTAATAATCCTATAGCGACGGCTATAGAATATAGCCTTACCGTTAACCCGCTAGCGTACCCCCTAGCAGCAATTAAGAGCTTTAATTAACGGCCTACTTGCTAGCCCTAAAGTCTACTTAATCTAGAGCTAGAAGACTAAATTACCGCCTTAAAGCATTTTATATTTCCTTAGCAGCGCCTATAGGTTAAGGATAAATAAGAGAGATAGTTAAGTATTAGCTTGTGCCTACGCTAGTAGGGGTAATATAGATATAGTAGACGGCTAAGTAGGCGGTGCGGATATTATAAATAGCTAAATAAACGGTGCGGATATTATAAACGGCTAAGTAGATAGTGCGGATATTATAGACAGCTAAGTGGACGGTGCGGATATTATAGACGGCGGCTAAGTAGGTAGTACGGATATTATAAACAGCTAAGCAGGCGGCGTGGATATAGTAGATATTATAGTAAACGGCGTAGGCTTGCTTAAAGGTAGACGTATAGACTCTATAGGCCCTATTTAGATACCTATCTTCCCTTACTAGATCTATATAGGTGCGAATAATGCTAATAACCTTTCTATTTCGCTAAGGCGTTTTAAAATCGTCTATATATATAATTAAACCCTCTTTACCTTAGAGATTGCGGCCTTATATTTTAGCTTAGCTACGGCCTTATAGGCGGGCCAGTATTTCCGTATTATTAGCTTATTTAGCGTAACTATATTAGCTAGTAAGCTTTTTACCTATATAGCGAACCTCTAGTACTCCTTATAGCTAAAGAGGGGTTTTTTTTATAGGGGGTAAAGCGGGAACTACTTATATAGGATTACTAAGTCCTATAATAGGATTACCCTAAGCGCGTAGAGGAGGCGTAGAAATCCTAAGCCTATAAGGTTAAGCCGTATAACCTTATTATTAGCCCTACCTAGGTAGTAGGCCTCTATGCGTTTTAGCTAAACATTAATTTTAGGCTATATCTTTAAATAGAGGGCCTTTTCTGGTACCTTCTATACGCGGGGGAGAAAATAGCCCTTTTCTTTCTTTAGGAAGCTGGTGATCGACCGTATAAATATATAGGGTAGGTAGCTAAGGTAGGCTCCTATTATCGCGTTTATATTCTAGCGTCTAGCCCGTCTAATTTAGGTCTCCTTAACGCTGTTAAGCTTAGTATATTAAACGCTCTACTTATAAAAGCTATAGGTTTTCTCCTTTAAGTAAATTCCTATCCCCTAAAACATTTTTTTATTCTATTTAAACTGCGTATAATAGCTTAGCGGCCGTTATAGTACTTTAATACTACTAGGGAAGATATATAGGTTATAGTAGTCCTCTAGCTACTAAAAGGATAGGAAGCTCTTAGCGCTATCTTTACTTTAATAATTAAAGAAGTAGAAGGCTACTATAAAGAGGGGGTAGAGGATAGGGTTAGTGTTCCGTATATAGCCTATATACTTAACCTTACTATACTAATTCTACTTTCCTTATATTATTAATATAATTATATACAGCGCTAACTTATCTAGTTTAGGCCCTTTATTCTCTAGTTTAATAAGAATAAAGTTAGTAAGCTAAATATCTTATTTACTTTTACTATAGGTAATAGTAGTATAGCCTAAGAAATGGGTTAGAAAACGGTAGCTATATAAACTAAATAGGGTATATATAAACCTAATAAATACTTAGCTATAGTTTAAAGGTAAGACTTAACTAAACCTAGGATCTTAGAGCCCGTCTTCTAGCACTAAGTAATTGCCTTTTTAAGCCCTTTAATATTATAGCCGCTAGTAATTATAAATAGGCCTTAATTAATAAAGTTAACGTATTAAATCTAGTCCTTATTACGGCAGATGCTATTTAGTACTACTAAGAGCTTTACCCCCCGTAGCGGCTATAAGGTCTTACCTTCTAACTACTATATATAAAGCTCGGTAATAGCGGAGATATAGCTATTTATAACTAAGTATTGGACTATTTCGTTAAATAGGGCGTCTAGGACCTCCTTGTCCTATATCTCCCCTTCCTCCTTTATAACTTCCTCCCCTATGCCTACAGCTACCCCTATAGCTGCCCTTATAGCTACCTTCCCCCCTAGCTGCTTTACCCGCTTAACTATCTTCTACCTCTTTTTTACCCGCTTACTATCTTTTTATATCTCTTTCCGTTTTAACTTCCATTTTTAATAGCTAGTAGCCTATAATTTTTAGTTAATAACTTACTACTCTAAAAATAGGTAAAGCTTATCTTTTATTACCTAGGCGCTGTCCGTATTACCTTTTAGTCTTATATACTAGTCTTCCCACTCTTTTTACTTTAGCTCGTACGCCCTTATAGTATTTTTTAAGCGCTAGGCCTTATAAATATCGTATAGCCATACTATCTAGGCCTTAAATTCGCTCTAGAGGCTATAGGGGGAGGAGGCTAAGGGGGCTTTCGTTAACCGTAAAGTGGACTATAGGGTAAGGAGATTCTTAAAAGACTCTATATCCGTAAAAGGTAAGGGGGAGATGTATAAGCGCGGCGTAGGTAAATAAAGCTACCAAATATATAAATATTAAAGAAGAAGAAGAAGAAGAGGGCTCTATATTATATAATTATAATTATAGTAGGCCTTTCTATATAAAATCAGAAGCCCTATATAAGTTAGCGTAGGCATAAGAATAGAAGAGGGTTAGAAAATAGATTATTAAGGTAATAATAAGGTTGAAGGCGCGCTAAGGCCCTCTATACTAACCTAGTACTAACCTAGACCTTAAAAACGCGTCTAAAAAGTAGGGGCTATTACTAAAGGAGGGGGGTAATATTTAGATAATATGTCGCGGACCTTAGGGGGTTATATATAACCTAAGGTTATACTAAGTCTAACCTAGACCTCTGATACCTATTATATATTAGGGGGGCTAATTTAGCGCGATTATAACCCGGGTTAATATAAGGTTAGGGCTACTTTTGCTAATAACGCGCCCGAACCCTATACGAGGTCACGTAATAACCGCCCCTAAGTACTTTCGCACGCGATTTTAGGCGAAAAGGTACATAATTTATGTTAGATTAGTACTTCTAGACAATCGCGTAATATTACTTTAAATTTATAATACCTAAACGGGCTCTATTCCTACATTAAGGCGTCTTAGTTACTATAGTATAGTCCTATATTAAGACGTCTTAGTTACTATAGTATAGTTATATATTAAGGCGTCTTAGTTACTACAGTGTAGTCCTATATTAAGACGTCTTAGTTACTAGTATAGTCTTATATTAAGGCGTCTCGGTTATTATAGTAAAATAGGTATTATCTACTACTTAAGAGAGAGCCTTCTCTGCCCTAAATATTTTTATAAAGCTAATCTAAAGAATACTAACCTCGTAGCTGTTCCAGCTGGTTAATAGCCTATCTTTTATCTCTTGCTATGCCGTCTTTTACGCGCCATCTTATATCCTTAATAATTTTATAGCGACGGCTATAGAATATAGCCTCGCCGTTAACCCGCTAGCGTGCCCCCTAGTAGTAATTAAGAGCTTTAATTAACGGCTTACCCGCTAGCCCTAAAGTCTACTTAGTCTAAAGCTAGAAGACTAAATTACCACCTTAAAGCATTTTATATTTCCTTAGCGGCGCCTATAGGTTAAGGATAAATAGGAGAGATAGTTAAGTATTAGCTTATGCCTATGCTAGTAGGGGCAATGTAGATATAGTAGACGGCTAAGTAGGCGGTGCGGATATTATAAACGGCTAAGTAAATAGTGCGAATATTATAAACGGCTAAGCGGATAGTGCGGATATTATAGACGGCTAAGCGGATAGTGCGGATATTATAGACGGCGGCTAAGTAGGTAGTATAGATATTATAAACGGCCGAGCAGGCGGCGCGGATATAGTAGATATTATAGTAAATAGTATAGGCTTGCCTAAAGGTAGACGTACGGACTTTATAGGCCCTATCTAGATACCTATTTTCCCTTGCTAGATCTATATAGGTGTAAATAATGCTAATAACCTTTTTATTTCGCTAAGGCGTTCTAAGATTGTCTATATATGTAATTAAACCCCCTTTACCTTAAAGATTGCGGCCTTATATCTTAGCTTAGCTACGGCCTTATAGGCGGGCTAGTATTTCCGCATTATTAGCTTATTTAGCGTAACTATATTAGCTAGTAAGCTTTTTACCCGCGTAACGAACCTCTGGTACTCCTTATAGCTAAAGAGGGGGTCCTTCTATAGGGGGTAGAGCGGGAACTACTTATGTAGGATTATTAAGTCCTATAATAGGATTACCCTAAGTACGTAGAGGAGGCGTAGAAATCCTAAGCCCGTAAGGTTAAGCTGTATAACCTTATTATCGGCCCTACTTAGGTAGTAGGCCTCTATACGTTTTAGCTAAACATTAGTTTTAGGCTATATCTTTAAATAAAGGGCCTCCTCTAGCACCTCCTGTGCGTAGGGGAGAAAGTAGCCCTTTCCTTTTTTTAGGAAGCTGGCAATCGACCGTATAAACGTATAGGGTAGGTAGCTAAGGTAGGCTCCCGTTATCGCGTCTATATTCTAGCATCTAGCCCATCTAATTTAGGTCTCCTTAACGCCGCTAAGCTTAGTATATTAGACGCTCTGCTTATAAGCGCTATAGGTTTTCTCCTTTAAGTAAATTCCTACCCCCTAAAATATCTTTTTATTCTATTTAAACTGCGTATAATAGCTTAGCGGCTATTATAGTACTTTAATACTGCCAGGGAAGACATATAGGTTATAGTAGTCCTCTAGCTACTAAAAGGATGGGAAGCTCTTAGCGCCGTCTTTACCTTAGTAGTTAAAGAAGTAGAAGGCTACTATAGAGAGGGGGTAGAGAATAGGGTTAGCGTTCCGTATACAGCCTATATACTTAACCTTACCGTGCTAATTCTGCTTTCCTTATATTATCGATATAATTATATATAGCGCTAACTTATCTAGTTTAGGCCCTTTATTCTCTAGTTTAATAAGGATAAGGTTAATAAGCTAAACGTCTTATCTACTTTTACTATAGGTAATAGTAGTATGGCCTAAGGAATGGGTTAGAAAACGGTAGCTATATAGACTAGATAGGGTATATATAAACCTAATAAATGCTTAGCTGTAGTTTAAAGGTAAGACTTAACTAAACCTAGGATCTTAAAGCCCGTCTTTTAGTACTAAGTAATCGCCTTTTTAAGCCCTTTAATATTATAGCCGCTAGTAATTATAAATAGGCCTTAATTAATAAAGTTAACGTATTAAATCTAGTCCTTATTATAGCGGATGCTATCTAGTACTACTAAGAGCTTTACCCCCTATAGCGGCTGTAAGGTTTTACCTTTTAACTACTACGTATAAAGCTCGGTAATAGTAGAGATATAGCTATTTATAACTAAGTATCGGACTATCTCATTAAATAGGGCGTCTAGGGCCTCCTCGTCCCATATCTCCCCTTCCTCCTTTATAGCTTCCTCCCCTATACCTACGGCTGCCCCTATAGCTGCCCCTATAGCTGCCTTCCCCCCTAGCTACTTTACCCGCTTAACTGTCTTCTACCTCTTCTTTACCCGCTCGCTATCTTTCTATATCTTTTTCCGTTTTAACTTCCGTTTTTAATAGCTAGCAGCCCATAATTCTTGGTTAATAACTTACTACTCTAAAAATAGGTAAAGCTTATCTTCTGTTACCTAGGCGCTGTCTATATTACCTTCTAATCTTATATACTAGTCTTCCCACTCTTTCTACTTTAGCTTATACGCCCTTATAGTATTCTTTAAGCGCTAGGCCTTATAAATATCGTATAGCTATACTGTCTGGGCCTTAAATTCGCTCTAGAGGCTATAGGGGGAAAAGGCTAGGGGGGCTTCCGTTAACCGTAAAGTGGACTATAGGGTAAGGAGATTCTTAAAAGACTCTATATCCGTAAAAGGTAAGGGGGAGACGCGTAAGCGCGGCGTAGGTAAATAAAGCTACCGAACGCGTAAATATTAAAGGAGAAGAAGGAGAAGAGGGCTCTATATTATACAATTATAATTACGGTAGGCCTTTCTATATAAAATCAGAAGCCCCGCGTAAGCTAGCGCGGGCACGAGGATAGGAGAGGGTTGGAAAATGGATTGTTGAGGTGACGGTGAGGTTAAAGGCGCGCTAAGGCCCTCTATACTAACCTAGTACTAACCTAGGCCTCAAAAACGCGTCCGAAAAGTAGGGGCCACCACCAAAGGGGGGGGGTGATATTTGGACGATATGTCGCGAACCTTGGGGGGTCGTGCGTAACCCAAGGTTATGCTAAGCCTAACCCGGACCTCCGATACCTTCCGAAATCCTACTTCCACATTCTCATTTTCATGACGCATCGGCCGACTGATTATTCAAGCCCTCCGGCTCCCATAACATTGCTACACCCTCCAGACCTTCAACAATCTTAGACTCTTCAACGATCTGGAACCCCATCTTGACGTATAAGAAACGACCCATAACGCTGGCTTCGAGTGTTAATGGGAGCTTTTCTTCAGCAGCTATTCTCTGCCCGTATGCAACAAGCTTGGCGCCGATCCCCCGGCGCTGGCACCGAGGCGACACACCCAGCAGCCCGAGATGCCAGTAAGAGGGCAGCTTCGTATAAATATTGTATTCGGTAGCATTCCGAAATATCATAGTGCGCGACCGGTCGGAAGCGCGGTCCAGAAAGCATTCCTCGTACCATATTTCCCAGGAGAGCAAATATCGCTCTAGTTCTGCAGGCGTGCACGTCAGCGACAGAATCCAGCGGAAGACGTAGAGGTTGCAATCAAGGTCACCAACTGTTTATTGGTAGTTCATGCCGCCATTTCTTGGCACCGGAGTCGTTTCCGTTGCGGATGTAGAATGCGAAACCGAGTACTTCGGGTTTCCCCGTCCATTCGGCATCGCCCTCTTCACTCTCGGCAACGAAGCCGTGGGAGCCCCGCTCAACGAGCCGCGTTCGCAGCCGGATCAATTGGAAGCGACGCAGGTCGTCGGGAAAGCGGTCTTGGTGCGGATACAGCCAGGTGAACAGTTCGTCTTTGGAAAATGTCTGGTTGGTTATTTCGGCTACGGCAGGGATGTCAGATCGGATCAAGGGGCGGATATGCATCTTGGCATGAAGGATTTGGAGAGGCAAGGAAAATTTCAAGGGGAAACAGTCTCGAGATGTTGCTATGCACTTGTGTATACTTTTATACTTTTGTATTTCTATATTAGCAGAGGGATGAGAGGCATATTGTTCTGTCGGTATCTTGATGAGTCATCCTGAGTGGGTCGCACCATTGGAGCTAAACAGGGGTATTTGGGGTAAGTGCTGCGTGTGCTGGTTGCGTTGCGTGCGTACTACCTGAATGCCTTTCTGGTCGATTCCCACTTCAGGAAGACCTACAGTAGATGCCAAACCTCAGCCTTCTTGCCCAGGCTTAGCCTTGTTCAACAGCCATAGGTATCGCCTGACTATTTGCCATTCTGCTGCCTCGCGCAAACGAAGGACATAAAGCGCCTCGTTTCCGTCCCCCAGGTGTGAAGCTTCTTAGTGACTGGTGGCAACAATGAAGCTCTGTGGCATGTTGTAGGCGCTGGCAAGCTCCGCGGAGACTGGCATAACTAGTTCCCACACAAGGTTACATAGGAGCATCGGATTCTGTTGTCAAAGCTGAGATGGCTAGCAAGGTCGATGATACCTTAGCGTCGGGCGAACCTTTTATCGGTAAATTAATCTACTGTAAATCTCTCAGCACGGGCTTTATCGCCGATCACTAGATCGTAACCTTGAATAACTCTAATAAAAAGTTGCTGCTCCGGGATACTATTCGAGGTGCCGAATAAAATACAATACTGAAGCAGATCTGCCTGACCATTGGGAAAGATACTTGGGTCAGGTTCGTCATTTTGTCCACTCTATGCTCTTGGAAACCCATTCGCACCAACTCGATCAATTACAAAAGGTCGCATTATAGTCGACTAGTGCAGTGGAATAAAAAGATGGTAGTCTAGCCAAAAGCTTATACATAACTAGTAGGGCTGCGGTAGGGATGTCCTCGTTCTATATGCAGTTAATCCTCCATCAGTGAAAGGAACAGCAGCTTCGATGTGAAAGTCAACAATGGGCCTTTGGCAGCCTGGCTGGAAATGGCCGGAGCTATATTTATCCGCAGGTATCATTGAGCTTGGAGGGGAAAGGGGAAGCTCGAGAGACTTATTATCTAACCATTTTGCATAATAGTGTCTTCTACCATCAACTCCAGTCTGCAGCTCCTATCAACGAAATGCCTTTAATGTTTCGCGAGGCTTTTCCCGGTCATACAACCGCCGGCTTTATAATCGATGCTTCTGTCAACTCTACCGACTATGGGAATCATCCGTGGCTTCGTTCTGGCAATCATAACGGATCTAATATCGGCCAAGTTGGCTCACTTTGCTCAACGTGTAGACAACTAAACTTCGAATATCTATTTCGGCAACCCCTCAGCCAAGTTAAAGTGGCACAAACTCAGGAGGAAGAAATACCGCTGATTAGACTGACTGATGGTATTTGCCTCGGTTTCGTGGACGAAATCAGGCGAAGACAGGATTGTGTCTTTTGCAAGCTCGTTACCTTGGTATTATCTAAACAATGTGCTGACCGAGTTCTCCCGTCTAGTATTGATGGTCAGCGAGTCGAGTGTTACATTATGAATATTGTCCAGGAAACTCATAAGATCTCTATGGATTTTACTTCTGTATTGGCCCGAAATGAGCCTTACGCGCTTCAACTCAATATCAAAACCCAGCCTTCACTGATTCCTGATCCTCTCCTAACCAAGGGTTCCGCAAGCCCCATATCAAGGATCCAGCTGCTCGCAGACCCCGGGTCAGAAAAATCCACAAGCTGTTATGGAAGGCCAATGTCGAACACTACCACAGACTTCCGTCTGTTAACCAACTGGATTAATGACTGTCAAGCCAGCCCCAGAAGAACCCAGTTAGACCGTGTGGGATTACTTGCTGAAGATCCTTTCAGGATACGGCTCATCGACATCAAGCGCCGCTGTCTAGTGCAGTGTCGCCTTCACGGCAAGTTCGATGACTTCGCGGCTTTGAGTTATATGTGGGGTTCCCAGAAACCTCTAATGCTATTGAGCACAAATCTTGCGGAACTAGAGGAGGAAGATGGCTTATCGCCATTCGATCCTAGAATCCCCCGGACAATTAAGGACGCCATGGTACTTTGCGAACGCTTAGAAGAAGCTTATCTTTGGGTAGATTCTCTTTGCATAATGCAGAACACTTCCGAGGCTTTGGACCAGATCAAAAGAATGGATTCAATTTATCAGAGCTCCAAATTCACAATTGTGGCAGCACATGGCATAGACTCAGAAGCAGGTTTGCCTGGAGTCAGACCGAGCTCGCGCATTCTTGAACAACGAGTAATAGATGTACGCGGATTGAAACTCGCAAATGTCTTGCCACAGTTCACGTACTCTGTAGACAACTCCCTATGGAATACTCGGGGATGGACCTATCAGGAACGCCTCTTATCAGAGAGGAAACTGGTGTTCACATCGGATCAAGTCTACTTCCAGTGCGATCATGGAGATTGCTCTGAGGATGCCTATTCCACTTTTCATCAATCTTCAGTGTTAAATGAGTTTCCTCCCTTGGAAAATAAATCCCTCTATAAGATACGCCTCCGCAACGCCATCAGTTTTGATGTTTATACCATGATGGTAGAGGAGTATACAAGGAGGAACTTGTCCCACGGAGAAGACATTGTGAATGCCTTTGAGGGAGTTTTGCAAGCACTTAACAGGCGCTTCTTCATGATGCGCCCCGTTGTCTTCGGCATACCGCTGTGCATATTGGATATCTCGCTTTTATGGCATCCCGCTAAGGCGCTCTGCCGACGATCAGGCAACGGATCTAGACATGGAGGCTTCCCAAGCTGGTCTTGGGCAGGCTGGATAGGCCCAATCGAGTATCAGTTTTTAATGAATGCTTCGGAGCGGACCATCCTATGCGCGACCTGGCTGGACGGCAACCAGCGATGCCACCAGGAACGCCCGTTGCCATCAACTGTTACCGGTCGGCCTCCTCCATCATGGCCTCATTGGGACAAGTGGGAGCGCTACGTCTCTCGTTACGAAGAGATATACTACGTCGAAAAGAACGGAGACCCAGAATGCTGGCTCTGCCACCCAATTGATTCAGCGAGAACATTGCCGGTAACAGATACACCAATGGATTCCACCGGTACCTTGCACCTCATAGCTGAGGTTGCGACTCTAAAGATCACAGAGGAACACTCCACATGGAGCTCCACATGCACTTCAGACTCCCATGACGTCTGTAATCTTGTTATCTTTGACTCTCAAGGTCACCGTGCTGGCATAGCTGTGGTTGACGGAACGACAGCGCAGGCAATCAGAAACCAGCCACAGAGCCAATCCTTTATCAAATTATCTCAAACCGCACTCTCGAGCGGAAGAGACGACCCGTCCTGGGACCCAGTTACAGAGAGTTATATTGGAGTTCCTGGTGCGCCGGCGATCAATCCGCAGCCAAACACTGGGCAGGGTGATGAGCTTTTTGATCCACAATACTATGATGCCAATATTTGTTGGTGCTTGTATAATGTACTAATGGTTGAATGGCAAGACAACGTGGCTTATCGGCTTGGGATTGGTCTCGTTCACATTCACGCCTTTGATGCGGCAGAGCCTGTAAGAAAGCGGCTTCTCCTCGGGTGAAGATGAATGGGGGTCTAGCACGGGCGTAGCCGATACTTCAGACCGTCCTTGCCGTTGACGCAGGTCCTTTGCGCAGATCCATAGCCGTACCTAGATTGACGTACTGGTCCCACAAAATCTGCGAATGATGCCAACTTCGGCTCGGCGTTGAAACGTATTTGAGCAAAATAACAGTTGCAACAGTAATCTGATCGCACTTTTCTAATATTCCATGCTTCTCATCTTACCAAAGCCTTTGTATATACAGTCTATCCTAACAGCCGTCGTTTCAGAATGACTGCAACTAATTCCGAAGACCTTGCCCTCCCCAAGGGGCCCCTCCTTGTCACCGGCGCAACCGGACACACAGCACCCAACATCAACGAAGCGCTCTCCTGAATACGAGACCGCAATCGCGGAAGACAGCGTGTGAAGGCGCTTTCGACGAAGCCGTAAAAGGCGTAGATACCATCGCCCACGCTGCCTCCGTCATGTCCTTCTCACCGAATCCGCACGAAGTCATTCCAGCCACAATTGCCGGGGCTACAGGCATTCTCAAGTCAGCCGCCAGAGAGCAACGCATCAAGCACTTTGTGTACACATCTTCAAGCACCGCAGCAACGATCCCTAAACCTAGAAAGAAATTTAAAATTGACAGGAACACCTAGGACGGTGAAGCTATCCGCGATGCGTGGGTTTCTCCGCCATACAATTCTGACCGGACTTTTACGGTATATGCAGCCAGCAAGACTGAAGCTAAGAGGGCGGTGTGGAAATCTGTGGAAGAGCGGAAGCCGCATTTTGTCGTTAACTGCGTGAATCCTAATGCAAACCTGGGGAGGACTCTGGCTAGCCTGGGTGCTACAGGAAATTGGGTGCCAAGCGTTCTGAAAGGGGGTATATCTATTGATACTCCACCTCGTACGCTGATCTCTCCTGGAAATAGGATTGTTAAAGGGGAAGCTGACGCTTATTAGAGTATATGATTAATGTCACGGATAATGCACACATCCATCTCGCTGCCCTTATGGACCGGCTCAGTAAAAAAGGAACGGATCTTAACGTTCGACACCCCGCTCAGTTGAAGTGATAAAGAGAATCTGGAGAGCGTTGCATAGCTACAAATATCGTAGATACCTAATACACCCGCTGGTAAATTGAAAGCAAGAGCTATCATGCGCGTCCTAGCCTGCCGGCACGGTGCAGGGAATACTTCGAGCAACATGCTAATATCTTTCAGCTTTCTATTAGCTAATATTTATAACGCTAGCTTGAAACTCCACAGCCCTATCAATGGAATTCTTGTAGTTATAGTAGCAGTACCCGCAATCTCATTGTAATGGTAGGATATGTTCCTAGGGCTCGCGGCGGGGATGCATATAACTATTTTATTAGTTACATAAGTTATGATTACTATATAATCTAATTAATTATAATCAAAATCAATCTTTTGGTTATGATTACGTGTTTATGATCAATATAATTACCCGTAGTAGGAACAGGTATGAATAGAATGTGGTCGTGGTCCGGGGGGGCGGTGGCTTTTTCGCAAACCTTTTGGAAGTAGGATATTGAGTAGGCTGTACAAGATCTATATTATTAGAAATGTAGTTATAAACCGTTGTGGTGGTGGAATTAATTGATAAAGTTATCTATTCTCTACTTAACGTGAGGAAGTTGATGTTCCAGACCTGCGGAGGATAGGCCGGATAGGCCTCTCGGATAATAGGCCTATCAGCTGATAGTATCCGGAGACTATCCGGATAGTCTCCGGATAGTCTTGGCAAAATCCCCTTAATATGCTTACACTTATAATGCACCTCCCAATATTAAATAAATAAATTTTCTATTAGTATAGATTTATAGAGCTTATAAAGCGCTTTAAAATGGTATCACTTTTATCTAAATATCCTAAGGATAAGTAATATTATATAGATATAAAGCTTTCAAGAGCTCTGCGGAACAAGAGCCGCGCACGGAGCTCTACCAAAGCTCTGCACGAAGCTCTGTTTTCGGAGGCTCTACACGAAGCTCTACGTATAGAGGCTCTGCACGAAGCTTTACGTACGAAGGCTCTACACGAAGCTCTGCACGAAGCTCTGCGTACGGAGGCTCTGCGTATGGAGGCTCTGCACGAAGCTCTGCGTATGGAGGCTCTGCACGAAGCTCTGCGTACGGAGACTCTGCGTATGGGGGTGATGAACTGGATCTGAGGATAAATGAATGAATATGAATCTATCGAATCTATCTACGACGAATATAGGCCTTTATATAGGCCTATACCTACGGAGTCATAAGTGGTTGCTTACGGACGTCGTCCAAAAAGGAACCAAAGGGAATCTGCTTATGTAAGCAGGCAACGAACGTGG
>Ga0307515_10016618_pt1 | contig 13458 bp, 14 predicted proteins | sample 17_EM_MG_FD_194513 | JGI IMG/M metagenome (GOLD analysis project Ga0307515, IMG submission 194513) | Populus trichocarpa ectomycorrhiza microbial communities from riparian zone in the Pacific Northwest, United States - 17_EM | ecosystem: Host-associated > Plants > Roots > Unclassified | place...
TACCCCCTCCGCCTCCGGGCGAGCCGGCTAGATGGCGGAGCTCCCCCCCCGCTACCCTTCATCCCCGCTGACAAATGAAAGCTAAAAGATAGACCAGAACAGAAAAGAAAAGATATAAGCCCACTGCCGCCGCTCCCCGCGCCTGAGTCAGCCTCTGCGCCCGCTCCATACCTCCATTCATTTGGGCGGGAACTTCCCGACGTCAGTAGCCGCCAGGAAGTCCACTCTGAGAGGTCCGTCAGCGATATGGCCCCGCAGTATCCATGCAGGAACCGAAAGTTCAAAGACAATTTACGGTCGGTGGAGCTGATGTCCATGTGCGTTTCCGAGGTTCAGAATCACCTCAGAAGGCGAAACAATCCAAGCATACTCTCCAGCCCAAGTAAACTTCCTTCCGCAAAGCTCCAGGCATTTTAGCCTCAATATGTCACCACGTTTGATAGTTAAACTTCCTGGCCATAGCATTCGTGATCGCGGCGACCTGTGAACTCTTCATGCTGGCAGTATATTCGGAAGCGGCTTTATTGCTGTGAAAACTCTATGAACCACCTTAAATTTGGACTCTTTTGTCGGATACGTTGGCAGAGTAAAGTTTCTGCTCCATCCCACCGAGGACCAAAAGCTTCAAAAGCGGCGCAGGGGTCTTCAGCCGTTGTGGTTGGTTAGGTAGGGAAGACGAAATTCAAATTTGTGCATCGAGATCGGCGAAACCACAAGCGATCTGGAGTGCAGCCCACTCTGACCTCAGTGATTCAGCGATCCCTCGAACATATCGATCCGTTCAACTGCTCCCGAAACGTATGACAGAAGCAAAATTCTTTAAGCAACAAGGATCCCGCTGTTCTCCGGCCTAACAGTCACTATCATCACAAGCAATTACCATCTTGTGCGGCGAGAGTCGGGTTTCCAGAAAGCCAACCTGCCCGTCGGTATAAATGGTACTTCATTGTTATTATTGGTGATGATGAAGTTAGTGGGGCCGGAAGTGACAGCACACTAGCGAGCAAAACATTGGGGAGCGTAGACTGCACGGTGACGTAGTAGTCGAAAACGTCTCCGAGATCACATCTAAGCACTTCTAGCGTGTTCAGATTGAAGATGCTACGTCTGGCGGGCGGGACTCCCGCCTATCGTAACCAAAGAATATGTATGAACCTAGTAACCTTGCTTCTCCAGTTAAAAGACTACCTATCTCGTTGAAAGGAAGGAGGTAGAAATTGTAGTGGCGGTAGTAGTGTTGTATCTGCTACTGGTAGGTGCCGGGATTATCTAGGAGCCGTTCAGGCGCGCACATTATGGGCCATAAAGGGTAATGATGATGATGATTATGACGCAGTAGCAGTAGCACTTCTTACCTTCTCTTTCTCCTCATGATTTGTTTGGAGACCTGGTGACGGTTTCTCATGGTGGTTTGGTGCTGACCCACGGGCGAGTACCTGGGTGCCTCTATTCTTCACCTTGGTCTCCATCATAGGGAAGTGGCTTTTAGCTGCTAGGTACTCGAGATATCGCCTCTCTTGGTTTCGAACTATAGCACTAAGCGTCACTAGTAACGGCAACCGGGCTCGAGCGAGAAAGACTGCGGACTGCAGGCCAACCACTCGGAGTGCCTGAAGTACCGAGTACTAGCAGCTGTTGCTGCTGATGAGAGGTTAGTTCGTGAGGAACGAGTGGCAACCGCATGAACAATCTGCGGGCTTGGGCTGCAGCATCTTGTATCGGGCTGAGGTACGCAGATCTTGATATTAGGATCGCAGGCATATTCGATAGACACCTAGCAACGAGACAACCCCCCATCCACAAATAATCATGGTGCTACAGTAACTGCAGAAGTAAGTAGTACGTACATTAGCACATTTTAGCAGCCCACTACGCCATGTCAAATTCTCCATCTGCAGCGTGGAAGACATGGGAGTCCCGAGGAACCCCCATCCGCATCCACTCTCCGCAGCGCTCTACTCTAATTCATGGGGTTTGGGAGCGAGTAATGCAAGCAGAACGGTGGCCGAGCCGCTATGGTTTTCCCCTTCCCCGTCCGGCAAACCGCGCATATTGCAGAGTATTGTACCGTAGCAGAAGCAGAATTCCCTAAGTAGCGCCGTGTTGTAGTGGCATCAATGTGCATGCCTTCTTTGCTGCGCGTTACACTCACTGACTGTTTGTCGCTGTGGACGAACGCTTCCCTTCCCTTCCTTCCTTCGTTCGTTCGCATACAACCTCTCTCTCTCCCGGTCTCTCGCTTTTTGTCCTCTCACTTCCTTACTCAACTCACTTACTTCACTGCTTCACCACTTTGGCTTCTGAGGTTGTCCGTCGTTTTGGTTATCATCCAGTCCGCTTTTTATACCTGGCCACCACCCCACTACGCTTCCCCACCATCACCGTCCTCACCACCACCCAGCGCCTCGTCGTATTTCAACACCTTTCAGTCTCCCGTCCCTTCGTTCCTGTTCCGTTCAGTAATTGAATAGTTGTGTCATTATGTTTCGTAACAGGTCTGGCTACCCGTCTCTTCTGCGCTGCGCTTGATATTGCTTATTGTTTTTGTTTTTGTTATTGGTTGCATTTTACCTGCTTGGAATCAACTTATTTGCCACATCTTTGTTCTTCTAGCTGACGATTTTTGTTTGATATTTTCACAGGCAATCCTCGCAGAAACCTCCGGATGAGTTGTTTGAGCGCTTCAGGCAATCATTTCCCAACGTAATTAACACCACTTCCGCTCCAAATTCGCAAGCGGAACCCGCAGTTGCTGTTGCGGTGGGAATTCAACCTTCCCTTAACCAACCAAGGCAAGTCGCCGACCTGCGGGATTGTTTCTGTGATGGGCTTGTGTTCGCCCAGTGAGATAGATTGTCAAGTTCCCTCGATAGCTCTGTTGTTAACGCAGCTTTCATATCAGATTCTCCACCCATGAAGACCTTGATCCGACCCCGAGGGCTCCGGCAGAGCCATTTCGGTTCACGCCTTCACTCACACCGTCGGCGTTCATGGATCCAACATCTGCTGCATTTGCTGCATTCGCGAACCAACCGCCTGGATTGTTTACTCCTACGCCTGGAGTGACCGTAAGCTCGGGCTTTGGCGTGTCGGATTCAGTGCCGGCGAATGCGATTGGCACCACCCGTGATTTGCAGACTCCGAACATTGGCATCAGTATAGGAACACCATTATCATTGCCAAACGGTAACACCCTACCAGCTCCTACTACGACAGATCCCCGGGGGTTTGCTGCTCCTCAAACAATACAGCCCCACCAGTTCCACAACTACCAGCCATTTTCGCAGCCTCTACATCCTCAATACATGGATCCATCTCAGTATGAACAGTGCCCTCCCTCCGGACCCGGGAGCCCTATGGATATATCTGGAGGCGGTGAATTATTGACAAATTCGATGACGATGGGCGACCCAATGAATGGTGTAACTTCCCTAAATCCGCCGATGCCACTGGATGAAAAGCAATTCGATCGCATCACACAGCTACTCCCTACGTCTTCAGAGAGGTCAGTACCCTTTTGCATGTGCGCATGGCCTACTCTGGTCCATTATTGTAGAATTGGTCTGAGGGTGTTATTTGATGGCACTAATTTTGCGCAGGTTTCGATTCCATGTCGTCTTGAATGCACCCACTGCCATGATTAAGCATCCTGAGGAAATTCCCGTAACGTATCTCAACAAGGGACAAGCATATGCTGTTTCCATAGTGGATACTCAGCCTCCTCCGCCCAGCGCCCCGCCTGTCAAATATCGGTTATTTATTCGGATATCATTCCACGACGAAACCCAGCGCAACCGACCTGCAGGCTGTTGGCAACTGTGGAAAGAGGGCAGAGGAACAAACGAAGCGCACCAGAGAGGAGGAAAACTTCAAGCCGTGGAGTATGTTGAGAACCAAGCAAATGGAGATGATGATAAAAAGAAAAAGGCAAAAGTTATTCTCGAAAGCTCGTCTTTTGACGGGTTTTCCGTGATTTGGTCTCCAACCGTAGCTGGCACTGCGGAAGCATCAGTCTCTGTACGCTTCAACTTTTTATCGACCGACTTCAGTCATTCCAAGGGAGTCAAGGGTATCCCGGTCCGGCTTTGTGCAAAGTCAGAGGTTCTTTCAAATGGTTCGCCGACATCTTCGGTGTTACTACCCGAGGTCTGCTATTGTAAAGTTAAGCTCTTCCGAGATCATGGAGCGGAACGCAAACTTTCAAATGATATCATACATATCAAGAAGACAATTGAGAAGTTGAAACAGCAGGCTAGTCAGACCGAAGGGACAGGCATGAAGATTTTCGGGAAGAAGGCTAAGAAGGAGGATGAAATGGGGAAGCTTGGAAAGGCCCCTAAGCACAAACGAACGTGGTCAATGTCATCAGCAAGTTCAGTTAATGGATCGAGGTCACAGGAGGAAGATACCAATGCTAAGCTGCAAAGCATGCAAGACATGTTCTCAAGTACTAGGCCAGTCAGCGTCCTCTACCTTCGCGGGGATACCACGGACGACCCTGATCTGCATCCAGTTCGTCTTCCTGGGGAGCCGGACGGGGAGGATTCTTGGTCGGCTCTCAGAAGAGCCAGTGTAGCAACTACGAATACGACGGCATCATCCTTTGTTTCCCCAACACCTAGCTCGGCATCGCTCTCGAGTCAGCGCGGCGACAGCTTTAGTCCAGAAAAGGATTGGCAGAAGGGAGGATTCCAGTCTCTCCCAGCGGTCACGCAAGCGGATGTCCCCAAAAGAGTGAACTCCACTAATGAAGATGGGGTGCTTTCTGGGTGGATCGAAGCCATCGGAATTGACGCATCCTACAAGCCTCCAACCGAGACACTTCCCAAAGCCGTCATGTGTGTCTACATTCTTCCTATCTTTCCAAATCAGTCTGAGAAGGAGTTATATCATCGCGCTGTCTACCTGCAATGCCGCACTGCATCGTGCTTGTCTACTAGCATCGCTGCAAAGTGTGGTGTCGATCCTGCGACGGTTTTCAGAACTGTTCACCTGAACGCCAGAGGCTTAACTATTCTCATCGACGACGACCTTGTTGCTCAGATGAACGAAGGCCAGGATATGAAGGTTCAGCTCGAGGAAATTATCGAAGACTCCCCATTCTCATCTCCGCCACAGGAATGGTCCAACACGAATGGGCACCATGCCGATGGAAACGGAGCGAAGAAATGGGAACTACGACTTATCTATTGATGAATGGTTCGATTGCTGGTGAATGGAGCCGCCTCTCCGGTTTTGTATCGTTTTCTACGCTTGAATCTAGCTTAAAAGTAGGGGGTCTATTATTATTTTCCTTGCCATGTAATTTCCAATCTCATTCTGGGTGGGTTGGAACCGGCTGGGCGTCTTTTTGTCTGTGTTTTGGGTCTCAATTGGCGGCATTTCGTTATTCGTATATCCATCCATTGTCGATGAATTTCTTAGTTGGCGGTGTTTCCTGGTTATTATATGTGTCACCAGGTTGAATTGGTTTAGGTTTGTTCTTTTTTGATACACGATATTGTTCTTCGATATCTTTGTCTGGCTATCTTTTGTTTCACTATTTGTCTTTTGCCAGAATTGGGCGGGAATCTGTTGCGATGATCTACTGTACCTCTTGATATATGTATTTATTTCGAACTGTGTGACTACGAGTTAGAGTACCGCTGGACAGTGAAATGGGGAATGGATGGGGACTAGAATCTAGACTCGAGCGGGGTGATACCCTGTGCAACACCAACTCTAGGCGGGTTAGGGTTGCTCTCTTTGCGGCTCTTTAGTAAAGCATACCATACACACTTTTGACTTCGACTTTTCCCCATCCACACGTCGTCTCAGCTTTCACTCGCAATCTCCAACCGCCCGCCCGCTACCATGAAGCGTATACGAAACCTCACCGCCGTCAACTCGCTTCTCCGCCCAGCTGTAGTCCCAGCAATCAATGCCTCGCCCTCACTTCTCCGCTCATCAGCTTCAACGTTAGCAGCAACAGTAATACCAGAATCCTCCTCTCCCGAATTGCAGCCTCCACAGTTGTTGCCAACACTTCCGCCCTCACGCAACCCTCTAGCATCAGCTAAACTCCCTGCGCTCCATGCACGTCTCAACCTCCACCCAAACTATCCCATCCAAACCCTCGCCCGTGCCCTCGTCGACCCCTCCGCCGACAAGGACGTCCGCTTCACAAACCAAAACCTCACAACGCTGGGCAACACACTAACGGGATACTATGCCGCCGAGTACCTGATGGTAACATACCCGCGGCTTCCAACCGAGGTTCTGTACGCAGCCGTGGGCGCCTACGTCGGCAACAAAGCGCTCGCCTCGCTGGGGCGGGAATGGGGTATCGAGAATGCGTTTGAGCCGACGGCGGATGTCGACGCGGGCTTGTTACAGTTCACGCGGTTGCCTCCGGGGATGGATCCCAAGGTGGCTCTGTTCCGGGATCCCCGCGCAGGGTCGACCCTAGAGCACGCGATGGCAAACCTCGTCCGCTCTGTGTTCGCCGGTGTGTACCTCCACGAAGGCCTCTCAGCCTCAAAGCAGTTCTTCCGCCAGCACGTGCTCTCGCGGAAACTCGACGTCGACAAGCTTTTCGATTTCACCCAGCCGACCCGCGAGTTGTCGAGACTGTGTGCGAGGGAAGGGTTCGAACCTCCCGTTGCGAGGTTGCTGGCAGAGACCGGAAGACACTCAAGACATCCCGTATTTGTTGTGGGCGTGTACTCCGGCCCCGAGTTGATGGGTGAGGGCCATGGTGGGTCGTTGGATGAAGCTAGGATAAGAGCAGCCGTGAATGCGCTCAAGGGTTGGTATCTTTACAGCCCTCCGGAGAAGGATTTGCCCAGCAAGACGGAAGAGAGTCGGGACGCCAGGTTTAAACCGGCGTACATTGATCCTGGAGAGGTTATTGTCTAGTTATTTCTGGCCAAGTGGCTGTGAGAGTAGGTAGGGTACTGGCGGATGTATATTAAGAAATACCGGGTCACTGTTTATATGTTTGTAAGAGCTTCGCTGTTTCTGGGTTCACGATGAAAAGTCCATTGGTTAGTCTATTGGTTTGGGGGTTGGGGGTTGGAGGTTGGACGGGTCATGGGTTTATGATAGAGATAGAAACGAAAACCATGAATGACAGACACGTCCCCGTCTATATGGGAAGGATTGCAATACCAACCCATAAGTATTAAATATTAGCAGTTAGAGTTCTGGTGTTACATAGAAAAGCTAGTCTCTCAACAACAAATGCTCCCGTGCATCCTTCTGAAATCAAGTCGGCCGTAAACAAAGTCCAATTCCCCGCATAAAGAACTGAAAAAATCATTGCTCTCCAATGGCCTTCTTCTAAAACAAAATCAATCATGTACAGAAAGTATCGAAACTCCCATAATGTAGTGAGGGAATTCTTCTGGGTAACAAACCGTCCCAAACGACGTAAGAAATGGCACGATAATAATGCGCTCGGACGTGTATTGTTGTAGATGCAATCGTAACACAAAGAATAAAGAAATGACGGGTAGTTATCTATAAAGAATCGAGAATCCGTCCACGCGCTCGGCACAAGTACCAGACACGCCTGCGATGGAGCGGCCGCGGGGGGGAACCAGTGTCGTACTGCGTATCAAAGTTAGTCCAGTTACAAGGTTAACAAAGGGATCAAGAAGTTGACGTACATCGAACCTCCCTGCGAATTGCCAAAAACCGATGACCGACGTCCAAAGCTCGTAAGTATTTCAATCCCATCGGCAAATCTCCCAGCTCGAACTCTTAATTGAAACCCTAGCAGAGATTCTCCCTTCCTTGTATCTAGGGTGAAATCGGAAACTGCTGGCCCCTTTGAATTGTTGGCATCTCCAGTGGTCCCCCTATGGCCAAACAGTTGACTGGATGAATCTTCATATAGGAACTCGAGACCATCCCATGCAGCGCTGTTGTAAAATACGCGGATTCCAGTAAGCATTCTCCCAGTTGTGATCGAATGCAGGATAACTTGTTGTGAGTGCGAGCCGGCAGTCTCAAGGGGCCCCAAAGATGAACTCTTGAACGCTGATCCGTATCCATTGGGGAGTTGAACCTTCAAGTTTCGTGCTGCATGAAAGTCCTCAACAATAGTTTCTCCCTGCCCCGCAGAGAAGACTTTGAGCTTGATTATTGCCGAGCGATGGAGATCTGGTAGTTTGCTGCGAATCAAATCCTCCTGTAACAAGACCTCGCGTTCCGGCTTCGTGGTATATTCGATAAAGTCTCGATAAGTACCCCCGACATATATTAGAACTAGAGCAACTCCGCTACTAGCGCCGGCCACTATACCGTTATCGACTGCATATATCTGTGGAGCATCTGGCAATGATGGTGGTATGGGGTCGGTTGGAAGACGGAAGCATGGATGATAGCGAAATCGCAAACAGTCGATCCTTGGCCATGAACATTCTTCCTGGGGTAAACTAAGTTTTAAGCCGGGAGATTTTGTTTTCAAGGAATACGGTTCTTTGGTAACAAAGGTGCGGTTGATTTTGGTAAAGTCTCTCGGCTCTACTGATGTCTGTGGACTTAGGAATGCTTCCATCATAACTCCTAAAACCGCTGTTGCAGCTTCCCAAAAGAACACTGAGTCGGCGGAATTTGGTGAACCAGCACTGCTGCCAATACGGGTGCAATCGGAAAATGACGGTACGACTTCCTCGATACAGGACGGAAGTGTGTATAAAGAACGGCCGCTAACGATCCCCAATCCATCGCTAAATGCAGAGTGTTCGGAAATACTTTGGAATTGCAAGTGACCTTTGGCGTCAAGCAAGATCATTGCAATATACCGTTTTGCAGCCTTGATACTGCCACCAAAATGTGCATCGACAGCTTTTCGGACCACTTTCCTCAGAATTTCGCTGTTTTCCGCCCTTTCAATAGAATGGATCTCTGCAGGCATCACTTCAGCTTAACCTTTCGGTGCACAACATCGCAACTCACCGTCCACCGTGCTCTCCAAACGAATGACGTGTACCTTGGCCAGGTTCCTCATTATACCATTCGTGGCACGGTTTGACAAGGTGTCGGAATCCCATTCTTCTTCCAGCCGGAAACATCTGCGGCCCAGCCGATTCCTGTACATCTGTTCCGCGGTAAAGGCCTGATGTTTGGAGATCAATATTATTCACGTTTACTCTTAGCACGCAGTATTGATTTACCTGAACAAGATGGGCAGCCATCCTCAGTTTTTTCTGTGCCATTTCTATCCCGTTTCCTTCATGCTCCTTGCGCTCTCCCTGACATTCATATTCTCCTGTTGAGTCTTTCCCAAGTAACACAGCTAAATGCAACGGAGGGCTGGCTGTCAGCGGCAGCATGTTCAGCGTGATACAGGTACTGAACGAAGGTATTTTCGAGGCATTGTACTCGAACCGGATCTTATTTGGTCCAGGGTCCAGTCGGACCAAGGTTTTGAAGTAACCTTCGGATATAGACCATTGAGTGGAAGGATAACCATCCAAGTGGTGATGAACTGTGATCAACCCATTGCAAGGTTTCTCTACGACCCCGACCTGTCCAAAGACCAGGAGCAAGCTTTGGTGAACCCATTGATTTTCCTGAACTGACAAAATGCGAGGAGCATATGGTGACGGGGGCACTGAGGACGACGGTGAGGAAGACTTTTTGCGAGATGTTAGTTTGCGCACAAAGGGTTTTTGTAATATTACCCACAATCATTGATAGCCGTCTTGGGGAATAACATTCCGATTTTGGTCTGGCCAATGGCAACCGTTCCTGGTGACGTTGTGTAACCGGGGTTGATAGTGAAGCGCTACTTTGGCTGCTAGGAATAGTGATAGAGGTAGATTGACTGTTCACAACAGATGATGACGATGAAGTGTCGAGTGACGAAGATTCAGCGGAAGATTCAGTGATTGTGGGCGAGAACGATGTGGCTTTGGATCTTCCTAATAGCTTCATCTTCATTTTGTCTGTAAAACGGGCATGGAAGCTGCTGGGACTCCTCTGGGGGCCCGGCGACAGCATTGGATGGAGAGAAGGGAAAGGAACGACGACGGCGGTCTGGGGGAGAACGAAAGGACAAGGCGAGAAGCGGAGGAGAGTGGAGGGGAGGGGAATAGGACGAAAAAGATAAACGAGTGAAATGAGGAAGGGAATGATCAGCAACTGGACTACGTACTCTCCGTCTATCCACAGGTATCGACTACCAGCTATCAATGATGCCCTGGAACAGGTTCGTGCTATTGCTATCTTTCTATTAGTGCTTAGGTGCTTAGTGCGTTTCTACTGCCAGCAGGTGTTGGTAGACGGTGTTCATCAGTCTTCTGTATGTGTATTTACTGTTTACTGTATATTCTCCCGGTTTACCATGCTGTAGATAAAGTACCAGTACCCAGTTCTGAATCATGGAATGGGAGCTAAAAGCCGACCACTTATATCAAGTCGACATGGATAAAATGCGCGTAGCTGTAGAGTACAACTGCAAGAGCGGATGTATTGGGTAAGAAGATGAAGGGAGAAAGCCAAATAACAACTGCTTAGGTACATTAGTGCCGCACCAGCAAGCTTGTGGGGCCTTTATGCTCTAGAGTAAAGACTTCTTAAACTATACGCAACAACTTGCGAAATCTTCTGAAGATTTCAATGGAGCAAACGCCCTCCCTCGGGTGTGCTCAACCCTAAAGGTTCCTTACAGCTCTTGGAGGCTCGAGCTTTAAAAGAGGGGCATTGATCTTCGATCCAAGTCCTGAAAAGGCTAGCGCACTATACGTCAGCCAAGCCGCGCGTCTTCCCGCAACACGTTTCCCCAAGGCTGAATCTAGAACTCTAAAGCGTGTCAATGGTTGTAGATATTTATTTGATCGTATCCCCACCTATTCTCGCATAAAGGATGCAAGAAGCGCTGTTCTGAGGCCCGCCTTCTTGATGATTTTGGGGTTCTCTCTTCCTTTATTACTGAGAGGTGGTTATTTACAGAACTAGTTCCCAGAACCACGACAGTATCCAGGGTGATTGCCACAACTTCATTCACCCCGACTGCGGTGATCAACTGGGGGTCTTGCCCAGCGGCGGAGTCTCTATTGGTTGCAACTTCGTCCCTTTCCGACAACTGGGAGACATTCCGGAAGCGCCCTATTGGTTTCGAGATGGTTTGCACCAGAGATGTAGCCGACAATACGGTGTCGGAGGGCTTACAACGTACACCTTCCCGCCCAAGGAGCATATCTACTCATCGTGCCACCTCCTTCCGCCACGTCCGACTGCATGGTTACCAGCCCGAACTTTGTTCCGTTGAGTTCCTCCGGGAATTACTCTTACTCTATTAGCACTTTAGAAGGATAATCCCCAAACTCTGATCCCTGGCCGATGGGTTCCCATGCAACTCGAGGTCGATGGATGCCTATGAAAGAGCATGAGATACGGAACTGCTGAATTCAAGAGTATCTAAGAGTTAAAGGTTTGTACATCACACATTACGGAGGTCGCATCCGACGACATTTCACTGCGGTTTAGCCCGCTGTTAGGCTTTCGGTATTGAAAAAAGTCGATACGCCTGAATCTTATATTGACACTCAGTATAGTATTAGAAGTAGACGTATTTGATTCGGGCACTTAGGCTTGGAATCAGTGTTTTTTTTAGTTTAACACTTGAGGACCAATTGTGATGTTTAAGAACGAAGGTTCATGGACGGGTAGCTAAATCGCTAATAATGTGGCATAAAGGTATCGTGATCATCATTGTGAGAATATGAGTCGTCACTTGGATGGGTCGTGTTTCGAGTCTCCACGTTACACAAACCAAACTTGGCTGTAGGCATGGTATTGGCAACACCAATGCTTTTTCTAATTACATCGTCTGAAGACACCTTGTAGATTCGAGTCTCAATAGCCCAAAAATACATAGGAAAACGGTTCTATGCACTGCAGTCCGCTTCGACACTGGTTTTATCGAGTATAAACGGTTTGCATGGGAATGGGGCTGATCCTTGAATCCTGGATCTTGGATTCTTGGGCCGGACAAAAACGCACCTTCTGACTTTCATTCTACCCTACTCTCTCTCTCTCTGCCGCCAATTGGCTGGTTTGGCGTGTTTCCGGTCATCAAAAATTTGGTTGCACTTTACTCTAGCCTCCTCTTTCAGCGCTCAGCCAGAGCAGATTCTCGCTAGCTCGCTCACTCTCCCTTCGCGCCTCCTCCTTTTCTTCCCGATCCTTATTGACAAGTACATCCCAAAATACCGACCTCTTTACGTACTCCAACTGTTGACTATCGCTCATCGATGCTATCTTGAATATCTTGAATATCTTCAGCCTTCTAGATTCTGCCAATCAATCTCGGTTAGTCGTGTTCTGTCCCGACGGTAAAAGGCACCATACTACCTCTTGTTTACACCATCGGTGTTTACTGCCCCGCTTCATTCATTACGAAATAGAAAGACTCGAGATGGCTGCCAAACAATGGACCGAGAAGCAAACAAAGGAGGTTATGAAAAAGGTTATACGACGAGCTGAAGTATCGAGAGTAAGCCTTCCCCGTCCCATCTTAGACAAGCATCCATCTACACAACAGATTATCGGTTGTTAAGGGGACTTTTTCTTCTTCCTGATGTTGTTTCTTACGCTGACGATCCGACTTTAGATTGCCAGGCTCTTACAACATCGTTTAGCTTTAGCGAACGTCAAAGCACAACATGGATGGGAAAACCTGACTCTCGACGCTATTGAGCCCAAAGTCGAGGAAGATTTAAAACGAAAACGTCAGAAAACCTCGCAAGAGAATTCACCGTCTCCCCAAAAGTCAATGTTTAGTGAAGGAGACCTTGAAACGTTGCGGGGAAACAGGCCACCCAGTCAAGAACGACCGTCAAGCCAGGCATCAGATATCGGCCCTCTTCCATTGTTCCAAACATCTAGAAAACGAGCCCGAAATTCGTCTGACCTCAGCACACCAACATCCAATAAGCGCCATCGCGCACGAAAAGAAAATAATGGAAGAATGATTCAATCGTCACCTGGTTATTATGATTTCAACGATACCACGTGTCGTGGGCAGAAGTTCCAACCCACGTTCCACTCGAGTCCTCCCCGTACACCACCACGACGAATGATAAAACCTATCGGACGAGACAAGAATACTGGCGAAGAGGGAGCTGATCTGTTACTATATCTTGCCACCTCGCCATCCCCCGCATCTGCTGCCATGCCCAGAACCAGATATATTCCGACAACACCCCCATCTCGATCCTCCGCACTTCCTTCGTCCATGATGTCTACTCCCGGATGTCCTCAAACCCCGCAGACTGGGTTCAACTTTGCAGATTTTGTGAATATAACACCTTCACCAGCGCAAGGTGCCTTTGGACCAGTGGGACGGGGAACACCTATTGCTAATGCCCGTAAGCGACTAAATTTTGATCAACTGGTACCGCCTTCCGGATCCCCGCCCACCCGAAACCCTGGTTTAGGTATGGAGCTCGGTGGTGTCCGTGTATC